>OJIS01000004.1_pt1 | contig 162270 bp, 143 predicted proteins | sample 1595671 | NCBI WGS metagenome assembly OJIS01 (sample SAMN05416814, study PRJEB24817) | seawater metagenome | isolation source: Sea water | place: Canada:Atlantic | collected 2013-07 | reverse complement strand
GCAGCCCACTGCCCCGGAGTTGGCCTGCTTGTGATTGCGGAGAGTGTGCCATGAAGACCAAACGCCCAACCGAAAAAGAACTCCTGGACGGCCTAGATGCCCACACGGCCCATGCTGACGAGCTGGCCGAGCCGCTCCCTCAGGAGCTCACACCTTTGGAACGCCTAAAGGGCACAGTCAAACGCTACGAGCAACCAACCGATCCGGTTTGGGACGAGTATTTCGATTCTGAAGGCGTCAGTGACGATTTTATGGAGGATCGAGAGCAGCCCAAGGATGGGCGAACATAATGACCGTCGATGATGAAAAAGCCAAAGGGCATGTGGCTCTCAAAGGCTTCGTTGGTATCTGTCGCGAATGGGACTGCACCGAGGAAGAGATGATGCAGTTGCTCGGCGGTGTGTCCCGGAGCACGCTGGTCAAGTATGAGACGTTGCCACACGTCACGCTCTCGCAGGATACCCTGGAGCGCATCAGCTACATCCTGGGCATCTACGAATCCCTGAGGGTCATGTATCCAACGGCCGAACGCGCCAATCGTCGGGTTCGACTGGAAACCAGTGAGCCTCCCTTCCTTGGAGCGTCAGCCCTAGACTTTATGGCGCAAGGCTCCATGAAGCACCTCATGGAAACTCGACGCTACTTTGATGCAAAGCGGGCGGGGTAACCAGCCCCCGTCGACCAAGATTTTGGGCGGTCAGTTTGGTCACCTTTTTTGTTTGAGTGGTAGGAAATACGGAGTCAAGTCGAGAGGCTTTCCATGCTAAGGATCACCCGGATCGACCTGAACCCCTTTTTCACCTTGCCGCACCGCACCAGCGGCTCTGCCGGTGTGCCTCTGCATAATCGCCTGCCGTTTTATCGAGCCTATGCCACCGGCCTTCCGAGTCATGTGAAGAGTCTTGTGCTGACCTCTGATCTCCAGGGGCGAGAAGCCGGCAGTCGGAATCGGCTACTCGGCGTGCCTGTGGCTGAGGCACTTTCGGCATTGTCTCGGGAAGGTGTCATTCCGGCTCCCGACGCGGTGTTTCTTTGCGGCGACCTGTACGACTATCCCGACTGCCACAAAAGGGGCGGTACTGGAACGGTAGATGAGGTGTTCCAGGCGTTTGCTGAGGTCACGCCCGAAGTTGTCGGCGTCCTGGGGAACCACGACCAGATGGATCATCCCGAAGCGCTTCCAGATAACACCACCCTTCTGGATGGCGGGGTGGTTAGGGTTTTGGGCAACCTGAACGTCGGTGGCGTCAGCGGTATCGTGGGCAATCCGAATCGCAATCAACGGCGAACCGAGGACGATTTTCTGGCCGCACTGGAATCGGTAACCGATCAAGCCCCTGAGATCCTTCTGCTCCATCAAGGCCCAACCGACCCGGAACGGGCGGATCGTCGGGGTGATCCCGGTGTCGCGCTATCGCTCGAAACCGGCTTTCAAGGACTCACCGTGTTCGGCCATACTCGATGGGAGTGGCCCTGGCTGATTCCTCTGGGTGAGGGGCAGGCCTTGAATGTCGATGGCCGGGTCGTGGTGGATCTGCCGGAGGTTGACGGTGAGTGAACGATTAGGCGTAGGAGTGACGATTCGATGAGCATCCGACTGACTCCACACCGTTTTTTTGCGGCCAATACGGTCGGGGTGGACTGGGTTTGTGGTGACCTGCATGGCGAGTTCAACGCTCTGCAAACCGCGTTGTCGGCTGCCGGATTCAACAAAGCGGCTGATCGTCTGTTTCTACTGGGAGACACCATTGATCGTGGTCCAGAATCCCGGGCTCTCCTGGAGTGGGTTCTGGACACCGACTGGGTATACAGCGTGATGGGCAACCATGAGCTGATGTTTGTCGCCGGCGCTGAAGATAACCGCAACCGATACAAGCACCGGGGGATGGGCGGTGACTGGGCCGCGAGCCTGGGCGAGACCTCTTACAAAAATTTGGCTACCCAGTGTCGCTACCAGCTGCCGCTCACCATGACGCTGGAATGCGAGAGCGGACAGCTCGGGCTGGTGCATGCCCAAAGCCCTTTCGATGATTGGCGAACCGTTCAGGAGGCACCTTTCTCAGAGCGTTTTGCCATTGAATGCACTTGGCCCTGGAACCGCGCGCAGGGTGCGGATCAAACCATTTCGGGCATCACGGCCGTGGTGTCAGGCCACATCGGGACTGCCGAGGTCATTCAGCGCGGGAACCAGGTCTGGATTGACGTTCTGGCGAGGACCGGTCAGGTGCCGCTGATGCCGGTTCATCGTGTGCTGGAAAGGGTGGTGCAAGTACAGCGAGGTGGTTAATTTTTACGACAGTATCCGTGTGCGAGGTTTGCGGTGCAGTTATCCGGCACGCCAAAGCAAAATACCGTCCCTGACAATGCTCTGGAGTAGCCCTGGGTTGGAGTAGTCCTTCGGGTTGGCCCATTCACGCTCCCAGACCGGCAAGGCCTGAATCAACACGCCAGTTTCTGTGAGTACATCAAACGCCAGGCCCGCCATCTCCAGCTTGGTGTCCACAAAATCCCCAGGCTGTCCGGCCAAAACAACGGCTACATCGGCATCGCTTTCGTCGTGATAGTCGCCACGGGCTCGGCTACCAAACAGGATCAGCTGAACCGCATCGAACCGGCCAGCCAGTTTTTCGCCAAAAACCAGCACCGCCTCCCGAATATCCACTTGGTCACCCATAACGACCTGTTCCAGGCCAACCGGCGGAGCCTGATCCCACTCTCGGAGCGTCTCTTGTATGGGCGCCTCGGGGTCACACTGGGCCACCAAGTCACTCAAGCTGTACGATTTCTTATCCTTCATCATTTTACCTTCGAGAGCCTCTGCAACCCCGGATCACCGCAGCTTGCAGCACTCCGGTTTCTGGGTTGGAGAACCTGTCTGGCGCCTGGTATTCGCCATCCCACTCCTGAGCATGCCGGTACCGGACAACCTGTTCGGGTGTGAGCTCGACAATATCATCAAAGCCGGTTTCGTAGCCCTCGACCAGCACTGGCGTCTCCGGCGGCAACTTTTGTAGTTGCGTTATCAGCTCTTCTGCTGTCATTTCGACTCCCCGGTCAAATTTGACCGCTTCAAACTTCTATCACAATCGGTGCGTTCCGCGGCTCATACCGAGCGGTGCAGGTGCTCGCGTTAATCAACTTGGTTTGTCCCTGCTGGTACTCCCCATAGCCTTCATGGATATGGCCAATAATGTGCGCTTTGAGTGAGAGTTGCTGGATTCGGTTAAGCAAGTCAATGCAGCCAACATTCTGGCATTTGAATCCGAGGTTTGCCTCATCGCCGATACCTTTGGGTGGGCCGTGGGTAATGAGCACATCGGTATCGCCCGGTATAAGCTGCCATTTTTTGTGCAACGGCTGGCCACGCTCCAGCATAAATGCCCAATCCATAAAGGTGGGCGTCCAGGGTGAACCCCAAAACCGAACTCCCTCAATCTCCACGCCACTGTCTTCCAGGTAAATGGCATTCGTCAGTGCCTGACGGGCAAGCTCCGGAGTTTCCTGGAAAGCCCAGTCGTGATTGCCGGCAATCACAATCTTATACCGATGCGGCAGCGTTCCGAGCCAGTCATTGAGCTCTTCGATGTTCTCCAGCGTGCCCTGGCCCAGGCAGTCACCGGCATGGATCAATACATCGCCATCTGGAATATCCGGTATGCGATGGTGCAGGCTGTGGGTGTCGGAAATACAGACCAGTTTCATACTGGCACCTCCGGTGGCGTCAGCAACTCGGGTTCCAAAGACCAATCCATATACGGGAGGACTCGGGCCATATTTCGCGCATCGTCCACACCACGATGGTGATGGCCCTCAAATTCCAACCCGTGAAAAGCTAGCGCGTTGGCAAATCCATTCTTCCTCTTCTGGCCGGTGGTGCGTCGCCAGATACGTTTCAGGTTCAGATGAGGGCGGGCCAGGATAGCTGGCTGCGCACCGTCCAGCAGGCTTTGGGCTTCCAGATGTAATCTGTCGTAGTTGCCCCAGCTGCACCAGATGAAGTGGTCCGGTAGATCACCCAGCCAGGCATGCATGGCCTCAATCGTCTCGGGGAGCGTGGGCGCGGCATCCACCATCGACTGGGTGATCCCGGTCATCTCCATGCAGAAGTCGCTCAGCACAGGATTCCGGGTTGGCCTGACCAAAAACGAGCGGGCATCCAGCAGGCTTCCTTTCCGAGTGGCGAGGGCACACCCGACTTCAATGATCTCCATGTTGTTGACACACTGAGCATCACCTGCGGGTGTCGTCTGGTCTTCCCAGCAGGTCGCCTCAAGGTCGACAACCAGGATTGTGTCGTCACGCATTTTTCTCGCCCGGGCACTCGGCTTGGCATCTTAAAAGCGGATATTCCGCTCACCTAGAGTCTCACTTTTCTTGATTCGTAGATCTAGTTTACAGGAGTTATCGGCGCCTGAGGGCGACTCCTCACAAACGATGATTTTCTTGATTTCTTGCTCGATTTTACTGGGCGGGAGAGCTGGCTTTGCGGCCAATTCTCCTGTGATTTTCGATAGTCGAGCCGAAAAAGACACATTTTTGTAGGTATTTACCGAGATGGTCTAGGCTCATACTCGTGTTTGTATCTGCGTAGCGGTGAATTTACTCTTCAAGCAAAAATAATCTTATAAATTAGAAGGTTGTGCAAAAAATAACCCCTAAGAAATTGGTTATTTTGTGATCAAAGGTAGGCTTAAAGCCTACCATCTAAGCTACTGAAAAGGCTCGTTTTTTTGACACTGCTGTGCTTGCGCACTTTTTGCGGCAGTGATACTCCTAAAAAAAGAATTGTCGAGGGGCAACGGTCGAACGCCCCTGATGTCGATTGAATTCAGTTAGGAGTAGAACGTGGCCGGAACGAAGAGATCCTTAAAATTTTTACGCGTTGCGCAACTAAGACTTGAACGGTTAGATACCGAGGTTGAGGACGTGATCCTCGGCTCCTACTCTGGACTACGTAGGCCAGAACTCCTCACTGAAGACGCGCTTCTAGCGGTCGCGAATCACTATCCCGTTTCGGTTTGCGAGATCAGGCCTGGCGATTACCGTGTCGTCGGAAACGCGCACGTAGCTGTGCTCCTGAAACAGTTTGCCCCAGACAAAAAAGTCCAGGTCCTTGTGTGGAAACGGGGCGTAGCGCAAAGCCAGCAGCTTTCCCGACTGCTTGCCGCATTGTGCTTTGGGTTCGTCTATCAGAATGCTTTCCTTCGACTGTGGGCCAGTCTGTCTGATGAAGAGCGCCATTGGATCTCACCTTCTCTCAACACTCGAGTGGGGCTGGAAGAGTTCGCCGGCATCAGCCGCAAGCTCAGAATCCAGGATGAGGAACCGGTTCTCGTTCCCGGGCTTGCACGGCACTTACTTCCGCCGGACGAAAGCGAGGAGCCTGAAGTTGACCATGACGCGCTGAGTGAGGTTGATCACCCCGACTTGGAAGAGGGTGTTTCTGAGGCGGTGGCTAGAACGTCAGGGACTGATATCAAACTCGTCATTCTGGACACACGCACCCTCTCAACGTTTGAGCACCTACTAGCCTCCGGCTCTGAACAGCCAAGCCTCCAGAACTCGTCGCCAGCTATCCCTGACTACCTGGTTGATGCCCTAAGCCAGGTAGGGCTGCTGAGTCAGGATAACGATGGAACTGTTCAACCAGATGATGTAGCTGACGATGCCCCAGCATCGAAAATCCTCGACGCGGTCAAAGCTCATTTCACGGTTATGTGGCAACAGGCTGCTGAAGAAAGAGAGTCGGGGTTACGTCTACAGCTCTGCGCGACGCTCACCGCTTCTTGTATCGAGTGGCTGACCGAGCTCCATAACGACAGTCTCCTCAAACAGTTTTCCAATCCGAAGAACATCTGGGCCGCTATTTCGGCGTTGTCACTCGACACCATCGGACAGTTAGCGCCGTTCTCGCCCAACGCTGAAAGTCTGCTCCACAAAGTTCAGGACACATCTCAAAAGTGTGACGACGGTAACCCTGACAGCAAGGCCGAACGGCGGCACCTCAAGATTCTGGCGAAATACCTCAAAGGCTATTTAACGGCGAAGTCTCAACTCCGCCTTCCCCTCAACGACGCGGAGGTCGCGTGATGGCATTGAAATTTAACTCAGGAAACCCCGAGGCGCTTCTTAATGAGATCGTGCAACCTCGACCCGATTGGTTTGCGATGGACCTCATCGCAAACTTGTTGCCACGCCTGGTAAGCGCATTTGACCAAATTTCGCAGCCGATCGAAGGTTCGGATGCATTCCTGGAATGGCTGGGATCTGGCGCTGTAGAAACAAAATACGAGGAACTTGCCCCTGACCGTCAGGGAATTCGTGGACTGGTTGGTGAGTATCCGCAGCATGCGGGGTTACGTGTACTCGCGGAAAGCGACGAGTGCTCGGAGAAAAGGCTTCAGGTTGTGGCATACGTCATCAACACCGCGAGTGCCTGGCGACAGGAGTTGGTGCCCTCCGAAAAGCCGTTTTTCGAAAAACGGGTAGAGGGCGCTTGGCGTGCCCTGAGGCTCTTATCAGAATCGGCTTTGGCAAAGGTGCCGAAGTGCGTGGACGATGTAGAGCGCTTTGAGAAGCACTTTGCCCGAGTAAATGAGCACTTGGATCAACGGCAGTTTGACGAACAGGACAGACGTTACCTCGATGAACTGCACCGATTTTTCAAATTTTATCTGGGTGAAGGGCGGTTCATCACCTACGAGTCCGACAAACAAAGGTCACAACACCGGGAAATACAGAAAATCGGTGACTGGAAGGGCTTGGACAGCGATGTTGACTCGGAGATAGAAGGCGTTCAGGGGCGTATGGTTCACATTACGCTGCCTCAGGACTCGGAGCGAGCGCGTAAGGAGCACCACGCCGCCGGCAATGCGCCCGAGGAATTGATGAGTGAGAGCGTTCTGATCTCAGAGCGTGGAGCCGCCCTGAGTACCGAACGTGGTGAAACTCCCTCCACTGGACTCAGAAAACTGCAACCGAAGCGTGCAGCCTACCGGCGTGCCAACAGTTTTTTACCAGGTCGTTGGGAAAGCCTGAATGAGTATGAGCGAGGGCTGGTCTTGAAAGCTCTGCTTGAGAACAAGATGGGCTCTGAAAATGCGCGCCTACATGTCCTGCTGGTCCTCCTGACTGGACGTCCTCTGGAATCTATCTCGAGGACACTGGTCGTCCAGAACCGCTCTCAATTACCGAAAACGTTTACCGACCCCGAGAGAATTTACCTCATTAGAGATGATCAGGCCTGGGCCAGCGCCGTTCCGGAGCCTCCAGAGCGCCGAAAACTGGAGGCTGAATGGGCTCTCCACATGGAGAGCACGGAAAATCAGTTTATCGCACCGATTCCGGATGCGTACTGGCAGATTCTCGGGCCGCGGGTGGAATCTGCTGCCAGGCGAGTACGAAAGAAGTCCGGGATTCTTTTCGCGAAAAATCTTTCAACTGAGTCTGTGGCTGAGGAGATTGCGATTGAGATCAAAAAACTCAATAAGAGCACTGGTTCGAGGATTACCCTGAAACGAATACAGACGTGTGTGTTTGAGGGGTTGATTCATCAAACCACGGATACGGTGGATGCGAGCCTGGTGACCGGGCGCAAGCTACCTACCGGGCAATCGGCAAACCTCTACTACCACACCCGGGCGGTTGAGACGTTGGCGGCGGATTATGTCGATGTCGTGAATACCTGGCTGGTGAACCTGGGGCTCTCGTCGCCGTCGATGGCTCCCGCCAACCTCGATTTCGGTTTGCCGAGAGTGGGCTCTCCATTTTGCGTGCGCCTAGAGGTCATGAGAGACGTCGTAAGCCGACTGCGAGCGCAGATTGCCGAATACCGAAAAACGGCTTATTCCCGGGCCGGCATCCGAAGATTTCATAATCTGTTTACAGCGTACGCCATCCTGCAGGTTATGTGGTCGACCGGTTTTCGGGCCGTTCGCGATCCGATTGCCCATCCATACGAGTTCAACGAACGCCGGGGATTCGTGATCATCGCGGACAAGGTCGATGATAATCTCGGCCACTCTCGCCTGGTTTACCTGCCGGAGGTCGTTATTGAACAGCTTCGCCGCTATGAGACGCACCGGCAGCACATGAAGCTGCGCCTGAATGAGGTAGGAGTCGAAGCTCCCATTGAAACCTGCTTCGTTTTTCTTGATGCGAAACTCCAGTCAGAGTTCGCCACCCCAAAACGATTGGCGGATGAAATTCAATGGACGTTTCCGTGGCCCCTGAACGTCAGCCGGCACACCCTGAGAGGCTTCCTGCGTGACCAGGGGGTTCCAGGTTATCTGGTCGACGTCTTCATGGGGCACTGGGGCGTGGGGACTGAGCCTCTCGCCAAGCTCTCATCGCTCGATCTTTTCGAGATGAAGAATCGGATTGTGCCGGCAACAGCGGCGTTGTTGGATGAGTTGGGGTTCGGGGTGGAGATAGGTCTTGATGCGTGATGATAAAGCAGTGTTTGAGCCATTAAATAAACCGATTGATGCGCTGAAGAAGAGGCTTTCAGCGGCAAACCAAGGACCCTCAGTGGGAGTGGGCTCCGAGTACCGGGCCAATAATCGAAACGCCGAGAAACTCGGCCACCTGGAGGCGGTCCGGGATTATCTGCGAGAGCACCACCCGGAGCTGGCAAGCGGCCAGCGAGGATTGACGATGACAGCCGAAGAGGTTGCCCAGCTGGTCGACAAGACCTGTCAAACCGTTGAAGGTCGTGCGGTCAAAGATAGGCAGCATTATCTCGTGAAGCTGCTGGATGAAGGGGTGAAAACCCGGAATTGGCAGCTGCCTGTCCCGATGCCTGTGCAGAGCGTCCAGATGTTTTCCTCGTTCACCACCCCTGACATGGGAGCCCGATTGGCCGACTACGACCGTATAAATGATGCGTTCCTGGCCAGCCTGGAGATTGCTGCCCCTGAGCTGCCAGCCGAAGAGGCCATGGAGAGGGGTGCTGGTGAGTTACTGTACAGCCTGGTTTTTCATAGCGGCGTTACCGCGCGCCGATGGTTCAACCGGCTGAGTGAGGCGATCCGGCAGGGTGCCGGTAGCGTCGATGATTACACATGGCTGGAATTGGAATCGACTTCCCTCGGCGGGCGTACCCGTCCCTCAACCGACACCTGCCGTCGGGTCATTCTGGCGCCTATCACCGAGCTGCTGCTTCGACGCTGGTACCTGCGCTGGGGCAGCAATTGGCCAGAGGTAAATGAGGTAAAAGGTAAGGCGTCTCCGGATGAGGAACTGCTGAAACGCTTTGTCGGTGGGCTCATTGAGGCAAACCGGATTACCTTGAACCGGCCGTTGCATGTTTTTGCGGTTGCCGAGGCAAACCTGGTCATGGTCGCGCCAGGTTTCCTGGTTCACTACGCCCGAACACCTGACCTGGGCGCTTCTTTGCCATTGTCTAACTGGATGCGATTGTTGACCGGTGGGACGGTGGTCCAACCTGCACTGCAAGCATCTCAGGCCGAACGTGAGAACGAGATGGTCGGCTCTCCGGCTCTCATCATTCCTGAATTCCCGTTGACCGACCAAAAACCATTTTTCAAACGTCTGATGAAGCGGGTGCGGTTCCTGGCATCTGAAGCGTTGACCGCCCAGGGGGCCTGGACGGAAAGGCAACGGAGGGATGTATTGGCAACGAAAGCGGAGGTGTTCAAAACGCTCGACAAAATTGCAGAAGAGAAGGGGTGCTCCATTCTGGTGCAGTTGATGTGTCACTACGTTCGAGCGCTTCTGAGAACCGACGAGAGTGTGTCACCGGCCTTGCAGCAAAAGATTCGCAATCTTCAACACCTGGAACTTTTGCTGCCCTATGCAACTGACATTCCGAACCCTGAAAGCCTGGACTCGGATGAGTGGCAATCGATCTATGAGACTGTGGTGAGCGGCTTTCCCGGTAACGGTGGAGCACTCAGACAGACATTATCCGAGTGGCACGAATTTCTTCACCGATATTACGGAATGCCTCGTATCCCAATGGAGGAGGGCTCAGGCTATGGCGTCGACGCGGCAATACTGACGCCTCTGGAGTATCACCGGGCAAAGAGCTTTTTGTTGGCTCGTGCCGACGATGAGCTGGCGGGAATACAGCTGGCCCTGTTGATTATGGGGTTCCGTTGTGGGCTTCGGCGAACCGAGTGTTGGGCCCGGCAATACGGAGATTTCCATGGCCTCGGGGATCCTACCGTTAACAATCCCGAGCTGCTGGTACGTCCCACCAAAATTGCCGGCGTAAAGTCGGACGCGGCAATCCGCCGACTTCCGTTACGCTTGCTTTTAACCGGAGATGAACTGGAGTGGTTGACCGGGTTTGTGAATGAGCGCAAGTTGCGGCGCGCCAACGATGAGGCGCGTGACGCCTTGTTCGAAGATCCAGTCAGCGGAACCTTTCGAATCCAGGAAAAATGGGCGTTTGATGGGCTAACGGCCCTGCTCAGGTCCGTGTCGGGTGATGAAAATATACGTTTTCACCATCTGAGACACAGTTTTGCATCGCTGACCTTGCTGCGATTGCTGGAGCGCAAACCTTTTGACCTCTTGCCGGAAACTTGGGTTCGGTCGAATGACGTAGAACTCATGCCACCCGTGCACGGCTCAGGCAACACGGTAAATGCTGGAGTCGCTAACGCCTGGCGGCCGCTTTCTCAGCTGGCTCAGTGGATGGGCCATTCGAGTGAAAGGGTGACCCTAAAAAGCTACACCCACCTGCTGGATCTCGCACTTCGCCAGTACTTGCTTAGCGATGATCGGTCTTACACGATTGCACAGCAGCAAACGCTTCTAGACAAAACTTCAGGTGCACTTGAACGATTCCGGCACCGTGCACAGCTAAAGGACCGGGTGACACCCGGAATAACATTGGCAGCTGTGGCTCGAATACCTGCGAAAGGCCTGATGGCGCTTCCGAAAATCAGCGATAAAAAGAAGGAATTGCCACCCGTTGTAAACCGGGTGTCTGAAGACGTCAATCCACTGCTGCCGTATCGGGTTTCGTGCCAGGTTTTCATTCGGACGCAGGCGCAGCTTCATGAGCCCCTGCCTGTGGCATTGGAGAAAACGGCGGCCCAGTTGGATCTGGATTTGCCGATCGTGCAGCAGTGGTATGAGCGCTCGGCGTTGCTGATGAACAGCTCTACTGGCATGACCGGAACACCCTCACCGACTCGAAAGCTTGGCATTCGGTTGAGTTTTTCGTTGAGACCGAAATCAGAGCTAGCTAACACAGAATTGTATAAGGCCTTTACGCTGATCTTTCGGGCACCGGAATTGCCGACCTACATCAGCCCTCCCCAATCGAAATCCGCGTTTCAGGAGTGTATGCAGTTCTTCAAATGGTTGTCTGACTGGATGGCCGAAGATCCGGAGTCTGGGCGACGAGCGCTTATCGCAGCAGCCGAGAGCGTGCAGCGGAGTAAGGCTCCGCTCCGGCCCCTGGGAAGGTCAAGGCAGATTGCCTTTGTGGCTCTGATGAAGAAGTTTCGCCTCGGAGCAAGGGCTACTATTACGCTGACGGTCAAAGAAGAGAACAGAAAAGCAGCTTTAAAGTTCTGGGGACAGAGCTTGGGTGTTGCGCAAAATGCCATCATTATCCGGCCGGCCGAGGACATAAGAATCCCTAAGCATGGCAATGTCAGCTTTGATTGGAAAGCCCCGCACAAGCTTGGCAAATACCTTTGGCCCACCATTCGGTTTGTGGTGTTCACCGGATGTGTGCTGTACGACGCAGTGCCTGAGAGTTTCCGAGACGGGAGCTTTGATGCTGACACGCTGGATGATGAAAGTGAGAAGGGCGCCGTCCCTGGCTAAGGTGTTCGCTCTATTGAGTGTTGGAAGAAAGATCTAGCGACTCCACGATCAGGCGGCCTCCCGAAGGAAATCTCAGCAGCTTCAGGCTGGCGGTCACTCGGTTGCCTAATACCGGTACGCCAGTCTGAACTGCCTGAGCCTGCGCGAGATAAGCCATCACCTGTCGTCCGCGGCAGTGCAGGGTTAGTTGATAAATGGTTTTCTGAGTGCGAGCTGACTGGAACGGATGCACTCCGAGAACCGTAAACTGATCCCTCCAAAAGGCTAGATGAAGGCCCGCAGTGTCAATCGCCGGATTGGCCATTAGTATGTCCTCCATTCATGCTCCAGTTCCTGAAGCCGGTTGATCAGCATTGGAAGAGAATCACGGCCCGCTTCCAGATTCTGCTTAACGAGTTCGCAGTACACCCAGGTTTCCATCGCCTCCTGGTTGGTGCGTTCTCCTCCCAGACCAAGGATGGCCACCAGATGACAGCCCTCTTGCAGGATGCCCATGGCCACACACAGGCTGCTAGCCAGATTACGAACGGTGCGCCGTTCGGCAGGTATCAGACGGTTCAACGGCATGGCCGCCAATAACATCAGCTCAGACCTCATCGCTTGTTGCCTCCTCTTCCGGTGTCACCTTGGCCTCGAACTCATTAATCAACAGCCGCTCAAACGCAGAACCATCCCGACGGGTCAGGTTCGGTACATACCGGCTATAAACCCGGAACAGCATTTCGGTCGTAGTGTGCCCCATCTGCCGGGCAATCCATTCCGGGTTCTCGCCAGCGGCCAGCCACAACGTGGCGGCAGTGTGGCGGGTCTGGTACGGCCGGCGCTTTCGCAGGCCCAGATGGCTGAGCAGGGGATACCACACCCGCTTGGTAACGTTGTTGTGCTCAAGCGGATTGCCTGCCCCATTGCAGAACACAAAAGTGTTGTTGCCAGTGGCCTTGCGCTGGCCCTTCAGGGCGTCGTAGACCAGTTGTGGCATTTCAATGTGCCGGTAGCTGCCGTCGGTTTTGGTCTGCTCGATCTCCCCATTCACCAGTGCCTGGCGAACCAGAATCTGCCGGCGTTGAAAGTCGACGCAATCCCACTGCAGCCCGTCGATCTCACCGGTCCGAAGACCGGTAAAGAAGCGAACGGTGTAGTAGTTCCTGAAATCTGCCCGAACAGTGGCGAGAATCAGCCGAACCTCCTCCAGTGAAAACGGCTCCACATCGGACCGGGGCACCTTCAGTGATTTGATCCCCTGATAGGGTGAGGTAAACTCAAACCGGTTGGCTGCCTCTCCCAGAATCATGCGCAATGGCGTCATGATGCGGTTGATACGGCTGGCGGAAAGTGGCTTTTTGCTCCGGGTCTGAACTTTGGCGAGGGACGCCCGGAACGAAAGAATTTCCTGCCTGGTGATGTGGCCAACCTCCTTCTCCCCGAACTTCGGGATCAGGTAATTCTTCAGAGTGCCTTCGATGGTGGTGATGTGCGACTTTCGCCACTGCACCCGCATCTCATCCATCCAGGTTTCACAAAACTCACTGAACAACGGCGTGTCGTGAGCTTCGCGAGAACGCCGGAGCTCTGCTTGCCTCGTGAACTCCTGGGCTTTGGGGCTGTTTGGGAAATATTTGTGGTACTCGAAAGTGCCCAGTGTGATTTCCGCTTCGATTCGTTTGAGAATCGCCTGGAGTTTTTTCCGGTTTGCGGGCGTGTTATCAAGAGCGGTCTGCTCTCGGCAGCGCTTACCTCGAAAATGGAAATCGAAAAACAGCTTCTGTGTTGCTTCGCGTACTCGAATGCTAGCCATGCATACGTCCTCCGTTGGCCATAGGAATAGAAAGTGAGTGGTGGCCGGAGTGCAGCGCCATATCTCGCTGGATGGGCTCCCACATGTAAAGAATTTTCCGGCCGCCAAACGGCCGAATGTAATGAACGCCTTCGAGGAGCACGGAGTCTTTCAGGCGCTCGCGAATCGTCCGGGCTTCATAGCGAATCCGTTCTGCAAGCTCTTCGGTGGTCAGGTATTCGGTAGTGTTCATATGTTTCTCCTAGGCTTTCTTTGTAGCGTACAAGCTACATATTAAGCCTATTTTCGACGCTGTCAACAGTCTTTTGTAGGTTTTAATCATCATTGGATGCGGGTTTGCGTCTTATGAGGTATCATCGCTACACACTCAAAGGCCTGCCGACCATGATCAGATTTCGCCTAAAAGAACTAATCGCAGAGAAAGGATTTCAAGAAAATCGAAGGGTTACGCTGGATGAAGTTTCGAAGGAGACTGGAATCCACAGGACGACGCTATCCAAAATAGCGAACCAGCGTGGCTACAACACGACGACAGAAATCCTGGACAAGCTTTGCATCTACTTTGGAGTGGAGCTGCAGGAAGTGGCACAGCACGTTGAAGAGCCAGAAGATGGTGATTGAGAACCATCAGAAGGAAATCTTGTAAATTTCACCATTGGTGCAAGAGTCACCAAGAGCTGGATGTTCGACGCCAGCCAACGCTGCGGGTACATCAGAACGAACGTTTAATTGTTGAGTTTATTAACTTTTTCCACCTTTCTATACCTCCCCTCCAGGGGGTGAGGTTCTAGCTTCCCTCGTGAAATCTCGCTATGGTAGTCTCAATGACCTTTGGTCGTTTTTCTAAAAATTATAATCACTCGCGGTACCACCGGACGGTTAAGGACATAGCGTGCAGTTCAAACGGTTGCTTGACACCCTGGCTCGGTCGTCAGCTCAAGCGGTTACAACGCTGGGGGCGGGACAAAAAGAGCAAGACGAACTAAAAGAGTACCTCTACGTCGAAACGAGGATTGAGAAAGACTTCAGAGATCTTCTGAATTCGAACCTTTCGTCAGAAAGTGTCATCTTCTTGTGTGGCTCTTCCGGTGACGGAAAGTCTGAAATTCTAAAACGCTATTACGAGACCTACTCAGACAGAATCAGGTTTCACCTAGATGCTACTCATGCGTTTAAACCCGACCAAGATGCAATTCAAGCGTTAGACCAGCTCTTTGACGAGCACCGTGAGTCGGACAAGCCGCTGGTCATTGGAATAAATGTCGGGATGCTATTTAACTTTGCATCTCAAGGACATCCCCGCCACGAAAACATCAGGAGTGCCATTGAATCCTACCTCCAAACTGGAGACGAAATTTCAGTCTCATACAAGTTCCTGAACTTTGAACAGTATCCGAAATTCAGTATTGAGGACGGAAAGACCGGATCGAGCTTTATAAGTGAACTGTTTTCGCGCGTAGTTGCCTCCACTGAAAGTAATCCGCTACATCTTGCATATCTGGATGCGGTGCGAACGAATCCCAGCACACTGACTCTGAACTATGAGTTACTCAAACACGAGCAGGTGCGTGATCGGATAGTCCACTTGCTTCTCTCTGCTAGATTGAAATTTGATCAATTTCTTTCTGCGCGGGCTCTGCTCGATTTCGTTCACCATTTGATTTGCGGCCCCAGCTTGCTTTTCAACAATCTATTTGTGGCTGGTCACAATGACTTGAGTGATGTTATTAGCCATTTTGACCCATGCACGATTAGGTCTCGGAGTATTGATCAGTTCCTCATTCAGCATCCTCTAGGTATCAGAGAAGAGGCTTTCGATGAGTTCCAGAATTCAGTGCAGGAAGCCCTTGGCATAGTCGACATTGAGTCGGCTGGTTGGTTGCGATTTTTCTACCTGTTTCAGGATATCGCCATTGGGAATAACTTTCATCAACGTTTCAAAAAGGATTTTGAACAGCCACTTTACGACAGATATATTGAAATTTGGCGTTTACATAAAAGCTATGATGGAAGCGCTGAGGAGCGTCAAAAGCTGAGAAGTTTCTATAAGGATGAGCTTGTATATGCATTGGTTCGATTCGGAAACAGGTTGGATCCGTCATTAACTGCAAAACAGCATTTATTTTTGTGCTCCAGAAACGGCGTCTTTATTTCGGCAGTAGCCGATATTAAGCCTGACCTCAAAAGAATTGAAAATGAAGAGATGGCAAATATCCACGAGTTTCCGGTTTGCCTTAAGGTTGGTGATGAACCACTTCAAACGTTTAATGTAAACCTTAGTTTTCTTGAATTGGTTTCTAAAATAAACGATGGGTACAGGCCGAATAAGCACGATAAGAATACGATTGTGATTTTGGAGGAGATCGTCGACGATGTAATAAAAGTCGTCATTCGTTCAAACAAGGTGATGCTTTCGGATGGTAGACAACACGTTTATCTTACGAATGAAGTTGAAGACAGTGAGATCGTTGTCGGAGGTGTCGAGTGAGTATTTCCGATAACTTGTTTGCGCTGGATGAACAAGAAATTCAGAACAAAAACTTCGTCAACCATTTTCTGCCATTTCGGTCTCAGTCGTCTGGCCTTGATTTCGAAGCAATAGCTGGAAGCATTTTGACGGTGGCGTTTCAAAAGCGGCTTGAGAAAGGCTCAACGTTAGAGAGTTTTAAGTCCTCAGTTTATGGGCGTTTACAGTATAAGCTAACGGACCAAGAAATTTTCCCTCTTATTGAAAAGATGTATTTCGATAATGATGCGGCAGGTTTGTTTAAAGTTTCGCCGGAATTTCTAATTGCCAAAGCAACTCAGGCTGAGGCATCTACTAATAAACATGTTGCGCAAGTTTTTATCGGCTTCATTCGTGACTCGAATCGAAGATTTCCGAAACTCAGTAGTGAAGTGAATTTCTTAGAGCAAGAACTTGTTGAAGCGTTCCAACAGCAATTGACTGATTGTAATGAGGATCCCGTTGAGAGGCCTTATTTGCCATTTATGTCAGAGCTCTTTTCCCAGGATCTTGGCTTTCTTCTGGAACACCCCGGATATTTCTTAGAAAACCTTAGAGCATTTTTTAGCCTTTATACCTTTTTATATAGCTCCCAGTTGGCATTGAACATTAATGGTTGGATGGAGCAGCCTGCTAGTAAGCCACTTTTTTTCATTCTTGATACCGAGAAGGCTAGCTTAGAGCGGAATCAGGTTAGAGAAGCTTTTCGTCACCTGAGGACGAAAGCTTTCGATCTATTCCCGGTTCTTTCTATGCTTGAATATCTGAATCAACCGAAGAATAAGAAAGCGATGAAATTTCCTCTTTGGAAGATTTTTTTAGATATAAACGAGATGGATACGTTGCAGCGTAAGAGCATTAATGGCTCGCTGATAAGGTTCTGCGAAAAGTATCGAGAAAAAAGAAAATTTCCACCTCTTGAAGAATATCCTCAATCAACGAAAGAACTGATTGAGATACTCACTAGAACTGCCAAGGAAATTTTTGGGACAAAAGGTACGAACCAACATGCCGTAAACAATAAATTTGTGAACGCATTTGAGAATGAAATTGCACCACACTTTGTCCAGGTGAGGGGGCGCTCAGGAAGAGTGCTGACAATTTCTCAAGACTATCTACTCCTTCTCACAAACCTGGCTATCGGCAGTAGAAAGCAGATTCAGTTCCAAGAGCTGCTTCAGGAGTTTAGAAAACGTGGGGTCTGGTTCGACAGACAGTCAGAGCAAGCGATCATCAGGTTTTTGGAGCGAATTGGTAACGTAGAGCGAATGAGCGATAGCGGAGATGCGGTTTATGTCCGAAAAACACTTTGAAGCCTTCTTGGTAAGTAATCTACGTGGTTGGCTTCAGTCCCGGATAGAAGCGGGCGCCCGGTATCAGTTCAAATCACCAGACCCAGAAAACACGATACGTCTTGTTTCGGAGTTGTTAGAACAGTGTGACGGTCGACTACGTTATGGCGAGCACGAACTATCATATCTCCAGATTAATGATGTGCGTTTGTTGGTGACCGGGCATTTGGAGCAGCCTGATATTCAGAATGGTTGCTACACGGAAAACTACATATCAAATCTTCGGGATACTGTGGCAGCTGAGATGCCCCCTTTCGAGGGGTGCTCTTTGCTAATCGTACATAACAGCCTTCTTGATACTTTGATTAATAGTGCGTTCGACCTGGCTCAGGGCGACGCTGTTTGGTCGCCTAATCAAACAAAAAATGAGCTGGATCTCATGATATCTGGTGGGCTTCAGAATCAAGTTGCTTCCCGGTGTCTCTTAGAGCACCAAGCCCGGATAATCACGGAAGAAGGCTCCAGTGTATTCGGATTTCGACACCTCCATGATGCATTGCTAGACGGAGACTTGCGTTTCCAGGAGCTAGGGCTGTTCAACGACCCTCAGGTGTTAAGCAATTCGAACGAGAAGCAGGTAGCGCGCCGACTGGAGTCGAATCGTCAGCTAAGGGAAGAGATTGAGTTTGCCGTTGAGCATTTCCCGAATGACTTGGAAGACAAGCTGACAAAGTTTGGATCAAAATTTATACAAGAACATTTTGGAGAAGGAGCCGAAGTTCCCTGGACCGAGCTCAACTACCAAGAGTTTCGAGACGAAGAGGAGCTTCAGAAAAAGCTGACTCTCGATTATGAGGGAATCGAGGTTAATGGCTGCGAAATCGACGTAAGAGATAAGAAAGACACCTCGGCGGGTAGGCGAGATAAGCATCTGATTATTGAGGTTCCGAGTGGTCAGGACCTGTTCAGCTTCAAGATCAAGTTCGTTGGTCAGCGATTAGAAAAAAAGGAGCTTTTGGTTACGCCAAGAGCTATGTCTGACGTCATTGACATTGATTTCTCTTTTAGAGGCGACAAGTCGAGCTTCACTATCTCCGGACCATGTAGTGGTGAACCAGAGTTTTTTAGTCTGAGACTCAATCGAGATTCTTCGAACGAAAAATACAGCTTTCATTGCCTGGTAGTGCAACAGGGGAGCTTTTATCTTTCTGCCTTTGAGAATCGCTTTCTCATCGATAGAAAGAGAAGAGCACTCGTACTCCAGGCAGACCAACATTGCCTTGACGTTAATCCTGACGTCATCGCCGAGACCGTGTTATCCGACAGCGGTGAAACAATTGACGTAAATTCAGTGGGAAAGATCGATTTCGAGCAGCTCTACGATGAGTCTGACGAAGTTAATTTCACCCTGACGAATGGGGACAGGTCTCTCTTTGTACTCGTTGAAGGGGAACCGAGCAAAGAAGCACTCCGGCTACCAGTAATTTTTGATCCAAGTCGGTTTGCTAGGCTTTTTAAAGACGATGACTTCAATGGTGTGTATCGGCCAGGGAAAGAGACCGTCGTCTTCGATAGCCAAGAATCGGAGCCAGTATTCTTCCGAAAAGCCTTGCTCCAGGCAGAGTCAGCCTTCGTTAATGAAGAGTGCATCGAATGGGACAATGATCGACGCAAAGGAATTCCACTTTCAAACCTTTCGCTCGCCGACGACAGAATATATCAAGCCTATGCCGCCCTTGTTTCTTACTTTCAAGAGCGTAAAACGCTGCCCTCGCTGGCTAGCTGGGGGCCTGAACTTGTTGCTCTAGGTAAAGAGTATGTTTTGGCTTGCGTTGAGTACTTGGACCAAATTCAGAAGGGGAAGCCGCTCGATAGCTCTGAACGGTTGGTGATTCGCATTGGGCTGGCAACAGTGGAGGAGCGTCGATTTTTTACTCCGTTCCATCCGCTGGTCATGGCCTACTATCTAAGTTTGGTTGAAGAAATCGTTGAAGATGGTGAAGCGCGTAGCTTTCGCGAATTACCAGAGGTTACGAAAGGACGATTAAACGCACGGGGATTACTCCCTCACCTTTTCGACAGAGACAATGGTTACAGCTATACACAGGCTGTGCCACAGAACCCCCTCTGGTTGGAGATAGTGCCACATCAGGATACAAGCTTTGATTTTGTGATAAATCTTGTAAAGCACAAAATCGAGGAGTTCACGTCTACATTTGAGCAGCTATTCCGCCAGGTCGATGATGCCCCTCTGTTGATAAACTCTGTCAACAACGCAGAAAACTCAGAGTTATTCAGAGGGCTGGTGTCCTACTATCAGGCGAACTTGCTCGGCGGTCGTCACATACACGTCAATCTCTATGACGAGAAGTTGGTCGAGACTGAGTTTGATGTTTTCGCTGAGATGGGGATGTATGACGAAATCAAGGAACGGTACGGGCTCGATAAGGGGGCTGCACGTCGCAATGCCGACGCGGTAATCGATCTACTGCGGACCAGGCTAACGTTTAGCAAGTTTCAGCATAGCCACGTGGAAGAGCAAGCTTATGCTCATCTGACATTTTTTAAGAATGATCAGAAAGTGGAAGCTGTGGACAACAATATTGATGAGCACGTTTCGGGTGTTGCCTGCGCTGGACTGTTGTCAGGTGAGTCTTCGAGGAGCGAGGGTGACCGATACTTCACGGCTTTTGGCCTGAAAGGTGTCGATTACAGCTCTTTACTGCACTTGAAGTTGGCTAAGTTAATAGGAACGCTTTGGCGCCCCTCTCAGTCCAAGAACGATGTCTATCATGATCATTCGGCCACGAGCCTCGCAGTGAGTCAGGAGTTTATGTCCTTGCTGGAGCGCTCATACGATAGTTCAGTATGGACGACCATCATAGATCCAAAGGTCACGCTGAAGTTCTTTGAAGCCACCGAAGGCGTGATTCTCATCCACTACTCCGACCAATACACAAGCTCGTCGGGTTATGACGCGATCACCGTAACCAAGCAAGTTGACCTTTATAAGAATGTCTTGGGCAATGCTGGCAATGAATTGATTCGAGAGTTCAATGCGTTCAATGGTGAATGGCTGCTCAGACTGATTACCGACCACTCGAAAGAAAAGATTGCGAAAGAAGGCATTATCGGCGCCTATAAAATCGTTAGTACCCTTTTGGCTCAGTCAGATATCACCTGGATCCCTATCTCTGTCGCTGAAATGATCAGAGTGGCCGGCAATATTGGCCTTGCGATGACGGATAGTGATTTCTCGCGCCACAATCGCAAGATCAAAAAAGGTGCAATCTCTGACGATATCTTGTTCGCAGGTTTTAAGGAAGGCCAACTCTACCTGCTACCTGTGGAGGTAAAAGCTGGGGGCCGCCCTGATTTCTCCAAGGCGAGAGACCAGGCGGTTGAGTTGAAACGATACATGGAAGAAGACCTCTTGGGACCGGACACGCTTGCGTCGCGTCTCTATCGCGGGCTATTCATTCGCCAAGTGCTTCTGCAAATCGAGAAGTATCAGTTGTATCGAGTTTTCGAGGATAACCATTTCGAGGATTTCTTAAACCATCGCGAAGAATGGTTAGAAGGCCAGTATGGGATCGGTCAGCTCCCGAATTATCCCGGTGCAATGGTAGTAGCTCACATCAACAATGAGTCCTGTTTTGAAGAGAAGTATGAGATAGCTGAAGAAGTTCTTCAGGCTGAAATACCGATGGGGCTACTGGATGAGCTAGTAAGGACCCCTTACCAAGACCTTAGAGCGAAAATCGACAACTCGTCACTCCTTCATGTGCCCAAAGAGTATTTTCTGCAGCCTTTCACAGAGCAACAACTTGCAGGCACAAAAGAGGATGAAGCGAAGAAGCCTGCCCCCACTAAGGCGGAAATGGTCGTGTACCCATTTTCAAAACATGATAGCGGTGTCTTCCCCGCTGCGGCTGATGATACTTCTGAAGAGAAGGTGGGCGATTCCGAACCTGTGGCACCTGCCGAGCCGCTCAGGGTAGAGTTTGGCAAGGACGTTCAAAGCGGTGAGGTAGTCTATTGGGAGCCCACGAATACCGAAAAGCTCTTCAATACGAATACCGGAATTATTGGCACGATGGGCACAGGGAAGACCCAATTCACTAAGTCGCTGATTACTCAGCTTGTTCGAAATCAGAATCATAACGTTGACGGAGCCCCAATAGGGATACTGATCTTCGACTACAAGGCTGACTACGTTAAAGACGATTTTGTTCAGGCCACTAATGCCAAGGTTTTCGAACTTGACTGCTTGCCTTTCAACCCGTTCGCCTTGTTTGGAGACAAGAAAAAGCTACCGGTGCATGTTGCTGGTCAGTTCATTTCGTCGATGTCCAAGTCTTATAACCTTGGCGTAAAGCAGCAAAGCAAATTGCGCACGGTGATCCGGGACGCCTATGAAGCCGCCGGCATTTACTCAAATGATGAAAGCACTTGGAGTAGGCCCGCTCCGACTCTGGAGGATGTCTGGGCAGCGTATCAGGAGCAGGAGAAGATCGACCATGACTCTTTATACGCGGCGCTCGAAGTGCTATCTGCCTATGAAATTTTTGAACCGGATACGAGCAAGACCCTGTCACTCTATGACCTCATCGATGGTGTTACCGTCATCAATCTTTCGGGTTACGATCGCACCATCCAGAACCTCGTCGTCGCACTCACGTTAGATCTCTTCTATACACAGATGCATCAGCAAGGTAGCTCGAAACTAGACGGTAATTTTCGTCAGATCTCTAAAATGATACTGGTCGACGAAGCCGATAATTTTATGTCTCAAGACTTCGAGAGCCTCAAAAAGATTTTGAAGGAGGGACGGGAGTTTGGAGTTGGGACTATCCTTTCGACACAGGAATTGACGCACTTCAAAACCGGCGACAATGACTACTCAACGCTTATCCTATCTTGGGTGATTCACCAGGTCGCCAATATTAAATCGCAGGAGATAAAGGCCATCTTCAATACACAGAGCAAGCAAGACGAGGAGTACTTTATGAGCCAGATAAGAAAGCTTGATAAACACGTCAGCTTGTGTGTGGATGGGAAAAAGAAAGTGGTTAAAGTTAAAGATTTGGCCTTTTGGGAGATCAAGTAATTGAAAGATAATTTTTTAGAATTAGTTGATATGTACAAAAAGGTATTTCTATCATGCGCCTCGACCTTTTTTCATATACTTAAGTCTGCGCATTTTGTTTTTTTCTCCGTGGTGTGCCTTGGAATCGGGACCATGGGGATTTGGATCCCTGTGGTTTTCCAGTTAGATGTCAGTGCGCCAGCCTCAAAGCTTTCCAGTAACATAACCTATGACAATATTGCAATATTTATGTATGTCGTAAGTGTTCTTGGTACGGTCGCTGCTGAATATTTCGTAAAAAATGAAGATCTAAAAGACCCGGATAGTAAGTCTATACACTCATTTGCTATGTTCATTTGGTTCTTGGCAATTTTGCTTGCTTTCTGGGCTCTAAAAGAACCTCGGGGGACAACTTGGCACCTTTGGGTTAGTCTGTTGTTAACCATTTCCATCTGGATGAGTTTTACAATAAAAAAGGAAGAGTTTAATTTCGATCAAGACGAGGTCTCGGGGAAACTTTCAGGAGCACTGTCAGACAGCTCAGTAATTCAAGGCAAAGGGATCTAAAGTGGGGAAAATTCCGTTGAGTGTAAATGAGTTTCTGGCAATAAGGGTTGATCAGCCATTTGGTTCCTTTTATTCAGTGCGACTCAATTCGAAGTTTATTTTACAGAGAGCTTATTCAAAGTCCGCATCTTTTGATGGTGCAGAAATAACGGGTGCACAACGCAAGCTTAGGCGAGAGCGTTTGAAAGAGATCGGTGAGTTTATCGATAGCGATGACGCTATGTTCCCATCATCTATAATAATCGCGGCTAATTATTATGAGGATGACAGGCTCGCGGAAGAAGATGACCAATGGCGAGTTGAGGCCGTTGATGAAGGTCTGAATCTTTACAAGCTGATTGTTCCTTCAGATAAAATTGTTTGCTCTATTGTCGACGGTCAGCATCGTCTATTTGGATTTGAGTATGCGACCGAAGATTTTGATCTTAATTGTTCTCTTTATCTTGATTTGCCGCCATCTCTTCAGGCTTCGGTGTTTGCGACCGTGAACTTTAATCAATCGCCAGTAGATAAAAGTCTCGCGTACAATTTATTTGGCTACCAGCTAGATCGTTTGGATTCGGAAATTTGGTCTCCAGATTTGCTCGCGATAAATCTGTGTCGATATTTCGCTATCACTCCCGGCGAGTTTTTTTGTGGCCATATTAATTTCAGGTTAAAGGAAAAAAATGTACCTAAGGGTAATTGGGTTATTTCCACTGCGGCTTTTGTTGATGGTGTTTTGAGGTTGATAAGTAGAAATCCAAGACTTGATAGGTATGAAATTAACAAAAAAACTATGTGGGGGTTGGCTGGGAGGAAAGCTATAAAAGCTGACGAATCGTTTTCAATGCGAGAGTATTTTAGGGTTAAAAATGATAAGGCGATAGAGCAAGTTATAAGTGCTTTTTTTAATGCTGTTGGGTCAATATTTGATATAAAGGATCACTCGGACCACGTTTTCGTGAAAACAATTGGCATATCAGCGCTGTTTCAGCTGTTAAACGAGATGCTTTTAAAATACGGAGTCGACAAGGATACGATTGACGAGTTTCCGGTCTTACTTCGAAAAGCAAAGGTTATCAATCTAGAAGACACTGAGTTCTTTCCGTCAAGCACCAAAGGGCAAAACCGGCTTTTGAGAATGCTGTTGCATTTTGTTCTCGACAAGCCCTTCGCGGAAATGGAGCTCAGGGAAGAGGCAGAAAAGGAGCTCAGCGATAAAGCTGAGCAATATCGTCAGCGCTAATTCAAGACTCGATCCTAGCTGCACTTTCTGATAATCGGGAAAGAATGATGTTACCTTTATAGAGCTCATGCATCAAAAGGTGACATCGTATAGTTAAACTTATTTCTGGTGTGTCAAAAGCTTCTGGAGAAGATACTATGCATATCTATGAGATTCTTGATGTGCCCCATTTTGTGTAATCCGCTATCGATTAAAGAGCGGATAATGTTTTGAGGATCGGTGTCGACTCCTTGCTCTGAGCAAAACTGCTTGATCATAGCTTCATAAGCATGTTCCTGATCACCAAAAAGAACGTCACGATTGATAACGTGAACCTGTTCGGGTCTGGTGTCATTTATTGTCGCGGTGCGTGTATCGCGCAGCGCAAGCGAAATAGCTGTGCGTGCCAGCACATTAGGAGTGAGGCGCGTTTTTGTTTGCAAGAACTGCAGCCTATCCCAGGTCTTTTTACTCAACTGAATGCGGGTGGGAAACATCTCAGCTCGCCTCCTTTTGGTGCCAAAAATAACCTTCACGGACGCGAGTCGCTCCGGCTTTTGAATCATATTCGAGCTTATAGGCCCGGGATATGTCGGGTGCGAGATCAGAATAGAATGATTCATCCACCTCAGTGTCTGTAGAGAGCACAATCATCTGGTGGCTTGCGATAGGGAAATAGCCTTCTATCAGCTTGGTTCTGTGCTCGGAGTCTAGCCTCCCTAATGGAGTATCGACGATCATAGGCAACTGACGTCCGGAGGTTTTTGCAAGCGCCTCAAGAACAGCAATTGCAAATATCTGTTTTTCACCAGCTGAAAGCTCGTCTTTCGCTATCGTCCGCCCGTTACCGGTCAATAGTTCTACGTGGAAGGTCTTTGGGTTGATCCGAATTTGTAGATCCATGTCCTCTTTCCGAGCAAGTTTGGCAAAGCACTCGGTGAACTGGATTTCAAGGTCTCGAACCTTGGCGGTCGCTGTCTGATCGACATAGTCCGCGAGCAAGCCATTGGCGTTGTTGACGTAGTCGATAACTCTCTTTTGGTCGCTCAGCTTCGCAGCAGTTTCGTAAAGTCGGTCAAGCCGGCGGGCTATTTCGACGGCTTCATTAGCTGCGTCTTTTCCTTTCGCCCGCGCTGACTCGATTTCAGCATCTAACCTGCCAAGTTTTTGCTGTAGCTGCTGCAAGTTTTCGAAATCAGAGGCAATCAAAGAATCGTCCGGAGCGCGGGCCAGAGACGCCCCAATTTCATCGAGTTCTGCTTCGATACGCTCCAGAGCATCAAACAATCTAATCAAATCCTGCCGCTGTCTACTAGCATCCTCGAATGTTGAGTATATTTTCCCTGCTTGAGAGGGCGTTAAGTCGTGAACCAAAGTCTGGGATTCGAGGTCTTGATGGGAGTTGCCCAGTTTATCCATCTCAGCGAGCACGATAGCCAAAGAATCGGGTGCCAGCTTTGAATCGAGAGCGTCTTCCAGGTGTGTTCGGTATTCGTTGTGGATTCTGTGTTCCTGCAAAAGCCCCTGAAGCTGGAGGTCTTGCTCAATCTGCTCTTTAGTTCTTCGGCAAAAGTCCTCTGCCAAGGCAATGGGTGCGGCGTCGGATATAAGGACATTGATGTCGGATATTAAGTTATCTCGCTCGCTTTGGAGCTGACTCAATCTGGCTTCTAGCTGAGCCCGAGATGTGGAGAAATGCCCCCCCCGATCATCGATGTCTTTTTGGAGTCTGTTCGCGCGGTCTTGTAACTCAGCGCGCTGAGCGAGGATGGTTGAGATCTCTTGACGGACGATCTCAGCTTGCTTCCGACAGTTTGTCAGTTTGGACTGTTCAGCATCGATTTGTGCCTGCATTTCCTGAGCTGACGATCGTTTAGCCAGGTTCCGATTAAGAACAGTGAGATCGCCGGAGAGCCGTTCCACGACGTCGAGCCCGAGTAATTTCTTGATAGACTGTTCGAGGGCTATTCCTCCGGAATCATCAGCTAGTTGGGCGATTTTCTCACCATCAAAAAAGAATAAGTCGGATACACCTGCAGGTATCAGTTCATTCAGAAAATTCTGAGCTTGCTCGTAGCTCAGACCTTTAATAGGCGTATCATTCTCCAAGACAGTGAGTGTTTCCTTAACGCCTTTGCCCTTTCGTTCCCATTCACGCTTAACGTGGTACTGGCTTTCCGTTCCGAGCTTTGCGTAAGTGAATTTGAGCTCAACAGACGAAGAGTTGGCAGAGCGACCAGTCTCTCTTGAGTGATGGATGGCGTCGAGCAGAAACTCATCATAGCGCTTTTGGGAAACTGCACTGCCCAGACACAAACGTCCGTAGAGCGCCAACCTTACGCCCAAAAGGATGCTTGTTTTACCCGCGCCATTTAAACCGCCAAAAAGAATGATGGGCCGTGTTTTGGCCGCACGCTTTTCGGGCGTGAGGTTGAAGGAGTTTTTCCCTTCGTAGACTCGAAAGTCGGTAAGCGTAAGCTCTTTAATCAGCATTAGTTCAAAAACTCTGAAAATTCGTCTTTCACTTCCTCAACGTATGATTTGCCACGCTTACGAAAGGAATGGTTGCGCTCATTGATCGCGTCGAGATCCTCCCAATCTCTTTGGAGGATACTCTCCAGGCTGTTCAGTATGCCCCTTCGATTGCCTAGACCCGATACTTGAAGTTCTGCTTCCAGCATCTTGCGAACAAGCGCTGATGGAACACCGTATTTTTCTGCGAGCCTCTCAAGTGTTTCGGAATCTGCTCGTGTAAATGCGCCAGCATCGTCCTCTACCCAGTCAAGGTCCTCTCCATAGACTTCGCGATAAATCCGTGGCAGGGAGTCTTCCCAGTCCGGTTCATTTGGGTCGCGTAGCCATTCTCTTCTTATCATGTGTAACTCGGGGCGAGTAATCAGTTCGATAGACTCACCACTCTCGTTAATTCCCTTCTCAATAGTGAGCAATTCACGGAGGAATTCTTGTCGCTTGGTCAGCCAATAGGGACCCGGGATATGGCGCACTTCTCGCACACTATCATCACTGATGTCGCCCGAGTTGTAAGAGACCCTTCCTGTTCTTCGCCGAAAGTTGCGATACTCCTCAGAGTTTTCTGGTTGGCGGGACATGTATAGTTTGTTTCTGAACGCCAACAAAGGCTTCATCCAATTGGCACCCGACTCGATAAGGCCATGCAGCGCTTTGTCGTCAGTCACAACGGTGCACGTCCAGCACCCGAAACGGCTGTTCCCACACGAGGGCGTACTTTTATCGATTACCAGCGGGCACTCGCCTTGGTTCGACCCTTTGTACAATTCGAGCAACTCTTGGTTTGATCCTCCCCATGGGCATGGGGCACTCATTAGGTACATCCACACTTCGTCTGCGGACCAGCTTTCGATGGGCATATACGTGTAGGCGTTTGGAAGAGAGCTGTGGCGGCTAAGCGCAGAACCATCGATTTTATGTTTCGCGATAACCTGGGCGCGAGACGCACTCTCCTGGCTGCGAGAGCCCAACACTACGACGGCCTCACCAAATTTAGCGACCTTATCGAGTATAAACTCGCTCACAGGGTCTATCTTCATTCGTTCCGTGCACCAGCGGAACGTCTGATTTGGCGCAGGATAACCACGACCGAGCAAATTCACCCAAAAGGTTTGATCTGTCTTTGGCACAACACTGTGTGCACTTATAGGTAGGCCCTCTTTCGGCGCTGCCTCATTAATCAGCTTTATTACTCTCTTGATCATGTCGACCACGACAGGGGTCTCAACCAAGGTGTCAGACGAGACCACATAAACATGTTTGGTTCGCTTTTCGGCAGGAAGCTGCAGTAGTGCCATGTAGATCAAGGAAAGAACGCAAGTAGAGTCTTTTCCTCCACTGAAGCCAATAATCCAGGGCCGGTCGTCAGAGCAATATATGTTCTGAATTTCGCGCACTAGGTCCACTAGAGGGCGGTTGCCAAGAGAAAACTCCTGAATCATGGATAGATGATCCGGGAAAACGAACTGTTCCTGCGCAGTCATGTCTTAAGCGACTCCTCGTATTCCTGCTCGGAAGGGGTGAGAGGAACACTTAATTGCTGTTTGATGTAGTTGCCCGTGAGGACGACGCTACTGCGAGCCTTGCTAATGCGACCGTGATGCATTGCTCGACCTTCCCACTCATTGTTAGCTCGTGCCCAATCAATGTCTTGAAGACCTTGCAGTATCCGGCTCCACTGAGATTTTGGCTTGAACAAAAGGTCGGCGCCTATTTGGCCCATGGCCTGCAGCATGACGCCATGAGCATGAACGTATTGCTCACGGAGCTCGCAGGTCGCTACTTTCTTTTCCAGAGCGAGTTGCCAGTCTCTCATGTTAGCCGCGACTTCATTCCAGTATTCAATTGCCAACTGCTGCTCATCCTCGCTAACTAGGTCACTCTTCCCTTTCATCAGCAGAGCCTTTGAGGCGTTCTTGATAGCCGACAACGTAAAAAGTTTGCTGCTTCGGTTGGATATGCTGGACCTCTCCATTTCCGTCAGCCGGGAGAATACCTTCACCTCACGAGCAACAACTCGGGCTAGTTCGGATAAGTGATCCCGGTGGTCATAGAGCGTGCTGATAGAGTCGCTTGGCCGGACAGCGTGCTTGTTGAGATCTGCGAACATTTGCTGGCTGCGCTTCAGACCTTCGTCAATAAAGAACAACACAGGGACGTTGTCGTAACCGAGTTCTGGATTTTGTTCGATTGCCTGAACGATGGCCTCACGGCGGTGTTGGCCGTCGTTGATCAGGATTTTTGCATCCATGGGGATCGACAGTAGCCCCAGGTTTTGAGCGATACCTGTGTCGGTACTGGGTTCAAACGAGACCTGACCATCTACAGACGCTGTGATTCCCGAAAGCGTATAGTCCGTTGGGTTGTCGACCAAATAGCTGACAATGTCTGGTATTCGGGTTCGATTCAATACTCGTTGGGCTCTCAGTTCTGGAGGAACCTCCTGCCCATCGAAGATGAAAATTTTTGGTATTAGTCGTAACGGGCACATGGCCACGTAGCAAGGCCGTCCGGACTGAACGCCTCTCGCTGCCGGGAAGGTGTGGGAGAACTCGGCCATGAGGGTCTCCGAGAATGGAAGTTAAAAGTTGGAATGGAAGTTAATTTACCCAAAATAAACTTCCGGGTCAACGTGGCCAGGGCGAGGTTTCAGATTGGAGAGTTATCTAAGTCCATGAAATCGTTGAGAGAGTAAGATCTTGGGATTAGTCGTTCGTTCGCAGAGCTTCGCTTCATCACCGTTACCTGCTTGGCAGGTGTCTCGCTGAAACTTACGTGAATTGGCCGGTCTTGGCCATAGAAATACATCCTATCGAATTCGAGGTTTTCCGCGATCCATTGACTGACCTCGAACATGTCCTCATCTTCGACGATAAAGTCTACTGCGGCGCCCCCGCGCATGCAGATGGGGTTGCCTAACCTGTTCAGTTCATGGGATGCGTGCTGATCTAGTTTCGGAGCGATCCTACGCCGTATATTTTTGCTCAGTTCTGACGAGCAAAAGCCATAAGTGAGCTTGATCATGCCGAAATAGTCCACGATAGGATCGATAAGATTATTGGCTAGGTCGAGGAGGGCGGTGTAAGTCTCTGGTTGGAGCGGGTGATTCTCGATTTTAAGCGACTTCTGCGTTTCGCCGCATTCAATCAGGTCGCGATATTTGAAGTATTGGCCGCAGGGATGATCGAGGTTCGGAATTTCGGTACTCCTTGTCAGGCTGTGTCCTTCTATTGCCCATCTCTTGTCGCGCAGCGCGTTCTGAAAATCTCTGTCAGGAGGGCCGAAGCCGCTAAAATCGCCAACTCCCAGTTGTTCAAGCGCTTCATCAAAACGCAATTGTTCGGCATAGTTTTCTTGATCCTCATGCATATACCTGCTCTTCAGGTAGAGGTTGGGAGGGGCAAACTCATCACCGTATTGGTAAACATCGATCCGCTGATTTCTCAAATTAATCTTAGTGCGAACGAGCATTTTCGGAATGGCCTTTCCGAAGAAGTCGTCGTAACTCATGAGGGAAAGCTTCCCGGAACGGATGTGGATTTTGACTAGATCGGCAGAACTTGGGTCTCCGAATAGGCTAGATGCACATGTGATGTAAATTCGGAGGACTGGGGGCAATCTTGGTATTAACTCAGTGTGTAGTTGCAGTGAGTGATCGTCATGCAGCCACCCCAAGCCCTGTTCAGAGGCTTCGATACAAGCAGACAGGATCGCACTCTTATCTAATACTTGAACGAGATGATCTTCTCCGATTGTTTGGGCATTCGCTAGGGTCCCACAAAAATGTCTGACATCTTCCTTGAGCTTGTCAGGCATAGGGCGTGGGGGAGCGCTCCGGAAGAATCGTAGTTCGGCAAACTGAACAATCAGATCGTCCTTGCGCGCCTGTTCAGCCCTCGCTAATGCTAACGCTCCCTCCTCATCTTTGACGGTCTCAAGAATTCTCAATGCGGCTGGGTAGGAGCCCAGAAATCTCCGAATGTCATTGAGGTTTTCGATCTCGCTTGGCTTGGGTTTTCTGCCAAAATCTAGCCAAGTGCTCCACAACTTTTCGAAAATATCCTTGTTGTTTTCATACTTCCGTAGACTAGGCGGTGTCCGGCGCTCAGGTTTCTGGCTGTTGAGCGGTCTTTTCGCTCGAAGTAGTCGAGGGCGGCTTCGTTTAACGCTTTTTCTAGCCAGGAAGTCAGTCTTCGCTGCATCCGTCTTGAAAGCGTAAAAAATTCCCGGAGCTATCGGAACAGGCTCTGTTCTGAGCACTGATTCAATGTAAGTTGCCAGTTCGCCTTGTGAAAAATACTTTTGGAAAGTGTTTCGCGAGGTGCGCACACCATCCCTGAAAGGCAGTCCACCCCGAGCATTTGCGTTTTCCAGCATCGCAGAAACGACTAAGATTTCTGACGCAAGTTCATAGGCGCTGGTCAGGACGAGGTGGCGTTCCTCAGGCACTTCAATAACATTGATGACGAACCCTAGGTTGACGATGTCTGCTGTTTTCTTTTCTGCACTGGGAGAATAATAAGGATCCCATCCAGCTACGTTTATATTGCTATCTTTTAGGAGCTGAACATCGTTGCCCTTGCCGCACCCGTAGTCAAAGACTGACCTCGTCTGATCAAGGTAGCCATATCGCGCAAGGCTTTGCATAGGTGCCGATAGTTGCGTTCGAGTGAGGGCAGTTAAATGGCGGTGAATTTCTGACCCGCTTTCGATGGCTGACAGGTTCTCTGTAGTTTCATTGGCTAGAGGCACCAGGGCGTGCTCGGAAACCTCATAGCCTTTTAGCTCCAAGAGACGGTTCCAGTCCTGTAGAAACCCTATTCTGGTCGTATCGTCGAATAAGCCGATACTTTCAGCCTCTTTGGTCAGCTCCAAAAACCGCTGATAATCCGGGTGATAGGATGGCAGCAGAAGTTCTTTGCGGTGAAGGATGGGGGGATTATTCGACTCTGAATAAACTCTGTATCGGCACTGCCCTGTATCGAGGTTAACCTTCCATGATTGTTCGAGAATCGGGAAAGCTTCCTCAAAAAAAGTTGGATAGTTCAGAAAAGATATTTCGGGAGCACTTTCTCGGATCTTAATGACGTTGTACTGGGCTTCTGGAGTAATCTTGGCCTCGGCTTTGCGCACAGCGCTACGGCTTTCGTCGTCAAGTTCAGAAAGCGCGGAGGTATGTAGATACCTGTAACCAGCGATCTTCTTGCCAACAAATTTGTTATTTTTTTCCACGGGGACTGAACCGAAATGTGTCGACTCCTTCTCTATGAGTCGCCTAGCGTGCACTGAGAAATTGTTTTTACGATGTTTGCGGATTTTGCTCGTCTGTTCAAGAGGTCATGGTAACGAGATAGGTTGCAGGGGCGGCGAGAAACTGTGCCCAAACCCTCTAGAGGGGCAAGTATGGCAAAGGTCACGAAAAAGATCGGAAGCTAATCTGTGAAAAAGTGCTGGGCACTGCCAGGGCACCATTTGGGCACAAGCCAAAAAAAAGGACCTGCGTTTTCACGCAAGTCCTTGATATTCATGGCGCGCCCGAGAGGATTCGAACCTCTGACCTCTGCCTCCGGAGGGCAACGCTCTATCCAGCTGAGCTACGGGCGCTTCGAGCTCGACGATGACTCGCCGATTTCGAGTGCGCAATCTTACGTGCGTAGCGGGTGTCTGTCCAGCCCCCGGCGGCAAGTCCTGACCTCAGTTCTGGGGTAGTCGCTGCTCGGGGGTAATCGATACCAGATTGTTGTCATTGCTGAAGGTGACCTCGCCATCCTGGATGGTCACCTGGAAGCTCATGGACCGGTCCGCGAGCGCTGCCAGGGCCTCAGTGCTGTCGCCGGGTAGGTGAACAATGGTGAGGTTGTCGAAACGTTCCAGCTTGCCGTGATGTTTGTCCCACCAGACTGGGAATGCGCGATCGCCATAGGTGTAGAGGATCACTTTCCCGGCGCGGTTGCAGGCCTTCCTTATTCGGTCTTCTTCTGGCAGGCCAAGCTCGATCCATAATTCAATTTCGCCGGTCAGGTCTTTCTGCCACAGCTCTGGCTCATCATCGGTGCTCAGGCCTTTGGTAAATTCGAGGGTGTCGCCGGCGTTCAGGGCAAAGGCAAGCAGCCGGATCATCACGCGCAGGTCCGTTTCCGACGGATGCTGGGCGATGGTCAATTGATGATCCGCGTAGTAGTGACGGTCCATGTCGGCGATGTTGAGCGTCGCCTTGAGGATGGTTGCTTTGAGCGCCATGGGCTTCCTGCATTGGTATCGGGATAGGGGTTTGGGCTAGTGTAATGCAATTCTTTCCCGGGTGAGTGTAAGCGCATGCCGATGTTGCGTGGTTTTCTGGTTCTGGTGCTGTTTTTTATTCTTGGCGAGTCTGTGCGCCTGCTGCTGGCGTTGCCGGTGAGTGGCGGCGTGCTGGGGATGGTGGTCATTACCTTCACGCTGATGCTTAAAGGCAACGTGAGTGATGATCTTGCTCGGGCCAGCCAGGGGCTTATATCGGTGCTGGTGCTCTTGATCATGCCGGGGGTGGTGGGTGTGTTTTTCACGGCGAACCAGTTCTCCGGGCAGTGGCTGGCGGTTGCGGCGGCATTGCTGGTGGGCACCTTTCTCAGTGTGCTGACTACCTTGTTGTTGATGAAGGCGGTGACGAAAAGAGGCGTTAGCGATGGTGAGTGAGCTACTCGCGCGCTTCCAGGCCCTGCCGGAGTCGCTTGCCGCCACCCCGATTCTTGCGATCGGTTTGACCCTCGGTGCCTTTTTTGCCGGCAACTGGCTGTTCTCCCGCATTGGCCGGCCTATCTGGCTGCCGCCGGTTGTTTTGTCTGCGTGTCTTTTATCTGGCTTCATCGCGTTGGCGGTGGATTACCAGGATTACCAACAGGGCGCGCGGTGGCTGACGGTGTTGCTGGGGCCTGCCACCGTCGCACTCGGGATTCCCTTGTACCAGCAGATGCACCATATCCGTGCCATGTGGCGCCCGATTGTGGTCACGCTGCCGATTGCCGCCACCATGGCGGCGGTTTACGCCGTGGTGATTGGCTGGGCTCTGGGGGCCACACCGGAGGTCCTGGCATCGCTGGCGCCCAAGTCGGTTACTGCGCCTATCGCCATCGGTATTACCGAGCAGTTGGGCGGTTCGGTGCCCCTGATGATGGGCGGGCTCCTGATCACGGGCGTGGTGGCAACCCTCTTCGTTGACCTGCTCGCGCGGCTTTTGCCTGTTGAGGACGAACGGATTCTGGGCTTTGCCCTGGGGCTGAATGGCCATGCCATCGGAACCGCGAGGGCGTTTGAAATCAGCCATAGCGCCGGCGCGTTTGCGTCTCTGGGAATGGGACTTACCGGTGTGTTTACTGCCCTGATCCTGCCTCTGGTTTTCCGGCTGTAAGTCTGCGCCAAATCAGGTCATTCACCTGGCGTATAGCCCCATGTCGCAATTTCGATTGCCCTAAGTGTTTTCCGAGACTAGCTTGTTGGCCAGGCATTCGGCGCCGTTCTGCGCCGATGTTCCGTGAAAATTCCTAAAACAGCGACGGAAAACGCGATGAAAAAACTGATTGCAGCATTTGTCGGTTCCATGGCCCTGGCGGCGGCGCCGGTAGCCCTGTCTGCCGAGGCGACCAAGGAACTGAAGATGGCGTACGACGCCGACCCCGTGACCCTCGACATTCATGAGCAGCTGTCTGGTGGCATTCTCCAGCTGTCTCATATGACCTTTGATCCGCTGTTGCGCTGGACCAAGGATCTTGGTTTCGAGCCGCGCCTGGCAGAGAGCTGGACCCGGGTTGATGAAAACACCATGCGCTTCAAACTCCGTTAGGGCGTGAAGTTCCATTCCGGCAACGAGCTGACGACCGCGGATGTGAAGTTCACTTTCGACCGCCTGAAGCAGAGCCAGGATTTCAAGGCCATCTTCAAGCCCTTCAGCGGCATCAACATCATCGATGATTACACCTTCGAGCTGGTCACCAGTGAGCCCTATCCGCTGCTGCTGAACACCGCCACCTATATCTTCCCGTTCGACAGCGAGTTCTACAGCGGCCAGACCGAAGACGGCAAAGACAAGAGCGCCATCCTCAAACATGGCAACTCGTTCGCATCCGAGAATCTGTCGGGCACCGGCCCCTACACCGTGACCGAACGCAAGCAGGGTGTCCGCGTCGAGTTCGAGCGCTTCGACGACTACTGGGATACCGAGTCCCCGGGTAACGTCGGCAAGATCGTGCTGACTCCGATCAAAGAGAACAACACCCGGGTTTCTGCGCTGCTGTCCGGTGGTGTCGACTTTATCGCCCCGGTTCCGCCCAATGATCTGGAGCGGATCCGCAACGACAAGAACGCCAACCTGGTCACCATGAGTGGCACCCGCATCATCCTGTTCCACATGAACCAGGAGCGAGTGGAAGCCTTCAAGAACCCGAAGGTTCGCCAGGCGATTGCCTATGCCATCAACCAGGAAGGCATTGCCGCCAAGATCATGAAAGGCTTCGCCACCCCTGCTGCCCAGATGTCGCCTGAAGGCTACCAGGGCTATAACGAGTCCCTGACACCGCGCTTCGATGTGGCCAAGGCCCAGGAGCTGATGAAGGAAGCCGGTTACGAGGACGGTTTCACAATCACCATGATGGCGCCGAACAACCGCTACGTGAACGACGACAAGATCGCTCAGGCAGTGGCTGCCATGCTGGCGCGCATCAACATCAAGGTGGATCTGAAAACCCTGCCAAAGGCCCAGTACTGGCCGGAGTATGACAACCGCGCCGCTGACATGATGATGATCGGCTGGCACGCGGATACCGAGGACTCCGCCAACTTCTACGAGTTCCTGACCTTCTGCCCGGATGCCGACACTGGCGCTGGCCAGTACAACGCCGGTAACTACTGCAACCCGGAAATCGACGCCCTGGTACAGAAGGCCAACGTCGAGACCGACCTGGACAAGCGTGCCGCCATGCTGCAGGAAGTGGAACAGCGTCTGTACGATAATGCCGCCTTTGTTCCGCTGCACTGGCAGGACCTGGCCTGGGCCTCCAAGAAGAACGTGAATATTGAGCCGGTGCTCAATGTCATGAACTTCCCGTACCTGGGTGATCTGGTTGTTGAGTAACTGCCTTTGATGGCCGGCCGGCGCTGGAGTGATCCGGCGCCGGCCTTTTGTTTGCAAGCCTTATCCGGAAGCTTTCCATGTTAGCGTTTTTGGTTCAGCGGATTTCCCAGGCGTTTCTGGTCATGTTTGTGATCAGCGTGATTGCCTTTGCCATTCAGGATGGCCTCGGGGACCCGCTTCAGGAAATGGTGGGGATGTCCGTCTCCGAAGAGGAGAGGGAAGCCATTCGAGAGGAGCTTGGCCTGAACGACCCGATGGTGGTGCAGTACCTGCGGTTTGCAGGCAATGCGCTCCAGGGCGACCTGGGCAACTCCTATTTCTACAGCAAGCCGACCCTGGAAGTGATCGCCGAGCACCTGCCGGCGACGCTGGAGCTGGTCATCGGTGCCAGTCTGATTATTGTGTTTCTTTCCGTGCCGATTGGTGTCTATGCCGCTATCCGGCCCCAGGCATGGTTATCCAAATTCTTTATGGGCGTCAGTACCGTGGGTATCTCCATACCGGTGTTCCTGACGGCCATTGTGCTGATTCAGCTGTTCTCCATTGGTGTGACGGTGAACTGGTTTCCGTCCGATACCGGGTGGGGGCAGTGGCTGAACGACTTCTTTTCCACTGAGGGCGGCCTGCCCTCTTACGGGCGTGGTGATGAGCTGACTCACCTGTTCGGCACCTGGGAATCGGGCTTCTTCACCGGTACCGGTCTGATGCACCTGATCCTACCGTCGGTGTCGCTGGCCTCGATCATGCTGCCGCTGTTTATCCGGCTGATCCGGGCCGAGATGATGGAAGTGCTGCAGAGCGACTATGTGCGTTACGCCCGGGCCAAGGGCCTGAGCGCCGGCCGCATCAACTTCCTGCACGCACTCAAGAACACCATGCTTCCGGTGATCACCGTGGGTGGCGTGCAGATCGGCATTATGGTGGCGTACACCATCCTTACGGAAACCGTGTTCCAGTGGCCGGGCGTGGGCCTGATGTTCCTGGAGGCCATTACCCGCAGTGACATTCCGCTGATCGTGGCTTACCTGATGGTGGTGGGCCTGATTTTCGTGGTTACCAATACCCTGGTGGATCTGATCTACGGTCTGGTGAATCCCACCGTCAAACTGACAGGAAAGAAAGCATGACAACGGCAACGGTTTCCCGCTGGTACCGCTTCCGCGAGTCCTTCTTCTGGTACAGCTTCAAGCGCGACAAGGTGGCGATTGTCAGCTTTGCCGTGCTGCTGCTGATGGTGCTGGCGGCGGTGTTCGCGCCCCTGCTGGCGCCCGCCGATCCCTACGATCTGGCGCAGATCAACATTATGAATTCTGAGCTGCCCCCGGTGGGCATGAGCGGAGCCGATCCGGCATTTCCTCTGGGCACTGACGCCCAGGGCCGGGATCTGCTGTCCACGATTCTTTACGGTACCCGGGTGTCCCTGATGATCGGTTTCGGGGCGGTGGTCCTGCAGGCGTTTCTGGGCATTCTGTTCGGTCTCCTCGCCGGCTACCTGGGTGGCAAGGTCGATGCGGTGCTGATGCGCATTGCCGATGTGCAGCTGTCCTTCTCCACTCTGATGGTTGCCATCATCGTGGGCGCAGTGTTCAAGGCCAGCTTCGGTAACCTGATGTTCGGTGAGATCGCCATTTACATGCTGATCTTCATCATCGGTGTTGCCGAGTGGCCCCAGATTGCCCGGACCGTTCGTGCTTCGGTGCTGGCGGAAAAGAAGAAGGAGTACGTGGATGCGGCCAAGGTGATGGGTTTCGGGACCCGTCGGATCATGTTCCGGCACATCCTGCCCAATACGCTGTCGCCCATCTTCGTTATCGCCACGGTCCAGATCGCCAACGCCATTATCTCCGAGGCGGCGCTGTCGTTCCTGGGGCTTGGCATGCCGGAGACCCAGCCGTCGCTGGGCTCGCTGATCAAATCCGGCTTTGACTACATCCAGAGCGGTTCCTGGTGGATCACCCTGATCCCGGGCCTGGTGCTGGTGGTGCTCGTGCTGGTCATCAACCTGTTGGGTGACTGGTTGCCGGATGTGATGAACCCACGGCTGTACAAGGGGTAACACCATGGCACTGTTGGAAGTAAAAGATCTTGATGTACGTTTTGCCGTGCGTGGTGGCGACCTGACAGCGCTGCGCGGCATCAGCTTCAGCCTGGACAAGGGCGAGCGCCTGGGCCTGGTGGGGGAGTCCGGTGCCGGCAAGTCGGTGGCTGCCTTTTCCATCCTGAACCTGATTGCCAAGCCGGGCTACATCGCCGGCGGACAGATCCTGTTCGAGGGCAGGGACCTCGCCGCCATGAGCGAGCGGGAGCTGCGCCGAATCTGTGGTAACCGTATCGCCATGATCTTCCAGGATCCGATGATGACCCTGAACCCGGTCCTCACCATCGGAACCCAGATGGTGGAGGCTCTCCTTGCCCATCGGAAAATCAGTAAAAAAGAAGCCCGTGCCATTGCTCTGGACCGGCTGCAGAAGGTGCAGATTCCTTCTCCGGAGAAGCGTCTCGATCAATACCCCCATGAGCTGTCCGGGGGCATGCGCCAGCGGGTGATCATTGCCATCGCCCTGCTGCTGGATCCGGAAATCATCATCGCGGATGAGCCCACGACGGCTCTGGATGTCACCATTCAGGCGGAAATCATGGATCTGCTACTGAACCTGTGCGAACAGGAGAACGTGGCGTTGATGCTGATTACCCACGATCTGGGCGTGGTTTCCCAGGTGACCCAGCGAATGCTGGTCATGTACTCCGGCCGGATTATCGAGCAGGGGCCGACCCGGGAAATTATCAACGATGCCCAGCACCCCTACACCCAGGGGCTGATCAACGCGCTGCCCCAGATGGGCGAGCCCGGCGAGCGGCTGTTCCAGATTCCCGGCTCCATGCCATCGTTGAAGAACGTGCCCTCCGGCTGTCCGTTCCATCCCCGCTGCAACTTCGCCACCGAGCAGTGCAAGCAGGCCATGCCGGAGTATGTGCGCTCGGGCAATGTGAATGTGGCCTGTTACGAAGTTGCCAACCTGATTGAACAGGAGAAACGCATGCAGGAGGCCGAATCATGACCTCCCCTCTGGTAAGTATCAGCGGTCTCGAGAAACGCTTTGACCTGTCCGGCAGCCTGCTGGAGCAGATCACCTTTGAGGGTGGACGCTTCCGCCGCAAACAGGAGGCTGTCCACGCCATCAACGGCGTGGACCTGGAAGTGCAGAAGGGCGAGGCCCTGTGCGTGGTGGGCGAATCCGGCTGTGGCAAGTCGACCGTGGCCCGAACCGTGATGGGGTTGCTCTCGCCCAGCGCCGGCGAGATTCACTACGACGGCCAGCGCATCGACAATCTGGAGCGCAAGGATTCACTGCCGTACCGGCGCAAGATGCAGATGATCTTCCAGAATCCCTATGCGTCCCTGAACCCGCGCATGACCATCCAGCAGACCCTGGAGGAGCCGATCCGGTTCCATCATCCGGACTGGTCCCCGGTGCAGGTGCGGGACAAGATCCATGAGGTGATGCATTCGGTGGGCATTGATCAGGACTGGGGCAACCGCTTCGGCCACGAATTCTCCGGTGGCCAGCGCCAGCGGATCGCCATTGCCCGGGCCCTGGCAGTTGATCCGGAGTTCATCGTGGCCGACGAGCCGATCTCGGCCCTGGACGTCTCGATCCAGGCCCAGGTGCTGAACCTTCTGATGGACGCCCAGGAAAGCAGGGGCTTGACCTACCTGTTTATTACCCACGATCTGGCGGTGGTTGAGCATTTCGGCACCCGTGTTGCCGTCATGTACCTTGGGCGGATTTGTGAGCTGGCGGATACAAAAACGCTGTTTTCCGCGCCCCGACATCCCTACACCCAGGCGCTGTTGTCGGCTATTCCGAAACTGGAGGACGATCGCCCCAACCACATCCGCCTGAAAGGAGAGGTGCCCACGCCGGTGAACCTGCCGTCGGGCTGCGTGTTTCATGGGCGGTGCCCTTATGCCAACGAGCGATGCCGGCAGGAAGTGCCCCAGCTGATCACCACGGATGGCGGAACCCAGGTTGCGTGCCACGCGGTGGAAGAGGGCCGGTTGTAACGGCGCCGCTGCGATAGGCTATGATGCCAGCAGCAGAACTCGCATCGATACAACGACATACCCTCAGGGGACTCCATGGAAGTACGCTGGTTGGAAGATTTTCTGGCGCTGGCCCGAACGCGCCATTTCTCACGTGCTGCCGAGTTGCAGCACGTGAGCCAGCCTACGTTCAGCCGCCGGATCAAATTATTGGAAGAAGCCATGGGCAGCACGCTGGTCAACCGCCAGACGCTGCCGCTCTCGCTGACGCCCGCTGGCGAGATATTCCGGGAGCTGTGCGAGCGGATCACACGGGATGTGCGGGATACCCGCGATCGAATCAGCGCCCTTGAAGCCGAGGTGTCTGCCAGGATCAGTGTGGGTTCCACGCAGGGTCTGTTTTCGCACTTTTACCAGGGCTGGGCGAAAGACGCGGGCATTGCCGAGCGTTTGCAGCTGAACCTGAATGCCACCAGTTGGGTGGGGGAGCAGTTTCTGGAGGCGCTCGACAGTGGCGAGTGTGATCTGGTGCTGTGCTATTGGCATCCCGATCTGCCCTGGGGCGGGAGGCTGACTGCCGATAGTTACGACTGGCTGGTGCTGGCTCGCGAATCCCTCGTTCCGGTCAGTGTTGCTGACGATCAGGGGCATCCGCGGTTTGCCTTGCCGGGCAGCCCGGAACAGCCGGTACCGCTGATCGCTTATCACAGTCGTGGTTTCCTGCAATCGGCGATTGAGGGCCAACCTGCCCGCAACAGGTTGACGGCCAATCTGTTACCCCTGAACGAGAACACCCAGTCCGCCAGCATCAAGGCGCTGGTGAAGCAGGGTTTCGGCATGGGCTGGTTGCCCCGGCGCATGATGGAAAAAAGCGAACAGTTCGGCAGTCTGGTGCGAGCCGGTGACGAAGGCTGGGATGTCCCCCTGGAAATTCGCCTGATCCGTCTCCGTGACACCCGGTCGGACGATCTTTTAACGCTCTGGAAAACACTGGAAGATGGCCATGCCTGATAATGCGCTGTTGTCGCTGCAGACCGATCACCTGAAAGAACTGCAGGCCCGATACGAATCGGCCCTGGCAGAGCATGGCTACGACAGCCTGCTGATTGCTTCCGGCGCCGCGCCTTACCGTTATGGAGATGACCAGGCCTGGCATTTCCAGGGTTATGGTCCGTTTCTGCACTGGACCGGGCTGGCTGGTCGCGAACACTGCTGGCTCTGGATCCGGGCCGGGCACAAGCCCGTGCTCTGGCTGTTCGAACCGGTCGACTTCTGGCACGCCAATTCGCCACTGGCGGAAGAGCCCTGGCAGCAATTCATCGAGGTTCGCAGCAGTGCCTCACCCGAGGCCCCGTTGCTGGATGATCCGGAAAGTCTTGCGGTGATCGGGGATCCTGCCCTGATATGGAATATTCCGGGTGAGAAAAACCCGGAGGCTCTGTTGAGGGATCTGGACGAGACCCGCGTGTGCAAAACGCCCTACGAAATCGAGTGTCTCGCACAGGCGAACCGACTGGCTCTGGCAGGCCACGCGGCGGCCCGGGACGCGTTCCTGGCCGGCGAGAGCGAGTTTGGCATCAACCTGGCCTACCAGCAGGCAACCGGTCAGCGGGAAGCCGAAGCGCCTTATCACAGCATTATCGGGCTGAACGAGCACGCCGGGACGTTGCACTACCAGTATTACGATACGCAGCCGCCGGGGCAGACCCGTAGCCTGCTGATCGATGCCGGGGTCCGTTTTCGGGGCTACTGCTCCGATATCACCCGTACCACGGCAGGTCCGGAAGAGTCGCACTTCGCAGCGCTGATCCACGGTCTCGACCGGCTCCAGGTCAGGCTCTGCGACATGGTCGCGCCCGGGGTGGACTACATCGACATCCATCGCAAGGCCCATCAGGGGCTTGCCGCCCTGCTGTCGGCCACCGGTCTGGTTACCGGCCTGGATGACGAGGGTATCGTCGAAAAGGGCATCACCCGTGTATTCTTCCCCCATGGCATCGGTCACTTCCTGGGCGTCCAGGTGCACGACGTGGCTGGAAAACCAACGCCGCCTCCGGACGACGCGCCGTTTCTCCGTCTCACCCGCCGGCTTGAACCCGGTATGGTGGTAACCATCGAGCCGGGTCTCTATTTCATTCCGTCGCTGCTGGATCCACTGCTGGAAGGCGAGCTGGGGCAATATTTAAACCGGGAGCTGATTGGGCGGCTGAGAGGCTGCGGCGGAATCCGTATCGAGGACAACGTGGTGGTTACCGACGCAGGTTCGCGGAATCTGACCCGGGGTTTGTGAGTCTCGCAACACAAAAGTTGCACAAATTTAAGCCAGAAGGCTTGCATTTCTAGATGCCAATGACAATAATTATCACTAACTTTTATTGTCATTGGTGAGTCACTGCTATGTACGTTTGCCTTTGCCACGGCGTAACCGACCGGGAAATTCGCGAAGCTGCCGATAACGGCGTGTCATCCATGCGCCAGCTTGGCAAAGAGCTGGGTGTGGGCACCCAGTGTGGACGCTGTGCCTGCACCGCCCGCGAAATCCTGCGCGAGAGCCGCACGCCCGATTACCTGGCCATGGCCAACATGCTCGCCCAGCCTGCCTGACCGGCACGATTGGCCGGTTCTGTTTTTCTCCTGCGCCATAAGGGGCTATCCTAAGACACTGATTCATTCGGCCATCAGGGAGCCCGACCATGAAAGGCGATAAAAAGGTCATCCAGCACTTGAACAAGGTCCTCGGCAACGAGCTGACCGCGATCAACCAGTACTTTCTCCATTCCCGCATGTACAAGGATTGGGGTATTACCAAGCTGGCCGCCAAGGAATACGAAGAATCCATCGACGAGATGAAGCATGCAGACCAGCTTATCGAGCGGATCCTGTTCCTCGAAGGGCTGCCCAATCTCCAGGATCTGAACAAATTGCTGATCGGCGAAAACGTCGAGGAAATGATCTCCTGCGATCTCAAACTGGAAGAAATTGCCCACACCGACCTGAAAGAAGCGATCCTCTACTGCGAGGAAGTGCAGGATTTCACCAGCCGTGAACTGTTCCGCAGCATTCTCGATAGTGAAGAAGAGCACATCGACTGGCTGGAAACCCAGCTGGAAATGATTTCCCAGATGGGCATCCAGAACTACATCCAGCTTCAGTCATCCGCCGCGGAGTAATTTCAGACAATGGACTTGTCCTGTTTTAAAGCCTACGACCTGCGAGGCCGGGTGCCGGATCAACTGAATCCGGTCCTTGCTGAAAAAATCGGACGCGCTTACGTGGAAATCACTGGCGCGAAAAAAGTCATCGTGGGCTACGACATCCGGCTGTCCAGTCCCGACATTGCCGAGGCACTCAGCTCCGGCCTCATGGCCGCCGGCGCGGATGTGTTTGATATCGGCCTGTGCGGCACCGAGCAGGTGTATTTTGCCACCAGCCATTACAAGATGGACGGCGGCATTATGGTGACTGCCAGCCACAATCCCAAAGATCACAACGGCATGAAAATGGTCGGCCCTGAATCCCGGCCTATCAGCTCCGATAACGGTCTGAACGAGATCCGCGACCGGGTGCTGGAGCCATTCGGTGATGCACCTCAGCAGGGTCGCTACGAACCACTTGAGGTGATGAGCGCCTACGTGGACCATCTCCTGGGGTATATCGATGCCGGTTCGCTCAGCCCGCTGACCATTGTCTGCAACGCCGGTAACGGCGGCGCCGGCCTGGTGATCGATGAACTCGAACAGCACCTGCCCTTTGAATTCGTGAAAGTGCACCACCAGCCAGACGGCCATTTTCCCAACGGCGTACCGAACCCGATCCTCCCGGAAAACCGGGCGGCGACGGCCGACGCCGTTATCGCGGAAGGCGCTGCCATGGGCATCGCCTGGGATGGCGACTACGACCGCTGCTTCTTCTTCGACGAAAACGGCCGTTTCATAGAGGGGTACTACATTGTTGGTTTGCTCGCCGACCAGTTCCTGCGCAAAACCGGCGGCGGCAAGGTCATCCATGACCCCCGTCTGACCTGGAACACCCTTGATCTGGTGAAAGCCGCCGGTGGCGAAGCCATCGAGAGCAAGACCGGCCACGCCTTCATCAAACAGAGAATGCGTGACGAAGATGCCGTGTATGGTGGCGAAATGAGCGCCCACCACTACTTCCGCGACTTCGCCTATTGCGACAGCGGCATGATCCCCTGGCTGCTGGTTGCCGAACGCCTCTGCCAGTCCGGCCAGACCCTGTCGTCGCTCATCGATGCCCGAATCGAAGCCTACCCCGCCAGCGGCGAAATCAACCGCACCATCGATGATCCCCCCAAGGTCATCGCTGCGATTGAAGCCAAATACAGCGTTGGCGCCAAAAGCGTCAGCCACGTGGACGGCGTAAGCATCGAATTCGACGACTGGCGCTTCAACCTACGAATGTCCAACACCGAGCCGGTTGTACGGTTGAACGTAGAATCGCGGGCGGATATTCCGTTGATGGAAGAGAAGACGGAAGAATTGCTGGCAGAAATGCAGAGATTGAACGAGGAGAGGTAACTCCTTTTTTTGGGGCCGAGTGGGACGCTTGTCCTCATGAAACTGTGCGGAGCCAGGGATGGCGGAGCCCAAGCGTCACAGGGATGTGCCGTTAGGAGCGTGTTTCAGGAGGACAAGCGTCCCAGTCGGTCTTGCACCTGAAGTCAGAGCCAGTCGTTCAGCATAATCCCGATACCGAACCGCTGAATCCGGTGGTTATAGTCGATCAGACTCTCCCCATACCCGTTGTAGTACTGGAAGAACCCCTTAACCGTATCCCCCATTGGGAAACTGTACCCGAACTCCACCGACGTCTTGTTATCATCCGACCGCAGGTTATTCATCAGCCGCAACGAAAACGTCCGATCCTCGGTCAGCTTGTATACCGCATGGTAATTGGCATACCCCAGGTAGCGCTGGATGTCCGCATTATCATCGTCATTGTTCTCCGGAATCCGATACCAGGGCTGGACCATAAAGAGCCAGCGATCATAACTGTACGCGGCTGAGCCCATGATGCGATTCCAGCTCCGGGACTTCGGTTCAGACTGCCCGTTGGACTGGTGATTGAATCCGAGGGTCACGCCATTCAGTCGGCCCGGTCCGATATCCCAGTCGGTCTGGTATCGGGCGAATATCTCCGGCTCGTAGTTGGTTTCCCGGAAAGGCGCGGAGTCGTCCTGGTTGTACACCTGCCAGAACGAGGTCTGGGTATAGCCAAACCAGAGTGTTGTGCGGTCATCCAGAATTCCCGTCAGCAGTGGGACCTTGAAACTGATCTGGTACTTGGCTTCTTCCCGTTCCAGGTCGTAGTCATAACCGATGGACCCTAGCCGGGGACTGGATGGCGATTCGTTCGGGTCTTTCACCCAGCTCACCGGCAGGATGTAGGTGGGCCGGTGCCCCACAAAGCTGCCGGAAAAGGAAAACACGGCTTTCTCGGCGGCCACATAGCGGTCCACCAAGGCAGACATAACGCCTGCGTCGGAATCGCCTTCCAAGGCACTGCCGGCAACGGCATCGAGATCTTTACCATTGGGCGCCAGTTGCTCCGCGCTCTTCTCGGCCTGTTCCTTGGCGCTTTCCGATGCCTGGGCCTGGCTCTCAGTGGGTTTGTAGAGGCTGTCAAAACAGGCCAGTCGCTTGATGCCATCGTCAATCAGGGCGCACTGTTCGGGTGAATCAATGGAGGGCGCTTCCTCAGTCTGTGCCGACACGTTTACAGGCACCGACAGCATCAACGAGAAGGTAATGATGGCCGTGGGCGGCGCCAACAGGTGTGGGGATGTCATCAGGTGCTCTCCTAGCTGGCGGTCAGACTGAACCAGGTGTTGGCAATGCCATAGATCCAGACGCCGATCAGGGTGACGGCCAGAAGTGAGAAAATAACCTTGTGCTTGAACCGGTTGCCACTTTCCGCCGAGGCTACCCAGCGCAGGTACATGAGGCCGATAAAGCTGATGAAGACCCCGAGGCTGGCGAAGGCTGGAATCAGCAGCCAGCCGGCGCTGATGGTCTGACCGTCGCTGGTCTGGCTGGAAAACCACCCCATGGAAGCCAGCAAAACGGCAAGCGCCGTAAATTCGGCAATCAGCAGCGGTTTGCGCAACGGGTGGGGTGAAGTCGGTTCCGAATTGGTCATGGAAACAGGTCCTGAATGATGAAACGTCGGCGAACACCATGGTAACCGGATTGTTCGCGAAACACCCTCTGACTTACGAAATCGCAATTAAAATGGTTGAAATCAATTTATGATTTTGCTGTTTGGTTTTTTTGCCGGGTTTCAGTCGCTATAATGCGGCGACCGAAGATTATAACGCTCAAATGCGAGGTGCATTGTGAAGATGAAGAGAGTCCTGGCTGCTGTGTTGGTCGTTGCAGGCCTGACAGCTAGCGCCGTAATGGCAAGCGTCGAAGATGAAATCCGTGCACGTATCCAGCCGGTTGGCGAAGTGTGTCTGCAGGGTGACGAATGTGGCAGTGCTGCTGCTCCGACCGAGACCGCCAGCTCTGGTCCTCGTTCAGGTAGCGAAGTGTATGACGCGGTTTGCATGGCGTGTCACACCACCGGTGCTGCTGGTGCACCTGTGATTGGTGATGCCGATGCCTGGGCTCCTCGCATCGATAAAGGGCTGGACACTCTGGTCAGTCACGCGATCAATGGCTTCAATGCCATGCCTGCAAAGGGCGGTTGTGCAAGCTGTCCGGATGAAGAAATTCAGGCGGCTGTCGAGCACCTGGTGGCAGAAAGTCAGTAAGGCTATTTTGAGTAAAAGAAAAGCCCCCGATATTCGGGGGCTTTTTCTTATGGCCTTTCGGCCTTCCGGTTTAGGCGGTCAGGGGAGCGGTTTACGCCTCAGCTCGCCGACTATAATCGCTGTTTCGCCGGAGGCGGTTTGCAGGCTGATCGACCAGCTCTGATGTTCTGGTTCCTGGTGATGCATGCTCTCCATCGCTGCCAGGCGTGGGTCTAGCCAGCCAAAACTGGCACTTTGCGACAGCACTGCCCATCTGTCACTCTCCTCAACGGGCGTTCCCGAGAGAGTGGGGGCGTTTGGCAGAGACCGCCAGCTCGGGCTTTCGGTATTGACCATGACGGTCTTGCCAGTAAACCTGAGAAATGCCTCGTCTTGGGTTCCCAATACTGTCAGAGGGGTGTCGCCCCGGTAGCTCAACAGGATGCCCGGGCGTGGGGCATCCAGAATCATCGCGTTCAATCCCTGAATGTTCGGCTGCTCGGTAATGCGGGCCTGCACGATCTCAGAGGGAGCGCCCTCTGCGTCGGGTGCCCCATGCGCCCCCGCTGGCGAGGAAGCCAGCAGGGGCATCAGGCCGAACAAAACCAGTGGCAAGCCGCCAGTACTGATCCGTCCGTTTTTCATAATGTACTCCCGTTGCCTGGTTACAGAATCTCAAGTGTTGATTCGATAATTCCGTCGGCGGTCGTGGTGTCGCCCGCCATCTGGGTTGGCGCCATGCATTCGAGGTTCTCGTTGACCACGGTGATGGGAGCCGATATTGATGGCACCCTTCCTTCAGTCGTCTGTTTGCTCACGAACAGCATGTACTCGCCGGCGGGGACCACGTTGTGGTTGTCTGGCATTTTCAGGGTCAGCTTGTTGCCGTTGCCTCTTTCCATGACCAGTTCAATGGCGCGCTGGTCGCCATCAATCACATGGGTCATGACCGTCCGGCGAATCAGCAGCGCCTTGTCGATCTGGTCGGCCTGGTCAACCTTTATATTGAAGCGATCACCAATGCTCAGGTTGCGCGGCGCGCTCTGGATTTCCGGGCGGTCGTCACGCATGGCATAGGGTGGTGTGTAGATTTCAAAGCTGGGATCCCGTCCGTCATACGGCGCCAAACCGAAGTCCTGAAGATCGACGAAGGTCAGGTAGGCGGTATTGATCGGCGAATGCCCGGCAATCATCACACGACCGTCTTCCATAAGTACCGCTGTATTGTGGTAAGTCCGTGCCCTGTGGCCCGTTGCCATTTCAGTCCACGTGCCCGTTTCCGGATCAAAGCGCTCGGCCGTGCGAATTGGGCCCTCAAGGCCGGGTGCTACGACACCATCGCGGTTGCCGCCACTGAATACCATGACGCTGCCGTCAGGCATGAGAACATTGGTGCCATACCAGCGTGGCTGGTTGAGCGAGCCAGTGAGTCTTGATTCGTAGCCGATGTCATCGCCATTCGTGGTTATGCGGTCGATCCGGCTCTGATCCGTGGGCAGGTAGCCGCCGGGATTGGTCAGTAGAGCGTAACTGGGAACACCACCGGCAGTCAGAAGCTCGACGTCCGTGTACTCACCGTTGGCGTTTGGCTTGAGAGGTAACATGGTTGAGGACGTGGAGCCGCGCATGCCACCGGCAATGGCCATTCGAAGGTCGTCCTCTGAAACGCCCAGCTCTGCGCCGCTCTCCAGCAGATCAGACGGAGCTTCCAGCACATCGCCCAGCAATGAGCCGATCTGGTCCAGGGAAAGATTGGTGATATTCAGTGTGCTGCTGAGCTGGTCCAGCCCGACTTCATCCAGTCTCAGGGGCAGTCCGGCATAGCCGATGTCGTTCCAGCGCTGGGTTGCGGGATTGTAGCTGGCGACAATGTTCCACAAGGCCTGGTCATACCCCTGGCCAAATGGATTGAACGCCTGGCCGCCCGCGTTATAGAGCACGTGACCGTTGGGCAGGAGATGCATTCGCGGGTAAAGCGGCAGTGACCTGTCTGCGGTCGAAGGATTCTCCGTCCACACGCCTGCGCAAGGGTTGTAGGTTTCCGTTTGGACGACGTTGCGTCCGCTATTCAGAGGCTCGTCCGGATAGACGGGCTTCAAAAGCTTGGTGACGCCGCTCGCCACAAAGACGTCGCCATTGCCCAGAGTGACCAGCGACGGGTACCAGCGGCCGTAGGTCATATCACCGCTCTGGCGCCAGGTGTTGGTCGCCTCATCGAATATCCGCGAATTCTTGATGCCTTCCAGCTCTGCAACGCCGAGTGGCAGGCCGTCTATGCCGGGCTCCGAGTAGTAGTCGGTGCCACCGACAGCCATCACATCGCCGTTTGCGAGGCCAATAACATCCGAGCAGAACAGCGCACCGTCGTTTTTACTGGTGTTATCTGCAGTATCAATCAAGCCGTCGAGTTCGGTGCCGTTGAGGAGGGTCTCGCTGTCATTGCCGTCCGGATTGGCACCGGCATCCAATGGGGACGGTTTGAGCCAGGACGGGTTGTCGCTTTCATCAAGCGACAATACACGGGTCTGATCGTTGACCGAGACTTCGCCGAATTCGGCGACGATTGACAGCTCGACGTTTTCGGTACCCTCGAGCGCATTCAGGTAGAGTAGGCGACCGTCTTTCAGCAGGGCCATGGTACCTGCGGCCGGTTTGCACTCATCCATGCCATCGGCCCGGGTGATGCATTTCTCATCGGTTTCAACAGCTTCACCGTCGACGATGATGGTTGGTTCCGCAAAAGGTTCGCTGAAGTAGCCTTTTGCCGGGTCTCTGTCCTGGTTCGTCTGCACTATTGAATCATCGGTAGATGATCCGAGTAGCCCGCCAAGGAGCCCCGCGCTGGCTGGGGTGGCTCCTGCCGTGATGAGAAAGAGCGAACCGGTAAGCTGACACAAGCGATTGGAATTTCTGGACATGAAGTCCTCCTGATCTTGTTGTTGTCGGAGCGGGATGAGGTATCCCACTTGCAGAAACGGATCAGGTCTTCAAAAGTTGCAGTGATTGTAAAAAAATTTGAAATTTACAGGCCGAGATCGCCCAAAAGGGCACTGAGAGTCGCTTTTCCCTTTTTCTGATTGGCTTCCACATCCAGGTCGCCAGTCCCCTCCCATTTGAGGTCTTCCTCGGGCAGCTCATCAAGGAAGCGGCTCGGGATGGTTTCGAGTTTCTCGCCGTACTGTTTCCGGGTCGCCGCGTAAGTCAGGGTCAGCGTTTCCCGGGCGCGGGTAATGCCCACGTACATCAGTCGCCGTTCTTCCTCGATATTACCTTCTTCAATACTGCTTCGGTGGGGCAGGATTTCTTCCTCAAGCCCCATGATGAACACGTGGGGAAACTCCAGGCCCTTCGACGCGTGCAGGGTGAGCAGCTGAACCTTGTCGCTGTCATCGTCCTCTTCCCGCTGTTCCATCATGTCCCGAAGGATCAGTTTGGTGATGGCATCCTCGATGCCGAGCTCATCGGCCGTGCCCTTGCCATCGTCGAGCATGCGCTGGATGGACTCCACCAGGTACCAGATGTTCTCCATCCGCCGCTCGGCCTGTTTGGGGGTGCCGGAGTGCTGGTGCAGCCACTCCTCGTATTCGATGTCCGTGAACAGCTGTTTGATCACGGGTATCGGGTTCTCGCTGTGCAACCGCTCGCAGGTGGCATCCACCCAGTGGGCAAAACGCCGCAGGCGATCCAGCCCCTTCTCGGTCACGTGGGTCTCTGCGCCCATGTCACCCAGGGCCTTGAACAGGCTGACGTTGCGGGACCGGGCGTAGTGACTGAGCTGCTCCAGCGTGCGCGGACCGATCTCCCGGCGTGGCACATTGACCACCCGCAGAAACGCGGCGTCGTCGTCCGGATTGATCAACAGCCGCAGGTAGGACATGGCGTCCTTGATCTCGTTCTTCGAGAAAAACGACTGGCCGCCGGAGATGCGGTAGGGGATCTGGTAGGCCTGCAGTTTCATTTCCAGCAGTCGTGCCTGGTGGTTACCCCGATACAGCACGGCAAAGTCCCGGAAATCGAGCCCTTTTTTTAGTTTCTGGTCGAGGATCTCGGTGGCAACGCGGTCGGTTTCCGCGTCTTCGTTGCGGCATCGGACAATCCGGATTTCCTCGCCGATGGTGTGATCACTCCACAACGCCTTCTCGAACACGTGGGGATTATTGGCAATTACTGTGTTGGCACTGCGCAGGATCCGGGCAGTGGACCGGTAATTCTGTTCAAGCTTGACGATTTTCAGGCTAGGGAAGTCTTCCTTTAGCTGGGCCAGGTTTTCGGGCCGGGCACCGCGCCAGGCATAGATGGACTGGTCGTCGTCTCCAACCACGGTAAACGCGGCCCGCTCGGCCACCAGCTGCTTGACTAGTTCATACTGGCACACGTTGGTGTCCTGGTATTCATCCACCAGCATGTAGCGAATCTTCCGCCGCCATTTCGCGAGCACGTCCGGATTCGAGCGGAACAGCATCACGGGCAGCAGGATCAGATCATCAAAATCGACCGCGTTGTAGGCTTTCAGGTACTCGTTGTATTTCTTGTAGATAATGGCAATACGCTGTTCACGCTCATCGGCAGCCTTGCTCAGGGCCTCGGCGGGCCCCCGCATGGCGTTTTTCCAGGAGGAGATGGTCATCTGGATGTCGTTGAGTTCGTCCCCGGCCTCGGCGCTGGCTTCCCGGAGCATCAGATCCTGTAACAGGGCCTTGGCATCCTCGGCATCAAAGATCGAGAAGCCGGGGTGGTAGCCAAGATGCGTGTGCTCCTCACGGATCATGTTGAGGCCAAGATTGTGAAAAGTAGATACAATCAGGCCCCGGGTCAGCTTCCGGTCAACGATCCTGCCAACCCGCTCTTTCATTTCACGGGCAGCCTTGTTGGTGAAGGTGACTGCGGCAATATGACGCCCCGGTATTCCAAGTTGCTCGATCAGGTAGGCAATCTTGCGGGTAATCACGCTGGTCTTGCCACTGCCTGCCCCGGCAAGCACCAGCATCGGGCCATCGGCATAGCGGACTGCTTCGCTTTGTCTCGGGTTGAGCTTGTTCACAAATAAATGGCCAGAATGGAACGAAATGGGGATAACGGACGTGGGCTTATTCTACACCAGACAGAGTTACTGTACCTTGGGGATCTATAGACTATGATTAACAGAACGGACTCGGTTGTTCACGCATAAATGGATCCTGCTTGATGACACTGCCACTGGAAACCATGAGGCCCGGACAGTTGCGCCTTTTGGTTCTTACACCAGACTACGCTGATTTTCTCTGGCTGAATGCTCTTCTGGCGGGTGACGTCGACATCAGTGCGGACGCGACCTGGTGCCCGGATCTGGTGGATTGTGATGATCTGATCCGTAACGCCAGTTTTGATGTCATCGTCTGGGACTGCGTGTTCCATGGTGGCTCAGAGGCGTCTTTCCTGCAATATCTGGCGGTCGCCAGCAATGAAAAACCGGTTCTGGCCCTCAGTGCCGAGCCGCCGATGGAGCGCGCGCCAGAGTTGCTGGCTGCCGGAGCTGCCGATTACCTTTGTCGTCAAACCCTGGACCACTGGACGTTCCGTCGGGCCGTGAAATGCCTCTGGTATCGGGACCAGTTGTCCGAGTCCGCCCATGGTCAGCTGGGCCGCGAAGTCGCCACCGGTTTTATCAACCGGGACCTTTTCTTCGATCGTCTCCAGCAGGCCTTGCTGCGGGCTGAGCGTGCAGGCCATCGGCTGGCCTTGTTGCACCTCAATATCGATGACTTCCGCAGCATTAATGAATCTTTCGGTTACCAGAAAAGCGACCAGTTGATGATGAAGCTGGCAGAGCGTCTTCGTCATTCTCTTCGTCGCGTCGATTCGCTGATGCGTATCGGGGGTGACGAACTGGCCATTATTGTTGAAAAGGTCGAGGACTCCCTCGATATCACCCAGATTATCCGCAAGGTGGTCAACGCCCTTGATGAGCCGGTTACGATTGATGGCCAGACGGTCGTGGTCAGTGCCAGCCTTGGTGTCGCAACCTACCCGGAAGCCGGAGACAGCGCCGAGAATCTGTTGCGCCGGGCCAACCGCGCCATGTTCGAAGCAAAACGGGATCCGGGCACCAGCTACCGTTTTTACGACCGCCAGCTGCACATTTCCGCCGGTTACCAGCTTCGTCTGGAGGCAGACCTCCGCAACGCCCTTCGAGGCAAGGAACTGGAGCTTTACTATCAGCCCCGGATTGATCTGGCCACGGAAGAAGTACGGGGTGTCGAATGCCTGTTGCGCTGGAATCACCCGGAGCGCGGGCTGGTGGGGCCGGACGAATTCATTCCGGTTGCCGAGCGCAGCGGGTTGATCGTGCCCATTGGTTACTGGGTCATCGAGCAGGCCTGCAAACGCCTGCAGGAGTCCGCCGAGCTCGGTTTCCCCGGGCTGGTGTTCGCGGTCAACCTGTCGTTCAGGCAGTTTCACGATCGCAAGATGACCGAAACCATTTTCCGCATCATCTTTAACGCCAACGTGGATACCAGTCTGCTGGAGCTGGAGCTGACCGAGAGTGCCATGATGCACGACCCGGAGTACGCCCAGCGCTGCCTGCGGGAATTGAACCAGCTGGGTATCAGTTTTGCCCTGGACGATTTCGGCACCGGCTTTTCATCGTTGAGCAATCTCCAGCATCTGCCCATCTCGCTGGTGAAGATCGACAAGTCGTTTGTGCAGGAGTTGGGTAATTCCGCAGACGCCGAACACATTATCCGGGCCATTATCAGCCTGGCCCACAGCCTGCAGATCAGCGTCGTCGCCGAAGGCGTGGAAACCGAAGGGCAACTGGAGTTTCTGCGCCAGCAGCATTGCGATGAAATCCAGGGCTATTACTACGCCCGGCCCATGCCCTGGGCGGATCTTGTGCAATTCCTGAACAAGCGGGGACAGGCCGCTTGCCTGCAGCAGTAAGCCGCTGTACCTTTGCTGGTTTATTGGCAAAGCATCAGACAGAGGTTGCATGAACAGTATCTCCAGGCGTATCGCCGAGGAACTCGGTGTCCGCGAGCAACAGGTTAATGCCACCGTCGAACTGCTCGACGAAGGCGCGACCGTTCCGTTTATCGCCCGCTACCGGAAAGAGATCACAGGCTCACTGGATGACAGCCAGCTGAGGAACCTGGAAGAACGTCTGCGCTATTTGCGGGAACTGGAAGACCGTCGTGCCACTATCCTCAAGAGCATTGAGGAGCAGGGCAAGCTGACCGACGAGCTCAAGGCCACCATCCAGGACGCCGACACCAAGAACCGTCTGGAAGATCTTTACCTGCCCTACAAGCCCAAGCGCCGGACCAAGGCCCAGATTGCCCGCGAGGCGGGTCTGGAGCCGCTGGCTGACGCCCTCTATGATGATCCGACTCTCGATCCTGAAACCACTGCCCAGGGCTACCTGAACAAAGAAGCCGGCGTGGAAGATACCAAGGCTGCCCTGGATGGCGCCCGCTACATTCTGATGGAGCGGTTTGCCGAGGATGCCGAGCTGCTGGGCAGCCTGCGGGACTTTATCTGGCAGGAAGGCCAGCTGAACGTCACCGTGGTGGAAGGCAAGGAAAACGAGGGGGCCAAGTTCCGTGATTATTTCGACCACGTTGAGCCGCTTAAGAAAGTTCCGTCCCACCGTGCCCTGGCCATCCTTCGGGGCAGGAACGAGGGCGTTCTTGGTTACACGATTGTTGTTGGTGATGCCGAGGATGACCGCCGTGCGCCCCACCCGGCCGAGCAGCGCATCGCCGCTCGCTGGAATATCCGGGACAATGGTCGTGCTGCCGACAAATGGCTCTCGGAGGTGGTTCGCTGGACCTGGCGGGTGAAACTCTCCACCCAGATTGAAACCGATCTCATGGCACAGGTCCGCGAAGCGGCAGAAACCGAAGCCATCAACGTGTTCGCCGCCAACCTCAAGGATCTTCTGCTGCTTGCGCCGGCCGGTCCACGTCCGACCCTGGGCCTGGATCCAGGGCTACGCACCGGGGTGAAAGTGGCTGTTATCGATGGCACTGGCCAGGTGGCCGGCCACGGTGCCATCTTCCCCCATGCGCCGCAGAACCAATGGGACCGTTCCATCGAGCAGCTGGCGGCCTGGTGTCGGGAGTACAAGATTGAACTGGTGGCCATTGGCAATGGCACCGCTTCCCGGGAAACGGAGAAGCTGGTCGGCGACCTCAGCAAGCGTTACCCCGAATTGAAGCTGGCCCGGATCGTGGTCAGTGAGTCCGGTGCTTCGGTCTATTCAGCCTCCGAGTTCGCCTCAAAAGAACTGCCCGATCTGGATGTCACCATTCGCGGCGCGGTGTCCATTGCCCGCCGGTTGCAGGATCCGCTGGCCGAACTGGTGAAAATCGAGCCGAAATCCATCGGGGTGGGGCAGTACCAGCACGACGTTTCCCAGGTGCAGCTGTCACGAAGCCTCGATGCCGTAGTGGAAGACTGCGTAAACGGCGTGGGTGTGGATCTGAATACCGCGTCAGCGCCACTGCTGGCAAGGGTCTCGGGCCTGAACCAGACCATCGCCCAGAACATCATTGAGTTCCGCAACCAGAACGGCATGTTCCGCAACCGGAAACAGCTGCTCAAGGTCACCCGTCTCGGGGACCGCACGTTCGAGCAGGCGGCGGGTTTTCTGCGTATTGCCGGCGGCGAGAACCCCCTGGACCGGTCCTCCGTGCACCCGGAAGCCTATGGCGTGGTCGAGGCCATCGCCCGGAAAAATAATCGCGAAGTGGGCGATATCATCGGCGATTCCTCGTTCCTGCGTGGTCTGAATCCCCAGGATTACGTAACAGAACAGTTCGGTTTGCCGACTATCAAGGACATCATCTCGGAACTGGAGAAACCGGGGCGGGATCCGCGACCGGAATTCAGGTTCGCAAGTTTTGAGGAAGGGGTCGAAACCCTGAGCGATCTCAAACCCGGCATGGTGCTGGAAGGGTCGGTGACCAACGTGACCAACTTTGGCGCGTTTGTGGATATTGGTGTGCATCAGGATGGCCTGGTGCACATTTCCGCGCTGTCCCACACCTTCGTCAAGGATCCCCGAGAAGTGGTCAAGGCCGGGGATATCGTCAAGGTTAAGGTGATGGACGTGGATATCCCGCGCAAGCGAATTGCCCTGACCATGCGTATGGACGATCAGCCTGGCGAGAAAAACGAAGGCAAGCCAATGGCTGCCAACCGCTCCGGAGCCAGCCGCAAGGGCGGAAACCGGAATGCCGGTAATGGCGGTTCCGGTCAGAAATCCCCACAGGGCGCCATGGCTGGTGCGCTGGCCCAGGCACTTGCCTCGGCGCGCAAGGACAGCTGACGGGTTTACAATCTTTTCACCGGCCGGTTATGCACAAGAGCAAGCCGGCCGCAGCAGGAGTCGACCATGGCTGAATCCCGCCATTCCGTATTTCGTCAGTTCGCTGCCAGCGACTGGGATGGTTTCCTCAAGGGTGTCGAAAAAGAAGGGCTGCGGGTGGATCGCAACGGCTTCATCGCCCAGACTCCGCACCCCGAAGCCCTGGGGTCGGCGCTTACCCATCCGAGGATTACCACCGACTATTCAGAGGCCTTGCTGGAGCTGATCACGCCGGTGTTCGACAGCACGGCAGGCATGCTGAAATCGCTGCGGGATATCCACACGTTTGTGCAGCAGAACCTGGGTGACGAAGTGTTCTGGGCGACAAGCATGCCCTGTGAGCTGGATGGTGACCCGAGTATCCCCATCGCCGAGTATGGCAGCTCCAATATTGGCCAACTCAAGCATGTTTACCGGCAGGGACTGGCCGTGCGCTACGGCCGTATGATGCAGAGCATCGCGGGCGCCCACTACAATCTGTCCCTGCCCGACAGTTTCTGGCACAAGTGGCAGGAATTGCTGGGCAACGAGCAAAGCCTGAAAGACTTCAAGTCGGACCAGTATTTCTGGCTGATTCGCAATTTCCGCCGCCGCAGCTGGCTGCTGATGTTGTTGTTCGGTGCTTCGCCCGCCCTGGATGCCAGCTTTGTAGCCGGCGTGAACCATGATCTCTCGCGATTTGATGAACGCACCTGGTTCGGTGAGTACGCAACCTCGTTACGGATGGGCGATCTTGGGTACCACAACAACGCACAGGCATCCCTGAATATCTGTTTCAACGAGCTGAGCACCTACACCCAGACTCTGGATCGGGCCATTCACACCACCTGGCCGGCGTATGAGTCGATCGGCACCCGCCGGGGCGACAAGTTCATCCAGATCAACACCAGCGTACTGCAGATCGAGAACGAGTATTACAGCGCGGTGCGCCCCAAACGCACGACGCAGCGTGAGGAAAAGCCCATCCAGGCCCTCGAAGCCCGGGGTGTGGAGTACATTGAGGTGCGATGTTTGGACCTTGATCCCTTCTCGCCGGTTGGTGTGAACGAGGCCCAGATCGATTTTCTGGATCTGTTCCTGCTGGACTGCCTGCTAGCAGACTCTCCCCGAATTGGCGATGCCGAATGTGAACGCCTGGATGACAACTACAAGGATGTGGTCGCCAATGGGCGTTATCGAGAGTTGGCGCTTTGCCGTGGTGGGCATCGTACCCCGGTATCCGACGCTGCGAACGACATTCTGTCGCAGCTGGAGCCCCTTGCGGAACTGCTCGATAGTTGGCGGGGTGATGACACCTACCGCAACGCCCTTGCCGCCCAGCGCGAAGTGTTGACCGGTGAATGGACCGTGCCGTCTGCCCGGGTTCTCGATGCCATGCGTTCCTCTGGCCTGGGTCACCGGGAGTGGGGTATGGAAATGGCGCGGCAGCATCAGCAGAGCCTTAGGCAGGAAGGTCTTGGTGATGATGTGCGCCGCGCGTTTGAGGCTATGACGTCAGAATCCCTGACCGAGCAGGCCGACATGGAAAGCGCCGATACCCTGTCGTTCAGCGAGTTTCTGGAACAGTACCTGCGCTCTTGAACGTTGGGTTCGGGAGGCGTCGCAGGAGTCTGCGGACCTGACGCACAGAAACTGAACAAAGATTTGTCTCCCTCCGGTCCGGCTGTTAATTTTTGTAACATCAGGATCGGGAGGGGATTGCGATGGCAAGGGATATCAAACTCGGCTGGGACGTGGAAGCCCTGAACAAGGCTTACCGACAGGGCTATATGGCGGCCAACATGGGCATGGACAAATCCCGCTGCCCCTATCGTGGTGACGTCGTTATTGCGGCCTGGGAAGCCGGTTGGGATGATGCCGATCAGGTGGCCCGTGATGACCGCGACCAGTCAGATGATCTGTTCTCGCGGATCGCCTGAACCACTGGCCGGTTCCAGCTTCACTTCTGCACGACAAACTCCGTAAACAGCACGCCGGCTATGCTTTCGCCGGTCTGCTGCTCTTCCAGTACCGCATTGATTCGCTGTTTGGCTTCTTCGCGCAGCGCCTCCTGGCCCTCCATTGAGGTGAGGCGATCGGTATCCGTTTGCTCACCAAACAGCATGACCAGTTCGTGTCGCAATCGGGGCATGTGAGCATCCACGGCAGGCCGTGCGCTCGCGCTGTTTGCCCGCAGACTGACCGCGGCTTTCAGATAGGTTGGCTTGTTGCCGGGCGTACCCACGTGGGTCACGAACGGTGGATCCATGCTGATGTAGTCGGTAAAGCTGTTTTCTTCTTCAGCCACGTCCTCGTCGGCATTTTCCTCTTCCTGGGAAACGGCCGGCAAAGAGATCGTTGCAAACAACAGAAAAAGAAGCGTCAGAACAGATTTTGGCTGGCGTGTCATAGGCTTGAAGTTGATCGTGGTTTAGGGTTAAGTGACGAGAATAGCAGGCCCTGTGGCCGCTTGCAGTTTCAATTCACGATTCGAGGTGTTCTTTTGACCAGCAGATGGGTTTTCGGGCTTATTTTCCTTGTATGTGCCGCACTCCTTGGTGTGGCTTTTTATATGGAGCATGTGATGGGGCTCGAGCCCTGCCCGCTTTGCTGGTTACAGCGCTTCGGTTTCATGGGTGCCGGTCTGGTCAGTTTCCTGGCCTTTCTCCATGGCCCCACCGGATTCGGCGTGCGGATCTATGGGTTCCTGCTGGTGCTGACCGCCGGAGCAGGGCTGGGTGTCGCCGGGCGGCAGTTGTGGCTGCAGAGCCTGCCGGCGGACCAGGTGCCGGCATGCGGGCCTTCGGTGGACTACATGCTGGACGTTCTGCCGTGGTTCGAAGTTCTGTCTACCGCGCTCCAGGGCACCGGGGACTGCGCTGAAGTGGTCTGGCGGTTCCTGGGTTTGAGCATTCCCGGCTGGACTGCTGTCTTTTTCTCGCTGCTTGTCATCACCGGTCTGGTTTTGATGTTTCGCCGGCAAAAACCCCGGGAATGGATTCGAGGCTGAAACGGTTGCGGGGAACCGCAGCCATGGGGTAACTTGATCCAAACCTAATAAAAATCAAAACCGAAACAGAAGTAGTCAAGACAAGCGGAGAACAGGCGTCATGTTGGAAAATTGCCGGAATGCCAGGGAGCGCTGGGGCGGCGTCAGCGAACTGATAGATCGTTGGCTCAAGGAGCGTCAGGAGCTACTGGTGCATTACTGCGACCTGTCCGGGGAGAATGACTTCTCGCAGACGGAAGCGTTGAAAGAAAAGTTCGTGCGCCTGTGTGAGGTGCTGGTGGATTATGTGTCTACCGGCCATTTCGAGATTTACGAGCAGTTGGTCCGTGAAGCCAGGGAGTTCAACGATGGTGGCCTGGAGCTGGCCGCCAAGGTTTACCCCCGGATTGAGCAGACCACCGAGGTTGCCCTTAACTTCAACGACCGTCTGGATGGCCGGGAGTTGTCGGAAGAGGATGTCAAAGAGCTGTTCGGCGAATTGTCGAAGCTGGGTGAGACCCTTGAGACCCGTTTCGAGATGGAGGATTTCCTGATCGAACATCTCCACAATGCCCACGCTGGCAAAGTGGCCTCGGCCTGAGAAACGCCTGATTCAAAAAAGCCCCAGCCGGTAACGCCGGACTGGGGCTTTTTTATGGCCGCGCCAGAACTGGCCGCGGCTTGCCTGGAGCTTAGTCTCCGGAGCCGGGATTGATCTCGATCAGCTCGACATCAAACACCAGGGTCTCGTTCGGACCGATGGCGCGGTTGCCACCCGGGCCGTAGGCCAGATCGGACGGAATGTAGAGCTTGTAACGGGCACCCTCGCTCATCAGCTGCAGGCCCTCGGTCCAGCCGGGAATCACCTGGTTCAGGGCGAAGGTAACCGGCTCACCGCGCTCGCGGGAGCTGTCAAATACTTCACCGGACAGCAGTTCACCGGTGTAATGCACCTGAACGGTGTCTGTTGCTGCCGGCTTTTCGCCGTCACCCTGCTCAAGTACTTCGTATTGCAGGCCGGATTCAGTGGTTTCCACACCTTCACGCTCTGCGTTCTCGGCAAGGAAGGCTTCGCCGGCATCCAGGTTCTTCTGGGCCAATTCTTCCATCTGCTTGCCCTGCTCTTCCTGCAGCTGCTGCTGGTAGGTCATCAGAGCCTGCTGGATTTCCTCGCGGCTCATGCGCTTGGCTTCTTCATCGCCGGCGTGGCCGTGCTGGATGCCCTGGAGGAACTGGTCCATCTGCAGATTCGGCAGGTCGTTACCCATGCGCTCACCGAGAACCAGGCCCATGCCATAGCTCACCTTCTGATCGGTGGAATCCAGTTTCGGTTGTTCCGGGGCTTCGGGGGGTGTGGAACAGCCGGCCACGAGGCCGGTCACTGCCAGTGCAAGGAGCGTTTTCTTCATTGCATTATCCTTTAACGTCGGTGCTTGGGGCAGGGCCCCGCGTTGTGTTTGTCAGAACGCAGAAGGTAACGGGTTCCGGCATCAGATGCCACTGAACATGTGTTAAGAAACCGGACGTGTCAGCTCAGCTGCCGTTGGTACCGGCAGCTGAGGGACCCAGGGAGAAAGGTGCGCTGTAGGGAGATTGCCAGTCTGTTTCCGGCTCCTGCGGCTGAATCCGGGGGAAGACCTTGTCACGTCGCTCGATAGCGAGGGTGTTCCAGCGGCCCTGTTCGGGCGGCTGGTCAGCGTAGTGCCAGTTGCCGTCGGTATCCTGCCATTTGAACACGATTTCGGGGCCCTCGGTGGGAATCGGGGACGGGACCAGTCCTTCAAACGCGGGAATCTCGGGCTGCTCGTGCTCTGCCACAGGTTCGGAGACCTGCTCCGGGTCGTTCAGACCGAAGAAAATCAGCAATAGCAATAACCCGAGAGCCGGGAACGAGAGCCGTATGAGCCATTTCATCATCATGGCTGATGGTCTCCCTTGGGAAAGTGGGCCAGAGTATCGGCCAGTGTATTCAGCAAGGGCCTTGCATCGTCCTCAACGGGTAAGGTCGGTGCTGCCGCAAACAGATTGTTGATGATCAGTGCGTCGCGTCCCTGCATGTCTGCGTGTTCCGGGTTAATGGTCATTAGCGTTCGCCAGCTCAGGGCCAGTTCAATCTGTTCGGCTTCAAGCTCCAGGCCGGCGATGCCGGTGCGAAGCTTCTGACAGTTGTCGGCGCTGCCGGGCAGCGATTTCCGCGCGCTCCGGAGGGCAACGGTTACACGGTCGCGCCACTCTGTTACCGTAGCGTCCTCGACCCCGGCGAAGACCCTGCCAGAGAGTGCAAGCCAGGCCGCACCGAGAATCCGCGTTACGCTCCAGCCCTGATTCTGAAGCGCCAGGCAGCTGTTCTGGACATCCGGACGTTTCCAGAACGCCAGGGCAAAACGCCAGAGCGGGTTGTCCGGTTCCAGATCTGCCGGAAGTTCCAGCGGCGGTGTCGAAAAATCCGGGGTGGTCGCCGAGCGGACCGACATAGGCGCTGTGCCTTCCCTGAACACTTTACGTTGATAAAATGAAAGCATGTTAACGATAACCGATCTCAGTTTACAACGGGGCGGCGTCTGGTTGCTAGAATCCGTCAGCCTGACGGTGCAACCCGGCCAGCGTGTCGCGATCGTCGGTGCCAATGGTGCCGGCAAGTCCAGTCTTTTCCAGCTCTTGCTGGGCCAGTTGGCGCCAGAGCAGGGCGCGGTCTCTCTGCCGGGTGGTTGCCGGATTGCCCACATGGCGCAGGAGGTAGAAGCCACCGAGCGCAGCGCGAGGGATTTTGTTCTAGATGGCGACCTGGATTTGCGCCGCCTGGAAGGTGAACTTGCCAGGGCCGAGGCCGCAGGTGACGATCATGCCATTGCCCGCATACACGGTGAGCTGGATGTGCACGAGGCCTGGTCCGCCGGCCGCCGGGCCGAGGCCTTGCTGCGCGGGCTGGGATTCTCGGACGAGGACGCGAACCGGCCGGTATCGGCGTTTTCCGGTGGTTGGCGAATCCGCCTGAACCTGGCCCAGGCCCTGATGCGACCGTCCGATCTGCTGCTTCTGGACGAGCCCACTAACCACCTGGATCTGGATGCCTGTCTGTGGCTCGAGAATTGGCTGCGGCGCTATCCCGGTACCCTGCTGTTTATCTCCCACGACCGCGATTTCATGGATAGGGTCGCTACCCATGTCGTGCATTTCGATCGCCGTAACCTGGAACTGTATACGGGTAATTACTCAGCCTTTGAGGGCCAGCGCAGTGAGCGTCTGGCCCAGCAGCAGGCCGGTTTTGAACGCCAGCAGGCCAGGATCGCCGAAATCCAGCGGTTCATCGATCGGTTCAAGGCCAAGGCCACGAAGGCCCGTCAGGCCCAGAGCCGCGTCAAGGCTCTGGAGCGGATGGAGCGCATTGCCCCGGCCCATATCGATTCGCCGTTCAGCTTCGAGTTTCCGGTGGCCGAGAAGGTTTCCAATCCGCTGTTGTCGATACGCAATGGCAAGGCCGGGCACGGCAGTACTGCAATCCTCAACAGCATTAACCTGACCCTGTTGCCGGGCAGCAGGGTCGGGCTGCTGGGTCCCAATGGTGCGGGCAAGTCTACCCTGATGGATGCACTCCGGGGTGAGGGCACGTTGATGTCTGGTGATCGTACCTGTGGCGAGCATCTGGCCATCGGCTACTTTGCCCAGCATCAGCTGGAGTCCCTGGATCTGGATGCCAGCCCTTTCCTGCATCTTCAGCGGCTTTCCCCGAAGGCGTCAGAGCAGAGTATACGGAATTTCCTTGGTGGCTTTGATTTTCATGGCGATGAAGCCCTGAGTGCCATCCGGTCGTTTTCCGGTGGCGAAAAGGCCCGCGTGGCGCTGGCCGTGATCGCATGGCAGAGACCCAACCTGCTCCTGCTGGACGAGCCCACGAACCACCTGGATCTGGAAATGCGCCAGGCTCTGACCATGGCGCTGCAGAACTTTGAAGGCGCTATTGTGGTGGTTTCTCACGATCGGCACTTGCTAAGGAACACCGTGGACGAGTTCTGGCTGGTCAATGATGGTCGGGTAACGGAGTACCAGGGCGATCTGGAAGACTATGAGCGTTGGCTGGCGGACCGCCGGAAAGACGAAACCGAGGCACCTAGGAGAGTGCCGGTCGGCCAGGAGGGGGTGCCCGAGGCCGCTGAGGCGGTGGGCGAGAGTGCCGAAGATCGGAAGGCGCGCAAGCGGGCAGAGGCGGCTCTTCGCCAGAAACTCAGCCCCTACCGTAAAAAACAGAGTGCGCTGGAAAAGGAAATGGACCAGCTTCAGCAGAAGCTGTCAGCTCTGGAAGAGCAGCTATCCGAACCCGACCTTTACGACGACAGCGGCAAGACCCGTCTGAAAGAGTTGTTGGGGGAGCAGGCCACCGCAACCGCCCGCCTGGAAGAGGTGGAGGCGCAGTGGCTTGAAGTCAGCGAAGAGGTGGAGTCCCTGGAGGCCGAGTTGGCTGGCTGAGCGCGCTCAGCCGCCGTTCAGTTCCAGAACAAAGTCCTGTTTGGCGAGATAGTCCCGTTCGTTTTCCAGGTCGGCCAGGGTCAGTGGCCTGTCATCCAGCCAACCTGACGGAAACTCCAGCACCAACTTGTCCTTGTGTGCCGTCAGGGTGAAGGCCGGAGGCGGCTCCATGTTGCGTGGGTGTTGAATCAGAACCGCCAGGCGCACCAGCACGCAGAGGTAACGCAGCCTGGCAATGTCTTCCGGGTCCAGGCCCTCGAAGATTGCCGAGGCGAATTTTCTCCGGTGGCCGCGCACGAGAGTTGCCAGGTCGCGCTGGAACTGCTGGGTGAAGCCGGGCAGATCCGAGTAGCGCAACAGGTAGGCGCCGTGTTTATGGTACTGGCTATGGGAAATGGTCAGGCCGATCTCATGCAGTCGGCAGGCCCAGCGCAGTACTTCTTCATCTGCCGGGGTGTTCAGGGCCCAGGCGTCGGCAACCTGCCGCCATGCTGCCACGGCAGTTTCCTCAACGGCAGCGCCATGTTCCTGGTCAACGTGGTAACGCTCCTGAAGCGCGGAAATGGTTCGCTCACGGACATCCTCGTGCTGGATTCGCCCGACAATGTCGTAAAGCAGACCTTCCCGCAGAGCACCATCGGCGAACGCCATGTCCTTGATACCAAGGGATTGGAATGCCCCCATCAGGATGGCAAATCCGGCCGGGAATATGCTCTGGCGGTCCGAGCGTACGCCCAGATCTCCCAGTTTTTCTGTTTTACCCATGTCCACCAGCCGCTTGCGAAGTTCCTGCATGGCGGCGAGGGTAATGGTGCCGTCGGTGATCTTCAGGGTCGCCAATACGCTGGCAATGGCTTTGATCGAGCCGGATGAGCCCACCGCACTTTGCCACCCCACGGAGCGGTAATGCTGGCGGATGTTGAGCAGTTCCTGTTCTGCGTGGGTCACTGCCTTGTCCATCTGCCGCCTGGTTATCTTGCCGTCCGGGAAATACCGGTTACGGAACGACACGCAACCCATGTGCAGGCTTTCAAGCTCCTGGGGTTCAAACCGCTGGCCGATGATGAATTCGGTGCTGCCACCGCCAATATCGATAACCAGTCGACGCCCGATGTCGTCGGAGAGGGTATGTGAAACCCCCAGATAGATCAGGCGTGCTTCCTCGCGGCCGGCAATGATCTCTACCGGATAGCCCAGCGCTTCTTCGGCCCGGGCCATGAACTGATGGGCATTGCGCGCCACGCGAAGCGCGTTGGTGCCGACAATCTGCACCGCCTCTGGCGGCATGCCCTTGAGCCGTTGAGCGAAGCGTCCCAGGCAGGCGAGGGCCCGCTCCTGGGCGTCTTCAGTGAGCCGGTTGTATTGGTCCAGCCCAGCTCCGAGCTGAACCTTTTCTCCCATCTTCTCGAGGGTCCGGATTTCCCCATGCACTAGTCTGGCAACCACCATGTGGAAGCTGTTCGAGCCCATGTCGATGGCTGCGAGTACCTCGGATGAGGCGGCAGCGTTTTCGGCGGTGGATGCGGCCGTCACGTGGTCGGAATCCTTTTGAGATGAACGTGCGGGGTACTATAAGCGAAATCCCTCAGGCCTGTCAGTAACCGGAAAACCGCGCATTTGACGAGGGTCAGGCCTGGATCGGTTCTTACCGCTTCACATCCGGCTGATCAATCGCGTAAAGTATGTCTTACCGTGATTTGGGTGAAAGGTTGTTCGTATAACCCGGACAGCCTTCAGCGACAGTCAACAGCACCTGTGCCCGGCAGGTTATTCCCTGAAAGGGACATGCCGATGTGCAGCAGTAGTGCATGAATCAGGAAAAGGTAATGAGCGGAAATATCGTAAATGTAACCGACGCTTCTTTTGAGCAGGATGTACTGCAGTCCGACGTCCCCGTTCTGGTGGACTACTGGGCAGAGTGGTGCGGCCCCTGCAAGATGATTGCCCCGGTGCTTGAAGAGATTGCCGACGAATACGACGGCAAACTGAAAGTCTGCAAGCTCAACATTGACGAGAACGAGCAGACCCCGCCGAAGTTCAACATCCGTGGTATTCCGACCCTGATGTTGTTCAAGAACGGCAATGTGGACGCCACGAAAGTTGGCGCACTCTCAAAATCCCAGCTGGCGGCCTTCCTGGACAGCAACCTCTGATTGCGGTCAGGTCGCCAAAAACCGCCCCTGAGCAAACGCTCGCGGGCGGTTTTTTTATTGCTGTTACTCCCAGCCTTCGGAACGTGCCAGATCCGACTCTTTTTGCTCTACCCAGTGCTCTCCGTCCGAAGCAATTTCCTTCTTCCAGAACGGCGCCGACGTCTTCAGGGCATCCATGATGAACTCGCAGGCGGCGAACGCGTCTCCACGGTGCGCGCTGCAAACCCCGACAAAGACAATCTGGTCGCATAGCGCCAGCCGACCGACCCGGTGAATTACCCGGGCCTCGCGCACATCCCAGCGTTTTGAGGCATCATCAATAAGCCCCTGGATCACCTGTTCCGTCATCCCGGGGTAGTGCTCCAGGTAAAGTCCCGTGACGCCCTGCAGGTCGCCACTGTCCCTCACCAGGCCAGTAAACGTCGCAATGGCACCGGTGCCGGCCCCGCTGTCACGGAGTGCGGCATATTCCTCGGCAACATCAAAATCCTCAGACTGGACCGAAATCATTTCAACCTCCGGTTACCGGCGGGAAGAAGGCCAGCTCATCGCCGGCTTTTACCTCGAAGCCCGGTTTGGCCATGGCCTGGTTGATCGCGATCATCACGGGTTGGTCGCCCTGCAGCTGGCTCCAGGGGCCGCCCTGATCTGCCAGCTCCGCGAGTACATCGCCGGCGGTCAGCCCGGGTCTGGCATCGATAGTCAACTGATCGGTTTTCAGTTCCTCGCGCAGGCGGGCAAAGAAACGCACCGTAATCGTGTTATCACTCATGGTCAGCTCAACAGTTCCGCAAACGAATAGTAGGTTAGCAGGTCGCCGGGGCTTACGGTGGTGTTTTCGGGCACCACGGCCAGGCCGTCCGCCCAACAGGCAGAACTCAACATGCCGGAGCTCTGGTTGGGGAAGGCGGCAACCACAGGGTCCGAGCCCCGGGTTTCCTTCCGGGCCCTGACAAACTCCCGGCGCACCGATGCCGAGGAAATGGTAAAGTCGGCCGGTATCCGCTCGCCCGAGAGAGCTTTGGGATTGCGACCCTGGCGTTTCCGGATATAGGGCATGCCCACCACAAGGAAGGTGACCAGCACAGACCCGGGATTGCCGGGCAGTCCCAGTACCGGCGTGCCGCCGATGGCGCCAAAAGCTACGGGCTTGCCGGGTTTGATCGCCATTTTCCAGAGCGAAAGACCGCCGGATTCCTCCAGCACCGCGCGCACATGATCCTCCTCACCCACGGAAACGCCACCGCTGGTGATAATCAGATCGGCAGACTCCGCGGCACGCAACAGCGTTTCCCGAGTCGCCTCGCGCTTGTCTCTCAGAGTCTCGCACAGCACCACCTCGCAGCCGGCTTCGGCAAGCAGTCCCATCAGGGTGAAGCGGTTGCTGTTGTAGATCTGTCCCGGTCCGAGGGGCATGCCAGGTTCTACCAGTTCATCTCCCGTGGACAGAATGGCCACTTTTAACCTCGTCAGAACGGCAACCCGGGCAGCGCCCATGGACGCCAGCAGTCCCATCTCGTTGGGGCGCACCGTTGTCCCCTTTGCCAGTGCAAGGTCGCCCCGGGTCAGGTCCTGGCCACGGCGCCGGATATTCTGACCTTCGTCGACCGTAGCCTGGACCAGAATTCCCCCATCCGTCACCTCAATCCGCTCCTGCATGACCACCGAGTCGGCGCCCTCGGGAATCTCTGAGCCGGTAAAGATGCGCGCAGCGGTGCCGGGTTCCAGGGGCTTCGGCGCTTCACCGGCCGGAATCCGGGCCGAGACCGGTATTGGCCGGTCTCCATGCAGATCCTGTTTGCGCAGGGCGTATCCGTCCACCGCACTGTTGTCAGCCGGCGGCACGTCGGCCGGCACATAGTGGTTTTCGGCAAGTACCCGGCCCAGGGAGTCGGCCAGTGCGACGGTTTCAATCTGCGCAACCACCGGTGCTTCCGACAACAAGTGGTCCAGGGCATCTTCCAGGGGCGTGAGGTTTGGCTTGGCCATCAAGTCTTAACTCCGATCGGGATGTCTTCTGCCTCAGCGCTTGGCGCGCTGTCCAATGACTTCGTTGAGTCGCTGCATGGGCTTCTCGGGTTTGCGCAAGACCAGCCCCGAGAAATTGCATGGTGTGTGACGGCTGTCCAGCTGACTGAGGAGAATGCCTTCCCAGCCGGTGCGGCAGGCGCCGGTCGATCCGGGCAGGCAGAAGATCACCGTGTGGTTTGCCATTCCCGCCATCGCCCGTGACTGCACGGTTGATGATCCGATTTCGGCGGCTGACAGGCGGCGGAATTCCTCACCAAAGCCTTCGATGGTTTTGTCGAGCAAAGGCCTTACCGCCTCCGGTGTGCTATCTCGTTCAAGCAGGCCGGTGCCACCGGTAATGATCACTGCGTGCACCTGTGAATCGGCAATCCAGCCGGACAACAAGGCCCGCACCAGATAGACGTCGTCCGGCAGGATCCGGCGGGCGACCAGGTTGTGGCCGGCTTCGACCACGCTGTCCTCCAGAAATTGCCCGGACGTGTCCTGTTCAGGCCCACGGGTATCGGAGACGGTCAGCAGGGCAACGTTCAGGGGTTTCATTTCGGTACTGGGTACACTGCTCATGGATGGGCTCCATAATCGTTGAAAAGTTGTTATACGCCAGTATCGCCATCACGGGCTTTTAATGGAAGGGAGTAACCCATCAGGGGGAGGCGCCAGCGGCCGGTTGTGGCCGGTTTGGCGTGAAATTGCTGTTAATTTGTGCAGTGCACTTGACATTTGCCAGTCAGGTGGCCGATGATCGCTCTTGCCCGGCGAACGGTTGTTCCCACTCTCTGGCTTCAGTACCTTAATTCCGGACTCCATCTACACCGGTTGCTCCAACTGGCCAGCACCAAGTTCAGCGTTTTTTTACGATCAATACGTTCAGGGGCACCCCTGTCATTCCAATACTCGTTTACTTCCATTCCTGAAAATCCAACAAACTATGAATCTTACTGAACTCAAGCAGAAATCCGTGCCCGAATTGCTCGATATTGCGCAAGAGATGGGCCTCGATAACCTGGCTCGTTCGCGCAAACAGGATGTGATCTTCACAATCCTGAAGAAGCACGCAAAAAGCGGCGAAGACATCTACGGCGACGGCGTACTGGAAATTCTGCAGGACGGCTTCGGCTTCCTCCGTTCCGCTGACGCCTCCTACCTGGCAGGGCCTGACGACATCTATGTCTCTCCGAGTCAGATCCGCCGGTTTAACCTGCGCACGGGCGACACGGTCGCAGGCAAGATTCGCCCGCCCAAAGATGGTGAGCGCTACTTTGCCTTGTTGAAGGTCAGCGAGATCAATTTCGACAAGCCGGATAACGCCCGAAACAAGATTCTCTTCGAGAACCTCACGCCGCTGTTCCCGGACGAGCGCCTGATGCTCGAGGCCGGTAACGGCAGTACCGAGGATCTCTCCTCCCGGGTCCTGGACCTGGTTGCGCCCATCGGTAAAGGCCAGCGCGGGCTTATCGTTTCCCCGCCCAAGGCCGGTAAGACACTGCTGATGCAGAGCATCGCCCAGTCCATCACCCGCAACAATCCAGAGTGCCATGTCATGGTACTGCTGATTGACGAGCGGCCAGAGGAAGTGACCGAGATGCAGCGCACCGTGCGCGGCGAGGTCATCGCCTCCACGTTTGACGAGCCGCCGGCCCGCCACGTGCAGGTTGCTGAAATGGTGATTGAAAAGGCCAAGCGTCTGGTAGAGCACAAGAAGGACGTGGTCATCCTGCTGGATTCCATCACCCGTCTGGCTCGTGCCTACAACACGGTGATCCCGTCCTCCGGCAAGGTCCTGACCGGTGGTGTTGACGCCCATGCCCTGGAAAAACCCAAGCGCTTCTTCGGTGCCGCCCGTAACGTGGAAGAAGGTGGAAGCCTGACCATCCTTGCCACGGCGCTGGTCAACACTGGTTCCAAGATGGACGAGGTTATCTACGAGGAGTTCAAGGGCACCGGCAACATGGAGATCCATCTGGATCGCAAGATTGCCGAGAAGCGAACCTATCCGGCGATCAATATCCGCAGCTCCGGCACCCGTCGTGAGGATCTGCTGATGAGTGAAGCCGACATCCAGCGGGTCTGGATCCTGCGCAAGCTCCTGCATTCTATGGACGACGATACCGCCGCCATCGAGTTCCTGCTGGACAAGCTCAAGGACACCAAGACCAACGACGAGTTTTTCCAGTCCATGAAGCGTCGTTGATCTCTCCCTAAGCTAGGACTAGCGCCTCTGGTTTTGGGGGCGGGCAGAGCCGGGGAGAACCTCCCCGGACACGCCGTGAACCCATCCCTGGGGGCTCGGCATTGCCATCCCTGGCAATGCACGGTCCGGGGAGGTTCTCCCCGGCTCCGCCGTTCATGCCACGTGCGCGCAGTTTGTTCCAACTGCTTTAAAGCAGTCCAGCGACCACCGATCTCCGTAGTACTGGCATATCTGAACGGAGTAACCGATGAAATACAACGACCTGCGAGACTTCATTGACCAGCTGGAGAAGCTGGGTGAGCTGAAACGCATCAGCGTTGAAGTCGACCCCCATCTGGAAATGACCGAAATCTGCGACCGTACATTGCGGGCAGGTGGTCCTGCGTTGTTGTTTGAAAACCCCAAGGGCTATGACATGCCGGTGCTGGCCAACCTGTTCGGGACACCGAAGCGGGTAGCGTTGGGCATGGGGCAGGATAACGTCACGGCGCTTCGGGACATCGGTAAGCTCCTCGCGTTTCTCAAGGAACCGGATCCCCCCAAGGGTTTCCGCGATGCCATCGAAAAACTGCCGCTGTTCCGGCAGGTGATGCGCATGAGCCCCAAGGTACTGCGTTCCGCGCCCTGCCAGGATGTCGTGATCGAAAAGGATCAGGTGGACCTGTATCAGATTCCGGTGCAGCATTGCTGGCCTGGCGATGCCGGGCCGCTGGTGACCTGGCCACTGGTGATTACCCGTGGGCCCCATAAAGAACGCCAGAACCTGGGCATCTACCGGCAGCAGGTCATCGGTCGCAACCGTCTGATCATGCGCTGGCTGAGTCATCGCGGTGGTGCCCTGGATTTCCAGGAGTTCCAGAAGAGCAATCCCGGCCAACCCTATCCGGTGGCTGTGGCCCTCGGTGCCGATCCGGCGACCATTCTGGGGGCGGTGACGCCGGTGCCGGATACGCTGTCGGAATACGCCTTTGCCGGGCTGCTTCGCGGCAGCCGGACCGAGCTGGTCAAGGCGGGGCTGAGCGATCTGCAGGTGCCGGCAAGCGCCGAAATCGTGCTGGAAGGTTTCATCTACCCGGATGACATGGCGCCGGAAGGACCGTTCGGTGATCACACCGGTTACTACAACGAAGTGGACCACTTCCCGGTATTCACCGTAGAACGGGTCACTCATCGCCGGGATCCGATCTATCACAGTACCTATACCGGTCGCCCGCCTGATGAGCCGGCGATTCTCGGGGTGGCCCTGAACGAGGTCTTTATTCCGATTCTGCAGAAGCAGTTCCCGGAGATCGTGGATTTTTACCTGCCACCGGAAGGCTGTTCCTATCGCCTTGCAGTGGTGACCATGAAGAAACAGTACCCCGGCCATGCCAAACGGGTGATGATGGGGGTATGGTCGTTTCTTCGGCAGTTCATGTACACCAAATTTGTGATTGTCACGGATGACGACGTGAATGCCCGTAACTGGGAAGACGTGATCTGGGCGATCACTACCCGGATGGATCCAACCCGGGATACCACGCTGGTGGAGAATACGCCCATCGATTACCTGGACTTTGCCTCGCCGGTATCCGGCCTGGGTTCCAAAATGGGGATGGATGCCACCAACAAGTGGCCGGGTGAGACCACCCGGGAGTGGGGTGAGCCGATCGCCATGACCGAAGATGTGAAAAAACGCGTCGACGAGCTGTGGGATACCCTGGGTATTGAAAGTCCGGCATCGCGCCCCGACTGATATGGGCAGTGAACATCGGGCGGTGCGGCTTTGGCCCTCTGGTATCGCCTTCATTGCGGCGTCGGAGGCAGACTTGCTCGGCGCTGCCGCGCGGGCTGGCGTAGCTGTGCCGGCAGCCTGTCGCAACGGGGTATGTGAAATCTGCGAGGCCCGGTTACTGAAGGGCGCCGCGCTTAATACCCGAAACCAACAGACTATAAAGATCGGTGAGCGCTTGATGATGTGCCGTAGCATCGCGCTCACGGATCTGGAACTGGAGATATCCGCCGTTATGGCAGCTGGAAACAATCAGCCTGGCAAGTTTCAGGCAAAAGTCGTGGACGTAAGGTCGATCAGTCACGATGTCTATCGCGTTGAGCTACAGCTTCCGCGGCGTCGGGAGCTGTCGTTTCATGCCGGGCAATATCTGTCGGTCAATCTGCCTGATGCTGACCCCTGTTACTTTTCCATCGCCAGCAGTCCATCGGACCAGAATATCGAGCTGCATATCCAGGCGACCCCCGAGTGGGTGTCCGCGCAGAAGGTGATTGATGCCCTGACGTCCGGTGGCGAGGTAACCGTGGAGCTGCCCCATGGCAAAGCCTGCCTGGCGTCAGTGCCGACCAGGCCGCTGTTGCTGGTGGCTGCCGGCACCGGCTTTGCCCAGATGAAGAGCCTGGTGGATTACCTCCGGGAAACGTCCTACGACCAACCGGTCAAGCTGTACTGGGGAGTTCGTCGACACGAGGACATGTATCTTCGCGCCCTGGCACAGCAGTGGCAGGACGAGTGGCCCCGCTTCACGTTCCTGCCGGTGGTGGGAGATGACGAGGATAATGACTGGGCTGGCCATCACGACCAGCTGGTTCGCGCGGTGCTTGCATCCGGTATGGACTGGAAGAATGTGGAGGTCCATGCCAGCGGTTCGCCCACCATGGTGTACACACTGATGGATGCTCTGGTAGATGCGGGCCTGCCCGAAGAGGCGTTCTTTTCTGACGTGCTGGAGTACGCCCCCCGTTCGTGAAGCAGCCTGTGTAGTAGAATAAAAAAAGGGCCAGATGAGACGTTCATCTGGCCCTTTTTCATTACACCTTGGCGCTAAGCCCTCGGCATTGGCAGTTCCGGCAGCCCGTTATCCTTGGCCAGCCCCTGCATCAGCAATTTGACGCTGGCTTCTTCCTCGCCCATGTGGGCATTCAGGCGGCTTAGCTCTGCCAGTGCCTCCCGGCTCCGCTTCAGCCGCAGGCTGGTCTCGAAATATTCACGGGCCTTGCCCCAGAGTTCGTTGCGAAGGCTCAGCCGGCCCAGGGCCAGCAGAAGCTCGGGGTTGTTGGGCCGGTCTTTCAGCCATTGTTCGGCCAGTAACAACTGTTCATCCGGTTTCTGGCCCTTCACCCGCCCGTACAGATTGATCAGCTCATCGCTCCAGTGGTTGCGCAGCACCTTGCGCAACAGGGTTTCGGTCTGTACCTCGTCGCCAAGGCTGGCAAGCAGGCGGGCGTAGTCCCTTATGGTGTATTCGTCGCGACGCAGGAAGCCCGGCAATTCGTCCCAGAGCCTGGTCAGCGGTTCCAGGGATGCATCGGGATCCTGTTTCTGCTGGCGCCGGCAATCTTCCGCGGCACACTCCAGCAGGTTATGCCAGACCTGGCGTTCCAGATCATTGAGTTCCGCTTCCGAGAGCACGCTGCGTTTGCGAAGTTCAGGCAATAACCTGGACAGTTCGCGCCAGTCTTCCAGGCGCAGATAGGTGTTTTTGAGCAGTTTCAGCACAAAGGGGTGATGGGGCGACTGTTTGCGAAGGCGAACCAGCGTGGCCAGGGCCTGTTCAAGGCGGTTGCCTGCCAGTTGCAGCTGGGCCTGGGTAATACCGACGGCCATGTCAGAGCCGGGGGTGCTGTCGAAGGCCTTGCGAAGCAGATCATCCACGGCCTCGTGATCACCGGTCTCGAACGATGCCTGGGCGGCGGCAAGATAATTGATCAGGGGCGTGTCGGCATGGCTTGCGGAGGATGTCAGCAGTTTGCGGGCCCTGGGCCAGTTGCCTTCGGCCAGCGCCAGCAAACCCTGGGTGGTCCGGCGTCGGGCCCGGCGTTCATTGCCGCGGGCAATCCAGCCCGCCACCAGGCCGGTGCTGGTTCTGAGTCGGCGGATGAGGTTGATGGTCAGGACAGTCAGCACGATCAGGGCCACGATCAGGCCCAGCCCCACCCAGAAGTTGGTTTCGATCAGGTAATGGCCAAGGCTGATCCGGATGTAGCCCAGATCATATTGCAATCCGAGGGAAAGGCCGGTGCCAATCAGCAGCGCCAGCAGAACGATCAGTAACAGGCGAATCATGAATCATCGCCTCCATTACCGCCGTCGGCGTTGTCCTCGCCATTATCATTGTTGGCATTTAGGCGTCCGGCCAGCCGCTCCTTGAGCAGGTCCAGGGACTGACTGATATCCGGCAGCTCCGGGTCCACGTTCTTGCCGGCCAGCTCAGCCAGGGTGTCACTCAGGGCGGTGACCCGGGGATTGCTTGCGTTGTACCAGTCGTCAATGGTGGTTCGGGCCTTGGTAAGGGCGCGCTCATACAGCGGCTGGTTGCCCCGCAATACCGCCATCTCGGCCTCTTCCAGCATCAGCTGTAGGTTTAGTCGGGCATAGGCGCTCTGGTCGGGAGAGAGCAGCGGCTTGACCGGCTCGTCCATGCGGCGCACAACCACCACCTGCATCAGTGTTGCTTTCACCTTGTTCCAGGCCTGTACCACAGCGCCGGGTTCTTCGTCGGTTCCAGCGCTTTCTCCCTGTGCAGCGTTGACCACAAAGCCGGGCGCGTTCTCACTGATCAGGGCCTGGTCGGTAAGCTGGTGAATGCTGTCGATGGCCGCTTCCAGTGTCAGGTAGAGTCCGGTGCGGTCAACGCCGGTCAGGCCCTTGAGTGCGAGGATTTCGCGAGCCAGTTGCTGGCGAACCGGGTAGACACCGATGTCGTCGGATTCATTCAGCACTTCGTCTGCCGCTTCCAGGGCCGACATGGCTCCGCGGATGTCTTTTTCGATCATCAACCGCTGATTGGCAATGCGCAGAAGGTATTCCGCCTCGGCCAGCAGCCAGTCCGTGCGTGTGCGGTTTCCGGCTTCCAGCAGTTCACGGGCATTGTGGTCGATCTGGCGCTGCTGGGTGGCAATCAGTTCTCGCTGGCTCGCCAGTTTCTCTTCGAGGGACTGCAGGCGCTGGCTTTGCTGGCTGCCGCGGTCGCCATAGAGATCTTCAAGCTGGGCGGTGTCCTGCTTCAGGCTCTCGATTGTCTGCATGACAGCCTGGTGGTTGTTCCACTGTTGCCAGCTCCAGAGCGCCAGGGCGATTGCGATGATCAGGGCGAGAATGGCAACCAGCCATACCGGCCAGAGTTTCTGGCGAGCAGGCGGTTCCTTGGAAACGGTTGCGGGCAGTTGATTCGTTGTCTCTGTCACGGGCGTCCTTACTTGGCTTTTCCGGAGCCACCGTCCCGGCCGGCAAGTTGCGCTGCAACCGTGGCCACGATGTCGTTATCGGCAAGGCTTCCTGGTATACACGGATTTAGGAATCCCGCTGTCCGGGCCTGTTCGGCAACCCGATCTGCGGGAACAATCAATAACCTATCGTATAGATTATGGCCGCTATTCGCACATAGTGCGATGAGATTGTTCAAGGTTTCGCCCGACAGGGCGACGATGGCCTCCGGAGCAAAGGTATCGAGGGTGGCCCGGATCCGCTCCGGCGCGTGGTCAGGGCGAAAGCGGCGGTACAGGGGCAGCAGGGTCACGCGGGCGCCCCTGGCTTCAAGGGTTTCGCGGATCAGTTCGCGTCCGGTTTCCCCGCGAGCGAGCAGAACCCGCTCATGCTGGAGGTTTTGCAGTGACGGCAATGCCAGTAGTGCCTCGCTGGTCCAGCCCTCGGGCGGCCGCCGCGGGCTGAGACCGTGTTCCGCAAGCACGGCTGCGGTGCCGGCACCAACGCCATACCAGCGGATGCCCATGGGCACCTGGGGCCACCAGGTGTCCACCTCTTCCAGCAGCAGCCGGGCGGCAAACGGGCTGACTGCGATCACATGGGAAAATTCATCCAGGCTCAGAATGAGTGTGCGGCGCTCGGGCGTTTCCGGCAGAGGTTCCCGGTCAATCAGTGGCAGGATATGTACATCGGCACCGGCTGCACGAAACCGGCTGGCCAGGCGCGAAGCCTCGGGCTCGGGCCGGCAGATCAGAATCCGCCGGCCGTTCAGGTCGGGCTCAGGTTGGTGTGTGGCCATAGATTTCAGCCAGCACCTTGTCGGCTCCGAGAGCCAGCAGATCCTCGGCCAGTTCCCGGCCCAGACGTTCGCCTTCGGCCCGTGGCGCGCGGCCTTCGACCCGGAAAATCTGGGTGCCATCAACAGCGCCCACCAAGCCCCGCAGCCAGATTGTATCGTCGTCTTCAAGAAGCGCGTACGCCGCGATTGGCACCTGACAACCACCTTCCAGCCGACGGTTCAGAGCCCGTTCGGCGGTGACGCGATCCCAGGTGTCTTTGTGCTTCAGGGGTTCGAGCATGGCCAGCAGATCCTGGTCATCGACCCGGCATTCAATGCCCAGGGCGCCCTGGCCGACCGCCGGCAGCGACAACGTGTCGGGCAGGCAGTAGCGGATGCGCTCGTGAAAGCCCAGACGCTTAAGCCCGGAGCTGGCCAGTACAATCGCTTCGTATTCGCCGGCATCAAGCTTGGCCAGGCGGGTGTTGACGTTGCCGCGCAGCACGCGGATTTCCAGATCCGGGCGATAGGCTCGAAGCTGGGCCTCCCGGCGCAGGCTTGCGGTGCCGACCACGGCACCGTGGGGCAGGGCGTCAACGTTGTCGTAGTGGTTGCTGACAAAGGCGTCGGTCGGGTCTTCACGCTCGCAGATAGCCACCAGCCCCAGCCCTTCCGGAAACTCCATGGGCACGTCTTTCATGGAATGCACGGCCAGGTCGGCCCGGCCGTCCAGCATGGCCTCTTCCAGTTCCTTGACGAACAGGCCCTTGCCGCCGATTTTCGCCAGGGGCACGTCCAGGATCTTGTCGCCCTGGGTCTTGATCTTGACCAGTTCCACGGTGATGTTGTCGTGCAGCCTTTCCAGTTCGGCCTTGATGAATTCCGCCTGCCACAGCGCCAGTGCGCTGCTGCGGGTTGCAATGCGAAGGGTACGTTTGGACATGACACTCACTGTCGGTTCGAAAAAATGTCCGCCAAGGTTACCTTGTGGCGGCAGAAAAGTCCCGCGGCTACCACCTTTGGGAGTCATGCTGGTTCAGCCTGGCTGGTGCTCCTGAAGCCACTGGCGCACGTTGCTGGCATGGCGGCGGCTGACCGGCAGTTCGCCCCGGCCTTCCCTCAGGGCGACCAGGTTGTGGCCATCCGGCGTCCGTCTCAGTGCCTGGATAAAGCGAACCCCCACCAGGGTGTTCCGGTGGATCCTGAGCAGGGTGCTCGGGTAGCTGTTTTCCAGTTCCTTCAGCGTGTAGTCACACACGGTTTCGCCCCGGTCGTGATGGATGGTGACGTATTTTTGATCTGCCTCGCAGTAGAGGATTTCCGACAGATCGATCAGCTCGGTGCCGCGGTGCGTGCGCACCGCCAACTGTTCCTGGCTGTGGGCAGCCTGGCCGTTGAGTGCCTGCAACTGTACCCGGTTGACCCTGCCGGCCCGGGCCAGGGCCTCCGCCAAGGCCTCTTTGCGAACCGGTTTGAGCAGGTAGGCGATGGCCTGCACGTCGAATGCCTGGATAGCGTAGTGGTCGTAGGCCGTGCAGAAGATCAGCGCCGGTGGATTGGCCAGTTGGCTAAGTCTGCTGGCGGCCTCCATGCCGTCCATGCCCGGCATCCGGATATCCAGCAACAGTATGTCTGGCTCCAGTTCCGCCACCTGTTTCAAGCAACTGTCGCCGTCTGCAGCTTCGCCACAGACCCGATACCCCGGAACCGCCTCCACCAACCGGCGGATGCGTTCCCGGGCCAGGGGTTCGTCATCGGCGATCAGGACGCTGCGGGTATCAGTCATGTCTTGTCTCGGTTCCGTTGGTCAGGGGTTTATTGTTTTCGGGCTCTCTGCTCGCCGGCCTTCCGTCGCGGCAGTCGCAGGGTAACCGTGTACACATCGTGCTGGTGGCTGTGTTTGAGCACCGCCGGCTCACCGAAAAGCGCCCGTAGCCGTGACTGAATGTTGGCCAGCGCCATTCGGTTGCCGTCATGTTGCTGCTTATTCTGGTCCGGCTTTGGATTCTGTACCAGCAGGTAGACAAATTCGCCTTTGGCCTGGGCTTCAATCCTGACGGTGCCACCGTCCGGGCGCGGCTGGATACCATGGTAGATGGCGTTTTCCACCAATGGCTGCAGTGTGAGCGGGGGAATGGCCTGGTGCTCCAGGCCTTCTTCAATCTGCCATTCCAGTTTCAGGCGGTCGCCCAGGCGCAGTGCTTCGATGGCCAGGTAACGCTGGCACAAAGCCAGTTCCCTCGATAGCGGAATCAGCTGGTCGCCGGTGCGAAGGCTGGCGCGAAACAGTTCCGAAAGATCCAGAACGGCTTCTTCGGCCCGTTCCGGATTGATGGCAATCAGGCTGGCAATGGTGTTCATGCTGTTGAACAGGAAGTGTGGCTGAATGCGGGCCTGCAGTGATGCCAGATGCGCCTGCATTTCCGCTTCACGCTGCTGTTGCCACTGGTGCTGCAGGTAAAAATAGCGCAGCACCATGAGCACGATCAGCAACGCCAGCAGCATCTTCTTGGCCACGCCCTGCCAGACAGCCACGCCGTCCTGGGGGTGCAGTACGCTGTCGGCGAACAGGCTGAAGGCGAGCACATCCAGCAGCACAATGGCGACGATGGTGGTCGTTGCCCCGGAGACGGACATTCGAGCAAGCCGCGTGCGCAATAGGCAGATCAGGGCGGCACTGGTGAGGGTGGTCCACTGCACGAACAGTGACAGCAGTCCGAAGTAATTCCAGTCGATCCAGCCCCGATCCGCCTGCACGATGGCGAGCACCAGAACCAGCAGTTCACTGGTCACCAGCAACAGGAACACGGCCCTCACCCGGCACAGGTCCGGAACGAAGAACTCGCTCGCTGTCACATCTTTGTCCCCGTTACGGGGTGTCTCCTTTACCCGGGTCAGAATGGTATACTCCCGCCACGTTCAATGTACCCAGTTCCCGCCAGATGATGCCGGGCTGTCAGCAGGAAAGATAGACCATGACGGATCAGAAAAAGTCTGACCAGACCACAAGCTCTGAAAAACCCTGGGGCGGGCGCTTCAGTGAACCCACCGATGCCTTTGTTGAAAAATTTACTGCATCTGTGGGATTTGACCAGCGCCTGTACCATCACGACATCACCGGTTCCATTGCCCATGCCACCATGCTGGCCGAGGTTGGCGTGCTTACCGCCGACGAGCGGGACCAGATCATTGAGGGCCTGAAAGGCGTCAAGGCAGACATCGAGGCCGGCAACTTCCAGTGGTCGGTCAGCCTTGAAGACGTGCACATGAACATTGAAGCACGCCTCACCGACCGTATCGGTATTACGGGCAAGAAGCTGCACACCGGCCGAAGCCGCAACGATCAGGTAGCCACCGATATCCGTCTGTACCTGCGGGACGAGATCGACGTGATTGCCGAGGAACTGAATCGCCTGAAATCTGGCCTGCTGGATCTCGCCGAGCGCGAGGCGGACACCATCATGCCCGGCTTCACCCATCTGCAGACTGCCCAGCCGGTGACCTTCGGGCACCACTTGCTGGCCTGGTACGAGATGCTGGTTCGGGATGCCGAGCGTCTGCAGGATTGCCGCAAGCGGGTGAACGTAATGCCCCTGGGCGCAGCGGCCCTGGCAGGCACTACCTATCCCATTGATCGGGCAATGACCGCCCGACTGCTGGGCTTCGACCGGCCCACCGAGAACAGCCTGGACTCTGTCAGCGACCGGGATTTTGCCATCGAGTTCTGCAGCTTTGCGGCACTGCTGATGACGCATCTTTCCAGATTCAGCGAGGAGCTTGTGCTATGGACCTCCGCCCAGTTCGACTTCATTGATCTGCCGGACCGGTTCTGCACCGGCTCGTCCATCATGCCCCAGAAAAAGAACCCCGACGTGCCGGAACTGGTCCGGGGCAAGACCGGTCGTGTCAATGGCCACCTGATCAGCCTGCTGACCCTGATGAAAAGCCAGCCGCTGGCCTACAACAAGGACAACCAGGAAGACAAGGAACCACTGTTCGACACGGTCGATACCATCAAGGGCTGCCTGAAAGCCTACGCCGACATGATTCCGGCCATTCGCTCCAAGGCCGATAACATGAGAGTGGCAGCCAAGCGCGGTTTCTCGACCGCTACCGATCTGGCGGATTACCTGGTCAAGAAAGGCGTGCCTTTCCGGGACGCCCACGAGATCGTGGGCAAGTCCGTGGCGTTCGGTGTGGCTGAAGGTCGTGACCTGTCTGATATGACCCTCGAAGAGCTGCAGCAGTTCTCCGATCATATCGGCCCCGATGTTTTCGATGTGCTGACCCTGGAAGGTTCGGTCCAGGCCCGTGATCATCTCGGTGGCACAGCGCCGGATCAGGTGCGTGCGGCGGTCGGTCGGGCCCGCAACCAGCTGGGTTGAGCCGGCGCACTCAGCGGGGCGAAACGGTTAACCGCCGATTCGCCCTGTAGCGAGGTCTACCGCCGCCGGCGTGAGTTCGTCCAGTGGCTCAGGTCGGCATAGCCGGTAGCCCTGTCCGTAGTGAATGCCCAGAGTCCGTACCTTGCGAAGGGCATCGTCGCTTTCGATAAACGTGGCCACCGTCACTTTGCCGGCGGCCTCGGCAATCCGGTGCAGTGCTTCCAGCATCACCTGCTGCACCGGGTCCTCCTCCAGCTGCTGAACCATTCTCCGGTCCAGTTTGATGATATCCACGGGTAATCTCGCCGCCAGGCTGTAGCTTTCCACCGATGCGCCGGCACCGTCCAGGGCGACGCGGAAGCCTGCCCGATGCAGGGCGTCGCAAAGCACGGCCACGTCGTCGGGATACTGGGTGGCGTGGGCCTCACGGATTTCCAGGCAGAAACAGTCCGGGGCAAACGGGGATTGGTTCAGGGCATCGGCCATGAAGTCGGCGAAGGTGTCATCCAACACAGTTGCCAGTGACAGGTTAAATCCACAGTACTTCAATCGGGGTTCCAGCAAGGGCTGGTTACCGAGCCATTCCAGGGTTTGCCGGATCACCTGGCGATCCAGGCGCTTTGCCAGGTCAAACCGTTCCGCAATGGGCAGGAAATCGTCGGGCAGGAGTGTCGTCTCATCATCCGACGTTGTTGGAATCCGACAGAGGATTTCGATGTGATCGCCCCAGGTGGGGCTGGCCACCGGCCTCATGGCCTGGTATTCCAGAATCAGCGACTGTTTGTCCAGCGCGTCGCGGATCTGCTCGACCCGTTTGCTGGCCACTGAATCGTCCGTCTGGTTGGCAATAGCGCTGGCCGCGTGAACCCGGTTGCGTCCGGAGGTTTTGGCGGTGTGGCACAGGTCCGCAGCCTGGACCAGAAGCTGCTCCGGATCCGCAGGGACGTCGTTGTCCAGAATCAACAGGCCGCCCGATGCGGTGGTCTGGAGGCTGTGACCCTGCCAGTCGAAGACAAAGTCGCCGATCAAATCAAGGGTTTCCTGGGCAATCTTGCGGGCCCGCGCTTCCGGGCAGTTCTCGATCAGAAGGGCGAAGGTGTCGCCAGCGAGGCGGGCGAGGGCGTCACGCTGCCGGACGCGCACGCCGAGGTTGCCGGCCAGCTCCCTGAGGTAGCGATCACAGGTGCCGCTGCCAGCAAGATCGTTAAAGCGTTCGAATTCATCCAGATCCAGGTAGAGCAGGCTGTCGCAGGATTCCCGATGGGTTTTCTGCTCCAGGGTTCTTAATACCCGAGCGATGAATGCCTTTCTGTTCATCAGGCCGGTAACCGGATCGTGACGTATCCGGTATTCCTCACTGGAGGCGTGATTCAGCCAGGGCTCAATGCGACGGGCCACGTGCACCGCGCCGGTGATTTCGCCCTGGTCGTTGGTCAGGCGCTGGTAATGGAATTCATGCACTGGTAGCTGGCGCGACTGCTGGGCCATGGGCATCTCGACCACGAAGTTGTCACGTTCGAAGGCCCGGTGCCAGAGCCGTTCCATCAGCCTGCGTTCGTTCGGGAACTCCTGAAGCAAGTCGCTCAGGTTGTCGCCTGCCTCCGGGCGCCCGCCAAAGGTTTCGGCAAACTGTCTGGCCCAGGCGTCATTGAAGTGGAGCAGGTTGAACGAGAGATCGACCGCCACAACCAGATCGGAGGTGGCGCTGGTGACCGCTGCGAGCATGGTGTTTGCGTGCTGGCGAGCCCTGTCGAGTTTCATATCGGCGGTCCGGTCTACCAGGGTGCCGCCGAGCCCGGTAATCCGGCCGCCCTGTTTCAGGGCCCGACAACTGAGGGTCACCCGACGATGTTTCTGTTGCGAGGTAACGATATCGAGGTTGAGGGAGAATGCGTCTCCGGTTCGGAGGCAGCGGCGGAACATGGCCCGGACCCTGGCCTGGCCGGTCTGGCAGTAGAAAAGCGCCTGTTCGGGCGTGATTTCGGCGCCCGGTCTCAGCTCGAGAAGCTGGAACATTCCCTCGGTCCAGGTCATTTCATTCGTGCGGGTGTCCAGTTCCCAGATCCCGAAACCGGCACTGCTCTCCGCTGCTCGCAACAGGCGGGAATCCCTGCTTGAGCTGTCGCACAAGGCAATCGTGGCACTCGCCGCCTTGTCGGAATCCCGAACGTCGAGTCGCAGGCTCAGGCAGGCGGTGTAGAAGAAACCTTCCTTGTGCCGGAAGGTCACCAGGACGTTCTGGCCACGCTCGATCCGGTGGCGGTTTGCCGGTGCAAAGGGATCATCCTGGCGAGATGCCAGGATCCGGTGCACCGGTTGGCCTTCCAGTTCGCTGCTCTCATAACCGAGCACCGCCTCGGCCTGGTGGTCAGCGAACAGAACTTTTCCTTCATCGTCGATGCGTAAAACGGTCTGGCGCCCGGAGGTCGCGGACTGGTCCGAACGGTAGCGGCGAATGATGAATTCTTTCACAGCGGGTAAGCCTCGCGTGTCCTGCAGCTTTTATTTTTTTAAAGGTTTTGCCACGATGCCGACATCATACTCATACTGATGCTGAAAAGAACCTCTCTGCGGAGCCGCCTTGACCGCCCACGTTGCCCCGATTTCCCTCGACTTTGAGGAGGGAATAGATCGCAAGACCCTCCGTCGCCTGAGGGACCGGTTTCTGCTGGTCAATCAGCAGCGCTGGGACCGTGCCCATTCTGCGTTGTCCTATCGCCAGCAGATGGTGCTGGAAATTCTGCCGCTGGTGTTTCATCTCAACCATCCGGCCCTGCCCGGTTACCTGGACAGCGATTGCCCCTATGGCCTGAGCAACTATCAGCCGTCACCGGCCACCATCAATGCGGCTCGTCGACTGGCCCGGACTTTTTCGCTGAAGGATGAAGGCAAGCGCAAACCGGATCTGGACGCCATGTTCCTGATGGGCAGCCCGGGAACCCTTGGCCATTCCGTGGCCAGTGACCTCGACGTCTGGCTCTGTCACCGCAGTGACCTGCCCGAGCGGGGCATCCGCTGTCTTGAGCGCAAAGCCGAGAAGCTGGCCCGCTGGGCGGAATCTTTCGGTGTCGAACTGCACGTATTCGTCTTCTGTGCTTCGGATTGGCGTGCCGGTCGGCAACGGGTAGAGGTGACCGGCGAGAACTGTGGCAGCGCCCAGCATTTCCTGCTGCTGGACGAGTTCTATCGGACCAGCATCCATCTGGCCGGTGCCTGGCCCATGTGGTGGCTGATTCCTGCGGAGCGGGAGGAAACCTACGATGACTGCATGCGCAAGCTGGTGGATTACCGGTTTGTGCGCGCCGAGGACTATATCGATTTTGGCCCGGTGCCGGCGATTCCGGAGGAAGAATTCCTTGGTGCGGGCGTCTGGCAGTTGTACAAGGGGATTGATGCGCCCTGGAAGTCGATTCTGAAACTGCTTCTGATCGAATGTTATGCGCGGACCACCGGTGAGGCTCTGTTGTCCAGCCAATTCAAGCGGGCCGTTTTCCGCGGCGAAACCGATGCCGACCGTCTGGACCCTTACGTCATGCTCTACAATCGGCTGGAGGGCTGGCTGACCGGACCGGAAGTGGCGTCGAGGCTGGACCTGATTCGCCGGAGCCTGTATCTGAAAGCCAGTTTGCCACTGACGCGGTCCGAGGTCTCCGGTGAGCAATGGCGTGCCCGCCTGCTGCGCCAGCTGGTGACAGGTTGGGGCTGGAGTGAAAACACGCTGGCGGAGCTGGATGATCGTCAACGCTGGCGGGCAGAGGATGTCACCACCCTGCGTCGCACCATCGTCAACGAATTGACCCACGGTTACCGCCTGCTGTCGAAAATGGCCAGGGAGCATGGCCAACGCGCCGCCATCAGCGCCAACGATATCAATCTCCTCGGCCGCAAGCTTTATGCCGCGTTTCAGCGCAAGGCGGGCAAGATCGAGCAGATCAATCCCGGGCTGGCCCCGTCGCTGGCGGAGGAAAACCTGGCATTTCATCATCAGTCGGAGCAGGGCGGCGACGCCGACGGCTGGCTGCTTTACCGGGACCTCGAAGACCCGGCAGACGCTTTCTGGCAGCCGGTTATCCGTCGCTCTGGCAATCTGGCGGAACTGATGGTCTGGTGCTATTGCAACGGTCTGCTGACCCGCTCGACTCGGCTGAATGTGCGGTCGGGCAACAGTATTGCGTCCGTCAGCGAGTTGCGTGAAATGCTTGATGCCCTGTCTGCGTTCCTGCCATTTCCGATTGCCCCGGCGGAACGGGAAGCGTTGTCCCGGGGCGTCCGGCCATTGAGGAATCTGCTGTTGGTGAACGTCGGCATTGACCCTCAGGCCCACCTCACGGAAAAGGGCCTTCACAAGCTCAGTTCCCGGCACGATTCCCTGGGCTTTAGCGGCGGGCGGGAGAATCTGGTCATCAGCATCGACCAGATTACCTTCAACAGCTGGCATGAAGTCAGTCTCCAGCATTACGCAGCGGGCGATACACTGATCCAGTGCCTGAAGAATGTTCTCGCCTCGGTGGCAGCCAATCCCGACGAATTGCCGGCCGTTCAGGTGCACTGCCACAACCGTGGTCATGGCTCTGCCATTGCCCGCCGGGTTCAGGAGCTGTTTGCCGATGTCCTCCGGCCCTTTTTTGCCGGAGGTACCGGCCCGCATCCGCTGCGCTATGTGATTGAAATGGATCGTCGCTACTTCCTGCTCCAGTTCAACGGCCTGGAACCGGGGTTTGTGGCACTCGACAGCTTTGAGGCGCTGATGGAGCATCTGGCGCTGCCCCAGGAGCGGTACCTGCCGGTGGTGTTCGATCGTTACGCGTTGCAGGACGAGCCGGCCTTGCGGGCGGTTTGCCTGGCCAGCGAACCGGACAACATCCAGGTGTTTTATCGTATTCTCGGCGATCAGGCCCGGCTCTGGGTCGTTGACGAACTGGGTTCTGTGTTCAGCTGGGAACAGGCGGTGACCAGTCGACGGCATTTGCTGGTGCCGGTACTGCGTTTCCTGGATAACCTGATCGAGCGGCGATTGCTGCGCCATACCGATTCCGCCGGCGTTGTGGCCGGCGTCCAGTGCTACGAAATTGTCCGGCGGGACGGGGCCTGGCGGGCCGAGTACCGGCCGGAGTCGGATTCGGGAGTGCCTCTGCCCGGATTTGAGGTGCAGGCCGTGGGCATCCACGAGGGCGACAGTCGCCTGCGCTTCGACATTTTCTGTGGTGACCAGGAATTCAGCGTCCAGGAGTACGGCGACCAGTTGATTCCGGCAGTGGCCCACTACATCCGCTCCCTCCGACATAGCGATGAGGTCTACCCGGTGTACCTGACCGATATCCACCTGCCCCACGACCTCGACCCCCGGGTGTATCAGCAGGATATCCAGACCAGCCAATACCTGTATTACCGGTCTGTGCTGGAAGATTCCCTGAACCGCCACCTCGCGAGGACTCGCTGACCTCGCGGCCCGGGGCGGGTGTCAGGTATACTGCGCCCATAGTGAACTCAGGGGTAGGTAGCCGATATGCGAGCGTGGACTCTGTCGATCATGACGTTGATGCTGGCTCTGGTTGTGAGCGGTTGCGGTCAGAAAGGTCCGTTGTACCGTGACAGTCAGGCCGCTTCGATAACGTCCGGGCCGGATTCGGCCCAGGAGCAGCCCGATCGCGAAGAAACCCGCGACTAGCGCCATGGCCTCCCGGCCCCGTTAAACGAATCAGGAAACTCATGGATCATTTCAACTACCGCGACGGCGAGCTGTACGCCGAGGATATCCCTGTCTCTGCCATTGCCGATCGTTTTGGCACACCGGCCTACGTGTATTCGCGCGCCACGCTTGAGCGACATTACCGGGCCTATGATGACGCCCTTCGGGATCACCCGCATCTGGTGTGCTACGCCGTTAAAGCCAATAGCAATCTGGCGGTGCTGAACGTTCTCGCGCGGCTCGGTGCCGGCTTTGATATCGTGTCGGCCGGCGAGCTGGAGCGGGTACTGCGGGCCGGTGGTGATCCGTCGCGGGTGGTCTTCTCCGGCGTTGGCAAGCAGGAGTGGGAAATGAAGCGGGCCCTTGAAGTGGGCGTGCGCTGCTTCAACGTCGAATCCGATACCGAACTGGACAGGCTCAATGCGGTGGCGGGAGAACTCGGCGTAAAGGCGCCGATCTCTCTGCGGGTGAACCCGGATGTTGATGCCGGTACCCATCCCTATATTTCCACGGGTCTGAAAGAGAACAAGTTCGGGATTGATATTGCCGAAGCGTCGCAGGTCTATGCCCGTGCGGCAGGTATGCCGAATCTCGACGTGAAGGGTGTGGATTGTCACATCGGCTCACAGCTGACGAGCGTGTCACCGTTCCTCGACGCACTGGACCGAGTGCTGGCCCTGATTGATTCCCTGGCGGACCAGGGCATCCACATTCATCACCTGGATATGGGCGGTGGCCTGGGCGTCACCTACAACCATGAGCAGCCACCACAGCCGTCGGATTACGTGAAAGCGCTGGCCGAGCGCCTGGGTGACCGCAAACTGGAGCTGATTCTGGAGCCCGGCCGATCCATTGCCGCCAACGCTGGCATCCTGGTTACCAGAGTCGAATTCCTGAAGTGCACCGAGCACCGGAATTTTGCCATCATTGATGCCGCCATGAATGATCTGATCCGGCCGGCCCTGTACAGCGCCTGGCAGGCGATTATCCCGGTCAAGCCACACCAGGATGGTGAGGAAAAGGCCTGGGATCTGGTTGGTCCGGTCTGTGAAACCGGCGATTTCCTGGGCAAGGACCGTCACCTGCGCCTGCAGGCCGGGGATCTGCTGGCGGTTCGCTCTGCGGGAGCCTATGGCTTTGTCATGAGCTCAAACTACAACACGCGGAACCGGCCGCCGGAACTCATGGTCGATGGCGACCAGGTGCATGTGGTCCGCCGCCGTGAAACTCTCGAAGACCAGCTCGCACCCGAGAGCTGCCTTCCGGAATGAGCGGGAGCGAGGAGATGACACAGCAACGCCGGACCCAGGGCCCCATGCTTCGATTCACCAAGATGCATGGGTTGGGTAATGATTTTATGGTGGTGGATGCCATCAGCCAGCCTTTTCGTCTGCGCCCCGAGATGATCCGCGAACTGGCCAACAGGAATTTCGGAATTGGCTTCGATCAGTTGCTGGTGGTGGAGCCGCCCGGGCTGCCGGATGTCGATTTCCGCTACCGCATTTTCAATGCGGACGGGTCCGAGGTGGAGCAGTGCGGCAACGGTGCCCGCTGCTTCGCCCGGTTTGTCCGGGACCAGCGACTGACCAACAAAAAGGTCATCCGCGTCCAGACCGCCAAGGGCGTGATCGAGCTCCGTGTCGGCCGGGAAGGCATGGTGATGGTCAATATGGGCGTGCCCGAGTTCAATCCGCCGGCCATTCCGTTCGCCGCCGACCGTCGAAAGGATGTCTACACCGTGGATGTGGACGGCCAGACAGTGGAACTGAGCGCCTTGTCCATGGGTAACCCCCATGGTGTGCTGCTGGTTGAGGATGTAGACCAGGCGCCGGTGGAAACGCTGGGGCCCAAGCTCGAGCGGCATCCCCGCTTCCCGGCACGGGCCAACATCGGGTTTCTCCAGATTCTGGATCGTACCCATGTCCGCCTGCGGGTGTTTGAGCGTGGCTCGGGCGAGACCCTCGCCTGCGGTAGTGGTGCCTGTGCCGCCGTGGTGGCCGGCTGCCTGCGAGGCCTGCTGGATGCCCGCGTGGAAGTGGAATTGCGGGGTGGCCCTCTGGTCATTGAATGGCAGGGTGAAGGGACCCCTGTTATGATGGAAGGGCCTGCAACCAGCGTATTTGAGGGGCAGTTGAGGCTGCCGGGTGATTCTGGTGGTCGTCGACGCAGGAGCGCTCGCCCCCATAAACAACGATCCTGACAGCCAGGAGTACTCCATGACAGAACAAACGGCCCGCCAGAAGGCCGGTGAGCTCACCCGGGAAGAGGTGGCGGATTACCTGCGCGCCAACCCCGATTTCTTCATCGACCAGGACGAGCTGCTGCGCAGCCTGACCCTGCCCCACGACAGTGGCCGGGCCATTTCGCTGGTCGAACGCCAGGTGCATCTGTTCCGGGAGCAGCGGGACACCCTGCGCAGGGAGTTGGTAGAGCTTGTATCCATCGCCCGCCATAACGACCGGTTGTTCGAGAAGAGCAAGCGTTTGCTGATGCAGGTGATTGAAGCGCGGACGCTCAACGATATGGCTGCTGCCATTGATGACAGTATCCGTGGTGATTTCGGTCTCGACGCCGCTTCTGTTTTGTTGTTTACCGATGTTGAGCTGCCTGAGGCCTCTCAAGGCGCCCTGCATGTGGTCAGTCCTTCTGCGGCCCGTGAGCGCCTGGGCAGCCTGCTGGAAGGTGAGCGGGCTGTGTGCGGTCAGTTCCGTGAAAGCGAACGGGAGTTCCTGTTTCCGGACCGTGAAGAACCCATTGCCTCGGTCGCCCTGGTGCCGCTGAGGCATGACGAGCTGGTGGGCGTGTTTGCGGTCGGTAGCTGCCAGCCGGGGTACTTTGACCAGAGCATGGGTTCCCTGTTCCTGAGCTACATCAGCGACACACTAAGCCGCCTGCTGCCGCCCATGGTGCAGCGCCACACAGCGGCTGCTCCGGTCACCGACATGGCGACGGAGTCCCGCTAAAGTGTCAGAAGCCCCGGAGAGTCCGACAGTGCCCAATGAGCTGACCGGGCCGCTGGCGGAATTTATCCGGCACCTGGCTTCTGAAAAACGCCATTCTCCGAGAACCTGCGACAGCTACCAGCGCGACCTTTTGCGTCTGGCGGACTGGTTGGGCCGCAGTGGATTCGTTGCCTGGCAACGGGTGACCAACCACGACCTGCGCCGCTACGTCGCGACGCTCAGCCGGGAGGGGTTGTCAGGCCGGAGCATTGCCAGACATCTCTCGGCGACCCGCCGTTTCTACCAGTTCCTGCTCAGGGAGAAGCTGGCATCGGATAATCCGGCGCTGGATATCCGGGCCCCCAAGAGTGGCCGCCGTCTGCCTCGCGTTGCAGATGTGGATCAACTGAATTATCTACTGGACGGACAGCCGGACGATCCCCTGGAAGTGCGGGATCTATGTATGTTCGAGCTGATGTATTCTTCCGGGTTGCGGCTGGCGGAGCTGGCAAGCCTGGATCTGGATACCGTCGATCTGCGCAGTGGTGAGGTTCGCGTGATGGGTAAGGGTGACAAGGAACGGCTGCTGCCCGTCGGACGAAAAGCCATTTCAGCCATACAGGCCTGGCTACCGTACAGAGCGGCGCTGGCCAATGACGGTGAGGCTGCCCTGTTCGTCAGCCAGCGGGGCGAAAGACTCAGCCACCGAAGTATCCAGGCCCGCCTTAGCCGTTGGGGAATCAGCCGTGGTGCCGACCAGAAGCTCCATCCGCACCTGCTGCGACACTCGTTTGCCAGCCACATGCTTGAATCCAGTGGTGACCTTCGTGCCGTACAGGAACTTCTGGGCCATGCCGACATTGCCACGACCCAGGTCTATACTCATCTTGATTTTCAACATTTGGCGCGGGTTTATGACCAGAGTCACCCCAGAGCACGACGCGATCGGTATCATGGTAAGACCAGTGACGAGAGTTCCTGAGGCCAGCAAGGGTCATCCAGGGGTTTTTCACACATCAACAGTACAGCAAGGATAGGCGGGAGCGCTCCATGGCATCGGATCAGTCCTGGAAGGAAAAATACCTTCAGGAACTCGAGTCTGCAGACAATCGGGAAAAGCAGTGGAAGGCGGAGCGGAATACCCTTGAACGCATGCTGGTGCGCACCAGTCTCGCCTCCGAAGGCCAGACCCCGGAGCTGGATCGGTTACTGGCTCGCATCCGGAAGGACCTGCGGAAAAACCGGGTAGATGTGGACGCCTGGAAGGACTTGCAGGATCAGATTGATCGCCAGGTCGCCCTGCTCGATGAGCGCCAGTCGGCCAACGACAGGAAGCCTTCCTTTTTCTCCCGTCTGGCGCGAGAACCAGAGCAAGAGCCCCAGCAACAGCAGCAACAGGTCAGCGCGGAACCTTTACCGGAAAGCAGCGAGCAGCCGGAGTCCCTCCCGGGCAATGACCAGGATGTCGAGGACAACGTTCAGCGGTTGCGCATTGCCCGCCGTGTGGGCCAGCTGTTGGGTCAGATGCTTACCCAGGTCTCCCTTGAGCCTGCCGCCGAGGCCCGGGCCCGGGCGTTGCAGCAATCTCTCCTGGCCAGTAACGACTGGGATGAATTGCGCGAAGGCCTGAACCATGTGGCTGAGCTGGTCATCGCTGCGGTTACCCGGAGCAAGCGCGAGTTCGAAGCCTTTCTCAAGCGTCTCGATGAACGTCTGGAGCTGTTGAGGGAACACTTCTCGGCCCAGTCTTCGGCCCAGTCCGGCCGATTGGATGCCTCAGAGCACCTTGATCGGGAGATCCGCGAGGAAATTGAGCGGGTTGGGCAACGTTTGCAGGAGAGCGATGACCTTCAGGACCTAAAACAGTCGGTCAGTCGTCATCTTGAGTCCATTGGTCAGGCGGTAGGCCGTTTCCGTACCCAGGAATCCGAGCGCGAGCGTGCGCTCTCCGAGCAGCTTGAGGCCATGCAGGAGAAAGTGGCGGCCATGGAGGCCCACTCCGAGCAGATGCAGGAACAGGTCCGTAAGGAGCGGCTCCGGGCCATGACTGACCTGCTTACCGAGTTGCCCAATCGTGAAGCCTGGCAGGAGCGACTGTCATTCGAGTACAACCGCTGGCAACGCTACAGCCATCCGTTGACCATCGGTGTGCTGGATATCGATCTTTTCAAACGGATCAACGACTCCTATGGTCACAAGGCCGGCGACAGGGTGCTGCAGCTGGTTGCGAGGGAATTCAGGGATCGCTTGCGCACCACGGATTTTGTGGCTCGTTTTGGCGGCGAGGAATTCGTGGTGTTGTTCCCGGAAACCGAACCTTCAGACGCGCGAGCAGTGGTGGACAAGTTGCGGGAACATGTCGGCAAGCTGCCGTTCCACTTCCGCGGCGAGCCGGTGACTGTGACCTTCTCAGCCGGCCTCGCGGGATTCATTGCCGGCGACACCGAGGAGTCGGTGTTTGACCGGGCCGACCGGGCCCTCTATCAGGCCAAGGACGCCGGCCGGGACCAGGTGATGATCAGCGATAGTGCCGACGTTCAGTGACGCATCATTGCGTCCAGCTCGTCGATCACCTCCGCCCAGTCGCTGTCTTCCTCCAGGCCTTCTTCCAGGAAGTGAGACTGGCTTTCGGACCAGATGGGAGCATCCTGGATGGCAACTTCGCTCGGCAGGGGCGAGTACCTGGCGACAAAATCCTCAATGCTTTTGGCGTCGGACGCCAGGCCTAGTTGCTCGAACAGAGTACTGAGGGTGTGTTTGCTGGTGTCCATGGACATTCGTCTCCCGTTGGCCGTTTGCCTGAATGAAATCAATGGCGTTTGCAGGTATTGTTCCCTGAAATGTAGCGGAACCCTTAAGGATATCCAGTGAAGGTTACCCTTGCCTTTCTACTATGCTGCCTGTTGGCGCTGTTTCAATCCCCCCTGCGGGCGGAACCGCCGCAAGCATCGCCGGCCCCCGTGCTAGGCAAAGAGGAACTGACCTGGCTGGAAGGGCAGGACCGGTTTCGTATCGGTCTTCGCAGCGATCAGGTGCCGCTGGTTTTCGATACCGGCAATGGCGTGCTTGCGGGCACCTACATTGACTACCTTGCCCGGCTCTCCGACAAACTACTGGGCGTCGCCATGGAACCCATCGTCCTGGAAACCGGGCAGGATAGCGGCCCGGTCAGGAGTGAGCTGGCAACCGACGCGGTTCTGACCACCAGAATGCCGGGGATGCCGGTGGTGCCCGGCAAGCGTTTCACCGATCCCCTGATGTCTCTTACCTATGGCGTGTTCGTCAGCGCCGGCGATGCGGCCATCCGGACCCTTGCCGATCTTGAGGGCAGCCGGATTGCAGTTATTGCCGGTGACCCCAACCAGTATCCCATGCTGGACCCCGTCGAGGAGTTTACGCCGGTGCCGGTCAGCAACGTCAGCGAAGCCGTCGGCCAGATTCTTTCGGGGCAGGCCGATGCGTTTCTGGCGCCGGTGCCCGTGGTGTCCGATTACCTTCAGTCGGCGATGGTGAATGGTATCGGTCTGTCGGTACTGCTCGATAACAGCCCGGTAGATGTGGTGTTGCGGGTGGATACCGATCGGGACCTGCTTTACCAGGTGCTGAACAAGGCCATTGCCGCAATCGGCCATAACGAGCACCGCACCATACGCCAGTCATGGCTGCAGGCCGATCAGCCGTCCCTCGAACGAAGTGGCCTGGAATTGTCCGGGTCGGATATGGAGTGGCTCAAACAGCATCCGGATCTGAAAGTCGCGTTTCGCGCGGACTGGCCGCCGTTTGAATACACCCAGGACGGCCGGCCCACCGGCCTGGTTCCGGATTTGCTGACCCGGCTGGAAACCGAGCTGAACGTGCGGTTTACGCGCTCTGTCGCTGGAAGCCGCATGGATGCTGAAGAGAAGCTGCGTTCGGGCGAGGTGGATATTCTTCCCGGGTTGTCCCGGACGCCGCGCACCGAAGAGGCCTTTCTGTTTACCCGGGCCTATCTGACCGTGCCCATCGCCCTTGCCATCCGGGACGACGGTCGCTTTATCGGCGATCTCCGGGAACTCCGCACGGAACGGGTGGGTGTGGTGAACCGGCATGCGGCCCACGATTACCTGTTGATCAATCATCCGAACCTGGATCTTTACCCGATGGATACGGTGGAGGAGGGGCTTCTGGCGCTATCCAACGGCGACCTGGATGTCATGGTTACCCATATTCCGGCGGTCAGTTACACAGTCGCCCGGCTGGGACTGTCGAACCTAAGGATTACCAGCATCACTCCCTACCAGTACGACCTGCGACTGGCCGTACGCAAGGACAACCCTGAGCTGCACCGGGTGCTGAACAAGGCGCTGGGCAGCCTCGAAGCCAGCGAGACAGAATCCATCTACAACAGGTGGATTCATCTGGATATCGAGCAGGAGACCGATTACACCGTGGTGCGGCGGGTGGTGCTGATCGCCATCCTGGTCGTGCTGATCTTCCTGTACTGGAACCGCAAGTTGTCGCGGGAGGTGGATGAGCGTATCCGTTCGGAGAATGCCCTGCGCCGGAGCGAAGACGAGTTGCGGGCTGCCAAGCTCGAAGCCGAGAGGTTGGCCCGGGAGGCGGAGGCCGCCAGCCTGGCCAAGAGTGAGTTCCTGGCCAATATGTCCCACGAAATACGAACGCCGATGAACGCGGTGATCGGCTATAGCGATCTGCTCAGCAACAGTGTTACCGACCCGCAGCAGCGCAATTACCTGGACGCCATCCGGGCGGGAAGTCGAAGTCTGCTGATGCTGATCAACGACATTCTGGACCTGTCCCGAATCGAGGCGGGGAAAATGCGGTTGGACTATTCCGCCGTATCGGTCCGTCGTCTCCTGGATGATGTTCGCCACATTTTCGATCTGCGGGCCCGGGAGCAGGGCATAACCCTGGAAGTGAGTGTCGACTCGCGAATGCCCGGCGCCATGATGCTGGATGAAACCCGTCTTCGGCAGGTTCTGTTCAACCTGGTCGGCAACGCCATCAAGTTCACCCACGACGGTGGTGTCACAGTTCGGGCAACCGCGAAGCCGCTCAAGAAGCGGTCGGCAGAAGCGGAACAGAACCCGGAAGCGCCGGAACGCCAGTATTACAAGTTGATCGTCACGGTCAGCGATAGCGGTATCGGTATCCCGCCGGATCAGGTGGAGCGTATTTTCGATGCCTTTGAGCAGCAGGAGGGGCAGAATACGCGGCGCTATGGTGGAACCGGTCTCGGGTTGGCCATCAGCCGGAAGCTGGCCCGTATGATGGGCGGTGAGCTGGAAGTTGAGAGTGAGCAAGGTTCCGGTTCGGTCTTTACGGTGACCTTGCCCCGGGTTGAGGCGACGGTGGAACAGGCGGAAGACGAGGGCGTTCCCAAGGAATCCGACCGGCTGCTGGCCCAGACTCTCAGCATGCAGGAGCGGGGCTGGCTCAGGGAACAGCTCGCGGCGGATTTCGGTGACGAGTGGGAAGCTGTGAGAGAGAGTGGCGATCCGGAGCAGATGAAAGACTTTGCACGCCGGGTGCTGGCCTGGGGCCAGCGATTCCGGTCACGTTCCGTTACCCGTTACGGGGAGAAGCTGCTTGCGGATGTCGAGGCATTCAACCTGGACGCGGTCAACAGTGCTCTTGAGGCTTTCCCGAAGTTGCTCGGCCGCGAAGAGTAAGAGCCGGGTGGGTTACAGACAATCGAACTGCGAGCGACGGTCGAAAGCGACCGAGACCATGTCGTAACCGGAATCCGAGAGTTGGCGGATCAGGTCGCGGTCTTTCAGCAGAGTCATGCAGACTTTGTGCACGCTGGCCTGAAGCTGTTCAGATGCCATGTCGTTAGAAGCCAGGCGGAAATCCACAATCAGGTATTTGCGCTCGACCGCCGCGCTGGCGGGGATATCCTGTCGTTCAACGCTCTCGTACCCGATATAGGTCGCCTGGGCTTCCGGAAACACCTGGCTCATGAGTACATCAAGATTTTCGGCATGAACAAGCGGTGCCGACAGCAAAAGGGCTGTGGCAGCGAGGCGAAGTGAGCGTGTGATCGTCATTGGAGGCCACTCCCTGGTGACATTCCGGTTAATCTGTAACCAAGTGTAAAGTTTGGTTACCGTTGATTATTGCAGAGTCTGTCGCATTTTGCGTGATATGTGACATTAATTTTTCAATTGTTTGCAGTCTCGATACAGTGACGACCGGGCTTTCGGGCTCCCGGTCCGGTGCACGATCAACTATGATGTGGGTAAGACGGACTTAGAGAGGAAAACGCATGTTTCAGCTTGTCTTTAAAGGGGAATGCGTTCCCGGAACGGATCTGGAAACGGCGCGCAACAATGCCAGAACCCTGTTCAAGGCGTCTCTTGATCAGGTTGATCGCATGTTCAGTGGTCAGCCGGTGGTTATTCGCAACAAGCTGGAAGAGGTTCAGGCTGAAAAATACCGGGCAGTGTTGAAAAAGCACGGCATGGTAGCTTATGTCCAGCCGATGGCTGACGCCCGGCCTGCTGCCAGTGCGGCACCACAGCCAGCCCCGTCGGCCCCCGCAAGTCAGCCCCGTCCGCAGCCGGCGCCCTCTGCCCCGCCGGCGGAAGGGCAGCGCCGTGGGGTTCCTGAAACCGAGCCTGGCGATCGTTTGCCGGTGGCGGGCGAGAAGGTGGATACGATACTTTCCGGCTCCGGTCTGAGTCTGGATCCGGTCGGGGTCAACCTGACAGAGAAGACCGAAGTGGAGCCACCGATGTTTCAGCATCTGGACGAGTGGAGCCTTGCTCCGGCTGGCAGTGATCTGGGTGTCGAGCGTGACCTGCCGCCGCCGATGATACCTGACGTATCCCACCTGTCACTGGCGGACGACTCCTCCGAGCGGAAATAACCCAATTGTGAGCCAGTGCAACCCCTGGGGCCGGAATGCCCCTCGACTGATCGCCGTCATCATGATTCTCTTGGCACCACTGGCTTCGGCTGAGGAGCGTCCCAAGGTAGGGCTGGTTCTGAGTGGCGGCGGCGCCAAGGGTATGGCCCATGTTGGCGTGCTGCGGGTTCTGGAGGAAATGCGGGTTCCTGTTGATCTGGTGGTGGGCACCAGCGCGGGTTCCGCAGTCGGTGCCCTGTATGCCAGTGGTATGCCGGTCAGTGACATCGAGCAGCGCTTTATCGAGATGGACTGGCTTTCCAGCTTTCGCGACGATCCCGGCCGGGTCTACAAGCCGGTTCGGCGCAAGCAGGATGACTGGCGGTTTCCGGTGGTCCCGGGCATCGGTGTTCGCGCCGATGGCCTGCGTGTCGGCGGCGGGCTGATTGCCGGGCAGAATCTAGGTTTTATCCTCAACGAGCTGACCCACAACGCCGCCCTGGTTGAAGACTTCGACCGGCTCCCCATTCCCTTCCGGGCGGTTGCCACCGATCTCGAGACCGGTGAGCAGGTGGTCATCGGTGACGGTAACCTCTCCGAGGCCATCCGTGCCAGCATGAGTATTCCCGGGGTATACGCGCCGGTGGAACGTGATGGCCAGTTGCTGGTGGATGGGGGCGTCGCCAACAACCTGCCCATCAGCGTTGCCAGGGATTTGGGCGCCGACATCATCATCGCAGTGGATATTACCGACAGTCTGATGGAAACCGACGAGCTGCGGGGCGCGTTTTCCGTTGTCGGTCAACTCACAACCATCATGACCCGTCGGAACACCGACCAGCAGCTGGATCTGCTCGCCGAAGACGATGTTCTGATCCGCCCCGACCTCGAAGGCTACACCTCCGCTGATTTTTACGATGCGCCGGTTCTGTTTGAGCTGGGCGCCAGCTCGGCCCGGGAACACGGCGTCGAACTGCGTCCGTTGGCATTATCCCGCAAGGCCTGGGCCGATTGGCGCGACAGCGTGTCAGCGCAGGACGCGGGTGCGCGTATCGTGTCACGCATCGAGATCGAAGACAGTCGTCGGTTGGCCCGGGACTTCCTCAAGGAACGAATCCGGCAGAGAATCGGAGAGCCACTGGACACCGCCCGCCTGGAAGCCGACCTCAAACGGATCTACGGGCTTGGCTATTACGAGATTGTGTCCTATTCGACCTCGTCTTTGCCCGAGGGAACCGTTCTGACCATCCGCGTCCAGGAGAAGAGCTGGGGGCCGAACTACCTGTCTTTCGGTTTGAGTTATGAGGATAACTTTGACGGGGAAACCCGGTTCAATCTTGCCTCTTCCCTTCGAATGACCGAGCTCAATGCCCTGGGCGGGGAGTGGCAGACCGGTGTTCAGCTGGGCACCGAGCCCTGGGTTCGCAGCCAGTGGTATCAGCCGCTGGATTACGGCTATGAGCGTTTTCTGGTGCTCGGTGGCGAGTACTCCCGGGATACCTTCAGCCTGTTTGATGCCGCCGGAACCCGCGTTACGGAGGTGGATGTGACCTTCCGGAAAGCGGATCTGGCACTGGGCATGGAAATCGGCGGCAATGCCGAAGTTCGCCTGATCTATGCGCGGGGCTATGCGACGGTTGACGAGCAGATCGGGCAACCGGTAGCGCCGGAGGGGTCGGTGCACCAGGGTGGGCTGGCCGTGCAACTGGTACACGACTCTCTGGACGATACTTTCTATCCTCGCGACGGTGGCTTTGCCGGCCTTCGTGGACGTTTTGAACGGGAGGGCCTGGGATCCGACCGGGAGTTCGATTCGGTAACCGGCCTGGCGCTGGGAACCGGAAGCTGGAAAGGCCTGACCCTGACCGGACTGGTCTTCGGCCATGCGGTAACCCGGGGCACCCCCGGAATTGAAAATGCCGTCCGCCTGGGTGGATTCCGCCGGCTATCGGCATACGCGCCGGGTGAGATTACCGGCGACAACGCGTTAATGGTTTCAGCCTATGCCAGCCAGACCTTTGGCGGCCCGCTGCTGCCCTGGTTTGTTGGTGCCGGGTTCGAGGCGGGTAATGCCTGGCCCTCTCTGGATGAGGCGAGCTGGGACAGTTCGGTGAAATCGTCCAGCGTATTCGCCGGCGTGGATACCTTCCTCGGCCCGGTTCAGGTGGCCGCAGCCTACAACAACGAAGACAACTGGACGGCCTACCTGAACATTGGTTTCTCGTTCACCCAGCTCTTTTACTGAGTGCCGTCAGGCCGTTCTGCTGCCGGTCTTTTCAATGGCAGTGAGAACCTGCTGGCATTGTTGCAGGGCATAGCGGTGCAGGATGTCTGCCAGGCGATCCTCATCCCGATCCTTGATGGCACTGATTGACTGTTCCATGTGGGACAGGTTGTCCTCAATGACACGATTGCCTCCTTCCTGGAAGGCGACGAAGGCACAGCGCTTTGCCGAAGGCCAGAGGTCATCAATGGCAGAGACAATGAAGTAGTTGTCGGCATAGGCCAGCGATGCCTTGGTGTACTCAATGCCCAGCTCCAGAAACGCCATAAGATCGTTTTTCCTGTAGCAGGCCTGCATCTGCTCATACAGGCTCTCCAGCCGGGCCATGTCCTCGGGCTGCCAGTGACGCACCAGCTTGCGACCGGTGTGGGTGAGGTGGAGCTCCAGAGTCTCGTACAGGCTGCGAACGAAGTATTCATCCAGCGGAGTCACGAACGCGCCTTTGCGGGGTACGTTGCGGACCAGATGCCGCTTCTCCAGCAGCAGCAAGCCTTCCCGTATGGATCCATGACTGACGTCCATCTGTTTCGCCATGGCGCCCTCGTAGATCCGTTCACCGGAGCGCAGCTGGCCAAAGGCAATCAGGTTTTCGATGTGGCGTGCGACCTGTTCGGTCAGTGTTTCTCTGGGCTTGAAGGCATTCATGGTGATCTGTCGCTACTGCATACTGGCTGAATCGTCCTGGCATAGTCGCACATCGGCTATTCCGGAGCCAGTGGACGGATGGCCTATAGCAGTGGCGCCAGCAGGCGGACGGCCCGGCAACACAGGCGGAACAGGATCGACCGATCCTTGTAGTCGTTCTCGATCATCAGGCGGGAATTGTCCAGATCGTGTTCCAGCATGGATTCCACACTCCGGATGAAATGCCTTGCGGTGGTTATGGCGGTGATCTCGAAATTCAGTCGCATCGAGCGGTTGTCCATGTTGGCGGTTCCCACCGCCGCGTATCGATCATCCACCAGGATCACTTTCTGATGCATGAAGCCAGGCTGGTAGCGATAGATGCCGATGCCGGTCTTGCAGGCCTGGACGAGGTAAGAGTAAGCCGCCAGGCCAATCAGGCGGCTGTCCGATTTCTCCGGAATCAGGATTCGTACGTCCACGCCCCGGAGCGCCGCCAACTGAAGGGCGTTCATGATCTGGAAATCCGGAACAAAATAGGGCGAGGCGATCCAGAGCCGGGTGCGGGCATTATTGATGCAATTGAGGAAAAACAGTGTGCAGGTTTCCCAGCTGTCCGCGGGTCCTGTTGGCAGCATCAGCACCTCGTCGTCGCCGGGCTGGTTGTCGACCGGCGCCCAGTCGAGGCTGGGAAAATCGTTGCTGGCCCAGTTCCAGTCTTCCAGCCATGCCAGCTGCAGGCCGGTGACGGCCGGACCCTCAATCCGGCAGTGGGTATCGCGCCAGGGTTCCTGGTCCATGGCAGTGCCCAGGTATTCGTCCCCCAGGTTGATGCCACCCACAAAGCCGATCTTGCCGTCGCAGACCAGCAGTTTCCGGTGGTTCCGGAAATTGATCTGGAACCGCCTCCGGCGGATGTTGCCGTTACCGAACGAGGCCACGCGGGCGCCGGCGGCGGCGAGCTGGTTCAGGTACTTGCGCGGCAGCCAGACGCTGCCAATGTCGTCATACAGAAACCAGACTTCCACACCCTGGGCCAGTTTGCGCTCGAGAATTGACTTGATCCGGCGGCCAACCCGGTCTGACCGCACGATGTAGAATTCCAGCAGGATATAGTGCTCGGCGTCTTCCATGGCTTCGAACAGGGCCTCGAACGTGGCCTCACCGTCCCTGAGCAGGGTACATCGGTTGCCATCGGTGAACGGCTGCCGGCCCAGTCGGCAGAGCACCTGAAGTTCGTCGGTGAACCGTTCGCTGGCGGGGATGGGTATGGAGGTTGTTTGCTGCTCGAACCGGTTCAGCAGATTGGTCAGGGATTCGTCGCCAAGCCGTCGGGCTTTCACGTAGCCGCCAAACCGATGCCGCCCGAACAGCACGAACATGGGCACAGCCAGGTAGGGCAGGCCGATCAGGGCAATGACCCAGGCAATGGCACCCTGTGTTGTCCGATAGGTCAGAAGAATACGGTAAATACAGGCAAATGCGCCCAGGTAAACGGCCCCGACCACCAGTGCAACGAGAGACAGCTCGTCCATCATTGCGCTCCCTCATCTGCCTGGTGGCCGTAGGGCCCCGATGTGGCCAGATGCCTTGCCCGGTACTCTGCCGGTGAGGTGCCGGTCCAGCGCTTGAACGCCCGGCTGAAGGCGCTGAGCTCTGAAAAACCCAGCAGAAAAGCAATTTCACCCAGAGCGTACTGGTCGGCCGCAACATACCTGAGCGCCTTGTCCTGGCGAACCTGCTCAACCAGGCCATGGAAGCTCAGGCCTTCCTTCTTGAGCTTGCGGTAGAGCGTCTGGCGGCTCATATGGCATTGCCGGGCAAGGCTGTCGGCATCGATTCTTTCGGTCGCCATCTGCTTCGAGATCAGTCGGCGAATCCTGCGGCCGAACGAGCGGCGGCTCTGAAGCCTCGCCAGCAGCGTATTGACCTGCTTCAGTACTGCCGAATACACGTAGGGATTGCGGCGTGGTATCGGGTGCCCCAGATGCCGGCTGTTGAACGCCAGCCGGGTAATACCGCAATCAAACCGCACCGGGCCACCGAGAAGCTTTTCGTACTCGTCGGCGTACACCGGCGCCGGATGGGCGATCTCTACCCATTCCGCCCGGATGCCCGGATGAATGAAGTGGCGGGTGCGGGTGATGGCCGCAGCCAGGGTCCGGTCCATATCCTGCCGGCAGTAATGTTCGGCCATGTCCGGTTGCCAGCAGAGAATGGCCTGGTCGGCGGTCTGTTCGAAGCTCAGGAATACCGACTCGTTGATCAGCCGATGCAGGCGCACGTACTGGGTAACGGCTTCACCCAGGGTGTCACAGTTGAAAAACACATGCCCGACCAGTCCCATCCGCTCGGGATCCACCACTTTTCCGGCGTGCAGCCCGACAGCGGGATCGCCCGTTACCAGCTCGGCGTGTTCCCACAGCCGGTAATGGGCATCGGCGGGCACGCGCCGGTCCGGGTCGGTGAGCTCCGACATGGCCAGCCCGGTCAGCTGTTCCACCCTTGGCGCATTGAGAACACCCTGGCGTTCCAGATAGTGAACCAGCGCCAGCGTGCTGGAGGCAGCGACCAGGGGTGCGCTGGTGGAGTCTGATTGGGCAGATGTCACGTTGATAGTTAACGACCTGTCATGATGACTGATACAAAATGTCAAGTGGGTGCAACGGCCTGTCAAGGGTTACCCGTGGCTTTAACGATAGCATCAACGTATCAGGTTGAAGCAATGGAAAAGCAATCAGGAGGTGTTTTATGGAACAGGAAATTTTCGTACCTCATACCGAGCTTGAGCGTAAAAACGTGATTGAGCTTGCCGAGTATCTGAACAGCATCTTCTATTGCTGATCCTTCAGACGTCACGTCTATGACCTTCAAGCCGGGCTTTGCCCGGCTTTTTTTCGTCCACGGAAAATGACCGCTAATACCGGCACTTGCTCGCAAGACTGGCAGTGGTAATGTATCCGGTCTGAGAACGCAGACCAATCCGGAGACTGACTGCCCATGACTGTTGCGCTGAACCACCGCATTACCGGCGAAGGCCCGCCCCTGATACTGCTGCACGGGCTGTTCGGCTCCCTGGACAACCTGGGGGGTATCGCCCGCCGTCTGGAAGACCAGTGGCAGATTCACGCACTGGACGAGCGCAACCACGGGAGTTCGCCCCACACGGATACCATGGACTATCCGGCCATGGCCGCCGACGTCATCGCCTACATGGACGCCCAGGCGCTGGACAAGGTGAGCCTGCTGGGTCATTCCATGGGTGGCAAGGTGGCGATGCAGGTTGCCCTCCAGGCTCCGGAGCGCGTGGAAAAACTGATCGTGGCCGACATTGCCCCGGTAAACTACAAACCCCGGCACGATGCTATTCTGGACGGGTTGACCAGCATGGATCTGACCGGTGTGCGTTCCCGTCAGGACGCAGACAGGCTGATGGCAGATTTTGTCGAAGAGCCGGGTGTTCGCCAGTTCCTGCTGAAAAACCTGGAACGGATTCCCCGCGAAGACCAGCAGGAGGGCGGGCCAATGTTCCGGTGGCGGCTCAATCTGCCGGTTATCGATGCCTGCTATGAACATCTGGCCAGGGCGCCGGAGGGTGATGGCCCGTTTGATGGTCCTGTGCTGTTTCTGAAGGGCGCGGATTCGGCCTACATCCAGGAAAAACACCGGGATGATATCCAGCGACTGTTCCCGCAGGCACAGCTGCGTATTATCCAGGGGACCGGCCACTGGCTGCACGCTGAGAAAGCCGACTCCTTTGCTGCCCTGTGCCGCCGTTTCCTCAGCGCCGATGAATGATGGTGTCCTGCGTAGGGCATTTTCCTGCTCACCGGCCCGTCTGCTAAGGTGGGCCAATCGCTGACACACGGAATGGACACAACAACAGGCGGGCAGAGTGTATGAAATGGCTGATGGTGGGTTTGCTGGTTGTCTTCCTGCTGCTTGGCAGTTTCCTGCTGACTCCCTCGCCCGTCGACAGCAAAGCCTGGAACCCCCCATCGCCGCCTCCGCTGACCGGTGAGGTTGCGCCAAATGAGCGCCTGAGGCTTGCGGACCTGATCGCCAGGGGCCAGGTATACGGCCCCGAGGACACAGCCGTGAGCGAGGATGGTGTGCTTTATACCGGCACCCAGGATGGCTTCATCGTGCGGGTGTTCCCGGATGGCCGGGTTGAAAACTGGTTGTCCACCGATGGTCGGCCCCTGGGCGTGGTGTTTGACAGCCAGGGCAATCTCATCGTTGCAGATTCCTGGCGGGGGCTGCTGTCTATCAGTCCTGAGGGCGAGATCACCGTACTGGCCCGCGAGGCGGAGGGAACGCTGTTCCGCTTCACCGATGACGTCGACATTGCCGATGACGGGCGCATTTATTTCACCGACGCCAGCTCCAAGTTCCATCAGCCGGAATACATGCTGGATCTTCTGGAAATGCGTCCCCATGGCCGCCTGCTCCGCTACTCTCCAAAAACCGGCAAGGCCGAGGTTCTCCTGGCCAACCTGCATTTTGCCAATGGTGTTGCGGTATCTCCGGAGGGCGACTATGTGCTGGTTAACGAAACCTGGAAATACCGCATCCTCCGATACTGGATTCACGGGCCCAAAGCCGGCCAGGCGGAAGTCTTTGCCGACAATCTGCCCGGTTTTCCCGATAACCTCGCGGTGGATGATCAGGGGCGCTACTGGGTGGCGTTTCCTACCCTCAGAGATTCGAGGATGGACGCCATGCACCCCCGGCCCTGGCTCAAGGATCTGGTGGCTAAACTCCCGAGCAGCCTGAAACCTGCGCCACAAGAATATGGTCTTGTGATCGCGTTCGACCGGGACGGTGAGGTTATTACCAGTCTCCACGACACTCGGGGGACCCATTTGCAGGAAATCACCTCAGTGAATCCTCACGATGGCAACCTGTACTTTGGTTCACTTCACAATGATCGTATTGGTCGGCTACCGTTGCAGGCCATTCCGGGTCTGGGGGACAGCAACTGATGCTGCAACACGATATTGACTGGGATCTGCCGGCGCCTTTCACGATCGAAATAGCGGTGCGGCCCGAGGATACCGATCGGCTTGGGCACGCCAACAACGTTGTTTACGTACGGTGGCTGGAAGACGTCAGTTGGGCCCACATAGAAAGCCTGGGTATGACCTGGGAATTGCACGAGAAAACCGGCAAGGCGATGGCCATTACCCGAACGGAAATCGATTACCTGGCCTCGGCGAACGCCGGCGATCAACTGGTTCTTGGGACCTGGCTCACCGATTACGATGGTCGGTTCCGGTCTGCACGGCAGTTCCAGCTCGTTCGTCCCTCGGATGGCAGAACCCTGGTCAGGGCCGTTTCCACTCACGCCTGTGTTGATCTGAAAAGCCAGCGGCCTGCCCGTGCGCCCAAAGAGTTCGCCGAGATTCTCGGTTCCGCTGTGGTAGCCGGAGGCAAAGGGCTGTAGGTCACCCGAGGTCTTTTGTGCTTTACTTCAGCTAATCTTGTTCAAAGCCAATCCCGTTTAACCTGTTGTCCGGAGATCTTCATGGAAAATACTGCCGATCAGAACGCTGAAGCCACGATGCGCCATGTGATCTACGATCGCTTTGGTGAGCGTGACGTCCTGCAAGTGGTCTCGGCCGATGTGCCAGTCCCCGGAGACGATCAGGTGCTCGTCAGGGTGCACGGTGCCGGGCTCAATCCGATCGACTGGAAAACCCGGAAGGGGCTTGGTTTCGCGGCGCGGCAGATCGAGAATTCGTTGCCGTGGACGCCCGGTTACGATGTCGCCGGAGAGGTTGTCGGAGTAGGTGCCAACGTGACCACCCTGGCGCCCGGTGACCGGGTCATGGGCATGGTCGGATTCCCGGCCGGCGGTGGCGGTTATGCGCAGTATGCCCTGGCCGCGGCCGATGAACTGGCCATCGTGCCGGAAGAACTGGACCTGGTGTCTGCAGGTGCCTTGCCCCTGGCGGCACTGACCGCATGGCAGGCTCTGTTCGAGATGGCGAAACTTGAGTCGGGGCAGAAAATCCTGATCCACGCCGGCGCCGGTGGCGTGGGGCATTTTGCGGTGCAGTTTGCATTGGAGCGCGGTGCCCATGTCATTGCAACGGCCTCGGCCGGTAACCGGGATTTCCTGGCGGAACTCGGGGTCCACGAGGTGATTGACTACCGCAACACGGATATCGCCGAAGAGTGCTATGGTCTGGACGTGGTACTGGACCTTGTTGGCGGTGATACCGGCAAACGCTCCCTGCACACGCTCGGCGAACATGGAGTCCTCGTGACCATCCCGACGGTTACCGCCGACGAAATCATCAGTGCTGCCGAGGAAATGGGTTTACGCGCCCATGGCATGACTGTGCGTCCCGACGTGTTTCACCTGGATGAGATTGCCGAGCTGATTGAGGACGGCGACGTCAAGGTGCACATCGAAAAGGCGTTCGCGCTGGACGATGTCGCGCAGGCCCACGAACTGCTGGAAGGCGGGCACGTGCGCGGCAAGCTGGTGCTAGATTGTCGATGAGGGTTCCTGATCGGCCGGTTGATCCTGGCTGGCCGATGGTTCTCCTCCCTCTTTCTCCTTGCGCTCCTTGCGGGCCTGGGGCGGTACCAGGCTGATCAGGATCCAGTCGTTTTCCGGTTTCAGGTCTTTCATGCTGCAAACCGGGGCGACGTGTTCCTTGCTGTCGAACGTGAACAGCACCAGGGCCTGGTTCTGGTATTTGTTCAGGAACTCCTCGTAACCGAATTCCTCACTCAACTGGGTGGTCTTTACGGTGTAGCCCTGGCTCACCAGACTGGCCAGCTTGGCGTAGCTGACGCCATCGAACAGGCCCCGGGTCATCTGTATTTTTTCAGCCGTCTGATGCCGGGCCTTCTGGTCCTGATCACCTTCGGCCAGGCTGAACACGCACTTGTTTCCGAACCAGTCCAGGAAGTGGTACGTGGCCAGTGAGTTCATGTGCTTGTACGGGGAGATCACCAGCAGCTTACCGATGCCTGTCAGGTCCAGATGGGTCGATGCATGCTCGGAAACCGGGTTGCCGAAGTACACCTGCAGGTTCTCCATGCGGGCCTGACGGACGTTTTCCCAGTTGGTGTCCGCCAGGGTCACGGGCACCTCATACTTTTTCAGGGCCATGCCAATCATACGGGCCACCGGATTGGCGCCCAGGATCAGGAAGCCGTATTCCGCTGGTTCCGCGACCTTCAATAGGCGGGCAACCGGCCGTGCGGTGAGGCTCTGCAGAGTAACGGTGGCGATAATCAGCATAAACACCAGGGGTACCAGGGCGCCGGCACTCTCATAACCCAACTTCTGCAGCTGGAAAGCGAACAGCGCTGACACCGCGGCCGCGACGATGCCCCGGGGGGCGATCCAGCTCAGAAATAGCTTTTCCCGCAAGTTCAGGTTGGTGCCGATGGCCGACAGGAAAATACTCAGGGGGCGGGCTACCAGCATCAGCAGGGCCAGCACAGCCACCAGGCCCCAACCCAATTCGGCAATCGCCGCAAACTCAACCCGCGCCGCCAGAATAATGAACAGGGCCGAAATCAGGAGAACACTCAGGGATTCCTTGAACTCCAGAATGCTCTCTATAGGCACCTGCTTCATGTTGGCCATCCAGATGCCCATGATGGTCACGGTCAGCAGGCCAGACTCATGGGCCAGTTCGTTCGAAATGGCATAGACGCCGAGCATGAAAGTGAGTGTGCCAGCGTTATGCAGGTACTGCGGAATCCAGTGCTTGCGCAATACGATGCCGTTGAGATACCCGGCCACGGCACCGATCACAAAACCCACAGCCAGGGTTTTTCCAAAGATATACAACGAGTGGCCAAACACGTTGCCCTGGCCCCAGGAGACAATCCCCTCGAATACCAGAACCGCCAGCAGAGCGCCAACGGGGTCAATGATGATGCCTTCCCAGCGCAGTATGTTGGCCAGTTTCGAATCGGGTCGCACGGAGCGCAGCAGCGGCGCGATAACCGTCGGGCCGGTGACAATCGAGATGGCGCCAAACAGCAGGGCGACTGCCCAGGAGACATCCAGAAGCCAGCGGGCAGCCAGGGTGCCGATGATGCAGGTGACGATAGAACCGACCGGAATGAGGTTGCGGACCATTTTGCCATGGCCCCGTATCTCCTCGTAGCGCAGGGTCAGGCTGCCCTCAAACAGGATGATGGCAACGGCCAGGGAAATAACCGGAAACAGCAGATCGCCGAACACCACTTCCGGTGCCAGAAAACCCAGAACAGGCCCGGCGGCAATGCCACCCGCCAACAGGAAAAGGATGGCGGGCATACGCACGCGCCAGGCAAGCCACTGGCAGAACAATGATAAAACGCCAATGCTGGCAAGAAGCAGGACAGTGCTGACTGGCATAATGGTTTCAGTTCCGTTGATCTATTGGTTGGCGCGCCGGGCAATCCGGTTCAGGAGTCGGGAAGCCGCAAATAAACCGAAGCTGGCGGTCACCGGGCTGGCGGCGCCAAAGCCGGAGGCGCAATCCAGGCGCACCGGACCGTCGGTGGCCGGTTTCTGCAGGCACACTTCCCCGTCTCCGGCAGGATACGTCAGCTGCTCGAGGGAGTATACGGCCTCAATGCCAAAGCGCCGCTTTGGATTCCGGGAAAAGCCATATTCCCGCCGCAGAAGGTTTCGAACCTTGGCCAGCAGTGGGTCCTGGGTTGTTTTGCTGAGGTCTGCCACCTGGATCTGAGTGGGGTCGATCTGTCCGCCTGCGCCGCCGGCACAGACCAGAGGAATTTTCCGGCGCTGGCAGTGGGCAATCAGGGCGGCCTTGGCTTTGACGCTGTCGATGGCGTCGATCACCCCGGTCATGTCTTCGGTGATCAGCTCGCTGACGTTCTTCGTGGTCAGGAATCCGAAATGCACCCGAATGTCGGCTTCCGGGTTGATCGCCCGCAACCGGTCTGCCATGGCGTCGGTTTTGGTACGGCCGTACTGGCCTTCCAGGGCGTGGAGCTGGCGGTTGGTGTTGGACACACAGACATCGTCCATGTCGATCAGGGTGATGGTACCAACGCCACTTCGGGCCAGGGCTTCAGCGGCCCAGGACCCGACCCCGCCAAGACCGACCACAGCAATATTGGCGTGACGAAAGGCTTCCAGGGCCCGGCGCCCGTAGAGTCGTTCGATGCCACCAAAGCGGAAAGCGTAATCGTCGGCGTTCATGGTGTCCCCGTGCAGGTCCGGTCGCAGACCGGACAGAATCAAAGATCGCAATTGTAACCCAGTGACCGCACAGACAAAAAAGGACCATAAAAAAAAGCCACGCAGGGCGTGGCTTTCAAAGTGCCCAGTCCGACGGGGAGCTGGGCGGGACTAGTTCAGAGACACTAATCAACGTGATCATTATCAATGGCCAGTGCATTCACCTGAAGGTCACAAGCTGTCATTGATCGGTCATTTCCGGCCAGGCCTTGGGAGCACTGGCCGGATAGCGGATCACGCGGCCCAGTGGTCGTCCGAGAACGCCATCAGGCTGTCCTTGCCACTCTGAATGTCACCCAGCAGCCAGTCGACTTCCGGAAGCAGCCTTTCAAAGTAGAAGCGGGCAGAGACAACCTTGCTCTCGAGCAGGGGCTTGTTGCCTTCGCCGGCGGCAAGCTGTTCGTTGGCAACGTTTGCCATCCTGGACCAGAGGTAACCGATGACCGTCAGCGCCATCAGGCGCAGATACGGTGTCGCGGCGGCGCCCGCCTGCTCCGGATCTTTCGGTGCGTTGCTGGCCAGCCACATGGTGGCTGTCTCAAGCGCCTTCATGGCGTTTTTCAGCTCTTCACGGTGCGGCGCTTCCGGATTGTCCTTCAGATATCTGCTCAGGGTGCCAAAGAGGGTGCGCACCAGCTGGCCGCCTTTCAGACTCAGCTTGCGGCCCACGAGGTCCATGGCCTGAATGCCGTTGGTGCCCTCGTAGATCCTGGCGATCCGGCCGTCACGAACCAGCTGCTCCAGCGGCCAGTCGGTGGTGAAGCCCGAGCCACCCAGTACCTGCAGCCCGGTGTTGGCGTTGTTGAAGCCTTCGTCTGTCAGGAACGACTTCACCACCGGGGTAAGCAGTTGAACCAGATCGTCCGCGGATTCCCGAACGGTCTCGTCTGGATGGGCGACAGAGAGATCCAGTTGGTGGCCAGCAAACAGGGCCAGAGCACGCATGCCCTCGTTCAGAACTTTCTGGCGCATCAGCATTCGGCGTACATCCGGATGCACGATGATCGGGTCTGCGGGACCATCGGGGTTCTTCGGGCCGCTCAGTGAACGGCTCTGCAGGCGCTCACGGGCAAAGCCGAGGCTTTCCTGGTAGGCCATTTCGGCCAGGCCCAGGCCCTGCATACCAACCATCAGGCGCGCCTCGTTCATCATGGTGAACATGGCACGCATACCATCGTTCGGCTCGCCGACAAGCCAGCCTTTGGCGCCCTCGAAGTTCATGACGCAGGTTGCAGAACCCTTGATGCCCATTTTGTGCTCAAGGCCGCCACAGAAGGCCGGGTTTCGCTCCCCGGATTCCGGCAGGAACTTGGGTACCACGAACAGGGAAATGCCCTTGGTGGTATCCGGCGCGCCGGGCAGCTTGGCCAGAACCAGATGCACGATGTTGTCCACCAGATCGTGCTCTCCACCGGTGATCCAGATCTTGGTGCCTTCGAGGGCGTAGCTGCCGTCGTCGTTCGGTGTTGCGCGGGTGCGAATCAGGCCCAGGTCGGTGCCGCACTGGGGCTCGGTCAGGCACATGGTGCCGGTCCACTCACCGGAAATCAGCTTTTCCAGGTAGGTCTTTTTCAGTTCGTCGGAGCCGTGGGCATGCAGGGCGCTAATGGCGCCGTGAGTCAGGCCGGGGTACATGCCCAGAGACAGGTTGGTGGAGCAGACCATTTCATCCACCACAAACTTCAGGGTGTGTGGCAGGCCCTGGCCGCCGTATTCAAGGGGTGCGTCCAGCGCGGTCCAGCCGCCCTCGACAAACTTCTTGTAGGCGTCCTTGAAACACTCGGGTGTTTTCACAGAGTGGGTTTCAGGATCGTAGGTGCAGCCCTCGCGGTCGCCGGCCTGGTTGGTGGGCTGGATAACCTCGGCAGCCAGTTTGCCAGCCTCATCGATGACCGCGGAAATCAGATCCGGGGTGGCATCGGCGTATTTTTCCAGCTCATGCAGCCGGTCTGCGCCCAATACATCAAACAACAGAAAGCGAAGGTCATTCGCCGGAGCCTGGTATTGCATGGATACTCTCCTAGGTGCGCCGTTTTAACGGGAGCGCTGCAGCATTCGGCAGCGACCCGAAGATAATTTGAACACTGGTTTCATACGCCCGTTTTAATGCGCTGGTTCACCGTTTTGGCAGTCTGGACGATAGAATTTTCGTATGTCCTCCTGAACCAAGGAGGTATCAAATGAAACAAGTGTTGATAGCCGGGGTTTCCGGCGCAATCGGTGGCGCTTTGGCAAGCCGGTTGCTTGAGCGTGATTCCCAAACCAGGGTGATCGGGTTGTGCCGTGATCCGGAGAATGCGCCGGACGCTTTGCGCAGCCATCAGCGCATCACTTTGCTGCCCTGGGATGCCGAAAGCAGTGCCGCGCCCGGTGCGATTGCCGAGGCACTGGAATCGCTGCTAAACAGGGAGGATGGGATTGATAGCTTTATTTATGCCGCGGGGCTGCTTCACGGGCCGGATATGTTCCCGGAGAAGCGCCTTGAAGACCTCGATCCGCAGAGTATGGCGCGTGCGTTTGCTGTCAACGCAACCGGTTTCGGATTGCTGACCCAGGCGCTATTGCCATGGCTGCGACATCGGGCATTCAAACGGGTGGTGGCTATTTCCGCCAAGGTTGGCTCGATAACCGACAACGGGTTTGGCGGCTGGTATGCCTATCGTAGTTCAAAAGCGGCGCTGAATATGCTCGTTCGCAACCTGTCCATTGAGTTGCCGCGCCGGTGCAAGCCGCTAGCCTGCGTATCCCTGCATCCTGGCACGACCGAATCGGCGTTGAGCGAACCGTTCAGCCAATCTCTCGCCAAGCTTAACGTGCATACTCCAGAGGAGACGGCTACCAACCTTCTGGAGGTGCTCGATGGACTGGGGGAAGACGATAACGGAAAGTTTCTGAGCTGGGATGGTACAGAGCTGCCCTGGTAGTTCGGGCAACCCTGGTGTCGGCTACAAAAAAGGGGCGATTTCCATCGCCCCTTTTTCGTGTCCGTCATTCGGCGGAAGGTTACCGAATAAAGGGATTGAGCATCCGGGTAAAGGTGCCCGTGAGCTTCACCGGAGCACTCAACACGGAGAGTGTTATACAGTCCTCGCAACCAACCGCTACGGGCTTGTGTTCGTCCTCATCGTTCAGGACCACGAAATCCCACTGGTTAAACACCCCTTTCTGGTCTGCAAACGCACCCTGAAGGACGATGGTCGTTTCCTCGCCGCGATGCGTGTGGGCAGGCGCTTTGCCGCCGGCAGCGAGTTTCTGGAGTACAACCTGTTCTTTCTGACCGGGGAACCGGTCGGTGATGTCCAGGACGCTCACATCACCCAGCTGGCGCTTCCACGGCAAGCTGTTGAGATCTTCGCCCAGTAGCTTCTGCAGGGCGCTGACCCTCGGGGCAGCCGCTGCTGCCGGCTCAGCTGCCGGCTCGCTGTCGATCTTTGAAAGAATGCTGTCGAACATGCTTTCAGAGACAGTCACCTTTGGCTGCTGCTCCATCATCACAGCCCCAAGGCTATCAAGCGTGTCCACACGGCTGCGGCAGTGGGAACACTTGTCCAGGTGGAGCTTGATGCACAGGGCATGGGGCTCGCTCAGGTTACCTGCGCTGTACTCCATCAGGCTCAGGCTGTCGGGATGGTGCCGTGTCATACGTTCTGGTCCTGCAAAATCACTTTCAGTTTATTCAATGCCAGGCGAACCCGGCTTTTCACGGTGCCAAGAGGAATGTCCAACTCGTCCGCAACCATCTGGTGCGACTTGTTTTCCATGTACACTTTGGCAATGACCGTAATCTGTTCTTCCGGCAGATGACTCAGGGATTCCCTGATTCGCCGTTCGGACATGAGACGGTGCAAAGAAGTGACCGGCTCGTTTTCGTTCTCACCCGGAATCTGCCAAAGGTCTTCTGTCTCGACCGGCATTTCAGCACTGGTACGCTGCATCTTTCTCAGCATATCGATTCGCTGGTTCCGGGCGATGGTGAAAATCCAGGTTGATGCCGCCGCCTTGCGCCAGTCGTAGAGGCATGAGCGTCTCCAGATCGACACGAATACTTCCTGCACGAGCTCTTCCGCATGACTCGCCAGACCGTTCGCCATGGCGTAGTACTTGATTTGCGGGCCAAAATGCTCGAACAGCGCGTGGTACGCCTCGCGATCCTGGTGCTTGCCCACTTTCTGCAGCATCTGGCTCCACGGGTCCTTTCGGCCCTCGGAACTGGCTGGCTTCTGATCCAGTGTGGTCACCGGACGCTCCTTGACAGTCGCATGATTTGAGCTTGTTCTGGTCATCATTCTATGCACTCGTCCCGGTTTTGTCAGTCGCAAGATTTACGGAGTGGTTTACGCGTTGGATCTGCCGGTCCGAAAAAAATGCAAAAAAGCTGGCGCCAGAGACGGTTGCCGGTCGTCTCGCCGGTAATTGCCGGAACAGCCCGAGCGGTCTAGTCTGAGCAATAAACCGAGACCGGAAGAAAACCATCCCCATGAATGCACCCGGCATTTCCGGAAATTTGCCCGTTATCCGGGCGCACTATGCGGATATCCTCTGCCAGTTGGCGGAGGATCGGGGCCTGCAGCGTGGGCGGTTGCTGTCGGCCGCCGGAATCCGTCCGTCCATGCTTGGACACCCGGACAACTTCATCACGGTTGATCAGTTCAGCGCCCTGTGTCGGGAAAGCCTGGCGCAAAGCGGTGATCCTGCCCTGGGGCTGGAGTTCGGCAAACGACTGAAGTTTACCACCCACGGTTCCCTCGCCCAGGCTGCCATCAGTTGCGACACCCTGGAGCAGGCGCTCACCGTGTTGATCAAGTATTTCCAGATCCGTTTTGTTTACATGAGGCTGTCTTTTTTCGTGGAGGATCGTGAGGCGGTCATCCAGCTGGATCTGGCCCACGGAATCGAGGAGCTATACCGTTTCAATGTTGACGTGGTGATGGCGTCGTTGATGGATGTAAACCTTTTACTGTTCGGTCAACGACTCCTGGACGGCGGCCGCTGCCTCTTAGACTTTCCGGAGCCCGGAGATGTCTCAGCCTATCGGCAGCTGTTTGGCAGTCAGATCTCGTTTGGCAGCGGTGTGAACCAGTTAAGGTTCAGGCGGGTGTTTCTGGACTCGCCCATGTCCCTGTCGAATCCGGTGACACGCCGGATTGCCGAGGCCCAGTGCGAAGAGGAAATGCGATTTATCGAAGGAGCAACATCGGTAGCCGACAGGGTGATGCGCCTGCTTGAGACGGGACGGAGTCAACGCTTGCCGGCTCTGGAAGACGTGGCCGAGCACCTGCAAATATCCACGAGGACACTACGCAGGCAGCTGGCAGCGGAAGGGGTCCGTTTCCAGCAGTTGCAGGATTCCCTGCGCCACCGCCGAGCGTTGGAGCTGCTGCGGCGCAATGAGCTGACCATCGACGAGATTGCCGACGCCCTCGGCTACAGCGACCCTTCCAACTTTGGCCGGGCCTTCCGAAAATGGGAAGGCCTCTCGCCCAGCGCCTGGCGTCGGACGCACCAGAAACCCTGACTCTGGCTATTCTTCCAGGTAGGTGTAGCCATCAAGACCGGCGGCCAGCTCCGCCAGCAGCGCTGACTGGGTCTCCGGCGCCAGGGTGGAGGCGGCGAACTTGCGTCGGTAGGCCTCCACCAGGGCATCCGGTTCAAAGTTCACATAGCGCAACACCTTGGCTACGGTATCGCCGGTGATGGGGTCGCTGATCTCGTAGCCACCTTCTGCCGTCAAGCGGACATCCACGGAATGAGTGTCGCCGAACAGGTTGTGCATGTCCCCCAGAATTTCCTGATAGGCACCGGTCATGAAAAAACCCATCAGCAGCGGTTCGCCGGTCTTTTCTTCAGGTAGAGGCAGGGTGGTCTCGGTGCCCTGGCCATCCACGTAACGATCGATTCGTCCGTCCGAATCGCAGGTGATGTCCTGGATGACGGCGCGGCGGTTCAGCGGCCGGTCCAGGCCGTTGATCGGCATCACCGGGAAGATCTGGTCGATGCCCCAGACATCCGGCAGTGACTGGAACAGGGAGAAATTCACAAACAGCTTCTCGGCCAGTTTCTCATTGAGCTCGTCGATGATTTCCCGGTGGGCCCGGTTGCTGCTGTCCAACTGATTGCGAAGCAGGCGGCAACAGCGGGTGTACAGCGTCTCCGCATCTGCCCGTTCCTGCAGAGAGAGCACGCCGTGGGCAAACTGCGCATGGACGTCGGCCATGGCATGCAGGACGTCGTGGTAGATCTCGGCCAATGAACGCGGCGTGTTGGTATCCTGCAGGCTGTCGAGATCGCGCCAGAGGTCGTGCAGTGGCGCGGAGGCGTTATCGTCTGGTTGTTCCGGCGTCCGGTTTTCCGGTGCTTCGCGGTCGATCACGTTGGTTACCAGCACCGAATGGTGGGCGGTCAGGGCCCGGCCGGATTCGCTGATCAGGTCCGGGTGGGGAATGCCGTGGCGATCACACTCCGCCTGCAGAACATGCACCACGTTATAGGCGTATTCGTAAACGCTGTAGTTCATGGAGCAGCTGCTGCGGGAGCGGGTGCCCTCGTAGTCCACACCCAGGCCGCCGCCGATATCCACCGTGCCCACCGGAGCGCCCATCTGGCGCAGTTCACTGTAGAAGCGGGCACATTCCCGGAGACCGGTCTGGATGTCACGGATGTTGGCAATCTGGGAGCCAAGATGGAAGTGCAAAAGTTGCAGGGTGTCCAGGGCACCCGCCTCGCGCAGGGTGTCGACGACATCCAGGACCTGGCTGGCAGACAGTCCGAATTTCGACTTTTCACCACCTGTGTTCTGCCAGTTGCCCTTGCCGATGGTTGCCAGACGCGCCCGCACGCCGATCAGGGGCGAAACGCCCAGGCTTTTTGCCTCCTCCAGGATAAGTGGCAGTTCGGATTTTTTCTCCACCACGATGAACACCCGGTGACCCAGGGTCTGGCCGATCAGGGCCAGGCGGATGTACTCCCGGTCTTTGTAGCCGTTGCAGACGATCACCGATCCCGGTTGCTGTGACATCGCCAGCACCGCCATCAATTCCGGCTTGCTGCCTGCTTCGAGGCCTATCTGCCCTTTAGAGGCAGCGGGCTCGGCGGCCAGCAGTTCCTCGACCACGCGGCGTTGCTGGTTGACCTTGATCGGGTAGACCGCTGTGTAACGGCCCTGGTAGGCATGTTCTTCTGCGACCTTGTTGAAGGCATTGCACAGTTTGTTGACGCGGTCGTGGAGGATATCAACGAAGCGCACCAGCACCGGCAACTGAATCCCGGAGTCGGTCAGTGTTCGGGTCAGCTCCGGCAGGTTGATCCGTGCCGGGCTCTGGCCCCGATCCGGACGAATCAGTACCTGTCCCTGGTCGTTGACACCTATGTAGCCATCGCTCCAGTGGGCAATGTTGTAAACCTTGTGGGCCGGGGTGGCGCTGGCTTCGCTCATGCTTGCTATCCTGTCAGGAAACACTGGCCGGCAGGGAATTGTTCGGCAGCCGGCTTCTGGCCGACATTGTATGGATTCCCGCCACGGGCTAAAAGAACCGGGCAGGGAAAATATCTGGCCGGTTGCCGCGATTATCGCTTTAGCTCACGGTAAGGCGTCCCTACAATACGCCCTTTTAACACAGCCCATGGCCCACATCGGGAGGCAAGACATGACAGCACTCAATGACGGCTGGTTTACCGAGGTATTCCAGGATCAGGGGACAGCGTTCTCCCTTCAGGTGAAAAAGAAGCTCCACGAGGAGCAGACACCGTTCCAGAAACTGGAGATCTACGAGACCGAGACCTTCGGCAACCTGATGGTTCTGGACGGCTGCGTGATGCTGACCACCCGCGATAACTTCCTGTACCACGAAATGATGACCCATCCGGCCCTGTTCACCCACCGGGACCCCAAAAAGGTGGTGATTGTCGGCGGCGGTGACTGTGGCACCCTGAAAGAGGTGCTCAAGCATCCGGGCGTTGAGGAAGCCTGGCAGGTGGAAATCGACGAGCGGGTAACCCGCATGTCGGAAAAATATTTTCCGGAGCTTTGCGAAGCGAACAGTGACCCGCGCGCCAATTTCTTCTTCGGAGATGGTATCCAGTGGATGCGGGACATTGAGCCGAACAGTGTCGACCTCATTATTATCGACAGCACCGATCCTGTCGGCCCGGCCGAAGGCCTGTTTGCCCTGGATTTTTACCGGGATGCCATGTTGGCGCTTCGAGAAGGCGGCATTATTGTCCAGCAGAGCGAATCACCGCTGCTGCACACCGACAGCATCATCAAGGGCATTCACGAGGACATGCGTAAGGCCGGATTCGAGCATGTGCAGACCATGCCATTCCCGCAACCGGTCTACCCCACCGGCTGGTGGAGCTGCACCATGGCCAGCAAGGAAAACCCGATCAAATACTTCCGCGAGGAAGATGCCAACAACCGGCCGTTCGTGACCCGATACTATAATTCCGGGGTTCATCACGGTGCCCTGGCGATGCCCCAGTTCATGGTGGATGCACTGGAAGATGAGGTCCGTCCGGAAGAAGGTTAAGGGGAAAGCGGGCAGACAAAGCAGACAAAAAAAGGGCGCCAGATGGCGCCCTTTTTCGTTGCTCGTGTCAACGATTACTGCTTGCCGCTGACAAACTCCGGATAGGCTTCCATGCCGCACTCGGACAGATCCACACCTTCGTACTCGTCTTCCTCGGAAACCCTGATGCCCATGACGGCTTTCAGGATGCCCCAGACGATCAGGCTGGTGACGAACACCCAGATGAAGATGGTGAGCATGCCGACCAGCTGACCCATGAAGGTAGCGTCTGCGTCGGACAGGAGAACCGCGAAGATACCCCAGATACCCACCACGCCGTGGACAGAGATGGCACCGACCGGGTCGTCAATGCGCAGCTTGTCCATGGTTACGATGGAGAAGACAACCAGGGTGCCGCCAATGGCGCCGATGATGGTGGCCAGCAGGGGAGAAGGATCCGCCGGCTCTGCAGTGATGGCAACCAGGCCAGCCAGGGCACCGTTCAGGGCCATGGTCAGGTCCGCTTTGCCGAACATCAGGCGTGCCACGATCAGGGCGGCAATCAGGCCACCGGCTGCAGCTGCGTTGGTGTTCAGGAACACGTTGGCAACTTCGTTGGCGACACCGATGCCACCCAGCTTCAGGGTGGAGCCGCCGTTAAAGCCGAACCAGCCCATCCAGAGGATGAAGGTACCAAGCGTTGCCAGGGGCAGGTTGGCGCCCGGGAAGGCACGGATTTCGCCTTTGGCGCCGTACTTGCCTTTACGGGCACCGAGGAGAAGAACGCCTGCCAGGGCCGCTGCTGCGCCTGCCATGTGAACGATACCGGAACCGGCGTAGTCGCTGTAGCTCAGCTCGTACATGCCGAATACCGCGTCGCCGTTCCAGGTCCAGGAACCCTGCATCGGGTAGATGAAGCCACACATAACGATGGCGAAAGCCAGGAAGGCCCAGAGCTTCATGCGCTCAGCCACGGCACCGGAAACGATGGACATGGCGGTTGCAACGAAAACAACCTGGAAGAAGAAGTCAGAAGCGCCACTGTATTCGCCCATGTCGCCGAAGCCGGCTTCAGTGGAGGCTGCAATAACGCCCGCGATCGCTGCGTCGTCCATCTCGGCAACGGTTGTTACACCGCTCAGGAAGATACCGCCGTCGTACATGATGTCGTAGCCGACAATCAGGTACATGGTACAGGCGACCGCAAACAGGGCCACGTTCTTGGTCAGGATTTCAGTGGTGTTCTTGGCACGCACCAGGCCGGCTTCCAGCATGGCAAAGCCAGCGGCCATCCACATGACCAGGGCACCGCAAATCAGGAAGTAAAAGGTATCCAGCGCATACTGGAGTTCAAAAATGTGATTAAGATTGCTTTCCATATGAAGCCCTCCGCACGAGGCTTTTCAGGTTATAAATTTTTTTTGCGTTGGCTGATCGAAAAATCAGAGCTGGTTCAGACCGCTTCTTCGCCGGTTTCGCCAGTCCGGATCCGGATGGCTTGAGCCAGTTCAGTCACGAAGATCTTGCCGTCACCGATCTTGCCGGTGTTGGCCGCCTTGGTGATGGACTCGATAACCTGGTCCAGAAGGTTGTCGCCGATAGCAACTTCCACCTTCACCTTGGGCAGGAAATCCACCACGTATTCCGCGCCACGATAGAGTTCTGTGTGGCCTTTTTGCCGACCGAAGCCTTTGACTTCAGTGACGGTTACGCCTTGAACGCCAATCTCGGATAATGCCTCACGGACATCGTCCAATTTGAAAGGCTTGATGATCGCTGTCACAAGTTTCATTGCTTTCTCCTTGGTAAAGCCGTCTCAACAGTGAGGGCCCGTCGGCCGGTTGTTGAGCTCGGGATGCTGCCACCTCGCACACCAATCGTGCGGATTGCGTACGAGAGCTTTAGCATCGGGTATGCCAACGCAAAAAAATATATTTAAAACAACAGGCTACGATATCCGCGTACCAGAATGGCGCAAAGTTGTGCACCAAAATGAAGCGGGTAGCCGGCCAGTGAGCCAAATTGGAGCGGGCTGCCTGACCGTTCGACCGCTATTATAGGGCCGACCGCCTACAGTATGGCAGGGGCTGCGGTGTGATACACTCCTGCAAACCGGTAACAGGCCCTCTCTTTTAGTCGAAGCCGGATATTTCAGAAATGTGTGAGGTGATGTGTGAAAGGTCCACAGGATATTTTTGCTCAGCTGCAGGGCCAGTTTGGCCAGTTTGTACCGGACATGGCCCGCGCTGCACGGGAAGATTTTGAAACCCAGGCCCGGGCCACCGTGATGTCCGTCCTGTCCCGCCTGGAGTTGGTAACGAGGGAAGAGTTCGACGCCCAGCAGGCGGTCCTGCTGAAGACCCGTGAAAAGGTGGACGCACTCGAGAAGCGGGTAGCCGAACTGGAAAATTCCCTGCCAAAACAGTAAACCACGGACACGCCCGGCAGGACGCCGGGCAAGCAGTTCCGGTCATTACCATGGAAGGTTGTCATGCTTGCTATCGTTCATTCCCGCGCCACCATTGGCGTGTCGGCGCCCGCCGTTACCGTTGAAGTCCATCTCTCAGGCGGCTTGCCTGCGCTCTCGATTGTGGGGCTGCCGGAAACCGGTGTAAGGGAGAGCAAAGAGCGTGTTCGCAGTGCCCTTCTGAACGCCGGGTTCGAGTTCCCCGCCCGGAGAATCACCATTAATCTTGCCCCTGCCGACTTGCCCAAAGAGGGTGGTCGCTTTGATCTGCCTATTGCCCTGGGCATCCTGGCGGCCTCGGGCCAGGTTCCGGCCGAGAGCCTTTCGGACTGCGAATTTCTCGGCGAATTGTCCCTTGATGGTGCATTGAGGCCACTTAAAGGTGTGCTGCCGGCGGTGCTAGCCGCCCGGCAGGCGCAACGAAGCCTGCTGGTTCCCCAGGGCAATGCCGAGGAGGCGGCCCTGGCCAGCCAGGGTGACGTCCTGGCGTCCGGCCACCTGTTGGCCATCTGCGAGCACCTGAGCGGTCGCGCCCGCCTGGTGCCGGTGCCCAGGTCGTCGCTGGAACAGGCGCCGGGCAGCAACCGGGAACTGCCGGACCTGTCGGATGTCCGTGGTCAGCGGGTTCCCCGCCGGGCACTGGAAGTGGCTGCGGCAGGTAGCCACAATCTTTTGTTCTTCGGCCCACCCGGCACCGGCAAGAGTATGCTGGCCAGTCGCCTGCCCGGAATTCTCCCGGGCCTCGATGATGCTGCGGCCATGGAAGTCGCCAGCGTACACTCGGTGGCCGGGCTGCCGGTTCGTTCCGGGGGCTGGCGTCAGCCTCCTTTCCGGGCGCCCCATCATACCGCCTCGGCGGTTGCCCTGGTGGGCGGCGGCAGCAGCCCCAGGCCCGGAGAAATCTCACTGGCTCACCGGGGCGTACTGTTTCTCGACGAGTTGCCAGAGTTTGAACGCCGGGTGCTGGAGGTCCTGCGTGAGCCGATGGAAACCGGCGAAATCTCGATCAGCCGGGCAGCACGGCAGGTGAATTTTCCGGCGCGATTTCAGGTCGTGGCTGCAATGAATCCCTGCCCCTGTGGCTACAGTGGTCATCCCACCATCGAGTGTCAGTGTACGCCGCAACAGGTTACCCGTTACCGGTCGAAAATTTCCGGCCCCCTTCTGGACAGGTTTGATCTGCATGTGGAGGTGCCTGTGCAGGGTGGCGACGTATTGATGCAGTCGGGCGGGGATGGCGAAACCAGCGCCACCGTCCGGGAGCGTGTCCTGATTGCCAGAGCCCGGCAATCAGAGCGGGGTTGCCTGAATGCGGCCTTGTCCGGGCGTGCGTTGCAGGCTGCGTGCCGGCTGGATCGCCAGGGCGAGCAGTTGCTCACCGGTGCCATGGAAAAGCTGGGGCTTTCGGCCCGTGCACTGCACCGCATATTGCGAGTTGCCCGAACGCTTGCCGATCTTGAAGGCAGCGAGGAGCTACGACAGAGCCATCTGGTTGAGGCTCTGGGTTACCGGCAGCTCGACCGACAGCAGGGCCGCAACTCGGTGGTCTCCGCCTGAGCGACAACACTCTGGTAAACTGTTGGCAAATCCCGTTAACCATGACCCGCTGCCTGCGGTTAAGGATTGCAGATGACAGACCATAAAGAACCGCAAGATCCCAAAGAGGCCGCCGATTCGCCGGTCACCACCCGTCGCGGTGTGCGCAGCTTTGTTTTGCGCCAGGGCCGGATGACGGAAGGCCAGAAAAAGGCGTTCGAGCGGAGCTGGCCGAAGTACGGGCTGACCCGTGAGGACGGAATGATTGATCCCAGGGAAGTGTTCGGCCGCGACAACATGCTGAACCTGGAAATCGGTTTTGGTATGGGGCGGTCTCTGGCCGACATGGCTGAGGCCGCTCCCGAACAGGATTTTATCGGGGTTGAAGTTCATCAGCCCGGTGTTGGCGCGTTGCTCAAGGAGATCGAGGACCGTGGCCTGGAAAACGTCCGGATTTACAGTATTGATGCCAACGATGTGATTGACCTCTGCCTTCCGGATGCGTGCCTGGATCGCGTGATGGTGTTCTTCCCCGATCCCTGGCACAAGAAAAAGCATCACAAGCGCCGGCTGATCCAGCACGAGTTTGTCCAGCGGGTTCGTCACAAGTTGAGGGTAGGCGGCATTCTGCACCTGGCGACCGACTGGGAGAATTATGCCGAGCATATGCTCGAGGTGATGAGCGAGTCCGAGGGCTTTGCCAACACCCAGGAGACCGGTGGCTATTCACCGCGCCCTGACGACCGTCCAATTACCAAGTTTGAGAAGCGGGGCGAAACCCTCGGTCACGGTGTCTGGGACCTGTTGTTCTATCGCACCAATTAAGAGGCGTTGATCGGGGGTCAGTGATGCGCGAGCGGGTGGCGCCGTGACGCCCGGATGATGACCAGCCCGGCGATGCCGAGCGTGAGCGCCGTGAATTTGATGAGTGCGCATAGGGTTGCGGACAGGCTCATCTCATCGGTGGGCGGGTTGAAATTGTTCAGCAACAGAATGTTCTCTGCACCGTCGCTCAGACCGGCAGTTGCGAACAGGGCCCGTACCCAACGGGCACCCACCCGCTCGCGAATGCCGGGGCGATCACGGGTAAAGTGCCGGGTAAGATGAATCAGGGCCAGCATGTAGGCAGGAATGAACAGGAAGTCCAGCCACAGCGAAACCTTCGCCCAGGCAACCCCTTCGCTTCCCCAGCTGCGAAAAATGGCGTGGGCCTGATCGGCAGTCCCGGCCAGCTGATAGCTCACGATACCCTGGGGTGCTGATGCCGTCTGCAGAGGCTGGTTGACCATAAGCAGAGCGAACAGCAGCACGGCAGCCACGACCAGGCTGGCTTTCAGGCTTTTGGGAAATGCTGCCACTCCGTGTGCAGGGTCCATTACAGAAAACGCTCCAACAGGCTGTTAAGGTATCTCTGGCCCAGGTCGGTTGCCTGGAGTCGATCGCTTACCAGCAGCTTTTCATTCCGCAGTTGTTCAAGTTTTACTCCAACTGTTGTCAGGGGTAAACCCGTTCGTTCAGAAAAAAGGCTTTCATCCACTCCTTCTTTCAGTCTGAGGGCGTTCATCAGGAATTCCAGCGGCAGATCGTCCACGGCAATCGCATCAGAACCGGCCGTTCGGCTGCCGATCCGGTTCAGGTAAGCGTCCGGCTGCCGGGTCTTCCAGTATCGCCTGATACCCCCGTCCACCAGGCTGATCTTGCCGTGGGCCCCAGCCCCGAGGGCCAGGTAGTCCCCGAACGTCCAGTAGTTCAGATTGTGACGGGAGGCCCTTCCCTGGAGGCTCCAGGCCGAGACTTCGTAATCCTCGTAGCCGTGTTGGTGCAGGTAATCGGAACCCCGGCGATAGATGTCCCAGAGATGATCGTCGTCGGGCAGTTCTGGCGGACGGCTGTAAAACTCGGTATTGGGCTCGAGGGTCAGCTGGTACCAGGAGAGATGCGGTGGTTTGTAGTCCAGGGCAGTCTGGATGTCCTCAAGTGCCTGCCCGGGCGTCTGGCCCGGCAGACCGTGCATCAGATCGATATTGAAGTTATCGAACCCGGCACGGCGAGCGGCGCGTATGGCCCGGTGGGCGGCATCGGCATCGTGAATGCGCCCCAGCGTTTTGAGATGGTCGGGATTGAAACTCTGGACCCCGATGGACAGACGGTTGATGCCCGCTGCCCGGAACGCGTCGAACCGGCCGGCTTCGAGCGTGCCGGGGTTGGCTTCCAGGGTAATTTCGGCATTTGTGGCGAAGGCAAGGCGTGCCCGCAGTTCCCTGAACAGGCGATCGTAGAAGTCGCCGCTCATCAGGGACGGAGTGCCGCCTCCGATGAACACGGTCTCTATTGGTCGATCGGTGGCAAAGGCCAGGTCCTGGTCGAGATCTTCGAGCAGAGCCTGCAGATAGGCGGATTCCGGGATTGTCCCGGTGAAAGCGTGGGAGTTGAAGTCACAGTAGGGGCACTTCCGCACGCACCAGGGTACGTGAATATAGAGGCTCAACGGCGGCCTAACCGCCGCTGGCTGCTGATCGTCCCCGGGGCTGGTATTACTCAACTGTTTCAGGCCTCGGCCTTCAGCTGATCCAGCAGAATCTTCAGGGCGCGTCCGCGGTGGCTGATGCTGCCCTTTTCGGCGCGGGACAGTTCCGCCGCACTGCAGCCATGCTCTGGTGCCAGGAACACCGGGTCATAACCGAAGCCGCCATCGCCCTGAGGGGATCTGAGGATCGAGCCCGGCCAGCGGCCATGGCAGATGATCGGGGTCGGGTCTTCGGCATGGCGCAGGTATACCAGCACACAGTGAAACTGGGCGCCCCGTTGCCCGTCCGGCACGCCCGCCATGGCGTCCAGCAGGGCGTCCACATTGTCCTGATCGGTTGCATCATCGCCGGCAAAGCGGGCAGAGCGCACGCCCGGGCGGCCTTCAAGCGCGTCCACCGCCAGACCACTGTCGTCAGCGAGTGCTGGCAGCCCGGTTTCCCGGGCCGCGTGGCGCGCCTTGAGAATCGCGTTTTCTACAAAGGTGACCGCCGGCTCCTCGGCTTCACCGACGCCCAGTTCGCCCTGGGCAATCGGCGTCATGCCAAGAGGTGCCAGGAGCTCGGTCAACTCGGCGATTTTGCCCCTGTTATTGCTGGCGATGACAAGTCGGTTGGTCATATAGGCTTAATCGCTGAACAGTGTGTGAGCAAACCGTACCGCCAGGTCCTGCTGGTGTCCGGTAGGGCGTGCGGTAATATTGAAAGTCATCAGTTCGCCGGAGGAATACTGATACTCGGCAATAAAGTACACGGAGTCGCCCTCCTGGATGCGGCGGAACGCCAGGAAGCGTACCTGCTGGACATCGTTGGTTACCTTGCCCTCGACCTGGCCGCTCACCGGGGACATTGAGCCATCGTCGTTTTCCTCCATGATGGAGATATTGACGATGCCTATGCCCTTGCTCCGCTGAAGATTATTGGCCTGGGCGACTTCCGGAGCCAGGAAGGTGCTGGGCAGGACACTCCAGAGTACCTTGTAGTCTCCGAAATCCTTCGAGCCGGCCTGTGCCTGCAGGCTGAACAGGCCAATCAGCGTGATTGCCAGCAGCGTACGGAATGTGGAAAAGGTTTTTGCGATCATTGCTAGGTCTCCCGTGTGATTCGGTAAATGGCAATTTCGCCCAACAAGTTCGGCCAGAGACGAGCCAGCCAACTGTTCTGGTGCTGGCCATCAACCACCCGGCGGCTTTTGATCCTGATGCCTTTCTGACGGCACAGTGCCTCAAAATCCTTGAAGGTGCACAACCTTATGTTGGGCGTGTTATACCATTTATACGGCAGTGCCTCGGATTCGGGCATACGACCGCTCAAAGTCAGTCCCCAGCGCAATCGCCAATGAGCAAAGTTGGGGAAGGTCACGATGCCTTCGCTGCCAACCCGCAGCATTTCATCCAGTACCCTGTCAGGACGCCGGACCGCCTGAAGCGCCTGGGTCATCAGAACAATATCGAAACTGCCATCTTCAAAGTTCCCCAGCCCCTGGGTGTCCAGGTTCTGTTCGATAACCGCCACTCCGCGGCCCATGCAGGCGGTGATGTGGTCCGGGTTTATCTCCAGGCCGAAGCCACTGGCACCCCGTTCCCGCTGGAGGAAATCAAGAAGAGTGCCGTCGCCACAGCCCAGGTCCAGAACATGGTGGCCGGGCTGAACCCACTGCTGGATGATTTCGAGATCCGGTCTCATGCGCCGACCTCCCGTGCTACCCGGTCCATATAGGCGTTAAAGATGTCAGTGTACCGCGGGGTCGGAATCAGAAACGCGTCGTGCCCCCAGGGTGCGTCCACCTCGGCGTAGCTGACCTTCCTGCGCGCGCCAATCATGGCATTGACCATTTCTTCCGAGCGGGCCGGCGTGAAGCGCCAGTCGGTGCTGAATGACAACACCAGGTATTCGCAACTGGCCGCTGCCAGTGCTTTCGAGAGGTCGCCGCCAAACTCGTAGGCCGGATCAAAGTAGTCCAGGGCACGGGTCATCAACAGGTAGGTGTTGGCGTCAAACGATTCGGAAAAGCGTTCGCCCTGATAGCGGAGGTAGCTCTCGACCTGGAACTCCGCGTCATAACCAAACTTGTAAGCCTGGTCACGGAGTTCGCGGCCAAATTTCTCGCCCATGGAGGCATCAGACAGATACGTGATATGGCCAACCATCCGCGCCAGCATAAGACCACGCCTGGGAACCGTATCAAAGTCGTAATAGCGCCCGTCGTGAAACTCCCGATCAGAGGTTATTGCCTGGCGTGCCACTTCATTGAAGGCAATATTCTGGGCGGTCAATCGCGGAGTGGACGCAATCACCACCGCATGCCGCAGGCGATCGGGGTAGTCCAGGCTCCACTGCAGGGCCTGCATGCCGCCGAGGGAACCGCCAACAACGGCCGCCCAGCATTGAATGCCGAGCCGATCTGCCAGCAGCGCCTGACTCTTGACCCAGTCGCCCACGGTGATAACCGGAAACTCCGGGCCAAACGGCTTTCCGGTTTCGGGATTGATGCTGTTGGGGCCGGTGCTGCCGTGGCAGCCCCCCAGATTGTTCAGGCTGACAACAAAAAAACGATCGGTATCGATGGGTTTTCCGGGGCCGATACAGCTGTCCCACCAGCCGGGTTTGCGGTCCTCGGCAGAGTGGTAGCCGGCCGCGTGGTGATGGCCACTCAAGGCATGGCAGATAAGAACGGCATTGCTGGCGTCGGCATTCAGGGTGCCGTAGGTTTCCACCACCAGGTCGTAGTTTTCCAGGGACTGGCCGCAGGCCAGATCGATGGGAGCGTCGAAATGATAGGTCTGCGGGGAGACAATCCCGACAGAATCCGCAGGCAGGGTATCAGGCATCGGCGCGAATGGTTCCTGGTTCGATCCGTAAGTGTCTGGAAAAGCAATGACAAAGCCATCGCCAGCCCAGCAGTTTAAAGCCGGGGCATGATGGCTGCAACCGCCTGAATGGTCGCGCTTGCGGGACACTACACAGCGCCGGAGATGTTCACCACTTTTTGCTGGATCAGGGTGGGGGCCGGTTTGCGGATCTGGCGCTGCATCGCGTCGGCCAGTTCCAGTTGCCTGCGCAGGTCGGCAATGGTGTTGGTCAGGCGCAGGCGCTCGGTGCGGCTGTCCTTGTCGTTGCGGACCATATCGCGAAGGCGCCGGATCTGGTGCTCCAGAAGCTGCTTCTGCTCCATGGAATACTGCATGATCGGTAGCAGGGCTTCCGATGGCCAGCGCTCAACGTCCTGGCGTACACGGGCATGCAGTGTGCGGGCTTCGCCCACCATGACATTGAAAAAACGGCGAACCAGGACCGACTGCTCGGTGAGCAGGTTCTTCGGACTGATGCGGAAGCGTCTCGCTTTTTTGCGCAACTCGCGGATGGCAATAACATGGCGCCCGGCCCGCAGCGGGATGGGCTCAAGGTGACGGGCCCGGTTGTCTTCGTTATAGCGACGGTAAATCGCGCCCACCATTTTTTCGGCCAGGTGCCCTTCGCTCAGAAGGTTGGTCAAGTCGCTTTCGAGCAGTTCGAAAAACTGATCCATCGCGCGGTTCATCCCGGCAGTGGTCCAGCTCTTCGACATACTGGTACGGACATGTTCCGCATGGGCTTCGAAGCGGTCTTCGCTCACCAGCTTCTTCAGCAGGTCGCCCTGGGAGTCCATGAGGCGACGGCTGGAGCGCAGGGTGATCAGCTTCTTGTAGTAAAAGTCGTAGTCTTTCTGGGCGCGTTCTGCGAGGCGGCCCAGCGCTGCCTTGTCCATGGTAACGCCCGCGCACGCCTGGAGTTCTTCCTCCAGGGATTCGAGGCGGTACTGCATGGCTGCCTGGCTGTTCTGGAGCATGCCTAGCAGGTCGTTGATCAGACTCTGGGTGATCAGCTGTTCCTTGTGCATGAGAATGCGCTGGATAATCAGCTGCTCAAGCTGATTGATATTGGAACGGTCAAACAGGTCGTTGTCTTTCTTTACCCTTGCGACCAGCCCCTGCTTGGCAGAAACCGGGATAACATCGTGCTGGCGCATGCCCAGGTGGTCGGCCGTATAACCGCGCACCCGCTCAATCGCCTCGTTGGTGTGGCGCTCGCCCTGGAGGTCATCCCAGAGCACGTCGATCTTGTTCAGCACGGCAAAGCGGCCGGCGCGATGATCGGCGTGCTGGGTGTCGATGTGCTCTTTCCAGATGGTCATGTCGCTGGCAGTCACACCGGTGTCGGCACTCAGCACAAAGATCACCGCATGGGCGCGGGGCAGCATGCTGATCGTCAGCTCCGGCTCGGAGCCAAGAGCATTCAGGCCCGGCGTATCGAGGATCCGCAGGCCGCGCTCGAACAGGGGGTGGCGGATGCTGATCTGTGCGTTCCGCCAGGCAGGTACAAGTACATTGCCCGGGTTGTTGCGATCATTCTCGAGCATGCCTTCGTCGAAGCCGAGTGCGCGAGCCTCCTCAGGTGGCACACTCTTGACGCGGGCAACCTCGGCAAGCACCTCCCGCATGATCTCAGGGTCGCGCTCATCCAGCTCATGTTTGACCCAGCGTTCCGGCTGCTTGCGCAACTGCTGCAGGGACAGTTCGCCGTTTCGGGTCTCGATGGGAAGCAGGAGCAGGTAGTTTTCATTGGCGCTGCGATCGAAGAACAGCTCCGTGGGGCACATGGTCGTGCGCCCCGCCTGAGACGGGAGCATGCGCTGGCCATACTCGGAGAAGAACAGGGCGTTGATCAGTTCGGTTTTACCGCGGGAGTATTCGCCGACAAACGCAATGGTCAGTTCATCCTCAATCAGCAGCTCCAGCCCGTGGCGTATGCGGGTGCTGACATCGTCGGAGAACAGATTGTTATCCTGCAGCCACAGCCGGTACCTGCCGATCTGGCGGATCAGCTCTTTTTTCCAGTTGTGATAAGCCTCTACCTGCTGCGACAGAGTTCCCTGTTGGTTCATCGGATTTTCCTTCTGCGCGACTTCCTGGTATCCCGCTCAGAACGGGGTGCTCACGGGTGACGGATTAATTACCGTTAATACTATCCTGTTATTTCCAAGTTTGTGGCTGGGCCGGAGTGGAAGAAATGGCCAAACTTGCCGGAAATTCACTAAAAAAGCTGCAAAATCAGTTACATGACTTTGCAGCTCGGGAATGATGGATTTCGTGGCTAAGTGTTACAAAGTGTATATTTGAGACGGCGTTTACATACCGAGCCCGATGGAGCCGAGGCCTGCGGCCATTTTCATGTGTTCAATCACCACTGAGATCACGTTCAGAATCAGGAAAACGATGATGGGTGACAGGTCCAGGCCGCCCATGGAGGGCATGATATTGCGCACCGGGCGCATGACCGGCTCGGTGATCTGGGCGACCAGCTGGATGGCCGGATGGCCGCTGCCCGGCGCGATCCAACTGACGACGACCACTGCAATTACCGACCAGAAATAGATCTTCACGATCAGGTCCAGTACGTTCAGTACCGCCCACACCAGCAGCGTAATCGGATTTATGGCCGGAATGCCGCCGTTCAGCGCCACCAGGATCAGGAAGAAGGTGATGCCCTGAATGATGACTGCAAGAACCAGCGAAGCTCCATCGAAACCGCCCAGGCCAGGAATAACCCGCTGTAGCGGGCGTAGCGGTGGATTGGTGGCCTTGACCACGAATTGAGTGATGGGATTGTAGAAGTCGGCCCTGGCCAGTTGAAGCAGGAACCGAAGCAGCACAATGGTCAGGTAAAAGGTGGATGCGATGAGCAGGATGGTAATCAGAATATCTGCCAGCATGAAGCCGTGTCTCCGTTATCGGTTACTGTTTGCCTGCCAGTTCTTTGGCCATTTCTTCCGAACGCTTGAAGGCGGCCTTGTACGCTTTGGCTACCAGATCGCGCATACCACCTTCCTCGAACGTGTTGATGGCCTGTTCGGTGGTTCCGCCAGGAGACATCACATTACGCTTGAGCTGGCCGGGATCGTGCTCGCTTCGACCGGCCATTTCCGCGGCTCCCGCCATGGTCTGGATAGCCAGTTCCCTCGCGGTTCCGGCGGCGATGCCAGCCTCGGTGGCCGCTTCCTCAAGCGCCTCAAGCATCAGGAAGAAATAGGCGGGGCCGCTGCCGGAGAGGGCGGTAACCGCGTGCAGCAGGTTTTCGTCCTCAACCCAGAGCGCTGACCCGATGCTTTCGAACACCGATTCCACCATCTTCTTCTGTTTGTCTTTCACTTCTTTGTTGGCAAACAGGCCTGCAGCCCCTTTGCCGACCAGGGACGGTGTGTTGGGCATTACCCGAACCATCGGCAGGCCGCCACCAAGCCAACCATCGAGGGTATCCGCTGTCAGGCCGGCGGCGATGGATACCATCAGTGGGCGAGTGTTCTGGACCACTGGTGCAATGTCGCGACAGACATCGGCCATGACCTGGGGTTTCACCGCCAGAACTACCATGTCAGCCTGCTGGGCGCAGTACCGGTTGTCTGTGGTGACGCTTACGCCAAAGCGCTTGCGGATTGTCTGCAGGTGCGCGTCATCCGGCGCGCTGACCCAGATATTGCCGGCCTTATAGCCGTTATCCAGCATACCGCCAATGATGGCGCTGGCCATGTTGCCGGCGCCAATAAAAGAAATGGTTGGTGATGTGCTCAAGGTTAACTCCCCGGTTGATCGGTTAAACGTCCGGCCCTGATCATAGCAGGAACCGGCCGGTTCAGCTCTTTACTGGGCGTTTGCCGAATAGGGCAGTGCCGACCCGTACCCAGGTGGCGCCTTCCGCAATCGCGACTTCCAGGTCGCCGGACATGCCTATCGACAGTGTGTCGAGTGGGCCGGCGTCGGGATGGTCTGACCGCAGCTGTTTCAGGGTATTGGCAAGTTTCCGGAAACTTGCTCTCAATCCTGCTTCGGGCTGATCCGGGTCCGGAATGGCCATCAGGCCACGCAAGCTGAGGCTCGGCAAATCGCCGATTTCGGCCACCAGATCCGGCAGCTCATCCAGAGTGCAGCCGGATTTGCTCTCTTCCTCATTAATATTGACCTGAAGACAGATATTCAATGGCGGCAGCGCAGGATCGCGCTGTTCGCTCAGGCGACGGGCAATCTTGAGGCGGTCCACGCTGTGCACCCAGGCGAAGGCAGAGGCCATCTGCCGGGTCTTGTTGGACTGGATCGGGCCGATGAAATGCCATTCCAGTCCGTCAAGACCAGACAGCGCCTCGATCTTTTTCAGCGCTTCCTGGAGGTAGTTCTCACCAAAGGCCCGCTGCCCGGCAGCGAAGGCTTCCCGCAGGTCTTCCGGTGGTCGGGTTTTGCTGACGGCGAGCAAATGCACAGACCCGGGCGCACGGCCTGCCTGCAATGTTGCTTTTTGTATGCGTCGGGTTACGCTCCCGATGTTGTCTGCTATGCTGCTCATAGTGTGAGAATGCCACGCTCGGTCTGTCACTTGTACGGTGACACGTTACCCGCAGGTCACTGAAATGCCAAGTGAACCGCGCCGGGGCCCCGCCGGGCGGAAGCTACCGGGATAAAAGAAAAAGCCTTCCGAGGATTCCTATGGATATTACTGAACTGCTTGCCTTTTCGGCGAAACAGGGTGCGTCTGACTTGCACCTCTCTGCCGGTTTGCCCCCGATGATTCGTGTTGATGGTGATGTACGCCGCATCAACCTGCCGCCCATGGAGCACAAAGAAGTCCACGGGCTCATCTACGACATCATGAATGACAAGCAGCGTAAGGACTACGAGGAATTCCTGGAAACCGACTTCTCCTTCGAAGTTCCGGGCGTCGCCCGTTTCCGTGTTAACGCTTTTAACCAGAACCGTGGCGCAGGCGCCGTGTTCCGGACCATCCCTTCCAAAGTACTGACCATGGAAGATCTGGGTATGGGGCAGGTGTTCAAGGACGTGTCTTCAGTGCCCCGGGGGCTGGTTCTGGTGACCGGCCCGACCGGCTCGGGTAAGTCCACCACGCTGGCGGCGATGATCGATTACATCAACGACACCCGCTACGAACACGTTCTTACCATTGAAGACCCCATTGAATTTGTACACGACTCCAAGAAATGTCTGGTCAACCAGCGTGAAGTTCACCGCGATACCCTGGGCTTCAACGAAGCACTGCGTTCAGCACTGCGGGAAGACCCCGACATCATTCTGGTGGGTGAGCTTCGGGATCTGGAAACCATCCGCCTCGCGCTGACGGCGGCCGAAACGGGCCACCTTGTGTTCGGCACACTTCACACCACCTCTGCCGCCAAGACCATTGACCGTGTGGTCGACGTGTTCCCGGCGGAGGAAAAGTCCATGGTGCGGTCGATGCTGTCAGAATCCCTGCAGGCAGTTATATCCCAGACCCTGATGAAGAAAATGGGCGGCGGCCGGATTGCGGCGCACGAGATCATGATCGGTACGTCTGCGATCCGGAACCTGATCCGGGAAGACAAGATCGCGCAGATGTATTCGTCGATCCAGACCGGCGGTTCACTGGGCATGCAGACGTTGGACCAGTGCCTGGAGCGGCTGCTGCAGAAAGGGCTTATTTCCCGTGAAGCGGCGCGGGCCAAGGCCAAGATGCCCGATAATTTTTAACTGGTAGGTTCCTGGTGCCTGGAAGTCAGGCACCAAACAAAGAAGACTGGGTACAAAAATGGAATTCGAAAAACTGTTACGGCTGATGGTGGAGAAGGGCGGTTCGGACCTGTTTATTACAGCGGGTGTGCCGCCGAGTATGAAGGTGAACGGGAAGGTTCTACCGGTCACCAAGAACGCGTTGACGCCGGAGCAGACCAGGGAGTTCGTTTACGGCGCCATGAACGACAAGCAGCGCGCCGAATTCGAGGAAACCCATGAGTGTAACTTCGCTATCAGTGCCCGTGGCATTGGCCGTTTCCGTGTTTCTGCCTTTTTCCAGCGCAACCTGTGCGGGATGGTGCTGCGTCGGATCGAGGTAAAGATCCCGCAAATCGATGATCTGTCGTTGCCGGAGGTAATCAAGGAACTGGCCATGACCAAGCGTGGCCTGATCATGTTCGTGGGCGCTACCGGTACCGGCAAGTCTACGTCCCTTGCGGCCATGCTCGGGCATCGTAACCGCAACAGCCGTGGCCACATCATTTCCATCGAAGACCCGATCGAATTCGTGCACCAGCATCAGGGTTGTATCGTCACCCAGCGCGAGGTGGGTATCGACACCGAGAGCTTTGAAGTGGCCCTGAAGAACACCCTGCGCCAGGCACCAGACGTTATTCTGATCGGTGAGGTTCGTACCCGGCAGACCATGGAATATTCCGTGCAATTCGCCGAGACCGGTCACCTGTGTCTGGCGACCCTGCACGCCAACAACGCCAACCAGGCGCTGGACCGGATCATCCAGTTCTTCCCGCCGGAACAGCACAACCAGATCTGGATGGACCTGTCCCTGAACCTCAAGGCGATCGTGGCTCAGCAGCTGGTGCCAACGCCAGATGGCAAGGGCCGTAAGGCGGTTATCGAGGTGCTGATCAATACCCCGCTGGTATCGGACCTCATCCGGAAGGGCGAGGTGCATCGGCTGAAAGAGCTGATGTCCAAATCCAACGAATCCGGCATGCAGACCTTTGACCAGGCGCTTTATCAGCTCTATGCAGAAGGGTCGATTACTTATGAGGACGCCCTGGCTCATGCTGATTCTGCTAACGACCTGCGCCTGATGATCAAACTGGGTGCCGACGCCCAGGGAGCCGACAAGCTCTCGTCTTCCGTCGACAAGCTTTCCATTCAGGATGACTGAATACCGGCTGAGCATAAGACGTTGGTCGTAGAAAGTTAGGGCCCCGAACCGTTAGGGATGGCATTTGAGGCCAGTAAGGGGTGGTGCGTATACTCCGCGCGATTCAATAAGGAGATACCATGCACCACCGTTCCTCAACGCTTGCACGAGCTGTACGTCTTACCACCCTCGCGGCGCTCGCCGCACCTGCCTCTACCCTGGCAGGCGGCTTCTCCCTCAATGAGCAGAGCGCCAGTGCGATGGGCACCGCTAACGCCGGTGCCGCCGCCAACCCCGAAAATGCGACCACCGTTCTTTTTAACCCCGCCGGTATGAGCCAGTTGTCGGGCACAAATATTTCGTTTGGTGCTGCGGTTCTGGATATTGATGCTGAGGCCAAGGAAAGTAGTATCCGGACCTCCAGAAACAATCCCTCGGTGCCTGTAAGCCCGGCCAGTAGCGGAGGGGATATTGCAGACCCTGCGGTGCTGCCGAATTTTTATCTAAGTCATGAAATCAACGAGTCGATAGATGTAGGTTTTGGAATCCATGCGCCCTATGGTTTGGCGGCGGATTACGATAACGACTTTGCAGGGCGTTTTTTCGCTGACAAGACAGAGCTCACGGCGATCGCATTCACGCCCTCGGTTTCTCTTAACAATGGCCAGGGCCTGTCAATGGGTGTTGGTTTGAATGTCCTATACGCGGAAGGACGCTTGAGCCGCTACCAGGACATCAGTGCTCAAGTAGGGACAGCGGCGCTTGCACTTGAGGAGCCTTATGCGGATGCAGAGGGTGACGATGTTGGCATGACGTTCCGTGTTGGCTTTCTTTATGAGCTGACCAGCGCTACTCAGATTGGCCTCACGCTTCAGACGGGTACGGAACTCGAGCTGGAGGGTGACCTGGAAATCTCTGGCATAACCAATCCGTCCAACCCGATGGGGCCGACGCTGTCCGCCTCAGAGAGTATCAAGGTGCCTCTTGCGATTCCTGAGAGCGCGACCCTGGGGCTTCGTCACAGCCTTACCGATAACGTTACTCTTCTGGCTGGAGCAACTTACGCTCGTTGGAGCCGATTCGAGGAGCTTGATATCGTCAGCACCGAAGCTGGTGGTGCCGTTAGTGGTGCGCCGCAAGAAGGCGCTGTGATTTCTCATGTTACCGAACAATGGGAAAACAGCTGGCAGATCAACGCTGGTGCTATCTGGCAGGCTTCGCCTGAATGGGCGTTTAAAGCCGGATATGCCTGGGATGAGTCGCCCGTGAATCAGTATGTTACCGCCCGAATTCCCTCCAGTGATCGTCACTGGCTGACTCTCGGTGCCCAATGGGCTGACGCCCAAAGTGGCTGGACGGTCGACGTAGCGGTTGGAACGCTCTTGTTCACGGACGATCCACGAGTCAACGATCGGAATTACCAGCATGAAAACCCGAGCGAGATCGCGCAACTGGCGCCTGGTGTCGAGGATCCAAGCCTTTACGCTGCTGAGTACGATCTGAGCGCCTGGAGCGCTGCGTTCGAAGTAAGCAAGTCCTTCTAAAATCCGGAGAATCTGGCCGGCTGAAGGCCGGTCAGCCAACCACCTGGCCACGGTAGATGACTTTTTTCTTCCGTGGCGGGTCGATCTGTCCCTCCTCGTCCTGTTCCGCTGATGCGGGCGGAGCATCGGCAATGACCTGGCCTCTGTAGTTACGCTTGAGGGCGTCATCTTCTTCCTCGGGCTCAATATTGAGCTGCGGAACCCGTTCTTTGAGGGTCTCCCAAACACGAGTCAGCTGACTGGAGCGGGTTTTCCGCGCGTAATCGGCCAGTTGTTGTTCCAGATGCTCTTCCGTGAGGTGCAGTTTGACGCCGAATTCCGTGTGAATCAGGCGGCGGCACTGGTGAACCAGTTTCAGCACGCTGGGGTCCAGCAGCCAGCTACGTTCAGATGCCAGAGAAGTCATGGTATGAGCCTCGGAGATGGGTGTCACAACATGGCGCAGCCCGGAGTGTCTGATGGGGCGGCGCCGACTCTGGAATCGTAGCGAATATCGTGCCGTAAAGGCGATAGAATCGGCCGGCCTTGGCACCTCCGCGGCCTGGCGGCAAGCCGCGAAAGCTGAGGGCAGGTTCAGTGCTTGCAAGTATGAGCGTTTTCGGTGCGTGCAAGGGCGTCCATGCCCTGTTTTGGGGAGTGTCAGTGTGCTTCGTCCCAGTTGTCGCCGACGCCGGCTTCCACCAGCAAGGGAACGTCCAGCTCGGCCGCTGCCGACATGCGCTTCTCAAGTCCTGATCGGATCTTGTCGAGTGCCGATTCTTTGACCTCAAGAATCAGTTCATCGTGCACCTGCATGGTCATGCGAGCTTCATCGGCGTGCTCTTTGAGCAGCCAGTTCTCCACATCCACCATGGCCCGCTTGATGATATCCGCGGCAGTACCCTGCATCGGGGCGTTGATAGCGGTTCGCTCCGCAGCCTGTTGCAGCTGTTTGTTGCGGGCGTTTATCTCTGGCAGGTACAGGCGGCGGCCGAAGAGCGTCTCCACGAAACCGTCGTCATGGGCCTGTTTGCGGATGTTGTCCATGTATTTAAGAACGCCGGGATAGCGTTCGAAATAACGATCGATGTATTCCTGGGCGAGTTTGCGCTCAACGTCCAGTTGCCGGGAAAGGCCAAAGGCGGACATGCCGTAGATCAGGCCGAAGTTGATGGCCTTGGCGCTCCGACGCTGGTCTGAGGACACATCGTCAAGGCTGACCCCGAATACTTCCGATGCCGTTGCCTTGTGAATGTCTTCGCCCTTCTCAAACGCTTTGAGCAGTCCTTTGTCTCCCGAGAGATGGGCCATGATCCGAAGCTCGATCTGAGAGTAGTCGGCAGCGACGAGCTTGTATCCCTCGGGCGCAATAAAGGCCTGCCGTATACGGCGTCCCTGTTCGCTCCTGATGGGGATATTCTGCAGGTTGGGTTCCGACGAGGACAGTCGACCGGTAGCAGTGACAGCCTGATGGTAGGACGTGTGTACCCGGCCGGTACGATGGTGAATCAGCTCCGGCAGCGTGTCGGTGTAGGTCGACTTCAGCTTGCTCAGGCTTCGGTGCTCAAGAATCAGACGCGGCAGTTCGTGTTCGTGGGCGAGTTCCTGAAGCACCGGCTCCGCTGTTGACGGCGCGCCCTTTGGGGTTTTCTTGATGACCGGCAGCCCCATCTTGTCGTAGAAGATCGCCTGCAGCTGCTTGGTAGAGCCCAGGTTGAAGGTTTCCCCGGCCACTTCATGGGCCTCTTTTTCCAGCTCCGCCATGCGCTCCGCCAGTTCCTGGCTGTGCTGGCGCAGAGTACTCGCGCTGATGAGGGTGCCACGCTGCTCCATTCGCGACAGTACCGGCACCAGGGGTAAATCGATATCTTCGTACACAGCGGCCAGTTTTCCGGTCTCTTTCAGCTTCGGTCGCAGGGTCTGGTGCAGGCGCAGGGTAATGTCCGCATCTTCGGCGGCGTAGGGCGCCGCTTTTTCAAGGTCAATCTGGTTGAAAGTGAGCTGTTTCGCGCCTTTCCCCGCAATGGACTCAAAGCTGGTGGTCTTCTCGCCGAGGTAGTACATGGCGAGGCTGTCCATATCGTGCCGCGTGGCCACAGAGTTCAGAACGTAGGATTCCAGCATGGTGTCTTCGGCAATGCCCTCCAGGGTAATGCCGTGGTTGGCCAGTACGTTTTTGTCGTACTTCAGATTCTGGCCGACCTTTGCCACGTCGGGGTTCTCCAGCAGTGGTTTAAGCTGGTCCAGCACCTGATCACGGTCCAGCTGCTCGGGCGCGCCCATATAGTCGTGCCCCAGCGGGACATAGGCGGCTTCGCCCGGCTTTACGGCAAAGGAGACACCGACGATTTCGGCGTCCATGTAGCGAAGGCTGGTGGTCTCTGTGTCGAAGGCAAACAGCTCCGCCGCCCCAAGGCGCTCCATCCACTGATCCAGTTCTTTCTGGTCGGTGATGATGCTGTAGTCTTTTTCGCCGGTTTCCGGTTTGGGGTTTTCATCGCCGGCTCTGGCATTGCTGGAAGAGGAACTTTCGTCCTCTTCGAGTTCGGCGATCCAGCTTCGGAATTCATACTCCCTGAACAGCTCAAGCAATTGCTGGTCGTCCTGCTCCCGGAGTTTCAGGTCTTCCAGGCCAAAATCCAGTTCCACGTCGGTGCGGATGGTCGCCAGTTCACGGCTCAGGGGCAGGGTCTCCGTTGCGTCCCGCAGGTATTCACCGATCTTGCCTTTGATATCGTCGGCGTGTTCGATGACGTTGTCCAGGTTGTCGTAGCTCTGAAGCCATTTGACCGCGGTCTTCGGTCCGCACTTGTTGACGCCGGGGATGTTGTCCACCTTATCGCCCACCAGGGCCAGGTAATCGACAATCTGCTCCGGAGTAACGCCGAATTTCTCCACCACGCCGTCCCGGTCCATCCGGGTCTCGGTCATGGTGTTAATCAGCGTAACGTGATCGCTGACCAGCTGCGCCATGTCCTTGTCGCCGGTGGAGACCACCACATCGATGCCTTTGCTGGTTGCTTCGTTGGCAAGGGTGCCGATCACGTCGTCGGCCTCAACGCCTGTCACCGTTAGCAGCGGCAGCCCCATGGCCTTTACGATCTCGTGAATAGGCTCGATCTGGCAGGCGAGATCCTCCGGCATGGGAGGTCGGTTGGCCTTGTACTCTTCATAGAGATCGTGCCGGAAGGTTTTGCCCTTGGCGTCGAACACCACCACCATCTTGGACCCGGGAAAATCCTGCTCCAGGCGGCGGAGCATGCTGATCACGCCTTTAATGGCTCCTGTCGGATGATCCTTGCTTGTGGTGAGCGGTGGAAGTGCATGATAAGCACGGAAAAGATAGGACGATCCGTCCACAAGAACCACAGGTGGTGTGTTTTTGCTGGTCATGTCAAAACAGGTCCGGAATCTGATTGAAGCGTGGGTTGGCTTATGCAACTCTGTACTGAAATCGATGGACGAAAGGGTATCACGAAAATGAAACGAATCGCCTGCCCGGCTTTGTTGCTCGCCTGTCTGCCTTTGGCTGCTCTGGCCCAGGAAGAAGGCGCTCTGGATGAGACGCCGGTGACAACTCCCGACGAGCCAGTGGTGATCTCGGATTACCAGCCTGCAAGCCAGGGCCCCGAGATTGTTATTCGCCCGGGTGAGCAGGAAGTGTTCTATGAATACCGGGTCAACGGACAGCTGATGGAAATCAAGGTTGTACCGGAAGTCGGACCGGAGTATTACCTGGTGCCGGCGGATGGCGGCGGTTGGATCCGGGAAACCGAGTCCGACATGTTGGTGCCTAGCTGGGTGATTTTCCGCTGGTAAACCTCAGTCAGATCAGATCGACGTTGACCGGAGTTGAGCGCCGGCTCTCCAACCCCTGAATATCCACGGTGGTGATGGCGAACTCGTAAGCGCCTGGCGCCATCTCCGCCAGAGAGAGTCTTGTGGTTGCAGGACTCTCAATGTGGATAACCTTGAAGTTGTCCTGGTGTCTGAACCGATAGTAGACCCTGAATTCCGCAATCTCTCCAAGTGCCAGTGACGAGCCGTCCTCACGGGTCAGTGGAGCTGTCCATGTCAACTCCTTCGGCTCAGTGGCTGTATATCCGGTTTCCCGAGTCTGCCCAAGTGTGGTCATGAGCCCGTCGGTCGCCTTGTTCAGCCGCGAATTTGCGATTTCACTGGCCCTGTCAGAGCTGGTGCTGACGGCGCGGGAATCTTCCTGGCAGGCAGCAAGGAGGAAAGAGGCGGCAATCACTGGTAAAAGAAATATGAAGAAATGCGGTTGTCGGGTTTTGCTGGTGGTCATGGTTACTCGCATACGGGCCTGATCGAGGCCTTTGGTGATTAAGCGTATGGAGCCTGAATAAAACGGGGAGACGGGCTTCTGTGAAAGCACGGCATTATGCCAGCCGGGTTTTCAGGATCAAGTGAATAATCCGTAAAAGCCCTTATTCGTTCACTTCCTGCTTTTAGTATGAACATTCTAATTTTAAGGCGTAACTTGGGTGGTGAGATTGAAGTAAGGCCTTCGTTGCACTGGTTTCGACAGGGCCTTGGAACTTTCAGGAAACCAAGGGGATTTATCATGGGTAAACTCAAGTCTTATCAGGAACAGCTCCAGGAAATCGTGGACAAGGGTATCAACGCCGCTGAAGAGCAGCAGAAGAAGCTGGCTTCCAAGCCGTTCGATTACGCCGAGAAGCTCGAGTCTGAAGCGCGCGAGTACAGCGTGAAGACCCTGCGCAAGCGTTACAACGGCTACAGCGATAGCCTGTTCGATCAGCTGCGCAACCTGAACAGCCGTTTTGGCAGCTTTGCTGGTGACCTGGTCGCCAAGCTGGAAAAAGAAGCAGCCGAAGGCGCTGATGCAGTTGCAGAAGCCGCGGAAGATGTGTCTGACGCTGCGAAGGATGCGAAAAAAACGGTTGAGCCGAAGAAGACGGCTGCACGCAAGACCACTGCGCGCAAGACCACTTCCACTGCCAAGAAGAGCACTGCATCCGCCTGAATTGTGGATAGCACCTCATCGGTAGGTGAGTGAAATGAAAAAGCCACCGGCTAACACCGGTGGCTTTTTTTTTGGTCTCGGAAATTTCAGTGCAGAATCAGTTGTCGGTCTTGGTGTGATCCAGTGGCAGAGTTCGTGCCTCGCCGGTAACTTCTTCCAGGCGTTCGATGTCGTCCTCAAAAGCCTTTCGTAGTTCGTCGATTTCCTGGGTCTGTGAGGCAATTTCCCGCTCAATGTCGCGAATCTGGGCCTCCAGCCGCCGGATCTTCTCCAGCGTGCCCTCGGGAATCTCGCGACCGGCCCGCTCCATGTTGGCGGCCCGACTCTGTTCGTTATCCAGCTGGCTCGATATCACCGATATATTGCCGCGCTTGAGCTGGATAAGACCCTCTAGCTCGCGGATTTTCCGGTGCATGGCTTTCGCGGCCTGATCCGGATGGCTGAAGCGTTTCAGCAGCGCGCGGTCTTGCTCGCGCTGTTCTGCGAGTTCCTTCTGGCGCTGTTTTTCCGCTTCCCGGGCAGCAATTTCTTCTTCGGTTGGTGCCGGTGGAATGGTTTCGATCACGCGGCCATTGTTGCTCAGGATGTCATAGCCCCGCTTGGTGGCTTCCTGGGGGATGGTGCTGCTGATTACGATCTGGCCGTTCTCATCCGTGTAACGGTACATATTGGCAGCCGCCTGGGCAGAAAACCCCAGGGCAAGCGCCAGCGCCGTTGTTTTAACAGACAGTGCGGTCAGACGATTGGCCATCAATCAGACTCCGTAACGATCCCGATAACTGGCTACCTTTTCGGCATGCCCGGCAAACTCCGGGTTGGCTTTAAGATAGTCCAAAACCTGCTCGAGACGAATAATGCTCACCACCGGAATGCCGAATTCCTTTTCCACTTCCTGGATGGCAGACAGTTCGCCGTTGCCTTTTTCCTGGCGATCCAGAGCAATCAGCACGCCTGCAGGTTCAGCCCCGGCGGCCCGGATGATATCGATGGATTCCCGGATCGCGGTACCGGCGGTGATCACATCATCGACAATCAGTACTTTGCCCTGCAACGGTGCGCCAACAATGTTGCCGCCCTCACCATGATCTTTCTTTTCCTTACGATTAAACGCAAAGGGTTTGCTGTTACCGTCTGTAGCCAGCGCCATTGCTGTGACGGTGGCCAACGGAATGCCCTTATAGGCAGGGCCGAAAATAATGTCATAATCCAGGCCGCTGCGCGCGATCGCGGCGGCATAGGCCTTGCTTAACTGAAGCAGGTCGTCCCCGGTATTGAAAAGTCCAGCATTGAAGAAGTAGGGGCTGGTTCGGCCCGACTTGAGCGTGAACTCACCAAAGCGTAGTACATTCCGGCGGATGGCAAATTCGATAAATTTTTGCTGATAGTCGTGCATGACAAGGCTTCTGGCGGGTGTTGATCTTTAATTAGCTCGTAAAAACGGTATCATACACACAAACCGAATCAGGGAACACGTATGCGGGTAGTATCAATCAGCGTCAATGGCCTCGCCCAGGCTGTTGAAAAAGGTTTTTTCGACTGGCTGGCGGAGCAGGACGCTGACGTGGTCTGCGTTCAGGACCATCGCATGCGGGCCTACGAGATTGAGGACTATAACCTGATTCCGGAAGGTTACGAGGCCTACTTTATTGATGGCGAAAAGAATGAAGATGGCGGTGTCGGCATATACACCCGTCATTTCCCGAAGGCCATCATGTATGGATTTGCCAACGAACAGGCCGATCGGGAAGGCCGGTTCATTCAGGCCGATTTTGACAAGGTCTCGGTTGCCTGCGTCCTGGCGCCCTGTGCGCTGGGTCGTGAGGACGAGCTGATTGGCGAGGACGACCTGACGGTTCTCGACCACAAGGACGAATTCATGGAGTCCTTCGGTCTGCACATGCAAAAGACCCTTCGTAAGCGCCGTCAGTTCATCTTCTGCGCCAACCTGCAGACTGCCCATCACGTAACCGACGCCAGCCCGCTGTACCACAAACTGGATTTCTCCGGTTTCCTGCCCCACGAGCGTGCCTGGTTGGATCGTCTGTTCGATGAGATGGGCTGCGTTGACGGCTTCCGGGAGATCAACAAGCAGAGCAATCAGTTCACCTGGTGGCCCGAGCAGGCCGAGGGTTCCCGCAAGAATGCCGGCATCCGGGTGGATTACCAGCTGCTGACACCAGGAATCCGCAAGACCATCGAAGATGGCTGGATTGACGACTCAACCCGCTTCTCTGATCACGCCCCGGTGATCATGGATTACGACATCGAAATCGGCTTCTAAGCTCTGAGGAAGGCGCCTGCGCGGCAACGCTTCCCCAGACACGCTACAAGCACTTCCCTGTGCGCTTGAATCGGGCCATCCATGGCCCTCAACAGTCTGGGAAAGGTTTCCCCCTCCGGACACGCGGGCAACAAACTTAATCTGCCAGCGCCGCCTTCTGAATCTCAAACAACTGCTCAATACCCTGTTTGGCCAGAGTCAGCATGCTGTCCAGTTCTGACTGGTCGAACGGTGCACCTTCCGCAGTCCCCTGAATCTCAATGAAACCGCCCCGGTCCGTCATGATGACGTTCATGTCGGTTTCGGCCTCGGAGTCTTCCGGGTAGTCCAGATCCACCACCGGGGTGCCTTTGTAAACACCGACTGAAAGCGCGGCGACCATCTGCTTGAGCGGAGATTTCTTGAGGCGCTTGTCAGCAACCAGGTGGTTCAGGGCATCAACCAGTGCCACGCAGCCGCCGGTGATGGCTGCGGTGCGGGTGCCGCCATCGGCCTGGATGACATCGCAGTCAATGGTGATGGAGTGTTCACCGAGAGCGGTCAGATCCACCGCTGCACGCAGGGAGCGGCCAATCAGGCGCTGGATTTCGACGGTCCGGCCACCCTGCTTGCCGCGGGCAGCTTCACGGCCCATTCGGCTGCCGGTAGAGCGGGGCAGCATGCCGTATTCGGCGGTGATCCAGCCCTTGCCTTCACCCCTCAGAAACGGAGGGACCTTGTTTTCGACGGAGGCAGTGCAGATGACTTTTGTGTCCCCGAATTCCACCAGCACAGAGCCTTCGGCGTGACGGGTGTAGTTGCGGGTGATTCGAACATCTCTGGGTTGTTCGGGCGTTCTGCCGCTTGGACGCATAGTTTTTCCTGAAGTCAGTTTTGAATGTCCGGGAGCGAGTCCCGGGCGAACGTTTGTCGAAAAGGCCGGTCAGTATATCACGTTGGGGTTGGCCTTTTGTCCGGTTCGCCGTTGCTGTTAAGAGCCTGTTAAACTTCATCAATACAACACTATCGAAGCGGAGCTGACATGATCCGAAGTATGACTGCATTTGCCCGCAAGGACGTCCAGGGAGACTGGGGAACGTTGACCTGTGAAATCCGGACCGTGAATCACCGGTATCTCGAACCCTCCTTCCGCCTGCCGGAAGCGTTCCGTGAGCTGGAGAACCGGTTCCGGGAGGAACTGAGAAAGCAGTTGAAGCGGGGCAAGGTGGATGTCTCCATGCGCTTGCAGTCGGCAGAGAAAGGCTCGCAAAGTTTCGAGATCAGCGAAGACATGGCCCAGGCGGTGAATGAGGCGGCCAACCACATCAACCGGATTCTGGATAATCCGGCCCACATCAATGCCCTGGACATACTCAGGTGGCCGGGCGTGCTGTCAGTGCCGGAACAGGATTATAGCCCTGCAAAAGAGGCTGCCGTCGGACTGTTCGAGCAAACCGTGGCCGAACTTGCATCGGTGCGCGAGCGGGAGGGGGAGCGCCTGCGGCCACTGTTCGAAGATCGCCTGAAAACCATGGGTGATCTCGTTGCCGACGTCCGTAGGCGTATGCCGGAATTGCTCGAGGCGCAGGAGAAAGCGCTGCGAGATCGGTTCGAAAAAGCCAAAGTGGAACTGGATGCCGAGCGGGTTGCCCAGGAGATGGTGATGCTGGCTCAGAAAAGCGATGTGGCCGAGGAGCTGGACCGGCTGGATGCCCATATCGGTGAGGTGTCCGATACTCTGAAAAGCGAAGATGCCATTGGCCGGCGGCTGGATTTTCTCATGCAGGAGCTCAATCGAGAGGCCAACACCCTGAGCAGCAAGAGCATTGATGCCGGCGTTACCCGTACTGCAGTGGATCTCAAGGTTCTGATCGAACAGATGCGAGAGCAGGTGCAGAATCTGGAATAAGCCGGATCTCTACGCCGGTGGTCAATTCAGTGTGAGGTCGCTCAGTTCCGCCGACAGTTCGAACGTCATCTTGCGCTTGTTCAGGGGGCAGTCGAATTCCAGGTAAAAGGCGAGGAGCTGCAAGGGTACGCCGGCCGGTCGCCCGTAAAGGCGATCACCGATGATCGGATGGCCGAGGCCCGCCAGATGCCGGCGAATCTGGTGTTTTCGTCCGGTTTCGATACTGATTTCCAACAGTGAAGTTTCCCCGGTTTCGTCCAGCTCGAGCGTTGAGACACGGCTGACGGCCGCCTTGCCCTCGACGGGCGCATCAACGAGCTGCTCCCGAGCGTCGATGAGGCCGGCCACTCGCGCCTTGTAGTGTTTGGTCATGGTCCGCCCCGAAAAACACTGGGAAAGGGCGCCGGCCGCTTTCGAGTCATGGGCGATCAGCATCAGCCCGGCAGCGTCGGCGTCGAGCCTGTGGATCAGATGGCATGGTTGCTCAAGCTGGATTTCGGCCAGGCGAAGCAAACTGCAGTGGTCGCCCCACTGGGAGCCCTGGGCCAGTAGCCCATGAGGTTTGAACCAGACGGTGTAGCGCCCCGCATTCTCCAGGAGAATCGGCTTTTCCGGTTTCCTCTCAAGCACCTTCTCGTCGTAGTAAAGCTGTAGTCGGATACCCGGTTTCAGCTCCTTTGTGGCACGGCGTAGCCGAAGGCGTTTGCCTTTGTGAGTCCACCAGCAGGCGCCTTTGGTCATGGCGTCCTTGATTTTCTGACGCGAAAGCCCGGGGGCCGCCTCGCTCAGGGCGTCGATGGCTTTGCCTGGCTGCTTCACGGTGATGTCGATGGTGGTTCGCATGGGTTCTTGCAGTCGCTGAACAGTGGATAGGCAAATGGTATCAGCTGACGCCCTTGTGGGGTGCGGTGTTTTGCCAAAGTCCGTATAATTCCGTGCTTTACTGGCCGGAATACGCGGCCGCCGTGTCCAGGTTTGGAGTTCTCGGGTTATGAGTCAGGCAGTTGAGCAGGGTACTCTGTACGTTATCTCCGCGCCATCCGGTGCCGGCAAGACCAGCCTTGTGGCGGAAATGCTCCGCAATGACGAGAAGCTCGGTGTTTCCGTCTCGCACACGACCCGCTCGATGCGGGAGGGCGAACAGAACGGGGTGAACTATCACTTTGTCAGCCGGACCGTGTTCGAGGCGATGATTGGCGAGGGCGACTTTCTGGAGCACGCCGATGTCTTCGGCAATTACTACGGCACTTCCCAGGCATGGGTTCGGGAAACTCTGGCAACAGGCCAGGATGTGATCCTGGAGATCGACTGGCAGGGTGCCGCTCAGGTGCGACGGCTTATTCCCGAGTGTGTCAGTATTTTCATCGTGCCACCCTCTCCGGAAGTGCTGCGCGACCGACTGGTCGGGCGTGGCACCGATGCGCCGGAGATAGTGGAGCGGCGCCTGGCCGAGGCTGAGGAAGAGTGCCGTCACGCAGTGGAGTTCGACTTTCTGGTGGTCAATGACGACTTCGAAGCGGCCCTCGGAGATCTGCTCGCGATTGTCCGGGCCCAGCGCCTTCGCATGGAAGTGCAGCAGCCAAGGCATCGAGCGTTGCTGGCGGGATTGTCCGGCCCGGCGTGATACGGGGTTTTCCTGTATACAAATTGAACCGGCCACAGTAAACTGTGCGGTCTGCTGAAACAGTCATTTTATGAGTCGGGGAAGTTATGGCACGAGTTACCGTTGAAGATTGTCTGGAAAACGTTGATAACCGCTTCCAGCTGGTAATGCTGGCAACCAAGCGTGCCCGTCAGCTCGCTACCAAGGGTGCCGAGCCGATGGTGGCTGAAGAAAATGATAAGCCCACGGTTATCGCTCTGCGCGAGATTGCCGAAGGCAAGATTACTCGTGATCTCCTCAAGGAAGAAGACGACGAGTGACCCAGCTGCGGAGCCAGGTATATAAGTATCTGTCCGCAAGCGAGAAGCATTGAAATCTGTCCCCGCGGTTTTATAGTGTAGCTATAGAACGTTGCTGGAAGGACTCTGGAAGGACCCGGATGCGTGCATTCGGGTTTTTTTGTCCCTGAATTTCATGAAGTCGTGGAGGCGCGGTGTCGGCAGAGGCTACGGTTGAAGGACTGGCTCGAGAGCTAAGTTCCTATCTGGATACCACTCGCATCAATCAGGTGCGACGCGCCTATTATTATGCCGAGCAGGCCCATGAGGGCCAGATGCGTAAGAGCGGCGACCGGTACATTACTCACCCCCTGGCTGTCGCCCATATTCTCGCCGATCTCCGTCTGGATCATCAGAGCCTGATGGCGGCGATGCTTCACGATGTGATCGAAGACACCGGCATTCCCAAGGATGCCCTGGCGGAGCAGTTCGGCGACGATGTTGCGGAACTGGTGGATGGCGTCAGCAAGCTTACCCAGATCGAATTCCGGTCCCGGGCGGAAGCCCAGGCTGAAAACTTCCAGAAGATGACTCTGGCCATGGCCAGAGATATTCGGGTCATTCTGGTGAAGCTGGCGGACCGCCTTCACAATATGCGCACCCTGGGCCCCATGCCCTATGAGAAGCGCCAGCGCATTGCCACCGAGACCCTCGATATCTACGCCCCCATCGCGAACCGCCTGGGTATGCACTCGATCTGCACCGAGCTCGAGGATCTGGGGTTTACCTCGCTGTATCCGATGCGTTCGAGATACATTTCAAAAGCGGTGGACAAGCTCAGGGGCAGCCACCGCGAAATCATCGAGGATATTCGTGGCAAATTGCAGGAGAAGCTTGAAGAGCGCGGCCTGCCGGGGCGGATTCTGGGCCGGGAAAAGCACTTGAACAGCATCTACAACAAGATGAAGTTCAAGCAGAAATCCTTCCATGAAATCATGGACGTTTACGCGTTCCGGATCATCACCGATACCGAAGACGACTGCTACCGGATCCTTGGTGCCGTACACAGCCTCTACAAACCCCTCCCGGGCCGCTTCAAGGACTACATAGCCATGCCCAAGGCCAATGGCTACCAGTCCATCCACACCACTCTGTTCGGGATGCACGTGAACATCGAGATCCAGATCCGTACCGAGGAGATGGAGCATATCGCCAATAACGGGATTGCGGCGCACTGGATGTATAAGAATGAACCCAGCAGCGTGACCAGCGCCAACCAGGCCCGGGTCGACCGCTGGGTGAAGGGGCTGATGGAAATGCGGGAACGGGCCGATGACTCTATGGAGTTTATCGAGCATGTAAAGGTAGACCTGTTCCCGGACGAGATATACGTTTTCACCCCGAAAGGCCGCATCATGGAGTTGCCAAGCGGGGCAACGCCAGTAGACTTTGCCTATGCCATCCACACGGACATCGGCAACGCCACCGTAGCCTGTCGAATCAACCGCAACCTGGGTTCCCTCAGCCAGCCTCTGCAGAGTGGCCAGACCGTGGAAATCATCACTGCGCCCGGCGCCCGCCCCAACCCGGCCTGGCTCAGTTTCGTGGTGACCGGCAAGGCCCGGAGCAGTATCCGGCACGTGCTCAAGAGCCAGAAGCGCGCGGAATCGCTGGAGCTCGGTCGCACCCTGCTGAAGAAATCCCTGAAAGGGTTTGGTGCGAAACTTTCCGAGATCAGCGACGCCCAGAAGCAAGCCGTGGTGAACCACAATCAGGTGAACAGTTTTGATGATCTGATCAGTGACATCGGGCTCGGCAACCGGATGGCCTATCTGGTGGCTCGTCAGCTCGCGAGCGGCTCAGAGGTTGCCGAAGCCATTGAGGCTCCCAGGGATATCGAGGGTGGCAATCATAGCCCGGTGACCATTCGGGGCACGGAAGGCCTTCTGGTCCGGTTCGCCAGCTGTTGCAAGCCGATTCCGGGAGACCCGGTGGTTGGGGTGATGGATTCCGGCAAAGGTATGGTGATTCATTCCGATACCTGCTCCCGGTTGCCCGAGGACGATGAGGGGCGGGCTCGCCTCACGCATCTTAAATGGGCCAAGGACATTACCGACGAATTTTCCGTGGAGCTCCGGGTAGAGCTGGAGCGCCAGCGCGGTGTGATTGCCGAGATGGCCAATGCGGTTGCCATGGCGGACGGCAACATCGAGCGCATTAACGTGGAAGAGCAGAACGCCCGCTTTGGCGTTGTCAGTCTAGTGGTACACGTTAATGGTCGCCGGCACCTGGCCCGGGTGATGCGCCGGATCCGCAACATTCGTGCGATTACCCACATCAGCCGTGTGCGGCACTGACCCCGACCAAAGCCCGGTTGACAGGCGCGCCACGCAAGGGCGAGGATTGGCGTTTTGGAAGAGAGGAAACCAAGGGTCATGACCAACAAATCCGTAATTCAGACCGAGAATGCGCCCCAGGCGATCGGCACATACTCCCAGGCGGTAAAGGCCGGGGATACCGTGTACCTGTCTGGCCAGATTCCGCTGGTGCCGGAAACCATGGAAGTGGTCGCCGGCGATTTCTCTGCCAAGACCCGGCAGGTATTCGATAACCTCAAGGCCGTTTGCGAGGCCGCCGGTGGCGAGCTGAAGGACATTGTGAAACTGAACATCTACATGACAGACCTGGCCAATTTCGCCACGGTCAACGAGATCATGGCCACCTATTTCCAGGAACCGTATCCGGCCCGAGCGGCGGTAGGTGTCGCGGCGCTGCCCAAGGGAGTGCCCATTGAAATGGAAGCGGTGATGGTGCTCAGCTAAGACCTGAAAACACCTGAATTGAGAAAAGGCGGCCTTGGCCGCCTTTTTTAATGCCGAAGGCTCACCCCTGATCAATCATGCCGCGGTAGCCGGCACGGAAATCCGGGTAGCGGAACTGGAAGCCGGTGTCCAGCAGTCGCTTGTTGCTGCAGCGTTTGCTCCCGGCCCGGCCACCTTTCCGGGCATCAGGCTGCGGATCGGCGCAGGGCGTTTGCTGCCGCACCCAATCTACTACCTCATCAAGTCTTACCGGCTCGCAATCGCTGGCAAGGTAGCAGGTCTCCAGTGACGCTCCCGAAAGTGCCAGCTTCACAAGGTGGGCAGCGGCCTCCGCTGCATCCTCCTCGTGAATCCGGTTACTGAACGGTGCTGGCTTCGCCGGATTCATGCGCCCCTCCTGGACCTCCTCGAGAAAACGCCGCCGTGAAGGCCCGTAAATGCCGCTGTATCGAATGATTGTCGCCGGATGGCCGCTTTCCAATGCGGTCTGTTCACCGGCCAGGACCTGCTCGCCGCTGAACCGGGCCGGTTCTGTGGAGCTGGATTCATCTACCCAGCTGTCGTCATCCTGTGAATAGACACTGCTGCTGCTCACAAAGAAAAGGTGCTTCAGAGACTGACTGCCGACGGCCGCCAACAAATTTTCCAGGCCAGTCACATAGGCATCGCGATAGCCCTGCTGGTCGTAGCTGGAGGGCGTCAGGCAATAGAGGATGATATCGAGATCAGCAGGAAGTTTGCGGGTCAGGGTCTCAGGCCTGGTCAGATCAGCGCCGATGCCGTGAACACCCTCGGGAACACGCCCGGGATTTCGCCGCAGGCCAAACACGGTGGCCGAGGTTGTCAGCCGACTGGCAATGGCGCCACCGAGTTTGCCGCAACCGGCAACGAGAATTCGGGGCGTCTTACGACTTTCAGTGATTGCCATAGACAATTTCAATCCTTATGCTTTACCTCATAAATTCGTGAAACTTCGACCCGCATCTATCTGACCGGAGCTCACCATGACTCTCACCGAGTTACGATACGTCGTTACGCTGGCCCGCGAAAGGCATTTTGGCCGGGCTGCAGAGCGTTGCCATGTCAGCCAGCCAACGCTCAGTGTTGCTGTGAAAAAGCTGGAAGACGAGCTCGGTATCCCTCTATTCGAGCGAAGCAAAAGCAGCATCCGCGTGACCGAAACCGGTCTGCGCATTATCGAGCAGGCCCAGCGGGTGCTCGATCAGGTCGGCCTGATCAAAGACATGGCTCAGGATGGCAAGAACCAGCTCAATTCGCCTCTGAAGGTCGGTGCGATCTACACCATCGGTCCCTATCTGTTCCCACACCTGCTCCCCGAATTGAGGCGTGCGGCCCCGGAAATGCCGCTTTATATCGAAGAGAACTATACCGCCAACCTGAGGCAGAAACTCCGGCAGTCTGAGCTGGATGCCATTATTATTGCCCTGCCGTTCGAGGAGCCGGAAGTAGTTACCCTGCCGCTCTACGACGAACCGTTCGTAGTGTTGCTGCCCGCGGGACATCCGCTGGCCAGCAAGGAGCAGTTGACTGCCGACGAGCTGGCCAAGGAGCAATTGCTATTGCTCGGGCCCGGACACTGTTTCCGGGATCAGGTTCTGGAATCCTGCCCACCCCTGGTAGAAGCCGTAACCCACCGGGCAAACAACGGCTCACCAGCGTTGGTGACCGAAGGCAGTTCTCTGGAAACCATTCGCCATATGGTCGCTTCCGGCCTGGGCATCACAGTTTTACCACTCTCGGCGGCCACCGCCATGCAGTACCACGAGGACATTCTGGCCGTTCGACCGTTTGCGTCCCCGGTGCCGTTCCGCACGGTGGCTCTGGCCTGGCGGGTTACGTTCCCGCGGCCCAAGGCTATTGATGTGCTCTCCCTGGCTGCCAGCCAGTGCCGGGTAATCGAAAAGGCGAAAACAGACACACCGGTTGTGGCCGAAAGCGCCTGAGCCTGACTATGACGTCACTGGATGACATACCGGTCACCCAGCTCAAGGGCGTAGGAAACGCCCTGGCAGAAAAGCTCGCCAAGCTGGGTATTACCTCCCTGCAGGACCTGCTGTTTCACCTGCCTCACCGATACGAAGACAGAACCCGGGTAATACCCATGGGAAGTCTTCGCATCGGTGATGTGGCCGTGGTGGAAGGGGAGGTTATGAAAGCGGACCTGATCATGGGTCGCAGACGCAGTTTGCAAGTAACCCTCCGGGATAACAGCGGGTTTCTGGTGATGCGCTTTTTTCATTTCAACGCGGCCCAGAAAAACCAGTTGAGCGAGGGCGCCAGGGTTCGCTGCTTCGGCGAAGTCCGGCCCGGGCGCGCAGGTTATGAGTTCTACCACCCGGAGTACCAGATCAATCCGCCGCCCATGCCAGCGGAAGGTGAGGCGACCCTGACCCCGGTTTACCCGCTGACAGAGGGCATCCAGCAGCCACGCGTCCGCTCGCTCTGCCAGCAGGCTCTGGGCTATCTTGACCGGTTCCCGATCCGTGACTGGCTGCCCGGGAACCTGCTGGCCGAGTATCAGCTGCCCGCAATCACCGAAGCCGTCCAGCTGGTGCATTCCCCGCCAGCCAGCGCGCCGGTCAACCTGCTTATGGAAGGGCGCCATCCGGCGCAACAGCGCCTGGTGATGGAAGAGCTGCTGGCCCATCAGCTGAGCTTGCTCCAGGTGCGTGAACAGATTCAGGCCCGTGAAGCGCTCCCGCTCCTGCCCACGGGGGATTTGCCCGAGCGTTTCCTGGATTCCCTGCCCTTTGCACTCACCGGTGCGCAGCGCCATGTGCTGGCCGATATCCGTCAGGACCTGAGCCAGCCACTGCCGATGCTCCGGCTTGTTCAGGGCGATGTTGGCTCGGGCAAGACCGTTGTCGCGGCATTGGCGGCGTTGCAGGCTATTGGCGCCGGTGCACAAGTAGCCCTGATGGCGCCCACCGAAATCCTTGCCGAACAGCATTTTCAGAATTTCCGGGCATGGCTGGAGCCTCTGGGCATCCGTCTCGCGTGGCTATCCGGGAAGGTAAAAGGAAAGACCCGGACGGAAACGCTGGAAGCGGTCCAGTCAGGGGATGCCGCCGTGGTGATCGGCACCCATGCCCTGTTTCAGGACGACGTCAGGTTCCATCGTCTTGCCCTGGTCATCGTCGATGAACAGCATCGTTTCGGCGTACACCAGAGGCTGGCCTTGCGGGAAAAGGGTGTCGGTGGCTCACTGGCACCTCACCAGTTGATCATGACCGCAACACCCATTCCCCGTACGCTTGCCATGAGCGCCTATGCCGATCTCGATACCTCGGTGATTGATGAACTGCCTCCAGGACGGAAGCCGATCGAAACCATCGTGATTCCCGACAGCCGCAGGGAAGATGTGATTGAACGGGTTCGGGGCGCCTGCAGGGAAGGTCGACAGGCCTATTGGGTGTGCACTCTGATCGAGGAGTCCGAGGCTCTGCAGTGTCAAGCCGCGGAGGTGACTGCCCAGGAGCTTGCCGAGCGATTGCCGGACCTGAAAGTGGCGCTGGTGCATGGCCGGCTAAAGGCTCAGGAAAAGGCGGCGGTGATGGAGCAGTTCAAAGTTGGCGAGCTGGACCTGCTGGTCGCGACCACGGTGATTGAGGTTGGGGTGGACGTCCCCAACGCGTCGCTGATCATCATTGAAAACCCGGAACGCCTGGGGCTGGCCCAGTTGCATCAACTCCGTGGTCGTGTTGGCCGGGGCGAGCAGGCAAGTTTCTGTGTCCTGATGTACCACCCGCCTTTGTCCGCCAATGGCAAGGCCCGGCTGCAGGCGCTCAGGGACAGCCAGGATGGCTTCTTTATTGCCGAGAAAGACCTGGAGATTCGGGGGCCGGGCGAAGTATTGGGTACCCGGCAGACCGGTATGATGCAGTTTCGTCTGGCGGACTTCGAACGCGACAAGGGCTGGATTGAGCCAGTTCGGAAAATGGCGCCGGGATTGATGGTTCATCCGGAGACTGTCCGCGCTCTGGTGCGACGATGGCTCGGTGAGAGAACCCGTTACGGCGATGTGTAAAGGCGTCCGTTTATTCACTGAAAGCGTATGAAAACGCTCTGGAAATAGAGTTCAGTCAACGTCAGAGTCATTTCTTTGCCCTATACTGGGTTTAGTATGATTTTCGGGTTCGGGTTATCCGGCGGAAAACAGCAATATTCGGGAGAAATTTATGGAATTACCTGTCGCAGTTCAGCAGGCTCTGGGTGAGACCGCAGCGGGTGTATCCTTGAGGGATGTCAGCACCGCCAGCCGAAAAGAACTGTTACGCATGGTCTTGCTGACTGATGAGCAAGGTAACCTTCAGGTGATTTGTCGCAAGGACGATCTGATTGATTTAGAACAGATGAACAAGGAACTCGGGCGTGATCTGAGTCTGATGAAGCGCCGCGAGCAAGTGCGGGTGAGAGAGCGGGCTGGCCTTAAAGCGCTTCCAGCACTGCCTTCATTGACCGGCTGGCCAACGCTTGTTGATGAGCGTGTGGATCAACTTTCTGCGGTTGCGTTGGAGCTTGGCGAACAGAATCTCGCGATGGTCATGCCTGCAGAGGACTTTCAGGCTCTGACAGCCAACGCCGATCGACACTCTCTTGCAGTCGCCCTGGAATCCATTTCGGTTAATTATGATGACCACGACAGAGATCGGGATCAATTCCATTCGGCCATCAAAAAATTCACCGGTTTAAGAATACAGCAGAGACTTGAAGATACGCTTGAGTTACCACCACTGCCTGAAACCGCGCAGAGAATCATCCATTTACGAGTAAATCCCAATGCTGTGATGGGGGACCTCGTTGATATCGTCGAGAGCGATCCAAGCTTGGCAGCGCAGGTGGTCAGTTGGGCGTCGTCTTCGTTCTATGCCGCCGCCGGCCAGGTAAAATCAGTGCATGATGCGGTGTCCCGAGTTCTCGGATTCGACCTTGTCATGAACCTGGCCATGGGCCTTTCGTTGGGGCGGGCATTAAAGCAGCCTCAGGATCATCCCGAAGGTTATGTGGATTACTGGCAGCAGGCTATCTGGCAAGCCCAGTCCGCCGGTATTTTGGCCAGCATGATGCCCCGCGGAGAGCGTCCTGTCTTTGGTCTTGCCTATCTGGGAGGCCTTCTCCACAACTTTGGCCACCTGGTTCTGGCGCAAGTGTTTCCGCCACATTTCAAGCTGGTATGCCGTTCGCTGGAAGTGAATCCTGATATTGATTCCTCCGTTACTGAACACTATTTACTTGGCATTACCCGAGAGCAGATTGCAGCCCAGCTCATGGAGAACTGGGGCATGCCCGACGAGGTCACACTGGCAATCCGTTATCAAAAGAATCGCTTCTACAGTGGATCGAACAGCGTGTACGCCCGTTTGCTCTGGCTCGGCCGGCAGTTGCTAACGGCACGAGGTGTAGCTCTCGGCGCCGGTGAAGAGGTTGATCAGGCAGTCTTCGATGAGTTGGGTCTTGATCGAGGGCAGGTTGAGGAACAGTTCGATGAACTGGTTCACAATAAAGATAGCGTTATGGCAATGGCCGGTATGATGAGTCAGTAAGGTCTACATCCCCATATTTTGATTCAAAAAAAGCCGGCTCAGAGGCCGGCAAGCTCACCCGCTTTATTGCAGAGTCGTCCAAACTTATCAGGAGAAAACAACGTTAGGTGGCACCTGCCGCAGATGATCGGTGCCCCCTTGCTTCTAATTTAGACCCTGATGGAAAAAAGAAAAGTCAACAGTTGTAACCTGGAAGGAATGATCGTCGTGTCAGTTTTTCACCGCGTCAGAACCTTTTGATTTCATGAGCTAAATTATTCTTTTTGTCGACCGAGTGGTTACAAAATGTTACAAAAATAAGGTCTGACCAGTTCCTGGATGCTTGAATAGCTGACTCTAACCTGAAAAGGAGTGGTGTCGGATAGCGGTTGCGGCCCGGCGAATCGCATCGGCATGCTTCTGTTCCACTTCGAAACGTTCCTTGTCCATCTTGTCCACGAACTTTGTCTCCGTTGCTTGCCGTGCCCGGTGCGTGGGCATGTGCTGCAACTGGTCATGCACTTCCTGGAATACACTGAAAGGTGATTGCTCCAGCAACTCCGGAGCAATGTGATCGAGCAGGCCCTTGAGTCTCAGGCAGGCTTCCGAGTATTCGATCTGATCCTCTTCAACCGCCATCGCAATAACATGAACACTGCGGATCATGTCTTGTCTGCGGTTGGTCTGGAACGCCTCGGCTTTGGCCTGCCGTTTGCGATTTTCCGAAAGCAACCCCGTCTGACGCCGGATGAAGACCGCCAGCAGAACGATGGCGATGAGACCAGCAATAATCAGACTCCACTGCAGCCACTGGGGCATTTTCAGCTCCTTTTATGAATCAGGCCCGTTTGCGTTGGCGCTCCGGGCGCCAGACTTTGACAGCAACGGGCTGTCCATTCAATACGGAAGTGCCAGAGAGCGGATCAATTCGACCGTCGCTGAGCAAGTCGTTGATGCTGGCACCGGCATGGGCAGCCGCCACTGACTGGCCAGTGCCGTCGCGGTCATGGCCCCAGCCATGGGGAATGGATACCACGCCGGGCATGACATCCTCGGTAATTTCAACCGGCAAGACTATCTGCCTGGATTTCGAAGATATTTCTGCAGAGTCAGCGGCCTGCAAACCCAGGCGGCTGGCGTCTTTGGGATGAATCATCAGGGTGCACCGGTCCTTGCCCTTAACCAGCCGCTGACTGTTGTGCATCCACGAGTTGTTGCTCCGGACGTGGCGCCGGCCAATCAGTTGCAGAGACTCGCCGGCCGGTGCAGCCAGGGCCTCATGCAGCCTGCCAAGGTCGTCCAGGTAGCGCCTTGGCGCAAGGTTGATCTTGCCATCGCGGGTAAACAGGCGTTCAGGCAGGGACGGCTGGAGAGGGCCCAGATCGACGCCGTTCGGGTTGTCCTTCAGGGCACTCAGGGAAAGCCCTTTCGGTAGCTCCTGCCAGTGGCGGTTCAGGGGGCTGAGCTTGGCCAGTCCACGAAGCGGATGTCGTTTCGGCAGGATATCCATCACCAGATCGACCGCAGGCTGCAGCAAGCCCCGCGCACGCCCGGCATCAGCGCCATAGGGGCCGGATCGCAAGAGCAGATCAAGAATCGGGTCTGGCCCAATCTGCTTGAAGGCGCGCCAGCCGAGTTCCGCCCGCAGGGCCAGTTGCCCACCTTTCCGGAGCTTTTCCAACCGGTGGGCCAGCTCCAGTAGAATCTGCCAGTCATGGCGGGCTCCCGGGCCGGCATCGAACAGTGCTTCGCTGTATTTGGCGAAATTGCGCACCGCAAACATGCTGAAAATCAGATCGTAGTGGCTGCGTTCCAGCGCCGCGGTCGGGGGCAGGATGATATCCGCATGCCGGGTTGTTTCGTTGAGGTAATAATCCACCGAGACCATGAAGTCGAGGCCGCCCAGGGCTTCCTCCAGACGTCGGCCGTTGGGGCTGGAGAGAACGGGATTGCCGGCAACGGTGACAAAAGCCCTGATCTGCCCATCGCCAGGGGTTAACATCTCATCGGCCATGGTGCTGGCCGGGTATTCTCCGCCGAATTCAGGCAGCCCCTTCACGCGGCTGTGGCGCTTGCCGAAGTGACCCTTCTGACCGGCCATGGCACCAAGCTCTACCAGATCAATCGCCGGCTGCGAGAACAGAACGCCGCCGGGCAGGTCCAGTTTCCCGGTCAGGATGTTGAGGCAATAGGCCAGCCAGGTTGCCACACCGCCAAAGGTCTGGGTGCTTGTCCCCATGCGCGTGTAAAGAGCCGCCTTTCGCGTGGTGGCGAGCTGTCGGGTGAGGGCGCGAATGTCCTCCGCGGAAATACCGGTGTGTGCGCTGACCACTTCCGGGGTGAAGCTGAGAGCCGCCAGGCGCAGAAGGTCTGCGTCTTTCACCAGCCTTTCCGCCGGACCGGGATCCACCAGCTTTTCTTCAAACAATGTATGCACCATGGCCATCATCAGCAGGGCATCGCTTCCGGGCCGGACGAAGTGGAATTCGTCGGCAAGCTTTGCGGTCTCGGTGCGGCGGGGGTCCACCACAACCATCTTGCCGCCGCGCTGCTTCAGGGCCTTGAGTCGCCCGCGGAAGTCCGGAACCGTCATCAGGCTGCCATTGGACGCCATGGGATTAGCGCCAATGCAGATAAACAGATCCGTGTGATCGATATCGGGAATGGGAAACAGAACCTGATGCCCGAACATCTCGAGACTGGCGAGCATGTGAGGCAGCTGATCGTTGGACGTTGCTGAAAACCGGTTCTGGGTTCCGATGGCCCGCAGTAATGGCATGGTGGCAACCAGAGAGCCATGGTTGTGTACGTTCGGGTTGCCGAGGTAAACGCCGATGCTGTTGCGGCCGTGGTCCTGGCGGGTCTGGTGGAGCTTTTCGGCGACCAGGTCAAACGCCTCCGCCCACTCCATTTCCTGCCAGCCGGTCCCGGTTTTGCGTATCGGCTTTTTCAGGCGGTCCGGATCTTCGTGCAGATCCTGAAGCGCAACCGCCTTCGGACAGATATGCCCCCGGCTGAGCGGATCATTCTCGTCACCCTTGATGGATGCAATCCGCCCGTCCTTCATTTCGATCGCGACACCGCACATGGCCTCGCAAAGGTGACAGGTACGGTAGTGGGTGCCGTTTTCCATGAAGGGCCTCTCCTGAAGGATTGTTGTTTTGCTATAGCGGTTTCAATCTGCAACCAGATTAGCAGTAAATGACTTGGAGAGGGAAATAACCCTCGGTTGTACCCGGTGCAAAAAGGGCCAACCCGAAGGCTGGCCCTTTGCAATGGTTTCAGAGCATTTTTAATGCTCTGTCGGGATCTCTTTGACCGGGTTGGATATGAAGTTGAGGTAAACGCCCTGTTCGGGGATTTGTAGCGGCAGATCAATCGTCACGATTTCGCCGCCAGGCACCCCAAGCGCCCGCGCCCGGACATTAATGTCGACCAGGTTTGAATTGCGTTGCTCAATCTGCATCCGGCCGTCATCGAAGAAGGTAATATTGCCCTCCAGTTCAAGCACAAACTCCCGGCCGTACAGGTCGTGGCGGCCCCCCAGCGGGATTTCCATATCAGGCGCATCGAGCATCAATTCGGCCCGGGTCTTGAAGACCGGCTGGCCATTTTCACCCTCGGTTATAACCCCGGGTATCAGGCCAGAGCGGCTGCAGCCCGGGCCGGAACACGCCGGGTCGTCCTTGGCATAGCGCATGCGGAGGACCTGGGTATTGGTAATGGACTCCTCCTGGAGTGGGATAAATCCAAAAACCCTAAGCTCTGTGAACACACTGATCGATGTGGTCGCCAACTGCGTGGGATACAGGTTCACCAGAATCCCCTCATCGCCGGTTGGCTCATAAACGCCAGGGCCAATAACTTCCGTGTTGAGGGCGTAGGTCTGGTAGATGAACTTATCTTTGGGGCAACGCTCGCCGGTCTCGCAGCCAACCCGCGCATCGGCGGTACTGGCTACAATTACGGGCGGAGAGGCTGATGCTTCGTTATTGCGAACCCTCAGTTTCGTTGAATTGGCTGAAGCGGCCCAGCCCTCAGCGTCGCTGCCCTGGTGGTCAAACGGCTCAAGACAGTCCGGGTTGGTGTTGGAGTCACAGTCCACAATGAAGTTGGCATTGGTGTCGCGAACTGGCAGGTTTCGCAGAGGCGTGAAAACGCTGTCCAGAGGCTCGGTTCCGGTGAAATAGATCACCATGTCGTCCGGTCCGTTGTTGCCACCTCCGTCATCAAGCCCTTCAAGCAGGTCGGTTTTCAGTGCAAGGCCATCGGAATCGCAAACTGAGGTGTAGCTTCCAGTCGAGCAGCTTCCTGCATCCTCCGATGACTTCAGGGTGTACCGATAGTGTGCGTCGGCTTCCCAGGGCTGGTCCGGGTAGAACCGGATCCGCTGGAGATTCTTTTCAAGCCGGCCAGGTACGTTGCTTTCCACAACCGTGACCGAACCATTGGGCTCCTGCCTCACTTTCTCGACGATGAAGGTGTCTCCCTGAATAATGGAATTCAGGTCCATGGACTTGGAGAAGACAATGGTAATGGGACGATCTGACGGCATGGTGCTGACCGGTAGAGTGTCACCCACACCGCCATCGGAATAGCACTGTCCCAGTACGCCGGCGGAGAGATCCAGCAGACTATGATCGGTTTCGCACGGGTAGCCTGGATAGGTGGTCAGGGCCAGGGCAGGCCGCCGGGTTAAAGTGGAGCCGCCAATATCGTCCAGTGAAAACTGTAACGGTGCCACGGTGGCTGGGTTGCCGGCCAGATCGGTCAAACCATCGATGACGACTTCGTAGTAAACGCCATGGCGCAGACCATCGCCCGGATTCAGGATAACGGCAGTTCCGTCCAGTTGTGTCTCAAGTGTCTCAACAGGAACACCATCCGCGAACAGTGAAATTCCGGTATCAATGGAGTCCGCGGCAAGCGGCTCATCAAAGAACAGAATGACCGGATCCCCGGGGCGCTGCATGGACTGGCGCGTATCCGGAATGGCGTTGTCCGGTCCGGGCATCCAGCTGATCAGGCTGGGCGAAGTGCTGTCCAGCTCGCGGAGTAGCTCGGCATCCAGAACCGAATCGGCATCGGTGGCCGCCTGAAGATGGAACGCGATGGTCGAGTCTGTGTACTCCTGGCCGAGAAGGTTTGGCTCCACCATTCCGATGGCATCGATGGTCAATACGCCATCCTGCACCAGTGCGATGCCGCGCAACTCGACCCCCATCAGATCCTGGGAGAGTGCTGCGTTGGGCTGGGCGTTTTCGGTGTTCATGGAGACATCCATAAACAGCGTGATATGTCTGGGCGCGTTAATGTCATTGGTGTAGGGGTTGGGGCTCAGGTAGCCGGATGCGTCTGACAACATGGTGACCTTGATGTTGCCAGTAGTCTGGAGCTGACCGTTGGCGGCATCCAGCACAGGAACCTCGCCGCCCACCAGAACATCCAGACTGGTACTGTTCAGCACGCTGCCCCGGGCGATACGCAACGGAAGCGCTTCATCAGCCTCGAAGGCCGGCGCATAAGCCAGCTCTGCAAACAGATCGCCGGTCTGTTGGGAGGGGCCTGCTTCTCCCTGGAGCACCGAGTTGAGCGTGACGCCGTTAATGGCCTGGCCGTTCAGGACTGATCGGGTGACGTCTTGCTCCGCAATACCTGCGGCCAGCCCGGAATCAACAGCAGACTGCTGAAGTACGACCGTTGGGCCTGTCTCGCGGGGCGTGAATGCGATTTCCTCACTGAACCGGTCTGCTTCGGGCGAAGTCAGGCTGGCCAGGTTTTCCAGGCGCAGGGTATAGGTCTGGCCGGTGTCCAGGACATCGTCCTTGCTGCCACAGTCCCTGGGATCCTCGACCACACAAGGGTCCACCGTTATCCGATTGCCTTTCACCAGAACCATCGCTGGAACAACCTCTCCGCTGCCATCCAGCAGCTGGATGGAACCGCCGAGAGCCTTCCAGTCCGGATGGATCGGGTGGGTCATGGCCAGGCGGAATGTGGAAAAGTTCATGGCCTCGAACGGGCTGTTGTTTGCCGGAACCTGCCAGGCGATATCAAAATCCGCGGCCGAGTTGGTTATGCTTGCGGGTCCGGAGAAACTTCCCCGAGTCTCGAACTGGATGCCGGCATCGCCGACCGCGTTGGGGGTGTCGATCTGGCGACCGCCCTCCGCAGCCAGCGGTTCGCTGAACGTCACCGTGTAGTCGCCGAGCGTGTCGAGTTCCGACGAGGGCGACAGCATGAGGCTTTTACCGCCGTCAATCCGGCTGATAGAAAAGGGCAGTGACTGTTCCTGAGATTGCAGCAGAATCTTGTTTTGGAGATCTGCATCCTCATCGGTCAACGCATGGCTGAAGCGCAGAACAATGTCGGCTTTCGGGCTGACATCTGCCTGGCCATCAGCAGGGTAGGAATACACCACCGAGCCGGGGGAGACTTTCTCATTCATGGTCTGTTCGTCGCCACCACAGGCGGCCAGTAACAGGGCGGGTATAAGTGCCAGTGTGTTGTTGTACTTCATGGCGTGCCCTCCTTAAAACTTCAGGGTGATGGAGCCGCTGACAACGTGAACGTCGCCGTCTGCAGTAACCGGCGTTTCGTTGCCGTCAAAATCCACCAGTGTGAAATCGCGCTCCTGCAGTTGCTGGTACTGGTAACCGATGTCCAGACGGACGGGATAGGCCAGCAGACGGGTGCGGTCATACGTGGCGCTCAGGCCCAGGCCCACGACAATCTTGTCGGTATCGAGGTAATTGATCTCGGGGTTGCGGGTAGACTTGAGCGGTGATTCCTCATAGGCAACGCCGCCGCGCACAGAAAAGTTCTTGTTGAGTGCGTACTCGGCGCCGATCCGTGGAATCAGCACGTCGTCGAACTGAATCCGGCTGCCCGCTGGCACAGACTGCTGATCCTTGATCGTATCGGAAGAAAATTCCTTCTCCAGCTCTGACCAGTTCTGCTGCTCCACGCTGCCACCAATCCGCCAGTTTTCGCCCTTGTATTGAGCGCCAAAGCCGAAGGTTTCCGGCTGGAAGGAATCAATGGTGGAGACCGACAGACTCAGGCCGGGATCCGGAATGGTCTGGGTGACAATGATGTTGGAATCAACCGACGTGGATGCCGCTGACTTGGTTCGATAAGTGAGTGCGGTTTCCCAGCCGTTCAGGAAGCAGTCGCTGTCCGGGCAGAATGTGCTGCCCAGATCAATGGTGGTGCCCAGAATGGTTTTCAGTGAGGGTTCGGCATTGACCGCAAGGCGTTCCCGGCTGGTCTCGCCACCCAAAGTAGAGACCGCATCGAGGTTTGCCTGGGCATCCAGGGTGACGCGCACCGAAGCACCGGCGGAGATGCCGCGCCAGATCGGCGTAGCGCCACCGATGTTCAGGAACAGGGGCTCTTTACCGTACTGAAGGAACTGGCCGTTCTCCGTGGTCTGCGAATCGAACGCCAGCATTTCCTTGCCGTATTTCTCGACGCCTGCAATGAAGCCCAGATAGATCGGGTGCTTGAAGCGAGTCAGCGAACCCAGATTGGTTTTCATGCCAATCAGCACCTGCTGGCTTGGTGAGTTGGCCAGGATGTCGCCATTGGCATTCGGATTGGCAGAACGCAGTTCCTGTTCGGCATGCAGAATGCCAGCCGTCAGCTCCCCACGCTCATCTTTGGTCAGATAGGCTGGGTTGTAATAGGTGGCTGACACCTGATCGTTGAACATGGACAGTGACTGGGCTGTGGCAACATCCACTGGCATGACGCCATAGGTGGTGCCGAGGTTGCCCATACTGGCGTTAACCGAAATAGAGAAACCGACAGAGGCGGTGGCGATTGCAAGAGACAGTGCCCTTGACCGGGAAGGGGAGGAAAAAGCCATTGATACACTCCATTACTTCGTTGTTTTTATACTCGGGCCGCGGAAGGGCGGCTGGTATTTTTGTTCGGGAGGTAGTGTATTCGGCTTGTCTTTAAGGAGCGTTGGCTTTTTTGACAAGAATTGTTGTCGCGACAACCATGGAAGGGAATAAATCTCATTGGAGGAATAGGGGAGTTTGCTAGGTCTGAAGGTTTGAGTTTCTCGTACCAAGTGTTTGCAGGTGACAGTTATGAAAACCGGAATGACCTCTAAGGCTTCGACCTTTTCGTGTGTGTAAAAAAAACTGACATAATTTGAGCTTCTCGAACTGTTTAAGCAAACTCCTGCATCGTCATTTTCGTTGGATAACACTGAAGTCGCTTTGCCAAAAAATAACCGCGAGCTACGTCGCGGCTACTTGTGTAGCTGGACAACTTTTGAGGGTCGCCCAGGGCGGGTCTGCCGTTTGGTCGGACTTTGCTTTAATGCAGTTTGCTGTGACGACGAATTGTGAGCCCAAGAATTCCAAGCCCCATCAACGCTAAAGTGCCAGGCTCTGGGACTGTTACTGTCGGAGTGCCTTCTCCGATTAGTTTTGCTGAGCCCCCTTGGAAACTGCCTCCCTCAATGCTCTGGACCCGCATACCCACTCGTTGTTCTAAGAATTGGTTAGCGGTTAAACCTGCGATTATTAAGTTAAAGCGTAAGCGCCAATAAATCCGCACCTGTGGCTGGCAACTGAATTTCGCCACACTGATTCCTGCTTTCAAATGAAGGAGGAATCCGATGACCACCCCTGATTTACATCAGTTCTGGCAACAGACGCTATCGGACTGGCAGGCCTCGGGCCTGTCCGGTGCCGCCTACTGCAAACAAGAGTCCCTTGTTTACCACCGGTTTGTCTAC
>OJIS01000003.1_pt1 | contig 165012 bp, 145 predicted proteins | sample 1595671 | NCBI WGS metagenome assembly OJIS01 (sample SAMN05416814, study PRJEB24817) | seawater metagenome | isolation source: Sea water | place: Canada:Atlantic | collected 2013-07 | reverse complement strand
ATCTACACAGAGTAGATCGTCGGCAGCGTCAGATGTGTATAAGAGACAGATGGCAAAGAGCGTGGTGTAAGTCAGTGCGGCGGCGCTTTCGCGACAGCCATCCTCCTTGAACTGACGCACCAGCAGCGCGAAGAAGGCACGAATGGAATCCAGCCTGGCACGAACCGGAATGACGTTTTCATCAGTTTCCATGCTATCGGCATCCTCTCCTTGCCAGCGGGTTCAAGCGCCTTACAATGGCACCCTCATCCACAGAATATGCAAAACTCATGACGGACTACACCATCTTCCATAACCCGCGCTGTTCAAAATCCCGCCAGACGCTGGCTTTGCTGGAAGAAAACGGCATCCAGCCCACTATCGTAAAGTACCTGGACGACACCCCGGATGCCGCCACGCTGAAAACCCTCATCAAGAAACTCGACCTTGCCAACGCCCATGATCTGGTGCGCAACAAGGAAGCCGACTATAAAACGGCAGGCTTGTCGGCGGATAGCAGCGAGGATGCAGTCATTGCCGCCATGGTGCAGTATCCGAAACTGATTGAGCGCCCCATCGTGGTACGGGGCGACAAGGCGGTGCTGGGACGCCCGCCGGAAAACGCCCTTAACCTGCTGGACTGACACCATCATGACGGATTATGTACTGGTGCTTTACTACAGCCGCAACGGCAGTGTGGCCAATCTGGCGCAACAGGTCGCTCGCGGCATTGAAGGCTCTGGCATGGAAGCCCGCCTGCGCACGATACCGGCAATCTCTGCCAACTGTGAAGCCACGGAACCCGCCGTACCGGAACAGGGCGCGCCCTATGCCACCCTGGAAGACCTGGCCGGTTGCAGCGGCCTGGCGCTGGGTTCGCCCACTCGCTTCGGCAATATGGCGGCGCCGTTGAAATACTTTGTCGACCAGACCAGCGATCTGTGGATGAAAGGCACTCTGATCGGCAAACCCGCCGGCGTGTTCTGTTCCACCAGCAGCCTGCACGGCGGCCAGGAAAGCACCCTGCTGTCCATGATGACCCCACTGCTGCATCACGGCATGGTGATTACCGGTGTGCCCTATTCCGAACAAGCACTGCTGGATACTCGCAGTGGCGGCACTCCCTATGGTCCTACCCACGTTGCCGGCACCGATTCAGACCCGTCGCTGACCGACCATGAAATCTCTCTGGCAAGGGCCCTGGGCAAACGCCTGGCTACCCTCGCCCGCCAACTCAAGGCCTGAACATGAATCTCCTGCTTCTGCGTATCAGCTACGCACTATTATTGTTTGTTGGCATCTCCGGGCTGTTCAGCCTGGCCCCGCCGGATGTGCACATTGTCTCCAGCATTATCTTTGCGGTGATTCTCTATGCCCCTCTAGTGCTGATGCTGCCGGCCGTGATCAGTGGTAACAAGCGCCAGGCCACCTGGTTGTGCTTTATTCTGCTGTTCTATTTCTGCGGTTATGCCATCCAGCTACTGGATCCGCCGCCAGTCCGCACCCTGGCCATTGCCAAGACGTCATTGACGGTAATGCTGTTTGTTTTCTCTGCGCTGCAGATTCGCCAGGGGCAACATGCTGATTGACGAACGGTTCGAGGTCGAAACACCGGAAGGGGCCATGCTCAGCCTGTCCCTGGCCGGCCCGGTGACCCGGGCCATGGCCTATGGCATCGACCTCACCCTTCGTTTGTTGATCTTTGCGATACTGGCCTTTGTGCTCAGCCTGCTCGGCAAAATGGGCATCGGTTTGCTGCTGATCATCGGCTTTGCCCTGGAATGGTTTTACCCCACCCTGTTCGAAGCCCTGCGCCATGGCCAGACCCCCGGCAAGAAAGCCATGGGCATTGCTGTGGTCCACGCCAACGGCAGCCCGCTCAGTTTCAACGGCAGTCTGATCCGCAACCTGCTGCGCACCGCCGATGCTTTCCCGCTGTTTTACCTGCTGGGTTTCATCACTACCCTGATCAGCCCCCGCTATCAGCGCCTGGGAGATATGGCGGCCAATACCCTGGTGGTGCATATCGAAAAAACCGAGACCAGCCGCAAGCAACATAACGGCCCGACCAATCCACCGGACTGGCCGCTCAGCTCCCAGGACCAACTGGCCCTGCTGGCTTTCCACGAACGCCAGGACCAGTTTTCCGAAGCCCGCCAGCAGGAGTTGGCACAGCTGGCATTCCCGGAACTGAGCCCGCCCCTGGCACTGCAGCGTCTGCGATCAGTGACCCGTTACCTGATTGAGGGGGCCCAATGAAACAGGCCCGCTTCGAACAACAGTACCGCCCGCTATGGGACTCTCTGGAGCAGCAACTGGATCAACTGGAGGCGCTGCGGGTGTCGCGCAAGAAGCGCCTGCCCCTGGACCGCTTCGTGGCGGATTACCGCCAGCTCTGCCACCAACTGGCATTGGCCCGGGAGCGCACCTACAGCCTGGAATTGCAGCAATATCTGAACAATCTGGTGCTACGTGCCCACCGTCAGCTGTACCGCTACAACCCTCCCCTGGCTGATCGCATTGGCGAATTCTTTGCCAGCGGATTTCCCGGTGCCGTTCGCCGGCAATGGAAGTGGCATCTGATCAGCGCACTCAGTTTTATTCTCTCCATCACGCTTGCCTGGGCTCTGGTGCAACAACAACCCGAGATGGTCTACACCGTGGTGGACGAAGCCATGCTCTCGGAGCTGGAGCTCATGTATCAGCCGGCAGATTCTGCCAGCGGCGACATCCATGCCGGGCGCGAGGGCGAAGATGATGTGCTGATGTTCGGTTATTACATCAAGAACAACATCGGCATTGCCTTTCGTACCTTTGCCGGCGGCCTGCTGTTGGGCGTGGGCGCCATTTTTGTCATGCTGTTCAATGGCAGTTTCTTTGGCGCCATTGCTGGCCACCTGATCAACACCGGCGGCCATGAGGCCTTCTTTACCTTCGTGATCGCCCACGGTGCCCCGGAACTCACCGCCATCGTGCTGGCCGGGGGCGCCGGGCTGCGGCTGGGCTGGTCGATTATCGCACCGGGCCAATGGTCGCGGCTGGATGCCCTGCGCCTGGCGGCACGGGATGCCTTGCCGACCATGTACGGGGTCTTCGCCCTGCTGCTGCTGGCCGCGTTCATCGAAGCCTTCTGGTCACCCAGAGACTTCGCACCCACCATAAAATACAGCGTCGGTGCCGCCTGCTGGGCACTGCTTTATCTCTATCTTTTCTTCGGGGGACGTCAACGTGGAGCTGGAAAAGGCTAGCGCCCGCCTGGCACCGCGTAGCCCCTGGCAGGCGGTGGACCTGGGCACAAAACTGTATCGGCAATGGGCCGCACCGGTGCTATGGGTATGGCTGGCGTTCACACTAGTGCCCTTCGGATTACTACTGGGCTGGTCGCTGCTGGCAGAAACCCTGTGGCCACTGTTCCTGTTCTGGTGGCTCAAGCCACTCTGGGAGCGTCCGTTACTGGCCTGGTACAGCCATGCCCTGTTTGCGGAAACCCTGACCCTGAAGCAATTATTCCAACGCTGGCGCCACTACGCCCTGCCCGGCCTCGCCAGCCAGCTCACCTGGCGACGTTTCAGCCCCGCACGCAGTTTCAACACCTGCGTCTGGCAATTGGAAGGCGCAAAAGGGGAACAACTCAGCCAGCGCTTGCGGGCGCTGAACAGCTACCCCTCCAACCGGGCCGGCATCATGACCATCGTGGTGCTTCACCTGGAGCAATTCATGGCCATGGGGCTGATGGTACTGCTTTACACCCTGGTGCCCTGGCAGTTCAGCCTGGAATGGAGCGACTGGTTCTACGATCAGGGCGCGCTGCAGATGGCCATTGCCAGTGCCACGCTGTACCTGGTCATGTGTGTCACCGAACCGCTCTATGTGGCCTGTGGCTTTGCCCTCTATCTGAACAAGCGCACCTGGCTGGAAGGCTGGGATCTACAACTGGGGCTGACCCGTCTTGGCCGCCACCGTGCCACCCGCAGCGGCGCCACCGTGCTGATGCTGCTGGCCCTGATGTTGCCCCTGCCGGAACCGGCAACGGCTCAACCCGCGCCCCGCAATGAAGAACAACAGCAAGTCATCGAGCTGCTGGCCAGCCCGGACTATATGCCCTTCGAGGAGCGCACTGAGCGACAATGGAAAGACCGGGACGAAGACAGCAGCAGCTGGCTGGAAGAATTCTGGAAGCACTTCTTCGATAACCTGGATGATGATGAGCAACCGGAATCGTCATCCCGCCCCTTCGACATCCCCGATGCTGTGCTGTGGATACTGTTCTGGGCCCTGTTCGCCGGGCTGGTTATCTGGTTGCTCACCAAGGTGATGAATCAGTTGGCCCTGGGCAGCCAGCGGCGGGACCACAGCCCGGTGATCCCCACTCACGTAGCCGGCATGGATATTCGCCGCCATAGCCTGCCGAAAAACCTGCGCCAGGCGGTGGAGAACGCACTGGCAGCCAACGACATTCGCCTGGCCCTGTCGCTGATGCTGCGCAGTGCCCTGGCCAGCTTGCTGCGCCGCTACCCGGTGGCACTGGCCGCCGGCAGCACCGAACAGCAATGCCTGCGCTCCCTCAAGGCCTCCCACGGCGAACCCTTGCCGATTCTCTACCTGCAGCGGCTGATCCAGGCCTGGATCAGCACCGCCTGGGCCCATCGTCCGGTAGATGCCGATGCAGTCCGCAGCCTGCTCACTCACTGGGAGCAGATTCGTGCTGAGGAGGCTGCCGATGCATAGGAAACTGCCCTGGCTGGGCGCCCTGCTGGTGGTGGCACTGATCATCGCTTACTACGCGCTCACCGAGCCAGTCACTGTGATCCAGCGGACTGCGCCTGACAGCGCCATTCAACGCAATCCCTACAGCGCCGCCCAGGCCTGGCTGGCACAACGGGGGCAACCCAGTCAGCGAGTGCTCAGTGCCGCTGCCCTTTTCCCGTTGCCGGAAGAAGACACCACCCTGATCATCGACAAACAGCGAGGTCTGCTCAGCCACAGTCAGGTACGCGCGTTGCTGCACTGGGTGGAAGCGGGCGGCGAACTGATCGTCGAGGCTCGACCACTGCCAAAATCCCGGGATGAAGATACCGCCACAGAAACGGACTGGCAGGACAACGATGCCCTGCTCTACAGCCTGGGGATCACCGTCTGGAAAGGGGAAGCGCTGGCTGACGAGGAGGAACTGGACCCGTTTTTCGAACTGCTCGACGCCCTGCCTGCCTTTGCCGGCAATCCCCTGCAATACTGCCTGCTCACCGACAACGATGAACTGCGCGAAACCTGCGAGGCGCTGGCCTGTGAGGCCCCGCCACAACCGGAGCCCCTGCTGCTGCATGCCGGCGATGACCAGCCCTCCCGTCGCATCCAGCTGCATAGCCAGCATGTACTCTGGCACGACAGCTGGAACGAGGAAGACACCCCGGCAGAGTTTCTCCCCGAGTGGCCGGTGGAAGTGACCGCCTATGCGGACAACGATTACGGCAGCCAGCTGGTCCAGCTATCCCTGGGCGACGGCCAGGTCACCGTGCTCACCGACCTGGGGCTGTGGGACAACCAGAACCTGCTTTATTTCGACCATGCCTGGCTGCTGGCCTGGCTCACTGGCAACCAGCCGGTGTGGTTCGTGCACTCCGTGGCCATGCCACCATTACTGCAATGGTTATGGCTGCGCGCCCCGGAACTGGGAACCGCCCTGCTGCTGCTTGTCGCCCTGTGGCTATGGTCACGCATCCCCCGTCGCGGCCCGATCCAGCCCGTGGCCGAAGACCACAACCGGGATTACCTGCAGCATCTGCACGCCAGTGGCTATTTCCAGTGGCGCACCGAACAGCAGGACACGCTGCTCACCGCCCTGCGGCAGCAGGCCCTGGCCCGACTCAACCGTTACCATCATCAGCGCCAGCAGGCCCTGGAACGCGCCGCCAGTCACCTGAAAGTGACTGTCGCGCAACTGGACCACGCGCTAACACAGCCCCCGGCAAACCGTGACCAGCTCGCCCAGCAGGTAGCCCTGCTGCAGGCTTTAAGGAGTGACACATGACACAGCCCACCACCCTGGCCGACGCCACCCAGCTGGCCCAGGATATTGAACATCATCTCAATCAAGTGCTGATCGGTCAGCAGCAGGTGGTTCGCGAAGTACTGATCGCCCTGGTATCCGGCGGCCATGTGCTGATTGAGGGGGTCCCCGGACTCGGCAAGACCCTGCTGGTGCGCAGCCTTGGCAAGGTGCTGGAACTGGACTTCAACCGTATCCAGTTCACCCCGGACCTGATGCCCACGGACGTGACCGGCCACGCCATGTACGACCAGAAAAGCGAGCAATTCCGCATTCGCCGCGGTCCCGCCTTTACGCAACTGCTGCTGGCCGATGAAATCAACCGGGCCCCGGCCAAGACCCAGGCCGCACTACTGGAAGTGATGCAGGAGCGGCAGATCACCATCGAGGGCAAAGCCTTTACGCTGAATGAGCCCTACATGGTACTGGCCACCCAGAACCCGCTGGACCAGGAAGGCACCTACCCGCTGCCGGAAGCGGAACTGGACCGCTTCCTGTTCAAGGTACTGATCGACTACCCGGACCACGCCGACGAGACCCGTCTGGTGAACATGGTGCTGGACGGTACCATCCGCGCCAGCCTGGATGTGGAAAGCCTGAGCCCGGTCACCGATGCCGCCGGCCTGAAAGCCATGAAGGCGCTCAGCGACAGCGTGTTGATTGATGACGAGGTGCTCGACTATGCCCTGCGCATCGTACGCGCCACCCGGGATTTCAGCGGCCTGAGCCACGGCGCCAGCCCCCGTGCCAGCATCGCCCTGGCCCGGGCCAGCCGGGTACAGGCCCTGTTTGAGGGCCGCGATTTTGTCACCCCGGACGATGTGCAGCAGGTGGCCCGCCCGGTGCTGCGCCACCGCATTCAGCTGAGCGCCGATGCGGAAATCGAAGGCCAGACTCCGGAAACCGCCCTGGGTCGACTGCTGGAACAGGTGGAAGCGCCGAAGCAATGACAGGGAACGCGAGACGCCGGACGCCAGACGCTGGAAGCCTAAAACCCGCACCGCGACTGCTTGCCGTCGTTGCGCTGTGGGCCTTGCTGGCCGTTGCACTATTCTGGCTGCCCGCCGGGTTTGTCGTCGTCTGGTGGGCACTGGGCGCCCTGACTTTGGTGATTGCCCTGCTGGATCTGTGGCACGCCCGCCGCCTGCCCGCACCGCAGGCGCAGCGGGATCTGCCCACCGCCCTGTCGGTTCAGCAACCGCACCCGGTAAGGGTGCGGATCACCTCGGCCAGCCTGCCGGACAGCGTAGAGTTGGCCGACCAGCACCCCGGTGACGACCCCCACACCGGCCTGCCGGCCACCCTGACGCGGGCCAAAGCAGAGCTGACCGAGCTGACCTATCACTACCGGCCCAGCCGCCGCGGCCCGGTACAGTTCGGCGACCTGGTGTTCTGGTTCCCCAGCCGCCTGATGCTGTGGCAGGTACGCAAGGTATGCGACGCCGCCTGCACCGTGCCGGTATACCCGGATTTTTCCCGTCTCAGCCACAGCGGACTGGATGCCAATCATGCCCACCTGCTCACCGGCACACGACTGCAACCGCGCCGCGGCGAAGGCATGGAGTTTCACCAGCTACGTGAATACCACCCCGGTGACAGCCTGCGCCAGATCGACTGGAAGGCTACTGCCCGACGGCGCAGCCTGATCAGCCGGGAATACCAGGATGAGCAGAATCAGCAGGTGCTGGTGATGCTGGATGGCGGGCGGCGTCTGGGGATGCCGGTTGGCTCGCTGACCGGCTTCGACCACGCGCTTAACGCCGCCCTGCTACTGGCCTGGAGTGCGCTCAAGCAAAAGGACAAGGCCGGCGCCATGCTGTTTTCCGGCGACCAGCCACGCTGGCTGCCACCGGTGCAGGGCCAGCAGGGCATCAACCACCTGCTCAACGGACTCTACGATCTACACCCCAGCCAGCATGCCAGTGACTTCAGCCTGGCCGCCCGGCAGCTGGTACGCCGCAGCCGCCGACGGGCCCTTGTGGTACTGGTCACCCGTCTGCAGCAGGAAGATCTGGATGATCTGATGAGCGCCGTGTCCCTGCTGCGCCGCCATCATCTGGTACTGATTGCCGACATGCTGCTGCCGGAACAGGAACAACTGTCACGCCAGCCGGTGGGCAACGATTTTGATCAGGCCCTGCAGGTGTGCGCCGACGCCCAGGAACAACAGGCCCGCCACGACCTGCACACCCGCCTGCGCCATGCCGGCGCCCTGGTCACTGCCACCACACCACAACAGATGCCGGCGCAGCTCAATAACCTTTACCTTATGCTGAAACGCAGCGGACGTTTGTAGAACTGACACACATTGAAACGTACCAACCACACGTTCTGAACTAGCTGTAGGAGCGGCGCTTGAGCCGCGAACCGCGCTTGCGCGGAAATCGCACGTAGGGCGATCAGGGATATCAGGACCCGACAGGCCCGAGCCTGCCCGTCATAAAAATGTTTTCCTCACTCCGCTCGGTTCGCCCCTCAAGCGGGGCTCCTACAGCCACTCCGGCTATATGAACGTATCTTCCAAAGCCGTTTCCAGTTCCCTGTCCGCCAGGCCGTAATACTCCATCAGCACCTGGCACCAGCGCTGCGGGCGATCCGGCAACCCGCTTTTCAGCAGATCCTGAGCCTTTTCCCTGACCTTCAAGGCAAACGCGCCCTCTTCCCCCGCCTCCCCATTCAGGTTATCCAGTGATACCCGGAATGGATGACCACAGGCCGCGCAAAAAAGAGCCTCCAGGGCCTGGGGATAGACTTCTACCCGGGTGAACTGCGCCTGCTGCTCGGCATTGCGTCCATCCGGGGCATACCAGTAGCCATAATCTTCCTGTTGCCGGCGCGCCGGACCCGCCACGCACCAGTGGGCGATTTCGTGCAGGGCGCTGCGGAAATAATCGCGGGTGTAACAGATACGATGGGGATTGCCCGGACGATACACGGGCTCGTCCGCGCCGCCTTCCAGCACGGTGGTATAGGAATGAAAAAAAGTGGCCCTAAACAGTCTGTCCAGGTCATCGCTACGGTGCCCCCGGACAGCGCTTTGCGGTATGGTAGCCGCCTTTGTTTGGCCCTGTGGTTTACCGCCAAGATCACCCATAAGATTCGTCGCGCCTATGTCATCCCGTCGTCAGGAGCTCGTCGCCCAGCTCACACTTGCCCTGCCCATTCTCGGCGGCCAGTTGGCCCAGACCGCCAACGGCTTTGTGGATACCATGATGGCCGGTCGGGTCAGTGCCAATGATCTGGCGGCGGTGGCGGTGGGCGCCAGTATCTGGGTGCCACTGTTCCTGTTCATGACCGGCGTGCTGATGAGCGCCACGCCGATTCTTTCCCGCCATCTTGGCGGCGAAGCTTACCATCGCATCAACCCGCTCGCCCAGCAGGGCATCTGGCTGGGCCTGGGACTGGGTATTCTCTGCGCCCTAATCCTGCGCAGCATCGCACCGGTACTGGTATGGATGGACGTGGACCCGACCATTCGCCCGCTGGTCAGCGGTTATCTGGATGCCCTCAGCTGGGGGATGCCCGGCGCCGCCCTGATGCTGGCCATGCGCAGCTACACCGAGTCCATGAACCACACCCGCCCGGTGTTGCTGTTCAGCGTGATCGGGCTACTGATCAATATTCCCAGTAACTATGTGCTGATTTACGGCAAATTGGGTTTCCCTGCCATGGGCGGAGTCGGCTGCGGCTGGGCCACCTCCCTGGTGATGTGGTCTATGGCACTGATGATGCTGTTTTATACCCACCGCCACCCGGTGTACCAGCACGCCCCGCTCAATCTGCGCCGGCGCCATTTTGAAATGGCCAGCCTGGGGTACATGCTGCGTCTGGGGTTACCAGTGGGGTTATCAATCTTTTTCGAGGTCAGCATCTTTGCCGTGATTGCCCTGCTGATCGGCAGCCTGGGAGCCCAGATCGTGGCCAGCCACCAGATCGCCCTGAACTTTACCTCGCTGATTTTCATGGTGCCGCTCAGCTTTTCCCTGGCCGCCTCGGTCCGCGTTGGCCATGCCAGGGGCCGCCACGACGAGCCAGGCCTGCGTCATGCGGTGCAGGTGGCGCTCTGTATCACCACAGTGGTGGGTGTAACGGCAGCCGCAGCGCTGGTATTGGCGAGAAGCTGGATCCCCCATATCTATACCAACAACCGGGACGTGATCGAGCTGGCCACCTATCTGTTGCTGTTCGCGGCGTTATACCAGGTATCCGATGCCTTGCAGGTATGCGCCAACGGCTGCCTGCGCGGCTTTGAAGACACCGCCTGGCCGATGATCATGACCCTGTTCGCCTACTGGGGCGTGGGCCTGCCACTGGGTTATGGCCTGGGTCTGACCCACTGGTTCGGCGAACCTATGGGCCCGGCGGGCTTCTGGATCGGCCTGGTAGCTGGTCTCACCGTGGCCGCCATTCTGCTCGGCTGGCGACTGCGCTGGCGGATGCAACAAACCTTGTCACCGACCCACTGACATCTTTTCTGTTTCACCACAGAGGACACAGAGATCACTGAGGAAAGTTCCTGAACAATCATTCTCTGTGTTCTCTGTGCCCTCTGTGGTGAAAACGCTTTTGCCATGCCATGAAACAGGTGCCTAACGTTCGAAAACCGGAACCTGCAACAGCCTTCGATAATAACTGTCGGTCAACCAGGGGCGCCCGCTCAACAGATGATTGAGATACCAGCGTTCCGGCTTCAGGTCATCCGCCTGCCAGTCCGGGTTGGCAATGTAGACCCAGGTGGAGATCTCGCCTGCCCCCGTCAGTACCGGCAGGCATTCACGCCGGTAGCGTACTGGGTGGCCTTCGAAGGGGTCCATCCGTTCAATTTCATTGTGATCGCGCAAGCGGTACAACACCCCTTCCACCGCATCATTGGTCGGCACCATGTCGGCGTAGGCGATGCCCTGCTTGCCATCGGCCCGCTTGTTGAATGCCAGCGTCCACCCTTCCAGCCGCGCCGCCATGGACTCCTGATACTGCATGCCCCGTACCGCCATTCGGCCCGGGTTCATGTTCGAGCCATAGGCAAAATAATACTCACACTGCACACCCGCCTCCTGGATGAAATGAACATTAAAAGGGGATAAAGCCGAACCACAAGTCAACCGCGTTCAGGCCTACAGGCTACGCCACCCCGACGCGCGGGCACCTTCGCAGCGAGCCACCTCAGTACCAAAACCGCGCAGCTCTCAATCATCCATTATCAACTATCAATTGCTTTCTGCACCGGCTTGCATGGCCGCCCCGTACAGGCTAACGTGAATTAACGGGTCGTGCAGAACGAACACTGTGTGTCGGGCTGGCGGCGCCAAGGACTTGTACCGGGAGGTGCCCATGACTCAGGCTCACCGGCAACACCCTGGCGGGAACAATGTGGTTCCCTTCTCTCCACGCCGCAAAGCGGCACAGCCCCCCATTTTGCGTCTTTCCCCGGAATACGATGGCATTGAGCTGTTGTACGCCAATGACCACCACCCGGATAAACTCTTTTCCCTGAAAATTCTGGCCTGGGCTCGTCTCGCCAATGGCGACACGGTGGCTATGGTCCCCTGGCTGAAAGAGCCGGTGACCGCCATGGCGCTAGCGGACCCTCTGAACGGCCGCTGGGAAGGCTACCGACTGCCGGAAAGCGACTACCTGTTCGTTGATGCTCCTGAGCACAAGGTACAGGAGCTGGATGCGGCACTGGGCTTCTTTGGCAAACCCCGGCCCGACGATCAGACGATTCAGGAAATCCCCGACACCATCGGCACCCACGCGGTGTTTTCCGAGGATGGCTTCCACACCATCAGCCTGATGGAGGTGGTGAGCTGGCGGCTGACCGCAGACGGCACCCTGGCCGCCATGGTGGCCGATGAAACCGGCACCATGGAAACCCCGGTGCTACCTGGCGCCAAATGCCTGATCCAGGCCCAACAATTGCCGCACTTCCGCTACTTCTTCCAGCACGGCATCGCCAATAAACTGAAAGAACGCGACCCGGAAGCACTGGCGGCGGTGGCGATGCTGGCAAGGAGTTAAAAGGCAGTTAATAGTTAACAGTGAATAGTGAACAGCTACGCGGATTGATCCGTGAGTAAATCCACACGCAAGAGACCGCGCCCATGGCTTGAGCGCGGCTTCTTTGCGTTCAACTTTCAATGCGCTTGGGCGCGCAACTATTCACTGTTAACTATTAACTTTTCACTGCTTCTTCCGTATCCAATAAACCCAAAGCTCCCCCTCCTGCTCCTGGCCCAACAAGGTATGGCCAAGAAACTGGCAGAACTTGGGAATATCCCGTTCGGTAGACGGGTCGGTGGCGCGGACTTCCAGGACCTCGCCAGGGGCCATGTCGCGCACCTTGTTGTGCAACATCATCACCGGTTCCGGGCACAGCAGACCAGTGGCATCGAGATGGTGTTGGGCGTCCTGGGTCATGGAGTTACCTTTTGCGCGTTGTCATTGAGTGGCGCTTGCCAGAAAAAGGCGGCCATTATAACGGTTGTGCAGAGAATCGCAGCCAGCAGGAAGTGGCCCGCATAGCCCAGCCAGGCCGCACTGAAGCCACTCGCCAGCGTAAAGGCCCCCACCGCAAACAGCTGTACCGAGGCCTGCATGGTGTAGTCACTCCCCTCGTGGCCGCTGCGGCAGTAGTCCATCATCAGTACGAAAAGGGCTACTGTGGACAGGCCGTCGGCGAATTGCTCGAACAGGGCCACCGGCCAGATCCAGTGATCCGCAGGACTGTTGGCCACCATCCACCAGCCAAGAAAAGACACGGCCTGCAAGCCAGCAAAACCAAACAAGGCCAGTTTGCGCGACAGGCGCATCATCAGCATCCCAGCCAGCGCAGCTCCGGCCAGGCCCACCAGGGATGAAACTAAATCCAGTCGACCGATGGCTTCCAGGCTCCACTGCCGGTCCACCAGAAAGGGTTTGATCATACGGGTACCGAACCCGTCACCGACCTTGTAGCCCAGCAGGATCACCAGCCAAACAGCCATCTGCGGCCGCCACCAGAACAGGGTCAGTTGTCGCCGCCACCAGAGCAACGTCACGGGTCGACGGGGTTTGATCTGCTCCCGGGGCTCACGAAATCGCCAGACAACCAGTGCCACCAGCAGCAGGGCGACAATCAGGCTTGCCAGGGTACCCTGCCAGCCCCAGCGACCGACCATGATCAGCAAGGCACCACTACCCAGGATCATGCCAATCTTGTAGCCGTTCACCTGAATGCTGTTGCCCAACCCGCGCAAGTCCGGTGTCAGCAAACGGGTGGCCAGGCCGTCGGTAGCGATATCCTGAGTGGCACTGAACAGGTTGAGCAGAAACAGCAGCACCACCAACAGCGCAAAGCCCGGACCAAACAACCATTCGCGGGGAAACAGTGCCGTGATGGCCAGTACCAGCATCACGGCAAACACGCAGGCCAGAATCCACCGCTTGCGATGATTGGGTTTGCCACTACCCCAGCGATCCACCCAGGGAGCCCAGAGAAACTTCAACGCCCAGGGCAAGGCCGGCAGAGCCAGCAGGCCGATCCATTCCGGTGACAGGCCTGCGTCTCTGGCCAGAGCCGGCATGGATTTTCCCAGCAAACCGGCCGGCAGCCCCTGGGCAAAATACAGCACGCCAAGAGTGACAAAGAGAGCCGGCGCGGGACGCTGTGCAGGCATGCTCAGTAGTCCCGGTGGAACGCTGCCCACACGGTAATTTCCTCACGATCGTAGTAAAGCTGTGCCGCCTTGATCTCGGGCACCCCCAGATGCTCATGGCGCTCCATGGCAGCAGTCAGCTTTTCCAGTAATTGCCAGGCCTCCTGGAAACGGCGCTTCATGGGCAGCTTGAGATTGAACAGCGCCGCTTTGGACCAGCCCTGGGTGAGCCACTTCTCCATCTGCTGCAGGGTTCGCGCCGGCTTGTCCACCACATCGCAGACCACCAGATCCACACTACTGCGGGGCCGCCAGGTAAAGGCATCACCGTGGATATGCTCCACCGGATATTCATCCATCAGGCGGGTATCGAGTTTACCGTGATCCACGGCCTGCACCTTGATGCCACGCCGGGCCAGTTGCCAGCTCCAGCCGCCCGGGGCGGCGCCCAGATCAACGGCGGTTTTCGCTGTGAGACTGTCGGTGCTGCCGAAGAAGCGGATCAGCGCTTCTTCCACCTTGAGCGCGGAGCGGCTGGGGGCTTCCGCCGGCAATTTCAGCCGTCGCACCCCGCCTTCGACCAACGGTACAGCGGTCGGGCTGCTGGTCACCCAGCCATTGTGGGAATCACTGAAGAACAGGTGCACCCGTTGGCGGGCACCGGGTTTCAACAGGCCGGCCTTTTTCAGGCGTGGCTCCAGAGCCTTGCGAAAGCCGCGCAGAAAGCGCTGCATCTCACGACCTTCGTTGGTGTCCGGATGCTCCAGAAACACCTCGCTGAAAGGGGCCGCCTGCTTCAGAAGCGGCCACAGTTCGGCAATCCGGTCATCGCCGATATCCACGAACTGGCCCTCGGCCAGGCTCAGGCTACGGGCAAAAATCAGCCCGCTCCCCAGCAGTGCCGCCATCGAGCCCTGCTGACTGTGCCAGAGCACATAGCCGCTATCCGGGACGGTACGCGGATAACCGCCAACCATCTGCTCTGCCGCATGGTAGTTCAGCTCCGCAGCCAGGTCGTTCTCGAACCCGGGGCGGCACAACCCCAGCAGGGTTTCATCATGGGCGTGCTGCAAGTCACTGTGCATGTTGGTCTCGCGCTGGTTACAATGTGGCACATTGTCCTTATCACAACGGCTGGATCAATAATGAAAACAATATTGCCGCTGACCCTGGGCCTTGGCGCTGCCCTGCTCTCCCCTTTTATACACGCCGAAGAAGAACTGGCACCACCGGATGTGGATTTCTACGCCGAGGCGCAGATGCTACGTGCCGACCTGGCCCCCTATGGCTTTGATACCACCGACGGGCTGGATATTCGCCTGGGCATGTGGCTCAACAGTGTGGATCTGGGTGGCGATTCCCGTCTGGGACTGGAGGCAGGTTTCCTGCGTCAGAGCAAGGATTCCATCGACAGTGAATTTGTAAGAGCACCGACGGTGTCCGAACAAGGTGCAGGGGCCAGCAGTGTCCGCATCAACGAAGAAGATTCACTGGAGATCAATGGCTTCACTGTAGGGCTCCTGTGGCAGACCAAGCGTTGGGTGTACCTGAAAGGCGGCGCCTATATCTACGATTTCGAACTGGAGAATCGTCAACAGCGCTCTCTGCTGGACAATAATGGCGACACCGTGTTGTCGTTGACGGAAGCCCCGAGCAGCGACAGTCAAAGTGGTATTGCGCCCTATCTCGGCGTGGGTCTGGCAATTCCGGTGGTGGACAAGTTGTCTGTGACCGCGGATTACCGCCACACGCAACTGGAATCCGAAAGCTTTGGCACGCTGGGTATAGGGCTGCGGTTTACCAACTGACCCGTAAACGCGGTTGGAGCCTTGCTTGCAAGGCGAAGCGCCTGGAACCGGCCTTCGCTTTGCAAGCAACGCTCCAATAAGTCAGGCGCCTTTTCATGCCACAGCAGATGACCCTCTGCTGTTACTTCACAAACACCACGGTCTTGTTGCCATCGACGATGACCCGGTCTTCCAGGTGCCAGCGTACCGCCCGCAGCATCACCTGACGCTCAACGTCCTGTCCCAGTGACTTGAGCTCGTCCGCGGAATGTCGATGACTGACGCGCTGCACGTTCTGCTCGATGATTGGACCCTGGTCCAGATCTTCCGTCACATAGTGGCTGGTGGCACCTATCAGCTTGACGCCGCGGTCGTGAGCTTGCTGATAGGGGTTGGCGCCCACAAAGGCAGGCAGAAAGGAATGGTGGATATTGATAATGCGATGCGGGTGATGGGAAACGAACTCGCTGCTCAATATCTGCATATAGCGAGCCAGCACGATCACGTCCACCTTGCCATCCAGTAACTCCAGTGCCTTTGCTTCTGCCTCAGCCTTGTTGTCGCCGTTCACTGGAATATGGTGATAGTCGATACCAAATCGCTCTACTTCACCGCGTAGATCCTCATGGTTGCTGATCACCATGGGGATGGTTGCTGGTAGATCGCCCCGCGAGGTTCGCCACAAGAGATCCATGATCACGTGGTCATGGCGTGACACCAGCACCGCCATGCGCTTTTTCTCGCTGGCGTAGCTGATCTGCCACTGCATGCCGTAGGGTTCGGCAACCCGGCTGGCGAAATTGTTGCGCAGAGCGTCCCGGGAACAATCCAGCTCCGGCGTCTGGAATTCCAGACGCAAAAAGAAGGTACCGCCCCGGGCATCACTGGAGTGCTGATCGAAATCGGTGATGTTGGCACCGTGGTTGAACAGAAAGGTACTGACGGCGCTGATAATACCCGGCTTGTCCGGGCAGGTTACCAGCAGGCGGGCCGTGTTGGCGTCTTGCACTGTCATTGCGGGTCCTGGTGATCGGGCAGATTAATGACTGACGCCGAAATGCTCCTTACGGAAGCTGGATGGGGTCTTGCCCGTCCACTTTTTGAAGGCACGGTGGAAAGAGCTGGCTTCACTGAAGCCCATTAGCAGGGCAATTTCATCGATGCTCAGATCCGGCTTGGACAGGTAGTAGACTGACGCATCCTTGCGGATGGAGTCCTTGATCTCCTGGTAGCTGGTATTGGCCTCTTTCAGCCGGCGGCGCAGGGTTTGCGGCGTCATGTTCAGTTTACCGCAGATTTCCGTGAAATCGGGGAAGCTGTTGCCGTATTCGTTGGAAATGATCGCCCGGATTTGCGCCGGCAGCCCCACATTGTGGATATTGCCATCGAACAACTGGGCCAGAGAATCCTTGAGGAACTTGGAGAGAGACAGCTCGTTCTGCACCAGGGGCAGGTCGAGAAAGTCAGCACGGAAACTCACCGCATTTTCGTCGGCACTGTACTCAATGGGGCAATCGAACAGGAAACGGTGTTCCTCATCGTTCCTCACATCGGTGTAATCCAGCTTCACCAGCTGGGGTTCGATAGCCTTGCCCACCAGCCAGCTCATGAAACGTAGCCAGACAAAAAGGGACGTCTCGATGATCACTTCCCGAAAATCCAGGCGCGGGTCCGCCTTGACCACCAGCCGGGCGATGTCACCCTGCCGCTCAATCCGGGAATGCATGCTCAGTTCGAACAGATCGTAAAAACGGATACCCCGCTCAATGGCCGCTCCGAGGGTCGGGCAGTTGATCACCGCGTGGGCCATCATGGAAAAGGTGCCCGGTTTGGATTTGCGGCCCTGGCCGAAACCGAGAAACTCGTCCTGGGTCTGCTGCATGATCAGCAGCATCATCTTGATAAAGGTGTCGCGCTCGATGGTGCCGTCCGGATCATCCAGCAATTGCCGGGGAATATCACATTGATCAAGCAGATCAGGGATACTGGCACCGGACCGCCCTGCCCCCTGAAGCAACTTCACGACGCGATTGATATTGATTGTTCTGCGCTGGTACATCGACCGCCACCCTCACACCGTTGGCAATGCCAAAAAGCGGCTCAACCGCTTGTTCAGTATCCTGAAATCGTTACCCGTTCAGCATTATGGTCCGCCGGGCTTGTATCTCGAATCCTCTGACCGGAATCCGGACCGCCAATAATAAAGAAACTGGCCGTAATTGACATAGTGTTTACCCGATCAGGTCGCGCCATTGTACGTTGAAATAACAAAAACTGCCTTGACGGATCTTTCACCCTTGTTATCGGCGCGCCGTTACGTTACAAAATCATTCATGAATGTTCTCGTTGTCGAAGACAATAAAGCTGTCAGTCTGATCATCTGCCGCATCATTGAAGAGCTGGGCCATGAATATGTGCTGGCAGCCGACGGTGAGGCAGCCTTGCGCCTTTATCGGCAACGAAACGTGGATTTGCTGATTCTGGACGTGGAACTACCAACACTGGATGGTTTCAGCGTGGCCCGGGAAATCCGCAACCAGAATGGCCAGACTCCCATGCTGTTCATCTCCGGCAACCACAGTGAGGCCTACCAGCAGCAATGCCTGGATGCCGGCGGCGAGACACTGATGCCCAAACCCTTGCGCCCCAGTGAGTTGCGGCGCTGGCTGGAGGTAGCCTTCACCCAGCTAGCCGGCAACGGTCTAGCTCCATCCGGCGCGTAAGTCTGGCCCAAACTCAGTCGCATCATCCGTTACCGCCAGACTTCGCAACCAGTGGCGCCCACTTTCATCCACTTCCCTGGCCAGATTGAGTACGCTGATACCCCGCACACGGGCATCAGCCACCAACGAGTAGGCCTCACGCTGGAGCTGCTCCATGGCCTGCCGGTGCTGGGCCGCCAGGTCCGCGCAGGGTGGTACCCGGTAGAGTCTGTCCAACGCTCGCAGGATCTGCTCACTGAAGTCCTGCAAACCGGGATCATCGCTTTCTGTCAGTAGCGCCAGGTCATCTGCCACATCCTTCAGCGCCTTCAAGGCATAAACCGCTTCACGTACCCTGGCGCGCAAACGTTGCAGGCGCTGCTCCTGCCCCTCGGTCATGGGCTGCTGAGCCAACCGGTTAGCATAGTCTGCCAGCTGCATTTCCATATCCGTGACCTGACTATATTCCTCAAAGAAGCGGGACAGGGAGCGCCCCTGCAATGGGTGACGGCAATAGTCCCTGACCCGATCAATGAGAATGCCGGTTTCCCGTGCCAGCACCAACAGCGCTGGCTCCACCGATTGCGGGCTGATATCCGCGAACAGATCATGATGCCCTCGCTTGCCGATATGCGTTTCAATCGCTCGCTCCATAACACCCAGTAACGGCGCAAACACCACAATACCGATCACGTTGAAGCCAGTATGGAAGGCCACCAGGCCATATAACGGATCATCGATACCCAACCAGCCCGAGACCTGTGGCCACACGGGCATAACCAGCAGAAAGGCCAGCAACGCCGTGCCCACGTTATAAAGCACATGAAACGCCGCCACTTGCTTCTTCTGCACGGACCCCTTGATCGCACCGAGCAGCAAGGTGCTGGTAGTCCCCAGGTCCGCACCGATCACCAGCGCCAGAGCTTCCGGCAAGCCAATCAAGCCGCCGTTTAGCGCCGATAGCGTAATCAGCATGGCTGCAGACGAAGACTGGATGATGGCCGTCAGCAACACCCCGGCCAGCAGATACAGCACCGGTGGATAACCTTGCAGCCAGCTCACATCAAAGCGCTGGCCGACGCCTTCCACCGCCACCTTCATGGTATCCAGACCAAAGATCAGCAAGCCGAAAGCCAGCAAAAACAGGCCGGCAGAACGCCACATGCCTTTCGGCAGGAGCACATAACAGAGGGCACCGGCCCCCGCCAGCGGCAGGCTGACCGCAGAAAGCGAGAGTTTGAAGCCCAGCAGCGTTACCAGCCAGCCGGTTACTGTGGTGCCCAGATTGGCGCCCAGCATCACCGCCATGGCATGGCGCAGAGGGAGTATCCCCACCGACACGAATGCCAGCACCAATAACCCAACGAGAGAACTGCTCTGCATCACTGCTGTAATCAGGCCCCCTGCCACCACCCCTTTCAGGGTGGTGTTGGTGGACCGTTGCAGCCACTGGGAAGCCTTTTCGCTGAACAGGGTCTGCACCGCCTGTTCCACCAGTTGCATGGCAAACAGAAACAGACCCAGCCCGGCAATCATTGTCAGCACACTGTTCATCGCTGCGGCTCAATCATTCTTTTTCGTCAGTACTTGCCGATAGTGCTCAATACACTGAGGATCTTCCTGCGGGTATTCTGGCGCCAGCTCCTTCAGCGTAGCCAGGAGCAACGCCGCCACCGCGGCTCTGGCATTTTTCTTGTCATCGTTGGGAATCAGATGCCAGGGAGCATGAAGGGTATGGGTTGCCACGAGGGTCTCGTTGACCAGCGATAGATAGGCGTCTCTTGCCAGCCAGCTTTCCACATCCGCCGCGTCAAACTTCCAGCGTTTGCGGGGCTTGTCCAAGCGCTTTAAGAGACGGCGACGCTGTTCTTCCTGCGAGGTATTCAGCCAGATCTTGATGATCCGGGTTCCTTCCCGGTGCAAGTGCTGCTCGAAGGCGTTGATGGCCTCGTATTTCAGCGGCCAGTCATCACTGCTGTGTTCGGTGACCGGCCACAACCGTTCAGCCAACACCGATTCATAGTGGCTGCGATTGAAGGCGACCACTTCCCCCCTGCCCGGCAGGTGGCGCCAAACCCGCCAGAGAAAATCATGATCCACCTCTTCACCCAGCGGTCGACTGAACCCATGTACCCGAAACGCGGCCGGATCCATGGCCCGGGCCAGGGTGCGAATCAGGCTGTCCTTGCCGGCAGCATCCAGCCCCTGCACCACTAGGAGCACCCCGTGACGTCGATTGGCAAACAGACGCCGCTGGTATTCGTGCAGACCGTCCAGCACCGTATCGAGATCCTGTTGCGGTGGTTCCCTGAAATCAGTGGGTAAACTTTGTACGTTGAGGGTGGGCCCTGACGGCCAACCAAAGCGGTCCAGTTCCATGCGCACTCCCTTGGGTATACCGTATTGAGCATAAAGGGCAGCGTGAGCCAGGCAAACAGGAGAATTTCATGGAACCACGCATCAGCATGATCACCCTTGGCGTCAAGGACCTTGCGACGGCGGTCCGCTTTTATGAGCAGGGTCTCGGCCTGCCCCGCCGCCCCATGCCGGACGAAGCGCCGGTGGCGTTCTTTGAATTGAACGGCACCTGGCTGGGCTTGTTCGGTCATGATGCGCTGGCCGCTGATGCCGGCGTTGCGCCATCGGGTCAGGGCTTTCGTGGCGTAGCGATGGCACACAATGTGGAAAGCCCACAGCAGGTCGACCAGTTACTGGCCCAGGCTCAGGAAGCCGGTGCGCAACTGATCAAGCCCGGACAGTCCACCGACTGGGGCGGTTACGCTGGCTACTTTGCCGATCCGGATGGTCACCTGTGGGAGGTAGCCTGCAACCCGCATTTCTGGGTAGGACCCCGCTAGCTGGCGACTGACATCAGCGTGCAGACATAAAAAAGCCCGGCACAGGGCCGGGCTTTTTTATCAGACGGAACCTACGTTACTTGTAGATTTCGCCTTTTTCCGCTTTCTCCACCAGGGAAGCCGGCGGGTTGAAGCGATCACCATACAACTTGGCCAGCTCCTGGGCGCGGGCTGCGAAACCACGCAGACCACCCTCGTACTGGTTGATGTATTGGATCACACCACCGGTCCAGGCCGGGAAGCCAATACCGAAGATGGAGCCGATGTTGGCATCGGCCACAGATTCCATCACGCCTTCGTCGAAGCATTTCACTGCTTCGATGGCTTCCACAAACATCATCCGTTCCTTGATATCTTCGAACGGGATCTCTTTGTCACCACCAAAGGCGTCTTTCAGACCTGGCCACAGGTGCTTCTTGCCGTTTTCCGGGTACTCGTAGAAGCCTTTGCCCTGGACTTTACCGGGACGGTCCAGCTCTTCGACCATTTTCTTCATGACCACTTCAGCCGGGTGCTCGGGCGGCAGTTCCTGACCTTCACGCTTGGCATCGTCACGGGCCGCCTTACCGATCTTCAGGGCGGTTTCCATGTTGATCTCATCGATCAGGTTCAGCGTACCCACCGGGTAACCGGCCTGCATGGCGGCCTGCTCAATGGACTGGGCATTGATACCTTCACCCAGCATGGCAATCCCTTCGTTAGCGAAAGTGCCGATCACGCGGGTGGTGAAGAAGCCACGGGCATCGTTGACCACGATGGGGGTCTTCTTGATCTGCTGGCAGTAATCGTAGGTTTTCGCCAGCGCTTCCGGGCTGGTGTCCTTGCCGGAAATGATTTCCACCAGCGGCATCTTGTCCACCGGACTGAAGAAGTGGATCCCAATAAAGTTATCCTGCTTCTTCACACCCTTGGCCAGACCGGTAATCGGCAAAGATGAGGTGTTGGAGCCAAGCACGGCATCCGGCTTCACCACATCCTCGATTTCCTGGAAGACCTTGTGCTTCAGTTCGGTGCTCTCGAATACCGCCTCGATCACGAAGTCCACCCCGTCCAGATCCTTGGCATCTGCCGTGGCATGGATCAGCGACAGGATCTGCTCTTTCTTCTCTTCGGTCATCTTGCCGCGGGAGATGTCCTTGTCGAGCAGCTTGCGGGAGTAATCCTTGCCCTTGTCCGCGTTTTCCTGGGAGATGTCTTTCAGCACGACCTGGGCGCCACTGCGAGCGGTCACATAGGCAATGCCCGCGCCCATCATGCCGGCACCGAGGATACCGACTTTTTCGGCACGGAATTTCGGCACATCCTTGGGACGGCTGGCACCGGCGTTGATCGCCTGCAGGTTGAAGAAGAAAGCGGTGATCATGTTCTTGGCTACCTGACTGGTAACCAGGGACACGAAGTAGCGCCCTTCAATGGTGGAGGCATTATCGAAATCCACCTGGGCCCCTTCCACCGCCGCGGACATGATCGCCAGCGGGGCCGGATAATTGGCGCCCTTGATCTGCTTCTTCAGGTTGGCCGGGAACGCCGGCAGGTTCATGGCGAACTTGGGATTCTTGGGGTCACCACCGGGGATCTTGTAACCCTTCTGATCCCAGGGCTGCTGGGCTTTCGGGTTGGCCTTGATCCATTCGCGGGCCTTGGCCAGCATCTCGTCACGGTCAGCGGCCAGCTCGTCGATCAGCCCCACTTTCTGGGCCTTGTCGGCTTTCATGCGCTGGCCCTGCATCAGCACCTTCATCAGTCCGTCCTGGATACCCAGCATGCGGATCACGCGGGTGACACCGCCGCCACCGGGCAGCAGCCCCAGGGTCACTTCCGGAAGACCGAACTGGGCGGACTTGTCGTTGATGGCAACACGGTGATGACAGGCCAGAGCGATTTCCAGACCGCCACCCAGAGCCGTACCGTTCAGGGCAGCCACAACCGGCTTGCCGAGGGTTTCCAGCACGCGCAACTGACGCTTGATCTCGGTAACGTTATCCAGGAAAACCTGACCGTCTTCCTTTTTCGCCTTGAGCAGGTCACGCAGATCACCGCCGGCAAAGAAGGTCTTCTTGGCGGAAGTGATGATCACTCCGGCAATGTTGTCTTTCTCTTTTTCCAGACGCTCCACGGTGGCTGCCATGGACTTGCCGTACAGCTCGTTCATGGTGTTCGCGGACTGGTTGGGATCATCCAGAATCAGGGTAACGATGTTGTCCGCGTCCTGTTCCCAACGGATTGCAGTTTGTTCACTCATGTTCTTTCTCCGAATTCGTTCGACGCGGTTTACAGACGCTCAATGATGGTGGCGATACCCATGCCACCGCCCACACACAAGGTGCACAGCGCGTACTTCTTGTCGCGACGTTCGAGTTCATCCAGCGCGGTGCCCAGGATCATGGCGCCGGTGGCACCCAGTGGGTGGCCCATGGCGATGGAACCGCCATTCACGTTGGTCACATCCGGGGTGATGTCCATGTCCTTCATGAAGCGCATGGCCACGGCGGCGAACGCTTCGTTGATTTCCCACAGATCGATGTCGCTAGCCTTCAGGCCGGCCTTGGCCAGTGCCTTTTTGGCAGCCGGGCCCGGACCAGTCAGCATGATGGTCGGATCGGCACCACTGATCGCTGTGCAGACAATACGGCCACGAGCCTTCATGCCGTAATCCTTGCCAACCTGCTCGTTACCCAGCACGACCAGTGACGCGCCATCCACGATGCCGGAAGAGTTACCGGCGTGATGGACGTGATCGATCTTTTCCAGCCAGTGGTATTTCTGCAGAGCCACCGCATCGAAACCACCCATTTCGCCCATCATGGCGAAAGACGGATTCAGACCGGCAAGGCCATCGGCGGTGGTACCGGCGCGAACGTGCTCGTCGCGATCCAGTACGGTCAGGCCGTTGAGGTCTGTCACTGGTACCACAGAATTTCCGAAGTAGCCTTTTTCCCAGGCAGTGGCAGCCCGCGCCTGGGATTCGGCAGCGAATTCATCCACATCACGGCGGGAAAAGCCTTCGATGGTGGCGATCAGATCAGCGCCGATGCCCTGGGGGACGAAACCGGTCTTGTAGTTGGTAACCGGGTCCATGGCCCAGGCGCCACCATCAGAGCCCATGGGAATACGGCTCATGGCTTCAACACCACCCGCCAGAATCAGATCATCCCAACCGGAAGCCACTTTCTGGGCACCGGTGTTCACCGCTTCCAGGCCGGAAGCACAGAAACGGTTCAGCTGATAACCTGCCACAGTGTCCGGCAGACCCGCAGCCAGCGCCGCAGTCTTGGCGATACAGGCGCCCTGATCACCCACCGGGGTAACCACGCCCAACAACAGATCATCAATACGGTTGGTGTCCATATTGGGGAAACGGGCTTTCACTTCATCGATCAGGCCGACCACCAGGTCCAGCGGCTTCACCGTATGCAGTGAGCCATCTTTTTTACCCCGACCACGGGGAGTACGGATGGCATCGTAAATATAGGCTTCGGTCATGGAACCTTCCTCTTGCCTCAGGCAGATGTCAGCTCAGCTGACGGGTTGTGAAGGGCGGCACCTGTCAGTGCATGGGTTCAATCATGCGCAACAAAGTGACAGGTACCGGCCAAATGTAGACCGCAGAGATTGCCCTACCCGCGCCCGTCACTCAATGACAGGAGTTAACAGCCTGGGTGAGCGGAACGGGCAGTGGTTAACCGCTTGATATGCAAGGCGTCTTGAGGGCCAATGCGAGTCGCTCGAGAGATGGTAAGGTCCGGACATTCGTTTCAGGAGAATTCGCTATGTCCCATAACACCGAGGTGCTGCGCTCCCTGGCCGCTTCCGCCCTGCAGCAGGGTCGCGGCATTGCCAGCAAAGGCCACCGCAAGACACCCCAGGAACCCCTTGAACTGTATGACATGGAAGGCTGCCCGTTTTGCCGCCTGGTTCGCGAAGCATTGACGGATCTGGACCTGGATGTAGTGATTTTCCCCTGCCCCAAGGGGGGTGAGCGTTACCGCCCGCTGGTGGAACGCCTGGGTGGGCGTCAGCAATTCCCCTATCTGATGGACCCGAATACCGGGGCCGCCCTTTACGAATCCGCCGACATCATCGACTACCTGTACGGGGAATACGGCGGCCGCCCGGCGCCGCGCCGCTGGCTAATACGCAGCCTGCGCACGGCCGCGGCGGTGTCCGCGTCACTGCCCCGTGCCTCCCGCGGTCTACGCGCCCAAGACAGCCAGGTGCCGGAACAGGCACTGGAGCTCTACTCGTTCGAAGCCAGCCCTTTTGCCAGGCTGGTCCGCGAACGCCTCACCGAGCTGCAACTGCCCTACCTGCTCCGCCAGTGCGGCCGGGATCAGTGGCAAGACTGGGTGCTGCCGCCGCTACGTCGACGCCTTCTTGATGACTACGCACCCCGCCAACGGAACCGAATCGCCCTGATGGAACGGGCCGGCCGCATCGCCGTTCCCTACCTGGTAGATCCCAATACTGGCGCAGAACTATTCGAATCCGCGGACATTCTGGATTACCTGGATCAGACTTACGGTCGATAGCGCAAACCCGGCGCATCAACAAATGGTGTGCCGGACACTTCTCCCTTCCCCGGATTAGTGCTATATAAAGCACTGAGAACCCCCTTTAATTCTGTAAAGAGAGTAGCACCATGGGTCGTCGACATTTTGATGACTATGAACCGGACGATTGGAACGAAGAACACAAGCGTGCTGAACGTGAACGTCGCAAACGTGATGCAAAACGTCATCGGCACGATTCAGAGGACAAAAGTGACTCGCGCGAAAACCGCGATTCGCGTCCTTACTGAAACAGGTTCCATCTCGGGAGCATTCGCTTCCAGGTCTGAAAACCGGGCTTCATGGATGAAGCCCCTCTCTCGTTTTGGCTAATTATCGCCGTAACGGCTGGCAAGAGTGGTCAGTGCCGCAGCCGTGTTCTCATCCGCCAGAAGCTTGAACCCACCCCGCCAATGTCCATTGGGCAAATAATCATGCCAACGGTATTCCGCCATCACTGACAGTTCACGGTGGCCCGATAAAACTAAAGGTAGTTGCAGTAGCAGTGACTGGCTGCCCTGAGGTGGCGTACCACGCCCGGTAAGGCACAGGCCCTCGTCAGTCAGATTGAGAATATGCCCCACCGGTTTTCGATCGATGGAAGCCCGGACATTCAGTCTCAGTCGAGGTCTGCGGAAACGTCGTCGCTCCATAACTACCTCTCGGGAAGGGTCTCACTGCCAGTTTCTGCCCGCTTTGTGTACCATGCAAGCATGAACTAACGGGTTTTGTGGAGCAGTTCCATGGCCACCAATGACGATGATCTGTTCCGCCAGGAAATGGCGGATGTGACACCGATCAAACCGGATAATCGCGCGACCCAGCCCCGGTCCAAGCGCCCAAACAGTCTGCGCGAACAGCTGCGCCGCGCCGCCGCCATGGACGATCGCCAGGATCGCAATCCCCTCACCGTGCCGGAACAGGTCCCCCGGATTGGCCCCACCGACATTGTCGGAGTCAAGAAAAACGGTGTTCAGGAAGGGGTGTACCGTAAATTGCGACTGGGCAAATACGATGCCCAGGATCTGCTGGATCTGCACCGGATACGCCTGATGGATGCCCGTGACCGAATGCAGACCTTTCTGATGAAAGCCCACGAACAGGGCTTGCGGTCCGTGCTTATCAACCATGGTAAAGGCGTACACAGCGAGCGTCCCGGTTTCCTGAAAAGCTACGTGATGCACTGGCTTGAGGAGAGTCACCTGGTACTCGCCTACCATTCCGCCCCCCAGAATCAAGGCGGCAGCGGCGCCACCTATGTGCTGATCAGAAAAAGCAGTCAGTCACGGCAGCGCAATAGGGAGTTCTTTATGGAGGCGGGAAAACAGCAGAGATAGTGAATAGTTAACAGTGAACAGTTAATAGCGCGCGTGCCTGCGCATCCCTATGTGAAATGCAAGAGGCCGCGTCCATACTCTGGACGCGGCCTCTTGTGCTCACGAAACAGATAACCTGCTCCGTGAAACTGTTCACTATTCACTGTTAACTATTAGCTGCCCTCACCTTCTTATCCGGTTAATCCCGTTGATCGCCGCCACCCGATACGCTTCCGCCATGGTCGGGTAGTTGAAGGTGGTGTCGATGAAGTACTCCAGGGTGTTCAGCTCACCGGGCTGGCGCATGATGGCCTGCCCTACGTGGACAATTTCCATGGCCTGATAGCCGAAGCAATGGATACCCAGCACCGCCAGGGTCTCCCGGTGAAACAGGATTTTCAGCATCCCCACCCGCTCACCGGTAATCTGCGCGCGGGCCAGATTACGAAAGAAGGCCTGCCCGACTTCATAGGGTACCTTCGCTTCGGTGAGCTCCTGCTCGTTACGCCCCACACTACTGATACCCGGAATGGTATAGATCCCGGTAGGCACGTCGGTCACCTGCCGTACTTCATCGCCGGCAATGGCCGCCGCACAGAAACGGCCCTGATCGTAGGACGCACTGGCCAAAGACGGCCAGCCCACCACATCGCCGACGGCATAAATACCTTCCACCTCAGTCTGGTAGCGCTCATTGACCTGTAATTGCCCGCGGTTGTTGGGTTTCAGCCCGGCGGCTTCCAGCCCCATGTCCTGAGTGTTGCCGGAACGACCATTACACCAAAGCAAGGCGTCAGCGCGCAGTTTCTTGCCGGACTGCAATTCCAGGGTAACGCCCTCATCGTCGGCAACAACCCGCTGGTACTCCTCATCCTGACGAATGGTGCAGCCCTGCTCGCGCAGGTGATAACTGAGCGCATCAGAAATTTCCGTATCCAGAAAATCCAGCAGATGCTGCCGGGAATTCACCAGGTCAACCCGGATCCCCAGGCCGGTAAAGATGCAGGCATATTCCGAGCCGATCACCCCCGCCCCATAGATGATGATATGGCGCGGGGTATGGTCCATGGTGAGAATGGTATCGGAGTCGTAGATACGGGGATGATCAAAATCCACGTCCTCCGGGTGATAGGGCCTTGAGCCGGTGGCAATCACCACGTTACGGGTTTTCAACAGATGCAGCCGCCCTTCCCGGTCTTCCACCCTCACCTCATTGTTGCCAAGCAGCTCACCCCTTCCACCAAACACCGTCACCCGGTTGCGGATATAGAAATCCGTACGCACCTGGACCTGGGAATCGATCACCTCACGGGTTCTGACGATCAGATCCTGCCAGCGGACTTCTCTGGGATTGATGATGCCGCGAAGTAGCGGATTGCGCTGGGTACGGATCACCTGGCGGACCAGATGACGAAGCGCCTTGGAAGGGATCGTTCCCCAATGTGTGCAGTTGCCGCCCAGGGACTTCTGGTCTTCGACAATGGCCACTCGCAGGCCTTTTTTTGTCGCCTGCATCGCCGCCGCTTCACCGGCCGGCCCGCTACCGATCACCACCAGATCCCAACCCGCACTGATATCCATTCACTTCTCCTTTCCACGACAGCACTATTATAGGCATGTGCACTCGCTCGCACGAGTAAGACCAAAGCAGAGGCCTGACCATGTTGGCCAAGACTGGCATGATGGGGATAGAGGAAAAAACCGTTTCAATTCAATAACAGGAGCCTGACATGGAAGAGCGCAGCGAACAAAAGCCCTCGAAGTGGGCCCGTGGCGGCAAAACGACAGGACGCTGGCTGGTGGCCCACCCGATCGGGGCCCTGCAGATTCTGGCAGTGATACTGGTAGCAATTATCGTGCTTCAGAATCTGGAGCCCACCAGCATCGACATCCTGTTCTGGACACTGGTGGACATCCCCAAATTGCTGCTCTTGCTAGCCAGCATGCTGGCCGGGGGGCTGATCTGGGAGCTGTTGCGGCGCAGCCTGCTACGCCGCCGCAAGGCGCCGGCGACGCCAGAACAGTAATAGCAGACCGGAAAACAGGCCAAGGCTCCAGCTTCCAGCGCTGTTGTCTTCCTGTTCTCCCGGGTAGGTGATAGTGAATGTCGCCGCCGAGGAAGTGCTGCCGCACTTGTCTGCCACTTCCAGGGTGAAACGGTCCTTGAACGGACTGAAGTTGCTATCAGGAATGTATGTGACTGTCCGGGTGTCGGAATTGATGATGATACCCTCTCCTTGGACAGCGCCTGTTTCACTGTTTCTTTTGGCGAAACTTGGCTCATTCCTGACAGTGAGCGTAGGCCAATTGATTGAGCTTTCATCGCCATCAGGGTCTTCTGCCACAATCTTGAAAGTTACCGATTCACCTGGGCGACTGGCACGGGTCTGGCCTGTAATCTTCGGAGCCTTGTTCGTGATAGCCATGGAGACAGAAGCATCAGAGGATTGCTGGGGCAGCTGGACCTGCTCGGGGACATCCGTGAAGTTATAAAGGAAAGCCAAACGAGGCGAATCCAGCTCATCGTTCAGCGCCTCACACACAGCATCACTAGGCGGATTATCTCCATTTGATATGAACCCTTTATTTGCGGGTGTAAACAAAACGATACAATTTTCAGCTACATCTCCGTTATCGTACTCATCAGGATTACGGTTTATAAAACGCTGCGGTAGTGGCTCACCACATTTGACGTCATAGCCATCGAGCACTTCGTTATAGAATTCCCATACGAATTCAATAGTACTACCATCCGCAGAAGCACCGTTTCCCTGTAGAACATAGCTTTGCAGCGCTGAGTCATACACGTACGATCCCGGTGCCGGATTGATTTCTTCTTGATCGCCAATTATATCGACCTGAGCGGGTGTAAATTGAAAATTACCATCCAATAAATCACCCGCGCTATCCAACAGGCGAATTTCAGCACCATCACTAGGCAAATCATTATCAAAGATATCTACCAGTACCCGCCGGTCTGGCGCTCGCTCGTTACTACCCTCATCATCAATAGCTGTAATTTGCTGATATTCAAAAGCACCTCGATCGCAGCGGTCGCCCGATGTGCGAGCGATACCGCGCAGATCAGTCCCACGGCATCGCAGAGGGGTCGAAGTTCCGGATTGCAACTCTTCTTGATCGTTACCGGCATCAATAATAAGAGGATCATTCAGATCCTGAGGGGAGAGATAGGGCGGATTGTAATCAGTAGAGCTGCCAGACTCACCGTCTGTTGCAATCCGCATTCCGGCAGTGCCACCAACAGCTTCGTCATTATTTTCATCTAAGCCAGTAGAGGCACAGGCTGCATCAGAAAACAGGTTATAAACACTGTCGCGCAATTCCCCGGCACCTGTTGAGCAACTGGCTCCACTGGCCGCAACAATACTGTTTGCCAGGCTGACCGTGGCTTCAGAATCGCCCAGCTCAATACCATTTCCTGGAGCATTATTCACGAAGCTCAGATTCATCAGACGAACATCAATATCCACACCGCTAAGATCCAGAGCGGAACCTTTCGGAGCAGAGTTATCCACAAAAGTACTGTTGGCAAAGGCGACAAAATTACCGGTGGGAATATTCAGGTCAAACACACCACCTTCAACATTTGCACTATTACTTTCGAATGTGGTATCCACTGCGGCAAAGCGAAAGCTCTCTCCATTCTGAGCAGTGGTAGACATGACGCCACCAGACACACCTGCCGCACTATCCACAACGTAAGAGCGATTAAATGACACCAGCTTTTCATTTCCGGCGTTTGCCCGTACATAGATAACACCACCGGAACGATCGGCACGGTTATTACGCAAAATTACCCGATCAAAAACCACGGAACCACCAGTGATTATCACACCACCAAATCCCTGGTCGCCGACAGGAGTGCCTCCTGGTACGGCAGCATTACCATCTTCAAGTATCAGATAACGAAATGCTACGCTCGGGTGACCACTGCTTAGCGGTGCACGCACTTCGAAAAGACGATTGTCTCCATCACCCCGAATGCGTGTAATAGTATCTTCATCGCCGGGATCTGCATCGTCATCATTGCGAACGCCCTTGCCAACCAGTTCAATACTGCCACCCTGAATTACCAGACTATCTACAAGCTGAAAATCACCGGCAGGCAACAAAATGCGATCCTGTCCTTTAGTGCCAAACTCACAATCCGGGCTGCTGAAGGTGGCCGCATTTGCCAATGCTTCGCGCACTGTGCATAGGCCGTCGTTAGTGATAGAAGGGTTATGGTCAAGCAGGGAATTTACTTCAATATCGGCCGCAAACACCGAACCCGACATCAGAATTGTCAACACCCCAGACCCGGGAAGCCAGCGGCGTAGCAAACCGCCCACGGCAAGCGCTAGCAGCGTCAAAACTGAGCCAGCCCCGCCACTACCGCCTCCGAGAATACTCTTTGATTCCGTCAAACCGCTGGCGGGCTCGGCTACCATGTTGGCAATCTCACTCTGATCAAGACCAATATCTGTGCCACCTGAAAATGCTTCTTTGGCCACCACATAACGCAGCTGATCCACACCGTGAAAATTGCTGGCAGGAGTATAGCGAACACGTGGATAGCCCTGATCATCAATCTCAACCGACGCCAGACCTCGCACAGGAGCAACGATAATGGTCATACAACGCTCCAGAATTTCTCGATCCTGGCAGACCTCATCACTAGCAGCGCAAGTTCCTTCGTTAATTATGACCGTCTTGAGGCGGTTACAATCGACCACGGTGTCATTTCTATCGTTTTCCAGCACATCACCAAGCACAGTTCGGCCGCTAATCAGGTCAATTTCGTCCGCTTGCGCCAGCGCCCGCAAAAATTCGACCGCACCTACATCACAGCGCCCCCCCGCACCACCGCGGGACTGCCCTCGCATGTCCTGATCAGCACATTGGTCTACGGTTTCCGGGTTCCCTCGATCGAACAGGCTCGGTGTCGCCTCCGGCATCGTCGGGTCCAGACCTGAAGGTTCCGGATTGGGGAGGAAGCCCGAAAAATTGCCTCCCAGTTCCCCGGCGGGGATAGGGATGCAACCATTAGCACCTGCTTGCGCACAGGGTTCACGGCTTGTCGTTGCGTCATTCCAGCCGAGCAACACTTCTTCCGTGGCACCATTAGGGTCCAACGTTACCGGCGTCCCTTCTGTTTGTTCACGAGGTAACGGACAAGTGGCATCGTCGGTGATGGTATAAAGCAGCGTTGCGTCAGCATCTGCGACACCATCCAACGCAGTACCGAAACAAACCCCTCCGCTGTGGCCGACCAATACGGTATTGACGATAAAGGCCGTACTGACAATCTCCGGAGGAGCAGCATTCGGATCTGTCGGCACATCCACCACAGCCTCATCAAGATGCAATGCCAGGCCATCATTGAAGGCAATGGTCATATTTTGCAAAACCAACTGGTGCTTTGGCGCAACAAGCAGAATAACTCCACCGACGTTGTTGACGATTGTGCCATTGGTCAAATCAAAGCCAATCTGGCTGTTTTCGCCACCGTCCAGGTAGAACATGCCACCATCGGAGTCGGAAGTATTATTCGCCATGTAAAAACGATGGCCTGAAATACCCCCATCGAAGTCTCCAGAGGTGGCGACTACAGCGCCATTGCCTGTGGCCATATTTGCTTCAAACAACGTGCTTTCAGGGAAGGACAGGTTGCTTCCTTTTTCAAGATAGATCGCACCGCCATTAACCGCCTCACCATGACGGAGTTCGACATTCCCTGATAAGCCAAGCCCACCTCGGGCCAGAATCAAGCCGCCATTGCGATCTGCCAAATCAACTTCGTTGTTGGCCGAGCCCTCGTGCAAAACAAGATTGCCCAGCGTCAGTGAGCCACGATCCACCAGGAACAAGCGGCTGTTGCCACCCGCAGAGACAACCGGTTTCTCCTTGTCTTCCGGCTCTTCAAAGCTGCCGAGAAACACATCGATGCGAATGTTGGGCGAAATGGCAATGTCGTCTTCAGGGTCAGCGACAGGGATCATTACCGGGTTGTCATCATCATCGAGCTCCACTTGCTCTACCTGATCACAGTCTGCCGGGTCCACCTCGACACAGTCTGGGTCCGCAACCATAACTGTCTTCTGAATAAACTTGATCTTCTTGCCGCCAATGGGAAGCTCACCTTCCGTGAGCAGATAGGTTTTCCCTTCAAGCAGGCGGATAGTGTCATTGCCCGTGCCCGCTTCACAGGCCCCAACAGTAGTCTGGTAACTGATGGCATAGATGGCTTCACGCAGACGACACTGGGCACCGCTGCTCGTAGGAGTAACCTGGTAACGGTCTTCTTCAGGGGAGGCATTCTGAGGGCGATCAACAACAGTGATCTTCACATCGTCTGTGGTTTCGATCTTGTAGACGGTGGCCTGGGAAGTGGCGGCTGCGAGAATAAGGGCGCAGCCCGCAAGGGTTTGCCAAAGCGCAGTGTGGCGCATGTTGTGCTCCTGCAGGCTTTTTTGTGCCTGGCGTTATTGTTCTAATCTGGATCCAAACCCGGCAATGCTCTGATCACCGGAAGCGTAACCTAATGTAATTAATCATCAATATAACGGTTACTTGCGTAGCAAACTGTTGATTCTTCGTTAAGCGACCCTTTTTACCACCCCAGCGCATCCTTGACAAAGGGAATAGTGACCGAGCGCTGTTGCGCGAGGGCCATACGGTCAAGGCGGTCCAGCAGCACCATCAACGCCCCCGGGCTGCGCTCACTGCGCAGCACGATATAGTGAGCCACATCCTGCTCAATCCGCAGCCCACGGGCCCTGGCCCGCTCCTGTAACACTTTTTGCAGATCGTCATTTGCCAGTGGGGCAAGCCTGTATACCGGACCGGCGGCCAGCCGGGTGGCCAGATCCGGCAGCAACAGGCCGGCGGCGGTCGGAGAGGCATTGGCGGTCACCAGCAGGTGGCCGCCCTGTGCCATCAAACGGTTATAAAGGTGAAACAGGGCTTCTTCCCAGGCCGGATCGCCGGCAAAGCGCTGACAATCATCCAGCGCCAGCAGATCGAATTGTTCCATCGCCTCCAGCACCGCCGGCACCAGCGGCAGTAGCTCGCTGGCAGGCAACAGGCAAGCATCCATGCCCTGCTGCTGGGCCAGACGGACCGCCCCTTCCAGCAGGTGGCTCTTGCCCTGTTGTTCCCCGCCCCAGATAAAGGCCTGACGATCTGCACCTAGAACCACTTCACGGACGCCAGCCAGCGCGGCCCCGTTGGGGCCGGACAGAAAGTTGGAAAGGTCATTTCCCTCACGCAATTGCAGCGCCAGGGGCAGCTGTGCGCTCATGGATCAGGAACGCCAGCAGTAGCGCCACTGCGGCCCGACGACCGACTCGTCCGGGCAGGGGCGCAATTGTCGGGAAAGCTCAAGCAAGCTGCGTAGCTGGGAATCGCTGGCACCGAAATCCAGGCCGAAAGTCACGCCCTGATCAGTGGTCTGTACCAGCGAAACGGCCCGCATGCCGCTCAGCCCAACCAGGAAACCCTGCAGTTGATACCAGTCAGCCAGCGTTTCCACCTGCTCGACCTCCAGCAGGGTAAGCCGCTCGGAAGCGCTGCTGGCCACCGCATAACGCTGGGCGAGCTGATCGGTCACGGCATCCACCAGCGTCGTCACCGCCTGCTCAGCGGAATCACTGTCCTCACGCCCCTGATCCAGGGTCTTCTTGCCCTGCAACACACGCCAGCTCACCGTGGCCGGCGAGCCTTGATACAAAACAGCGGCGACAACCAGTTCATGAGGGTATCGGCTGGAAGCAGACAGCAACTGGTTATCGAAACGGCCGCGGACATCCGCCACGGTGACCGCATTACGGTCCTGGCTATCCCATTCGGGCACCACCAGGGAAAGCCCCCGGCGCCGGGCTTCACTAACCAGGTGCTCGCGCAGTTCATGCTCTCCCGCCACCATGTCTCCGCGACCGGCACCCTGCTCCACCAGCCAGACCAGCACCTGAGGGCGGGGAAAGCCCCATACCGGCGCGCCCATTGCCGCCATGAAATCCATCAGGCCGCGGGTGTCATAGCGCACTATCAGTTGATCACCGTCATAATCGTAGCGACTGACCCAACGATCCAGCTGCGCCAGAGCCTGCTCTGATACCGGCTGCTCAAGCACCTGCTGTTTGCCACTCAGGCGCACCAGCATGTCCTTCAGCCCTTGCTGCAGAGCCTGCTGGCGCTGAGCCTCGCCACGGCCTTCCACCGTCAGCGCCACTGTATTCAGAGACTCTGCCTGGGCCCCAAGGGCCAACCCCAACAACAATGCCACGATTCCAAGAAAACGCATGACCGCCCATTCCAACCTGAAAATTCAAGCGCGCTATTATCACTGATAACCCGTCGTGACGCGAGACGCCTGACAGCAGAGACACTGCAATCGCACAAAGGTTTTCCGCTGGCACCGCATGCGGCGCGGCGCCGGCGGCAATTCTGCCGGTTTGGCTGGAAAGATAGCCCCCTCACCCTTAAAATACGCGCCTTCACCAATCCGGAGCCCCCCATGACCGATCAGAAACGGCCGCTGACTTACCGTGACGCCGGTGTCGATATCGACGCTGGCAACGAGCTGGTAAAACGTATCGCCCCCGTGGCCAAACGCACCCGTCGTCCCGAGGTGCTGGGCGGTCTGGGCGGTTTTGGCGCCCTCTGCGAGCTGCCCAGCCGCTACAAAAACCCGGTTCTGGTAGCCGGTACCGACGGGGTTGGCACCAAGCTGCGCCTGGCCATTGATACCGGTCGCCATGACAAGGTGGGCATCGATCTGGTGGCCATGTGTGTCAACGACCTGATCGTGGGTGGCGCCGAGCCCCTGTTCTTTCTCGACTATTACGCCACCGGCAAACTGGATGTAGACACCGCCACCAGCGTTGTCACTGGTATCGGTGAAGGCTGTGAAATGGCTGGTTGCGCCCTGATCGGTGGCGAAACTGCAGAAATGCCGGGCATGTACGAGGGCGAGGATTACGATCTGGCCGGCTTCTGTGTCGGCGTGGTGGAAAAAGACGGTGTGCTGGATGGCAGCAAGCTCCAGGCCGGCGACAAGCTCATCGGCCTCGCCTCCTCCGGCCCCCACTCCAACGGCTATTCGCTGATTCGCCGCATCATGGCGCAGTCCGATATCAACATCGAACTGGAAGGCCAACCCCTGATGGAGCATCTGCTGGCGCCCACCCGCATCTATGTCAAACCCCTGCTGAAACTGATTGAGCAGGTGCCGGTGCATGCCCTGGCACACATCACCGGCGGTGGCCTGCCGGAGAACCTGCCTCGGGTGATGCCGGACAACACCCGTGCAGTTATCGACACCCGTAGCTGGGAATTCCCCGCCGTATTCAAGTGGTTGCAACAGGAAGGCCAGGTCCCGGCTTTCGAGATGTACCGCACCTTTAACTGTGGTGTCGGTATGGTCATCGCCGTCCCGGCGGATCAGGTAGATGCCACCCTGGCGCTGATGGAAGCCGAAGGCGAAGTCGCCTTCCTGATGGGTGAAATCCAGGCCGGTGAAGGGGAACCGGAAGTGGTACTGGAAGGCCTGGCAGAGTGACGCACCGCCTTGCTGTTCTGATCAGCGGATCAGGTACCAATCTGCAGGCCATCATGGCGGCCATTGATAGCGGCCGCCTGGATGCAGAGATCGCTGTGGTGCTGTCCAACCGTGCTGATGCCGGTGGCCTTAGCCGTGCCCAGCATGCCGGCATTGCCACCGAAGTCCTGGATCATCGCCACTACGACAGCCGCGAAGCATTCGACCAGGCAATGATCACGACCCTGGACCGTTACCAGCCCCGCACGGTGGTGCTGGCCGGGTTCATGCGCATTCTCTCACCGCTGTTTGTCCGCCACTATGCCGGGCAGCTGATCAACATCCACCCCTCCCTGCTGCCCAAGTACCGCGGGCTCCATACCCATGCCCGTGCTCTGGAAGCCGGTGATCAACAGCATGGCTGCTCCATTCATTTCGTCACCGAAGAACTGGATGGCGGCCCATTGATCGCCCAGGCTCCGCTGGAGGTGCTTGCGAACGATACCGTTGATTCCTTGTCCAAACGCGTACAACAACGCGAACACCTGCTTTATCCTCTGGTGTTGCAATGGCGCGCCGAACAGCGTCTGGAACTGAATCAGAACGGAGTCATGCTGGATGGCAAACCTCTCCCCGAACAGGGGTTTCAACTGGTCTAGCAGTCTACTGCTGACACTGGCCCTGGCGGCTCCGGTCAGCCATGCCGCGCCACCGGTTGCGCCTTTCTCTCTGGATTACAGCCTGAAAAGTGAAGGTATTCCTTTCACCGTTACTGCCACTCGCACCCTGAAACCCATGCAGGATGGCCTGTGGAAAATGGAAGTGCAGGCCAAAAACTGGCTGGGCGAAATCCGCGAAACCACCCTGTTCGACTGGCAAAAATGTATTCCCGAGAGCACTTTCTATGGCTACTACCGTCGTGGCCTCGGGCGCGTCAAGGAAGCCAAACTGCATCTGGACCGGGAGGCCGGGGTCGCCGCCAGTGAACGCACGGATAAACCTACGCGCAATTACCCGATCACAGATCAGGCCACGGACGAACTGTCCGTCTCTCTGGCCCTGCAATGCTCTCTTCAGGCAGGCCAGCGTGACATCAAACTCCAGGTTGCCGATGAGCGTTCCATGGAAGCACACCGCTACCGTGTAGTCGGCGAGGAACCGCTTAATATTGACGGCAAGCGGGTGGAAACAGTAAAAGTACAACGCCAGCGCGGCGCCAACAGCAAAAGGCAGACCTACATGTGGTTTGCACCGCAGCATGATTATTTGCTCGTCCAACTGCTGCAGGAAAACAGTGATGGCGACCACGTGATGACGCTGCAATCTATGGAGGGATACTAACGGTGCGACGGATTTTTCTTGCCTTATTGGTAGCAGCCAGCAGCATCGCCGGTGCCGAACCACTGGCTCCTTTTGCGGCCGAATTCCGCATTTATGTGAACAAACTGCCCACCCCGGTCAAGGCCGACCTGGTGCTGGAACCGGCCGAAGGCAAAGACTATTACCGCATGCTGCTGAAGGCGAAATCCTTCCTGCTTACCAACACCGAAGAAAGTTATTTCCACTGGCGCGACTGTCAGCCCCGCACCACCCAGTATGTCCATGAATTCAAGGGCTTCGGCCAGCACCGCTACCACCATATGGATTTTCAGTGGAACCCACCCATGGTCCACAACGAATCCGAGGATGATCAGGAAAGCCTGGAAATTCCGGAAAATACCCTCGACGAGCTAACCATTCTGCTGCGCGGGCGTTGTGTGTTTGCCACCGGCGACAAGGCCTACAAAGTCACCAGCGTCTACGGCGACAAGCTGCGCACCCACCATTTCGAGATCATCGACCGGGAAGTGATCGATACGCCCATGGGCGAAATCGACACCCTGCTGGTGGAAAAAAAGCGCGAAGGGGACAGCAAGGAAAAACGCCGCACCCTGTTCTGGGTGGCACCAGGCCTAGACTACATGGTGGTGAAGGCCAGGCACATTGAAAGTACCCTGCTCAAGGCAGAATTGATCATGATTGATTACGACGGCCCGGATGTGCCGCCGTTGTCCTAGGGAAGCTATGCAGGAACAGCCCTCCTGCAATATCAGGCCCTTGGCAGGGTGACACCGCGCTGGCCCTGGTATTTCCCGCCCCGATCCATATAAGACGTTTCACACACCTCATCGGACTCGAAAAACAACATCTGCGCCACACCTTCGTGGGCATAAATTTTTGCCGGCAGCGTGGTGGTGTTGGAAAACTCCAGGGTCACATGGCCCTCCCACTCCGGCTCCAGCGGCGTCACATTGACAATAATGCCGCAGCGGGCGTAGGTGGACTTGCCCAGACAGATGGTCAGCACATTACGGGGAATGCGGAAGTATTCCACAGTCCGTGCCAGCGCAAAGGAATTAGGCGGAATAATGCAGTAGTCGCCTTTGATGTCCACGAAGCTACGCTCATCGAAAGCCTTCGGGTCTACCGTGGCGGAATGAATGTTGGTGAACACCTTGAATTCATCCGCACAGCGCACATCGTACCCGTAGCTGGACACACCATAGGAAATCATTTTTTCGCCATTTTCATCCGCACGGATCTGTCCGCTCTGAAAGGGCTCGATCATGCCCTTCTCGGCGGCCATGCGGGTAATCCAGCGATCCGATTTAATCGTCATTGTTGCGCCTCAAAATTCCGGGGTGGTTGGCGTTCAAGCGGATAATGGTATAGACGCCGAACGCCGGGCGCCAGATGTGGGGCGCCGCTAATTCGGCCCCGACATGTGGCGTTTGTTCAATGCTGCGTCACTTTGGGAAACGCCCGCTTGCCACCTTCCGTCAGTGACAGTCTTGCCGCCAGCCGCCGGGCAGCCTGGCGGTACAGGCCTGCCTCCTCGCTGTCCGGGCAGGCCGCCACCATCGGTTCACCGCTGTCTGCCTGTTCGCGGATACGCAAGGACAGCGGCAGGGCCGCCAGCACTTCGGTGTGATACTCACTGGCCATCTTTTCTCCACCGCCCTGGCCAAACACATGCTCATGATGGCCACACTGGCTGCATATATGCACCGCCATGTTCTCCACGATGCCCAGCACGCGGATATCCACCTTGCGGAACATCTCCACGCCCTTGATGGCGTCCAGCAGGGCAATGTCCTGGGGCGTGGTAATCACCACCGCCCCGGCCACCGGGATTTTCTGGGCCAGGGTCAACTGGATATCACCGGTACCCGGCGGCAAATCCACCAGCAGGTAATCGAGCTGATGCCAACGGGTCTGCTCCATCATTTGCACCAGAGCACCACTGGCTTTCGGACCACGCCAGACCACCGGGGTCTGTTTGGTGGTCAGATAGCCCATAGACATGGTCTGCAAACCATAGGCATCCACCGGCACAAAGTACTTACCCTCCAGCACCTCCGGGCGGGTACCGTCTGGCAGCCCCAGCATCAGCGGCTGACTGGGGCCGAATACGTCCGCATCCAGCAGCCCCACCCGGGCGCCTTCCGCCTGTAAGGCCAATGCCAGATTCACTGCCGTGGTGGACTTGCCAACGCCCCCCTTGCCAGAAGCGATGGCAATCACATTGGCCACCTGGTCCATGGCCGGCAAGCTGCTCTGAGCGCGATGCGGAATAATCTTCGCCGTCAGATCCAGGGCCAGCTCACGGCCTTCCAGCACCTCGCTCACATGCTCCCGGATCTGCGTTACCAGGTGCTCACGGATACCGTCAATCGGAAAACCAAGAACGATTCGGGCGTGGACGGTGCTGTCATCCACAGTCAGTGATTCAATGGCATCCACGGACGTCAGGCTGACACCCAGATCGTCGGGAATAAAACCGCCCAGTTGCTGTCGAATGCGTTGCTCGGCTGAACTCATAATGGCCTCCGTTTCGAGAGGTGCGATGATAGGGGCTAAGCCGTTAACAACCAAGCCACCTTCGCGGAAGTTATTCATTGCACAAACGCGAACCATGGGGTGGTTATCCCGCTGTAAATGGGCAAAATAGAGTGCCGATTGCACGGTAGTACAAGGAGAGTCCATGAAACGTATCACCGCCGCATCCCTGATCGCCCTGGGAGCATTGAGTCTGACAGCCTGCAACGATGCCCCCCATCTTATCAATCACGGACCTGACAGCATCACCGTGTCCGGCAGTGGCGACATCTCAGCGCAACCGGATATTTTCCGCGTGGTAGCGACTGCCAGCGAACAGGGCGACGACATTGCCGCCATGAAATCCCGCGTCGACGACACCGTAGCCGATATGCTCGACCTGGCGGACGACCTGGATATTGAGGAAAAACAGGTGCGCGCCAGCGATCTGCGTGTTCAGCCGCAATGGCAATACCAGCCGGAGCGTAAACTGATCGGCCATCAGGTAAGCCGTGACGTCACCTTCCGCGCCAATGGCCTGGACACCTATACCCAACTGCTCGACGGCCTGACCAAGCAAGGTTTGCGGGATATTCGCCCGGCCGGCACCGAAGTCAGCAACGCCGACGAGCTGGCCAACCAGGCTCTGGAGAAAGCCGTGGCAGATGCCCGCCAGCGGGCCAGCATCATCGCCGAGGCCGCTGATCGGGAGCTTGGCAAGGCTATCCAGATCCAGGCCCAGGATTTCCAGCCACCGCAACCGGTAATGATGATGGCACGGAGCGAGAAAAGCGGTAACGCCGACAGCTACCGGCCCGGCGAAACCGATATCACCGCCCGGGTCCAGATCACCTTCGAACTGGACTAGGGCCTGCTCCCACTAGTTCCGAGGCCCCTGTTGCGGCCCAAAATGCGCCAATCTAGGCGCGAGGAGAGATGTTTGGTGTCTCCAAATGAACGACGAGCAACAACGAGTGGCGAATTTTGGGCCTCAACCCGAAGGGCTGGGCCCTTTTTCCGTCCAGCAGCCCCAACCGTTACTTATGTAGAACAACTACACCGCGCACCGGTTGGAACTACTGGACAAAAAAATGACTCCAGCAGGGGCCACGGAATTAGTGGGAGCAGGCCCTAATGGATAGCCTCGGTCAGATCTGCAGCGCCGCGCTGCAGCAGTATCTTGCCCACGGTGAAGCCCGGGGGCTCGATATTGCTGCGGCGCTGGATACCGCAGCCCTGGATGCGGAACGGGTCCGCCAGCCGGACGCCCGCATTCCCGGTGTCAGCTTCCAGACGCTGCTGCACACTCTGATTGATCACTCCCGCGACCCGCTCTTCGGCCTGCACACCTCCGAGTTTGTCCAGCCGGGCTCCTATAATGTGATGGGTTACATCGCCATGAGTGCCGGCACCCTCCAGGAAGCCCTGTCCAAGGTCAGCCTCTATGAAAAGCTGGTGGGCGACATGGGCACCACCGACACCCGCATTGACGACAACCAGGCCGCCATTCGCTGGGATTGTCGCTACAGACAACAACCCGCGCGCCAACACCTGATAGACAATGTGCTGGGCTCCTGGATCCGCTACGCTCGCTGGCTGACCGGCAATGACCAACTGGCCCCCGCCGAAGTCTGGCTGGAACATCCCAGACCCAGTCCTGCACTGGTGGAGGAATACCAGCGGGTGTTCCTCTGCGAGGTGCGGTTCGCACAACCCTGCTCTGCCCTGATCGGCCCGCCGGGCCTGCTGGAACAACCGATTCGCCAGCCGGACCCGCTATTGCTGTCGACCCTGGAAGCCCACGCCATTCAACAGCTTCACCAGCTGGGCGTGGAAACCAGCCTGGCCCAGCGGGTAAAACAGTGCATTCAGGATGCCATTGGCCATTCCCTGCCGCGCAAGGAAACCATCGCCGAACGGCTGGGTATGAACGTGCGCACCCTGCACCGTCGGCTCGCCGATGAAGGCCACAGCTGGCAGAAACTGCTGGACCAGGTGCGACTGCATCAGGCCCGGCAATTACTCTGCCAGAGCCCGGCCCCCCAGGCAGAAATCGCCGAAGCCCTGGGCTACTCGGATATTCGGTCATTTCAACGCAGCTTCAAGCGACATACGGGGATGACCCCTGGCCAGTTTCGCACCCAACAAAAGCCGGATTTGTAGGAAATCACTTACACGCGTTGTCGGCTTTCTCTTATGCGCATTTCCTCATAGTCCCGTTCAGTGTCTACCTCACCGCCGCTGGTCGTTATCGCTTTGCCCATACCGCCAGCGGTTGACTACAACAGTTCCCAAGGGATCACGAAGTTCCCTCAAGCCACCGGCTATGCCGGTTTCGGGAACCGTTACAGGGACGCACCATGAACCGAAAAATTTCCGTCAGCGGCCTCACCCATGACTCAGCCAGCGCCTTTGTCTCCATGATGGGCATCATCAATGGCCGCTGCAGTGTCATCTGGGAGAATGCCGACCCGGGTCAGGCCGACGTACTGCTGGTCACCGCCAAAGATAGCCCTCGTGCCACCTCAAGCAAGAGTGACAAACCCTGCATCCTGGTTTATCCCAGCTCCCAAGACCGGCCCGACGCTCCCTTTACCCTGTCCCATCCATTCCGGGCCATGAATATGATCCGGGTATTGGAAGATGTGGCACGGGCGCTGCCCGGCTAACTGCACCACCCCATCAGCTTGCGCTGATCGCCTGTTAGGCAATTCTGCCCATATAAACGCGGCCTTTTCTTTTCGGCCGCGTTCTTTTTGTCCTACAAAGCCTTAATTCTGCCCATGGGTCATGGCTATACTGACATCAGCTAATGACAACAATGAGCGGAGACCTGCATGAAAGGCACTCTCAAACAACTGGATCGGGCCATCGAGCACGCTGAAACCTACGAAGAGTGGTACGAAGCCAGCCGCGAACACGACCGTCTTTCCGGTGCGGACGAATGGAAAGAAATTGATCGCTCCCCCCATTATGACTACGAGCTGATCCGCAATCGCCTGTGGCAGATCCGCCAGGCCCGTGAACGCAATGACGTCAACAAGCTGGTGTTTCACCTGCACGAAGGCCTGCATGGCAATCTGGGCAACATTTCCAACCCGCGCCTCTATCAACAAACCCGCGTGGGCACCAAACGCCTGATCGAGAATTATCTCGAAGAAGTCACCATCGCCCTGAACTACCTGTGCGACACCAATTTCAAGGAGTTCGGGCTCAAGGAGAAACTGGATTTCTTCGAAACCACCGGCCAGGCCTTCGGCCAGAGCTGTCTGATGCTCTCCGGTGGCGCCGCTCTGGGTCTGTTTCATATCGGTGTGGCCCGCTGCCTGTGGGAACAGGGGCTGCTACCTTCGGTGATCTCCGGCTCCAGTGCCGGCAGCATCATTGCCTCCGTTGTGGGCACCCACAACGATGAAGAACTGAAACTCAAGCTGGAACCGGAAAACATCTACCTGGAAGCCTTCAAGGTGCTGGGCTGGAAGGGCATCATCCGTGGCACCCCGGTGCTGGATGGCGACCACCTGGAAGCCTGCCTGGAAGAAAACATCCTCGACATGACCTTCGAGGAGGCCTACCGGCACACCGGCCGCGAAATCAACATTACCGTCAGCCCCTACGACCGTAATCAGCATGCCCGTCTGCTCAACTGGCGCACCTCGCCCAATGTGCTGATCCGCAAGGCATCACTGGCTTCCTGCGCGATTCCCGGCATCTATCCACCGGTTTCCCTGTGGGCCAAGAATATTGATGGCGAGCGGGTGCCCTACATTCCTGGTCGCAAGTTCGTGGATGGCTCCATCGTCGACGACCTGCCGATCCGCCGCCTGTCCCGACTCTATGGCGTCAACCATTCCATCGTCAGCCAGACCAACCCCCATGTGGTGCCATTCCTGTCGCGTAACGAAAATACCGACAGCTCAATGAGCACCCTGGCGGACTGGGGACTGAAGAATGTCTCCATGAATCTGCGCTACGCCCTGCAACTGATACAGCGCCGGGTGGAATCGAACGACGTGGGGCTGATGTTCGACAAGGCCAAGAGCATGGTCACCCAGAAGTATATCGGCGATATCAACATGATCCCGCCACGCCAGCCCATGAATGCCTTCAAAGTGCTTAATAACCCCACCCTGCAGGATGTGCGCAACTACATCCGCAAAGGGGAAAAGGCGACCTGGCCCAAGCTCGGCATGGTGGCCAACACCACCGCCATCAGCCGCACCTTCCGCGACTGTCGCGCCCGCCTGGACCGTATCGAGGAACGCATGCTCGAACAGGTACCGATGACCGCCGTCTGAGCCCTACCCTCTGCCCCGTGGCTCATCGAGCCCGGGGCAGATCGGCCCAGCGGGTGGTATAGGCCGGCGATAAATGGGCTCGGCGCATGGCCCAGACACACCGTTCATTCTGGTTCATTCCCCGACCCGCCAGCCATACCTTACCCTTGCCGCTGCGGTTGATGGTATCCATCACCTGCATTAACGCGTTCCCTTTCTCCGCGTTTTCGTCTTCCCGAAACAGGGTGACCTGCTCACGCCCCGCCGGGCCCAGGTCCGTCAGCATGACGCCCGCCTTGCCATAGCGATAACCGGCCTGCCAGAGGGCCGTTACCATCTCCACCGCATGGTGCACCATCACCCGGGTATCTACCGTGGCTGGCGACAGACTTGTCCGGGCAGAATCGGGGAATAACTGCTGCGGCTTGCCCATCGGCGCTGTGCGGAGATAAACGCTGATGGCACCGGCACTGAGCCCTTCTGCCCGCATGCTTTCCGCCGCCCGGGCGGTGAAATCACTGACCGCCTGCCGCACCGCTGCCAGCGATGCCACCGGCTCACCGAAAGAGCGGGAATGGATAATCTGCTGACGGGGTTCCTGCCGAGCTTCCAGGGGCAGGCAACTCTCCCCATTCAATTCCCGTACTACCCGCTCCTGAACCACGGAGAACCGCTTGCGGATCAGACGGTAGTCGGCACGGGCCAGATCCAGAGCCGTCTCGATCTCCATATTATTCAAACGCTGCCCGAGGCGCCGACCGATACCCCAGACCGCCGAGACCGGTGTACGTGCCAGCAACCGCTCGCGCCACCGCGGATCTGTCAGCACCAGCACGCCCCCGGTCTGCGGGTACGTCTTGGCAGCATGGTTGGCCAGCTTGGCCAAGGTCTTGGTGGGAGCCACTCCCACACACACCGGCACACCCACCCACTTGCCTACCCGTTCGCGGAGGGCCAACCCCAGCGGCTGAAGCTCCTCAGGTCGCATCAGGGACAGATCCAGAAAGGCCTCATCAATGGAGTACACCTCCACCGCCGGCACCAGGGTAGCCAGTGACGCCATCACCCGCCGGGAGAGATCCCCGTAGAGCACATAGTTGGAGGAGAACACCGCGACCCGGTGCTTGCGAATCAGATCCCGAGCCTCGAACAATGGCATGCCGGTTCTCACCCCCAGCGCCTTGGCCTCGGCAGAACCGGCCACGATGCAGCCGTCATTATTGGATAGCACCACCACCGGCCGCCCTGCCAGATCCGGCCGGAAAACGCGCTCACAGGAGGCATAGAAACTGTTGCAATCGACCAGGGCAAAAATAGCACTCACCGCCGGGGCCGGGCCACCGGCCGGTGTGCATGAAGGGAAAATGTCACCACACCAAACAACTCCCACTCCTGATCCGCCAGCGGTATCGCTGCATAGCGGGGGTTACGTGGCATCAGCATGGGCTGTGGCCGCAGCCGCAACTCCTTCACGGTGAACTCCCCATTCAGCGACGCCACCACCACATCACCGTGAGATGGCTCCAGGGAGCGGTCCACCACCAGAATATCGTCCGGGAAAATCCCCGCTTCCCGCATGGAGTCCCCCTCTACCCGAAGCAAAAAGGTGGCCTCCTGCTGGCCAATGCATAGCTGGTTCAGATCCAGCGGCGCCTCCATATAGCCCTGGGCCGGGGACGGAAAACCGGCAGCAACACGTTCGGAGAAAAAAGGCAGCGCAGTCATGGGACACCACAGGAAAGATAACGATGGAGCCATGCTATCAAATACTGTCCTTATGTACAGTTAAATGACATTTCCACACCATCGATACCGGCACTGACAGAACACACAGCAAGGTAACAAAACGCAAAGAAAGGCATATCCAAACGCCGCCATGGCTGCCTTAGGGTTGGACTAACAATGCCGTCATCAGGGTGTAGTCATGATGCTTGAAGGTAACCCGGGCTGGATGTCCGACTTTCTGGAAGAAATGGGGCTGCCGGCCAGCGCCGCGTTTCAGGGATATGTGCTCTATCATCGGGACAGTGACAGCTTTGTCGCCGATGCACCCGACCCGTCCTTTCCCCATTATGTGAAGCCTTGTGGCTGGGCTCACCGCTACCCTTACATCATGCTGGCACGGGACGCTGCCATGGACATGGAGGATGGCATGCAGGTGCAGGTGCTGTTCCGGCTGGGCGGACAGTTTCTTGCCTACCCGATCTGAAAACGCCGGATCCGGAAAAACAAAAAGCCACCCGATGGGTGGCTTTTTTTTGATATGGAGCGGGTGAAGAGAATCGAACTCTCGTATGCAGCTTGGGAAGCTGCCGTTCTACCATTGAACTACACCCGCTTGAACAACCGGCAATATAGTCAAAAGGATGCGCCTTGGCCAGCGCTGATGTGAGCAGATACGCCATCATGACGGGTTTGAGGTTACACTGCGGGACAGATCAGAATGACAAAGAGGAGCGTGGACATGCCAATGGCATTTGTGAGTGGGGCCCGGGGGTTTCTCGGTGGACACATCGTCGACCAGCTGCTGGAAAAAGGCTGGGACGTCACTGCGGTCATCCGGCCACGCAGTGATGCCGCGGCGCTTCAGGCCAAAGGCGTTCAGGTAGTACAGGCTCCGCTGGATAATGCCACCGAACTGGCCCTGGTGATGCCGGCAGCGCCGGATGCCGTCTTTCACGTGGCCGGCAATACCAGCCTGTGGCGGCGTGGCAACGCGCAACAGTACAGGGATAACGTACTGGGCACCCGGGCCATGGTCAGCGCGGCACTGAAAAACGTGGCGGGCCGATTTGTCCATACCTCCTCAATCTCCGCCTGGGGCATTCAGGACACCCCCATCAACGAACAGACGCCCTCCAATGCAGCTAACGACTGGATCGGCTACAACCGCAGCAAGTACCTCGCCGAGCAGGAAATAGAGAACGGTATCCGGCAGGGTCTGGACGCGGTGATCCTCAACCCCTGCGGCATTATCGGCGCCGGTGACACCCATAACTGGTCGCAGATGATCAAGTTGATCCAGGACGGCAAGCTGCCAGGGGTGCCACCGGGCGGGGGCAACTTCTGTGCCGTTGAAGAGGTGGCCAAAGCACACCTGGCGGCGCTGGAAAGCGGCCAATGCGGCGAACGCTATATCCTGGCCGGGGTGGAAGCCAGCTTTCTGGAACTGGTACAGACCATTGCCGGACAGCTCGGTAAAAAAGCCCCGTCGCGAACCGTGCCCCCGGCGGTATTGAAACTGGCCGGACAGCTATACCCCATCGGCAGCCTGTTTACCGGTAATGAGCCTCGGCTGACACCGGAAAAAGTGGCGCTGGTCACCAGCCGGGTACATGCCGACGGCAGTAAAGCCGTCCAGGAATTAGGCTTTAACGATCAGGTGCCACTGGCCACCATGATCGCAAACTGTATTCGCTGGATGGAGCAGGAAAAACGCCTCTAGAAACGAAGCGTAGCGGTGTGGGCAGTTCGCCATGCATGCCAGCATGGCTGCTACAGAAAACCGTTACCGGAAAAAAACATCAGGGCAGCAATGCCCTTTTCCTGATTTAGACCACCGCCCGGTATACCCGAAAACGCGTGGTTTCCCCTGCCACCTGCACATGGGAAAAGGCATCGTCCAGCCACTGGGCATAAGGCAGCTCGCGGTTCGCCACCAACCACATTACCCCTTCCTTGTTCAGATAGGCTGGCGCCTCGGCGATCAATCGTCGGGTGATATCGGTGGTACGCTGGCGCCGGTCGTGGAACGGCGGGTTGGTTACGATCATGTCCACCCGACCGGCCAGTGGGGAAAACAGATCGCCGCCAGTCACGCGGCCCTGCAAGCTGTTGCGAGCCAGGCTCGCAGTTGTCGCAGCGACCGCACAGGCACTCACGTCCACCGCCTGCACCTTCCACCCCTGGCTGGCCAGGCTGGCACTGATCACACCAGCACCGCAGCCCATGTCGATCATGCTTCCCCGTCTGGGCAAGCGGTGTTCTGCCATCAGATCCAGCAACAACCGGGTGCCCTCATCCAGACGGCCATGGCTGAATACGCCCGGGTAGCTGACGATTTCCAGCTCACCCACCGGAATCACCTCTCCCCAGGCCGCCAGGGTCTGCGTTTCTCCCGGCTGTAGCTGCCCGCTATACAGCTTGCAATGGCGGGCACTATCCACCAGTACCGCATCATCCACATGTGCCTGCAGATGTTTCAGTGCCCCGCGGATGCCGCCCTTCGCCGGCCCGATCAGCCACAACTCCACCGGCTGACTGATTTCGCCAGCCAGCCAGTTGAGCAAAAACCGCAAGCGGTCGATGGATTTGGGCAGAGGTAACACCAGCAAATCCACCTCGGGTGGCACCGTCGGTGCCGGCGCCCATTGCTGGGCACCCACGGTGAAATCATCCGCATGCAACTGCAGCTGGGCATCCACATCCAGGCTTTTCAACGCCGGGTCGTTGGCATCGACCACCAGCACCTGACGGCCCGACAGAGCGCCAGCCTGGCGCAGTAACAATTGTGTCGTGTTTTCCATAGCAGCAAGCCCGAACCGGCGGAGTAAAGTGCGCCGCAGTATAGAGCAGCAGGCGTTTTCATGTCAGGCATAACGCACTCTCAGCCTTTTGTACCAGCCTGCAAGTTTTACACATTCACCACGCCAAAGAGCCTGCCGCCCCGGTAGAATTGTAATGTTGACCCGACGATGTGGAGGCTCAAATGGTTAGCGCTGCACCCTGCATTCGCGCTGTAGTACTGTTTAGCTGTTGTCTGTTTTCTTCGTTGGTAGTCGCCGCTACGGATAGCGGCGTCTTCCGCCAGGCACTGGACGCAGCACGCAATAATGACTGGAATACCCTGACCCGACTGGAGAAACAGCTGGGCGATGATCACCCCCTGCAAGCCTATCTGGATTTTCATCGGCTGCGGGCGGCCCTGCCCGACCTGGCACCGGAAAAGATAAACGACTACGCCCGGCGTTACTCCGATTCCCCGCTGCCAAACGACATTCGCCAGCTGGCCAACGTGGCTTATGGCAAGGTGGAAAAATGGGACGCCCTGCTGGCCGTCAACAGCAACGAGCCTTCAGCCACCGCGCGTCAGTGTTATTACTACCAGGCCAAATTGGCCAACGGTGACGACAGTGCCCTGCAAGCCGCTGCCGACATCTGGGCCAGCGGCCAGTCACGCCCTAATCAGTGTGATCCGCTGTTTGATCAGGCTCAGGCACGCGGCGTCATTGATGATGCGGCAATCTGGGAAAGACAGCTGCTGGCCTTCAAGGCCAACAGCCATGGCCTGGTTCGTTACCTGGCCAGAAAACTCGAGGATACGGATTACGACACCGCCAGTGACTGGCTGGAAACCCTTTATCGACATCCCGACAAGGTGGACAACCTGCCCACCAACATCAAACCGGTACAGCGTCAGCAACTGCTGGCCGCCGCTATACATCGCTGGGCCTACAAGGACACCGTTAAGGCACGGCAATGGTTCGATGACCACAGTCGCCGTCAAGGCCTTCGCGATGACGCCATGCGGGAAGACGCCGGCCGGCGCATCGCCTGGTATTCCACCATTCGAGGTATTGAAGAAAACCGCCAATGGCTGGACAACTGGCTGACGGTCAATCCGGATGCGGAGCTGCTGGACCAACGTGCCCGCCGCACCATCATCGAACAGGACTGGGACAGCGCGGAACTGTGGATTACCCGTTTACCTGATAGCGAACAGCAGGATTCGCGCTGGCTCTACTGGCGCGCCCGGGCACTGGAAGAACTGAACCAGCCTGACCAGGCCCGTGCCCTCTATCGGCAAGCCTCCAAGCACAGAAACTTCTTTGCCTTTATGGCCGCCGACCGCCTGGGCGAGCCCTACCATTTCTCCAATGCCCAGGTGCAGCCGTCCGCGGATTTCACTCCTCCTCCGGCTATCGCCCGTGTACGCCTGCTGCGCGAGCTGAACGAAGATTACGCGGCCCGTCAGGAGTGGCTGTGGCTGATGTGGCACAACGATGATGCCAACGTCCGCCAGCTTGCCCAGCATGCGCTGGAGCAACACTGGTACGACCTGGCGGTACAGGCATCTATCCAGGCCAAGGCCTGGGATGTACTGGCCTGGCGTTTCCCTCCAGCCTTCCAGAAAGACTTCGAACGGGTGGCTGATGCTCATGACCTGGACCCCTGGTTGGCCATGGCCGTGGCTCGCCGGGAAAGTGCCTTCAATCCCCAGGCTCGCTCCCCGGTGGGCGCCATGGGGTTGATGCAACTGATGCCGGGTACCGCCCGCAAGGTTGCCAAAGATGCCAGCCTGGGCCGCCCCACCACCAACACCCTGCAAAACGCGGACTTGAATATCCAGCTCGGCAGCCGCTATCTGGCGGAGCTGCTGGACGAATTCAAGGGCAACCGGGTACTGGCCCTGGCGGCCTATAACGCCGGCCCGCATCGGGTGAACAACTGGCTGGGAGAAGAGGACGAGGCGGTGCCCGCCGATATCTGGATTGAGTCGATTCCCTTCCGGGAAACCCGGGATTATGTCCAGGCCGTGCTCACCTATCGGGCCCTTTTTGTAGGGCTACACGACAACCAGGCACGCACCTCACAACTGCTCACCGACAAGGAAAGCCAGGATCTGTATTCGGTGTCCATGCTGGATTGAAAGGATATGAGCTTCTAGCTACGAGCTACTAGCTTCCAGTAAAAGAACCTGTTTTTAGGTTTTTACTCGCAGCTCGTAGCTAGTAGCTGGTTTCCTCTCAATCCAGCTGGCGGATGTGGTAATCCAGCCGGGCGCGAGCATCGCGGGTGCTGAGGGATTTGGTGGCTTCTACCCTTCTGCGCAGATGAATACTGCGGGCCGGTTCCCGGGTAAAAGCGATAATCGCATTGTGGCAGTCACTGCATGACAGCCGGAAACGGCTGGCATAGCCGGCCATGGCGTCATCTGTGGCAGCGGGACTTTCCCGGTATTCCTTCCAGTCACCAAAGTTCATCACCAGGGTACCGCTGGCCGACAGATTGTCCGCCAGGCATTGCAGCCACGCCTTGTCCGCCGGCACCGCCCGGCTGACCTGCTGATTGCTGGGCGCAAACAGGTCTTCGATGATCAGGTCGAACGGTTCCCCCTGATACGCCCGCAGCCATGCCTGGGCATCGCCCTCATAGGTCTCCACGCCAAAAGCGTCCATGCCAAACACTTCACGGGCCACCTGCAAGTGGGCAGCGTCCAGCTCCACGGCAACCAGCGTTTCAGGATTCAGTAACTGGCGAATGGGCGGGATCAACGACCCGCCACCCAGACCCAGCACCAGCACCCGGCGGAACCGGGAGGGCTCGTGCAGCAGGGCCGGCAACCAGAGCAGATCCCAGACACTGCCGGTGAGCAGGCGTTTGGGGTGAAACTCGGAGTGTTGTACGCCATTGGCATAAAGCCGCAGGGTTCGACCGGCACGGCGTACTTCGTAATGCACCCCCTGCAGCTCGGTTTTCCAGATTAGCGCCACACTTATTTTTCCAGGGTCAGAGTCAGGCCAGCTACTTTGCCATCGACATTGGTTTCGTTCAGGAATATCCGGCTCTGTTCAATACCCAGTGTCTGCACCAGCATCGCCTTGGCATTTTCCCCTCGCAGGCGTGCCAGCTCTGTGAGCTGAGCCCGGTCCAGGGCCTTGGCGTCGGTTGCCAGCATGGTCTCCCATGCGGCCTTGGCCAGTACCGTTTCACGTTGCTCGCCATCCTCGGGAAGCGCGTTGCCTACCAAACTTTCCACATCCCGATCGGTGCTGGATTCATAGCGACGAATCAATTTTCGGCGCCACTTCTTTTCCTGCAAGGCATCATCAATACCCTGCCAATCCTCCTCTGCCACCTCACGGCCGATGGCCTGCGCAGCCAGGGCGGTGCGATCCTCCGCACTGGTGGTACCAATCAAGCCCACACGCAATTCCGGGCGTTCATTGAGCACCTTGGCCAGCGCCTCCAGGGAAGAAGCCGTGTCCTGACCGGTTGCTGCCAGTCCCGGCTCAAAAGCGATACTCTCCAGGTTCTTGCCACCCGCCAGCGCCGACAGCACAGAAAACGGCGCCGTCGCCGCCTTGACCACAACGTTGCTCAACACCTTGAGAACCATGCCGCCAACACTGAAGCTCGGATCATCCAGATCACCGTCCATGCTGACCGGCAGGGTGATCTTCCCCGAACGGTTACGCAGCACCGACAACCCCAGTTTCACCGGCGCGTTCACCGCCGTGTCGCTCGGCACTTTCTCACCCAGGTAGAATTCATCGGCAAGAATATCCGTGTTGCTGCTAAGCCGGTTGTTGTCGATGGACACGCCCGAGCTCACACCGAGCTGGCCCTTCTCCACCTTGTAACCAAGATACTGCCCCGTATAGGGCGTCAGGCCAGTCATTTCGTAATTCTTCAGGGAAACTGTCAGATCAGTAAACAGAGGCTCCGCCGTCAGCGCCCCCTTGATGCTGAACGGCGCATAGCGATCCACCTGGGCGTTCAGGTCCATGGTGGCCTTTCTGCCCGGGCGGGTATCCAGATTGCGCAGGTTCCCGGAAAGCTCATAAAGGCCAATGCGGAAATCAGGACTGAGCGATAGATCCTCGTGGCGGATCTGGCTGCCAACCAGACGTACTCGATCCACCGTCACCTGCCAGGATTCACCCTGCTCACCCTGGCTCGTATCACTGCCGCTACCGCTGGCATCACCGGAAGACATACCCGCCTGAATCCGTGTGGCCACATCCCGGCCCTGAGCATCCACCCGATTGGCCATATCCATGCCGGTAAGGCCGATTTCGCCAATACGTACCGTCTGCCCGGCAGAGGCCAACGACAGATCCGTCACGCTGCCCTGGTTGATCTTGAGCAGGGATTCGCCGTTCTCCAGCAAACTGAAGTTTTCCAGGGACGCATTGGCGCTGACGGTGACCGCCGTGTTCTCACCTTTCACACTGGCGCGGGTATCCACAGACAAAACCCCGTCGGCCAGAGCCAGCGGCGCCTCGCGCTCCAGCCAGGGAGAGAAGGGAACCAACGGCAATCCTTGCAAGGCCGCCTGGGCATCAACACTGAAGGGGGTCAGATTGCCTTCCCCGGAATGCTTCAGTGTGCCGCTTTGCTGAATCTTGCTGCTACCTTCCCAAGTGAATGTAGCAGGCTCACCGATAATCAGGTTTTTCAAGGTCAGTTGACCGTCCGAAAGGGTCAAGGTCTGAGCAGGTTGCAGAGTACGGTCAGTAAAGCGCAGTCCACTGCCGTCCACTTGCAGGGTGTCCAGCCGCACGATCCAGTCAGCCTTGCCTTCCTGCACCTTCTGGGCCGCCTGCTCGGCTTTTTCCTTGACTTCCTCCACCCGTTCTTCAGCGGCTTCCCGGTCCGCCGGCAGAAACAGCGTCGCCAGGTCGATGCCCTGTTCATCCAGCACCACGCCTAGGTCAGGGTCGGTGACGGTCACCTTGGGAATGCTGACTTCCTGGGCGAGGGAATCCAGCGCCACCCCTTCAACACGGACTTGCGGCAGCGACACGCTGGGGGAATCTTCACCGGGCTTGAGCAGCTGAAGCTGACGTAATACCACCTGGCCATCGCTGAGCACTACCTTCGGTTGCGGCTCCGCATCAAAATGATAGGCGGCTTCCACATCCAGTTCGCCGGACGGCACGGTAAAGCGGACTTCGTTCTTGAGCAGCCGCGCCAGGGGCACAAGATCGACCTTCTCCACACTCAAGTGGCCCCGCGCAATGAAGGGGGTAAATTCGAAGCGACCCTGCCAATCCAGTGCGCCACCGTCCGGTCCTTCCAGACGAATCGCGTAGTCGTTACTATATTCGTCCTTCCCCTTGGTGGAGAAGTTGCTCACCGTGAAGGCCAGCGGCAGCACCAGGTTTTCCGGCTCGTCGCCGGAGGCCTCAGTAAAACGCAGATCGCCGTCGGCAAGGCTGAGGTTGGCAATGGAAATGGCCGGCAAGCCAGGCTCTTCCTGCTCCGGCTCCGGAGCTTCCTCTTCCGGAGCCTGGGCAAGCTGCTCCTGGATATGGGTCAACACATCATCAAAGCTGAAGGTGTTACCGGGATTGCGCTGGGCACGCACCGTCAAGGCATCGAGCATGACTTCATCAAAATGCCAGCTCCAGCGGAACAGCGAAGACAACTGGAAATTTACATACAGCTGGTTGAATCCGAGCAATACCTCGGTCTGGTCATCCTGGATGGAGAAACCATTCACCGTGGCGCTCAGCACCAGAGGATTGATCTTCACCTCATCAATGGTGACTTGCCGACCAGTCAGATCCGCCAGTGCCTTGCTGGCATTATCCCGGACCAGTCCCGGCGCCAGGAAAAAGCCCAACAAGGCGTAAAGCAGATAAAGGCTAGCCAGAATAATCAGGGTTTTCACTTTCCAGCTACTGCTTTTCCAGGCCTGTAACACCTTCACATCTGTCTCCCTATCAAGACGCTCCGATTTTGACGCCATGGTAGCAGTTGCGCGCCCCGCTGGCGCTCCAAACCCATTGCGCCGCCATGGTGGCTATGGAAAATGGGCGCATCTTGCACAGGAGTCCTGCCATGAGCGACAACTACCTTCTGAACATGTACGAAAAAGCCCTGAAGCTGCCCGCCGGCCGCAAGCTGTTTTCCATGGTGTTCGGCCGCAAAGCCCCCTACTTCGCCACCATTACCCCAATCATCAGCGAACTTCGCCCCAATTTTTGTGAGGTAAAGTTCAAGAAACGTAAAGGCGTGGAAAACCACATCCAGACAGTGCATGTGATCGCCATCTGCAACGCACTGGAATGTGCCATGGGCGCCATGGCGGAATCCTCTGTGCCCAAGCATCTGCGCTGGATTCCCAAAGGCATGGATGTGAACTACACCGCCAAGGCCACCAGCGATATTACTGCCACCGCCGAAGCCAATCCGGAAGACTGGAAACCCGGCAACCTGCCGGTCACCGTCAAAGCCATGCGCGATGATGGCACCGTGGTAGTGGAAGGCACGATCAATCTGTGGATCAGTGAGAAGCCTGGTAAAAGCAGTTAACAGTGAATAGTTAACAGTTCGCGAGCCAGTCCCATGCTCGCGTCACGCTATGAAGCCGCGTCCAGCCGTTTGGGCGCGGCTTCTGTGGTTCTGGACCCGCGGAGCTCTGACAGCCCTCCCCCGCTGGCAAGGATGACGCTACACTGTCGCCGAAAAGGGGGAACCACATGCTTATCGTACCTGTCGGTGACAAGGAAGCGCGCCGCACTACGCCCTGGATCTGCATTCTGCTGATCCTGATTAATATTGTCGTCTATGCCTGGACCACTCACCAGGATCTGCAAAGAGATGACCCGCTGACGCCAGAACAGGCCGATCTGCTGGCGGACTATGAAGTGGATTTGCTTCTTCAGTGGCTATCACAGCAGGACAGCAGGACCTATGCCGATGCCGTGGCCATGAGCAACAAGGGTGCGGATTTCATGATGGCCTACGGCTGGTACGATCAGGCATTCGCCCTGCATGTTCACCAGTACTGGCAGCAACATCCCCCTGCCAACCAGTGGCGCCAGCTTCGCAACGACCTTGAAGCCTGGCTGCATCAGCAATCGACTATTCGCTGGGGGCTGATTCCCAATGATCCCGGCCTGGCTACCCTGCTCAGCTCCCAATTCATGCATGGTGACTGGTTTCATCTTCTCGGCAACATGCTGTTCCTGATCATGTTTGGCATTGCCATGGAACGGCATTGGGGTGCCCGGCGTTTCCTGCCGGCTTATCTGCTTTGTGGCATAGGTGCAGGCCTTTTGTTTATCGCATCCGCTCCGGACAGCGGCATTCCACTGGTGGGGGCATCCGGCGCCATTTCCGGCCTGATGGGATTGTTTGCCGGCACATTCCGTCTGCGCAAGCTGGAGTTTTTTTACACGCTGGGATTTTTCTTCGGCAGCTTCCGGGCACCGGCACTGGTGCTGTTTCCGGTATGGCTGGGCTGGGAACTGATACAGGCGGCGACAATGAACAGCAACGTCGCCTATATGGCCCACGCCGGCGGCCTGCTGACCGGGCTGGCTCTGGCGTTCCTGCTTCCTTTCACCGGGCAACCGAACCAGCAGAAAGACTCTCAGCACGACACTGACGGGGACGACACTCAGGTGCCTGCAATATGCCAGCAACTGGCCGAACAATTACGCTTTGATGATGCCCAGTCCCGCTGCCGTCAATGGCTTGCCAACCACCCGAAAAGCCGCCCCTTATGGTTTTTCTTCCTGCAGATGGGCCTGCGCCGCAAACAGCTGGATGCGGCCATGAAAGAAGCGCTAAAAACCTTGAGCCAACGGCAGGACAGCGACGCCCTGCTGGGATTGCTATGGCAGGAATACGAATGGCTCGGCGGAGATATCCGCACCCTGCCCCCCGCCCATCAACTACTGCTGGGCGAGCTGGCCTGGCGCCAACAGCGTCGCAAACGGGTGCGCGAGATCGTGCAGGATCTGGAAAAGAAACAGTGGCAACATCCCCGCCTTGAGAGACTTAGCCAGCGTCTTTAAGACGCTGGAACACTTGCCTGGCTTCGCAGGATTCCTGACTCTGAAATTGATCAGGAAAATGCTTTTCTACAAAGGCCAACAACTTTCCGGATCGGATCAAATCCCCGTCCAGCTCCATATAAAGTCGCGCCAGCAGGACGTACGCCTCACCCAACAACGGGAATCCTGGCGCCCGTTGATGCAGGTTTACCAATAAATGCCGAGCTTCTTTCAATCGCCCTCTTTGGTACAGTGCCTGCGCTAACGACAGCGTCAAACTTCCCTCTTCATCAAAGCGAAATCCAGGCTGTTGTTGCTGGGCTTCCAGCCAGATCTGCACAGCGGACCCATCGTTGCCACTGGCAAATTGCTGGCGAAGAAAACGAGCAAGATGCGCCTGCCAGGGTTTGTCCTTTTCCAGCAAACGCAGCAGACGCAGCCGGCGCCAGTTCAGTTCCTGGTGCATTGGGGCGGTATTGAGACCACGATTCACCACGCCCAGCGCATCGTCAAAACGCCCTTCCTGAGCATAGATGTGCGCAGAACCCAGCGCTTCTGCCACATCAAAATCATCCGCGGCCAGGGAACGCCCCCGGGGCTCATCTTCTGCCAGTCCCAGTTGGCGTGCCTTTTCATTGAGCATGGCGCCCATCATGGCAGAGGCAACGATCGTCGTATAAGCAGAGAACGCCGTACCCAGAAATACCAACACCTGAAAATCACTCTGGGTTTGCAGTAACGACGGAGCCGCCGTCACCGCCATAACGGCAAACCACAAAAGCAGATAGGACAGCCCGACAGTGACCACCAGCTGCAACCAGCGCAACGGGTTCAACGCCATGCGCAGAGATCGACTCACTGCAAGAATCATCACCGCCGCCGGCAACACCAGCGCAGCCAGGGCCAGCAGCCCCATGGCCAGAACCATGGACGTCGACACCAGCAACAGGGGCACCGTAAACAAGGTAATCAACAGGACGATCTGCTTGACCAGCAGGCCTCCCTCGGACATCACATCCATCGGGGATGGCGGCACCCAGTCATTGCCGGCGACCTCCGCGATCACTACCAGAGAATAAACAAACAGGGTGAGAGCCAGAAACAATAACAACAGGCCCGTAAGCAGCCCCAGAGGCAGCACACTGGCAATGCCCAGAGACAAAATCAGCCATAACGCTGGCGGCTTGAGCGGGTATTGCAGGATTTCCCCGGAGCGTTGCCAGAATGGCGTTCCAGGCTCACCATCGCCCTGCCAGTCCAACTGTTGGCTGCACAACACACAGCGCGGCAGACCAGGACGAAAATTCTCTTCTCCACCGGGCACACACTGCCCACAAAACCGTTTGCTGCACCCGGAGCAATGCCAGCTCCCTGGCTTCTTCAGGTGATAATTACAGGCTTCCATGTCACTCCCTTTCCCTTCCCTACCGGCACGTCATTGTGCCTCTCTTATTTCCCTGATGAACCATGCTGCCCTGACAGCAGCGTCGCCAATCAAATCGGTCTGCTCAAGACCACTGCGCTTTAGTGGTCGAAAATCATGATCCCCATGGGACAGCCAGTGTAAAGAGATGGCTTGCGGCAAACCATAATTCGTCACCTCCTGCGGCTTGCCGAAGGGGTCACGTTCACCCTGGCAAATCAGCATGGGGGCAGCCAGATGTGGCAGATGCTCAGTGCGGGTTTTCTCCGGTTTTCCCGGTGGGTGAAACGGATAACCCAACGCCACCACGCCATGGATAGGTGGGCAGTCAGCTTGCGCTGCCAGCAGTGATGCCATGCGCCCGCCCATGGACTTGCCACCGATCCAGATCGGCAGGTTGTCGTCCGGTAATGCCGCCAGAACGTCCCGGAAGTGCGCCAGCAACTGCGGGGCGCGATTGGGTGGGAACTTGCGCTGTTCCTGGCGACGACGCGCCATATAGGGAAACTCGAACCGGACTACGGAGATTCCCTGATCGGCCACGGCCTCCGCCATGGCGTTCATGAAGTCACTGTCCATGGGCGCGCCGGCGCCATGGGCCAGCACCAACAGCGCCACAGGCTGCTCGGCCCGGTTCCACAGCAAATCCATCACAGCGCCATCTCCAGCGCCTTGAGCTGAGCCTGCAACGCCGCTTGGAAATCCACCCGAAAAAGATCCAGCCCGGGGGCATCCAGCACCTTTTCAACCACCGGTGCCGGATGACTGACAGCCCAGCAGCCAATCAAGGTTTGCTGTACCTGCATCAGATAAGTGGCCGCCTTATCGCCGGACAGACCATAGGCCTGCTGCAGACGCTGAGCCAATTGCGCGAAATGCGCTAGCAGGGACTGTTTGAACGCCAGGGCCGCCGTCTCATCCAGGTTCTGTTCCAACACCGAGTGGAGGATCGCTGTAAGCCGGCAAAACAATGGGCGCGCCACCAGCATCTCCGACAAGGCCTGCCACAGTGGCAAACTGTCATCCACTGGCGCATGGCTTACCCGCTCCAGTTCATCCAGGTACAAGCCAAGAAACAGTGCTTCCTTGGAAGGGAAGTAACGATACAACGCTGCCTTGGTGACGCCGGCCCTGCGAGCAATGGAGGCAAGACTGATGGCTTCAAAACGCTCCTGCTCAAAGAAGGTTGCCGCCGCCGCAAGAATCTGGGCGCGCCGTTCGGCCTTCTGCTCCGGTGAGCGGGCACGCTGAAAAACACATTCGGCCATAGGGAACCTCTGATTGAATCAGGAATCAGTGCTGGATATTTGCATCATGCAAGCATGATTTTCCGCCGACATTAGTATCCAGTCGGAACCTGCAGGGGCGCTGAGCGTAGGGTTCAGAACTGCACCAGAAAAATTGATAATGAATAATTGAGAATTGATAACGTGCGGGATAGTGCCTTTATTATCAAAGCCCAGATGCCGCACTTGCATTTTGAACGCGGCTTCTGAGTTTTCCAATCAGGCAGGCGTTTGATCGCGTCGTTATCAATTATCCATTCTCAATTTTTCTGGTGCAGTTCTGAACCCTACGCCAGAGATCCGCCAGCGCAGATTACGCCTGAAGCATGCCTGCCAGTCGGCGGGTAATCATACGGGGCGAGAACTTGCCCATCCACACCAGCAACAAATTTTTCAGGCCGGGGATCACAATGGCGCGACGGCGCCCTGCCAGAGACTTTTTCACCACTGCTTCGGCAGTCATGGTGCCGGCCTTGAACAACAGGGTGTCGGTCATGTGGGCTTCGGTAGCAAACTCTGAATCGGTAGCACCGGGGCACAGAGCGCTGACCGCGATCCCGTTACCTTTCAGCTCTTCGTGCAGGCCTTCAGAGAACGACAGGACAAAGGCCTTGGTGGCGTAATAAATGGTCATGTTCGGGCCTGCCTGAAAGGCCGCCGAAGACGCCACATTGATCACAAACGCATCCTTGGCCTGCTTGAGCGCCGGCACCAGACGCCAGGTCAGATCGACCAGGGCTGTCACATTCACCTGCACCATATCCAGCTGCCGCTGCAGATCCAGATCGGCAAACTGGCCGCGATCACCAAAGCCGGCATTGTTGATCAGGCCGGTCACCGCGATCTGCTGTTGTTCCAGCGCCTTTGCCAGCTCGGCCGAGGCTTCCGGCTGCGCCAGATCCGAGGCGATGCAGGCGACCTCAATACCGTTTCGCTCGCGCAACTCACCGGCCAGGGCCTCCAGGCGATCCAGGCGCCGGGCCACCAATACCAGGTTGTTCCCTTCCATTGCCAACTGCCGGGCAAATTCCTTACCAATACCGGCGCTGGCGCCAGTGATAACGACCGCTTGCATACCTTTTCTCCATTAAGTAACCATTGGTCACTAATTTAGAGAAAAATCACCGATCTGTAAATAACCACTGGTCACTTAAATGGGTTGCGCCTCGACACTACCTTTTGAGAGCCCTGTTTTCACTGCAATCTTCGCTTTGCGAGCAAAGCTCCAACAGCGCCATCGCTTCAGGTCACCCCCTCTGCCACGCCCCACAGGTTGAGCTGGCCATGGGGACCTGGCGGCACGAAGCCACTGCAATCCAGGGATTGTTCTTCACGGGCCTGCAATCCGGCCGCCTTGCAAGCGGATGCAAAACGCTGGCGCAGCAGATGCGCCCAGGCCCCCTGCCCGCTTTGTCGCTGGTGCCAACGGCTGTCATAAACGGCACCTCCATGCAGATCCCGCATCACCGACATCATCTTCTCCGCCCGCTCCGGGTAATGCTCATGCAGCCACTCCTCCCAGAGCGGCCCCACTTCATGGGGAAGTCGCAACACCACATAACCCGCCTGCTGAGCACCGGCCTGGGCCACCTGCTCGACAATATCTTCCAGCTCGTGGTCGTTGATGAAAGGAATCACTGGCGCCACCAGGGCAGTTACAGGCACCCCGGCTCGGCTCAGCTCACGAATCACCTTGATGCGCTCACGGCCACCACTGGCCCGTGGCTCCAACTCGCCTTTGAGGCGGTTATCCAGCGTGGTCACGGACACCGCCACCGACGCCCTACCCAGGCGAGCCATGGGAGCAATCAGGTCAAGATCTCGCAGTACCAGGGTGCTCTTGGTGATCAGGCTGAAGGGATGCTGGCAATCCACCAGCACCTGCAACAGTTCCCGGCTGATACGCCGTTCTCGTTCGATGGGCTGATAAGGATCTGTCACCGTACCCAGCACAATGGGCCGACAGCGATATCCTGGTTTGCGCAGACTATCGCGCAGTACCTCTGCCGCATTGTCCTTGCAGAAGATTTCACTCTCGAAATCCTGGCCCGGTGACAGATCCACATAGGCATGATTGGGGCGGGCATAGCAGTAGATACAGCCATGCTCACAGCCCCGGTAGGGATTGATGCTCTGCTCAAAGGGCAGGTCCGGGCTGCGGTTGGTCATGATCAGGCTTTTCGCCTGTTCACGGTGATAGCGGGTGGGCCGGTTCACCGGCGCGTCATCCATATCACTATGGCTGACGGCAAAGCGTCCCGGTATCTGGCTGAGGGTACCCCGGTTCACAGCAGGCATAATGGCTCCCGTCGAATACTGTCTTTTTGTACAGTATATCGAGAAGAGCCCGGACTCAATACTTTTTACCCAACTACGCCCAGCCAGCCCGGTGGCGCCTTGCTCGCAAGGCGAATGGGAGTATTGATCACCAGCATATGGCGAAGCGGGCAACCCCTTCGCCATGCAAGCATAGCTCCAACGAAGTCTGGTGGCATAAGTGGCCTACAAACTCCGAAGCTTGCGCAGCTCCCTTACCCCGACTGCAAGTGTCATGAAGTCGTGGGGGCTGTCTGCCTGCAGGGTTTGCAAGCGGTGGATGCCGAAGGCGACCTTGCGGCTGGCCTTGTCTTCCCAGGCAGCAAAGCGAGCGGCGGCGTTATCGCCCTCCTGTTCCAGCACCTTGGCAGCCACCTGGCGGTGCAGGCGATAAGAGTCTTCGCGCAGGTTGGCGCGGGCCAGGGCCTGCCAGCGACCCTGTACGCTCAGGTCGATGATGGCGGACAACAGCCAGAGGATCTGCAGGCGATCCCCGACCAGGAAGTAGACCTCCGCCGCCAGTTTCAGCGGCACCTGGGCCTGGGAGGCCAATTCGATCACGTCCGGCGCGCTGCCCAGCACCATGGTGTTGGCCAGCAGGCGAGCTTCTTTTTCCGGCACTCCATCGTCGCCCATGCCGGCCACCGCCTGATCCCACTCCTGACGGTAACTGCCTGGCAGGATATCCGGCAGCATGGCTTCCAGCTCACCAATGGACTTGCGATAGCGGTTGACCGCTTCCGCCACCGGGCGACGACCCCATTTGTAATGGATCAGCCAGGTGGTGACGTGTTTCATCAGGCCGATGACACGACCATAAAGGCGCAGCTGCACTTGGCTGTCCACCTTGCCATCCAGCCCATCCACCGGTGCCCAGTAAAGGTCCCCATCGAACACCGCGTGAGCCATGGCATAGGCCTTGACGATACGGTGCAGGGACAGACCATGCTCATCGGCATAACGGTGGACAAAGGAAAAGCCCATACGATTGACCACGGCATTGGACAACACAGTGGCAATCAGCTCCCTGCGCAACCCATGCGCCAATAAATCCTCGCGGAAGGATTCCACCAGCTCTTCCGGGAAATAGTTGAGCACGTCCTGATCGAAGAAGGGGTCGTCCGGCACATCGGTGGCCAGCATGGCATCAAACAAAGCATTCTTGGTGTAGGACAACAACACCGACAGTTCCGGCCGTGTCAGCCCTTTGCCCCGGGTGCGGCGCTCACTGAGCCCCTCGTCATCCGGCAGGTATTCCACCGAGCGGGTCAGCGAGCCCTGGCGCTCCAGAGTGCGCAGGTGGTTGGCGTGTTCGTCGAGACGGCTGGCGGCATTGAATTCCAGCAGGCTCAGGGCCAGGCATTGCACATAGTTATCGCGCAGCACGGCCGTTGCCACGTCATCGGTCATCCGCTCCAGTAGCGGGTCACGGGTTTCCCGGTCCAGGCGACCATCACGCAGCCGCTGGTTGAGTGGAATTTTGATGTTCACTTCCCGGTCGGAACTGTGCACGCCACCGGAATTGTCGATGGCATCGGTGTTGATACAGCCGCCGTTCAGCGCGTACTCGATCCGCCCCAACTGGGTCAGCCCCAGGTTGCCGCCCTCGCCCACCACCTGACAACGCAGGTCGCGACCATTGATACGGATGGCATCGTTGGCCCGGTCGCCTACCTGTGCCGGACTTTCGTTGCTGCCTTTCACATAGGTGCCAATGCCACCGTTCCAGAGCAGCTCCACCGGTGCCTTGAGGATGGCGGTGATCAACTCCGCGGGTGTCAGGGTGCGTTGCTCGATACCCAGAGCGTTACAGGCCTGCTCACTGAGGGTGATGCTTTTGGCACTACGCGACCAGACCCCGCCACCGTCGGAAATCAGCGATGCATCGAAATCTTCCCAGGTGGTACCACGCGTGTTGAACAGCCGCTGACGCTCGGCAAAAGTGGTTGCCGGGTCCGGATCCGGATCAATGAAGATGTGCATGTGGTTGAACGCGGCAACCAGCTTGATCTGTTCGGACAGTAACATGCCGTTGCCTAACACATCGCCGCCCATATCGCCGATGCCCACCACCGTAAAGGGCGTTGTCTGGATATCCTTGCCCGCTTCCCGGAAGTGCCGCTTAACGCTCTCCCAGGCACCGCGGGCGGTAATACCCATCTTCTTGTGGTCGTAGCCGGCACTGCCGCCGGAGGCAAAGGCATCGCCCAGCCAGAAGCCGTATTCATCGGCCAGGCCATTGGCGATATCAGAAAAGGTCGCGGTGCCCTTGTCAGCGGCCACCACCAGATAAGGGTCATCGCCATCATGACGGACCACGGAGGCCGGCGGCACCACCTGATCCCCGACCCGGTTATCGGTGATATCCAGCAGGCCGCGGATAAATTCCTTGTAGCAGGTGATGCCCAGCTGCTGCCAGGCCTCCCGGTCCGCCGGGTTGCCGCGCTTGAGCACAAAGCCGCCTTTGGCACCCACCGGCACGATAATGGCGTTCTTTACCATCTGCGCCTTCACCAGGCCCAACACCTCAGTACGGAAATCCTCGCGCCGGTCAGACCAGCGCAGCCCGCCCCTGGCCACCGGACCTCCACGCAGATGGATACCTTCCATCTGTGGTGAATAGACGAAGGCTTCATACATGGGCAGCGGCGGCGGCAGTTCCGATACCTGACTCGGGTCCAGCTTCAGGCTCACATAGGACTTGTCGTAGCCGGCCGCATCCGGCTGGTAGAAGTTGGTACGCAACCCGGCCCGCACCACACCGAGGAAGGCTCGCAGCACCCGGTCCGCATCCAGCGAGGCCACCTGGTCCAGCTGGTGATCCAGGTTTTGGGCCAGCTTGAGGCCCTCGTTTTTGCGGCGCTTGTCGCTAATTCCGGGGTCAAAACGGGTTTCAAACAGCTGCACCAGAGAGCGGGCGATGTTGGCATGGTCCGCCAGCAACTGTTCCATATAGTTCTGCGAATAGGGCAAGCCGGTCTGTACCAGGTACTTGGTCAGCGTCCGCAGACAGACGATCTGCCGGGAGTTAAGGCCGGCCAACAGTACCAAGCGGTTAAGGCCGTCGTTTTCCGTGTTGCCATGCCAGCATTCCAGAAACGCCTCTTCAAAAAAGCGTTTCTGCTGCACCGGCCCCAGGGCGCAATCGCCATGCACCTGCACATCGAACACCTGCACCCACTGGGCCTCACCATCACGGGGAATGACCTGAGTGGGTTCCTGTCTCACCACACGCAGACCGAAATTTTCCAGCGCGGGTAACACATCTGACAGACCAATCGGTTTCTTCTGGCTATAGAGACGCAGGCTGGTGGGGCAGGCAGCCCCGTCGCCGCTTTGGATGGATAGCGAGGGCAGCACCGGCTGGCGGTCATTCAATTGCGCCAGGTAATGAATATCCGCTGCCGCTTCCATCGGATCAGTGCTTTCCTGATAGCCCACCGGGAAAGCGTCGCCATAGCGCTGCGCCAGTCCGGCACCCTCTTCGCCATGCTCGCCCTCCTTGCGCAGGATGTCGCGAAGCTGGTCAGCCCAGGTGCGGGTAACTGCCAACAGGCGTTCTTCCACCTGGGCCTGTGACATGGCCAGATGAGTCCCCTGGGGAATACGGATAATGCAGTGAATCCGTGCCAGTCCCTCACGCAGAAAATCCACCGTGCGCTCCACCGAGCTGCCATTGCAGAGCTGCTTCAACTCGGCGGTGACATGATCACGCAGTTCCCGGGAATAACGCTCCCGGCTCAAATAAACCATGCAGGAATAGAACCGCCCGTAACGATCTCGTCGCATGAACAGGCTGAGGTGGTGACGGTCGCGCAGGGCACGGATACCCATACAGATGCTGTAGAGCTCCTCTTCGCTGCACTGGAACAGTTCGTCTCTGGGTAACTGATAGATAATGTCGCGCAGATGTTTGCCGGAGTGGGACCGCTCGGGCAGGCGGGAGCGGTCCAGCACATAATTGACCTTGCGACGGATCAACGGGATGTCCCGGGGACGATTGATATAGGCATCCAGCGAGAACAAGCCGATGTAACGATCGGTCCCCTCTACAGTGCCGTCCTCCGCCAACCGTTTGACCGATACCACATCCATGTAATGGGGGTGGTGGATCGGCGAACGGGCGTTGGCCTTGGTCACCACCACCAGACGACCATGGGCAATGTACTTGGCCATCTCGTCGTGGGGGGCAATAAACTCTTCCGCGTTGGCATAACGGCTGCCGGGGCGGGCCAGGCCAAGCCCGGCATCATGATCCAGGGAAAGCTTGATGCCGTCGTCCACGGGCTCCGCCCGGGAGCGGGCATAGCCCAGGAAGGTAAAATGATCCAGTGACAACCAGTCAATAAAGGCCTGAGCCTCGGCAAGTTCTTCCTGATCGCGACTGGGGAAATCCCCAGAGAGGTTTTTCTGGGTAGTTTCCAGGTTATCCAGCATGGCCGGGAAATCCTGTACCACCAGACGCAATTCTCCCAGCACCAGCTCCAGGGATTCCTGGAGATGTTCATAGGCCTCGTCGCTGGCCAGTGGTTCGAATTCTACATAGACCAGGGATTCCGCCGGATTCTCGCCATCGCCAACGCCGGCCACCCGAGTCATGTGTCCATGGGTATCACGAAGCACCTGTATCACTGGATGAATAGTCCAGTCGATAGCCGTGCCCGCATCTCGTACCGCCATGGCGATCGAATCCACCAGAAATGGCACGTCATCGGTCACCGTCCGCAACGCCGCCAGCCCACCTGGCCTAGTGGGTGGTTTCAGATGAATCAGGGTTTCTTCAGGGTGGCGCTGGAAGGCCATCATCCAGTGTTGCTGGGCGATGTGAAAAAGCTGCTCGGGGGTACGGGCGGTGAGCGCCGCCTGGCTGCTCATTTCAAAATAAGCCGCCATGAAACTGCGGAACAGCGGCTGATGTTCGACCCCGACGTGGGCGGTAACCAGTGCTTCAAGCTGGGCCTGTAACAGGGCCTGGCGCTGCGCGACGTCATCCTGCATCGAATCCTCCGGCGTCCGTTCGGGCGCGCCGGCAAGGGGCCAGCGGCCTCGGTTTCACTCTATACCGGAGGAATAGATCAATACCAGCCCGGTGCCGTGATTAGATCGGCAAACAGGAAAATGACAGGAAAGCGGCAGCAACATTGTGCAGCAGGCTATATCGCTATGCAGGGTGCACTGAGGCACCAACACCGCTAAATTGATAATTGAGAGTGGATAATTGATAACGACGCGATCAGATGCCGGCCTGACCGGAAAACTCAGAAGCCGCGTTCCCAATGCAGGCGCGGCCTCCTAGCTTTGATAATAAAGGCACCATCCCGCGCGTTATCAATTCTCAATTGTCCATTATCAATTATTCTGGTGCAGTTCGCCTCAGCCTCAGTGCACCCTGCATAAAAGGCTTCTGGCGCCTTACTGCACCTGCACCGGCTGGACCAGCACCCAGGGCATCACCACGACGCTCCACAGGGCCTGATCAATCTCAAACCACTCCGACGCTTGATCATCAGTGACCTTGTCTACCTGCCCCTTGTCCCGCCACAGAGACAGGGTGTCGGCCTGGTCTTCGGAAAACGCCAGTGCCACTTCGATCAGGTCCAGTTCTGGTGCCACATAGACAGTCTGGCCACGGGCAAAGAACGGCTGCAGCTCTTTCCAGCTGGCCTTGGCAGTTTCCTGATTGAGTTTGGCTTTGAGAATATCGCGATCTGCGGATGAATCAGACATGGGCGGCTCCGTGTTCAGGGCCGTGCATTATCCGTATTCGGGAGGGTGCAATCAAAGAGGGAAAAAAGAACGCCCGCCACTTGGGGAATGGCGGGCGGGCTGTACCGGGGCCGAAATTGAACATCCGTGTTCGATTGCGTCCTTGCGAGATCCACTTTAGGGAAACCACCGGGGCGGCATAAGACGCGATTTGCTACATCTTCTGTAAGCCATTTGCCATAGCAAGGTGTGGTTTTCGGCCTCGGCAAGCCAAGGCTTATTGCTGTAGGAACCCAGCGTAGCGAAGTAACAGCCGCAGGCTGGCCCGAAGGGGGAGCGAAGCGAATAACGCCGCTTGAGGCGCGAAGCCTTCTGCCACGAGGCTTTCATGTGCGACCGTGCCATTTCGCGCCTCAAGCGGCGCCCCTACAAAACAGCCAGCCACCAATCCGGGTCAGCGCCAGCGAATCTCACGGCTTGTCTCGCTGATTGGTCGCTGGCGGCGGTCGAACAGCTGGAAACTGGCGCCCTCGGCACTGAAACTCACTTCGGAAAAGGCGTTATCACTGAATACCTCGCCGGGGACCTCCACCCGGCCCAGAGGCTTACCCCAGCCCCCATGGAGCACACCCGGCACCCGAATCATGGGGCGATACCAGCGAAACGCCCGCAGCGCTGTGGGCCAGAACAAACCGGAGCAGGTCCAGCTATGCACCTGCTTGCCACCATTTAACGTCAAACAGGCATATAGCGAGGCATGCACATCCCCGCTCAGTACCACCAGCTTGTCACTACGGCTGCGGCCCATGGCTTCCAGCAGACGCTGGCGCTGGTGCATGAAGCCCTCCCAGGCATCCTTGCCACGGAACGGGCGTCGCTGCTCCGGGAACAACAGCACCGAGGTCACCAGCACCTTGATGCGGTCCGGATCACGATCCAGCCACTCGATAAAGGCCTGCTCCTGAATATCGCCGATCATGCGACGCTGCCAGGGCCAACGACTCAGTACCCGCTCGGTGCGCACATCCATGACAAAGAAATCTGCCGGTCCCCGGGAGAAGGTGTACCAGAAACGGTCCGGATCGCGATCCAGATAGGTGCCCGCCTGATTCAGGGGGGCCGCCGGAGAGTGGGACGCCTGGTAAATCTGATAGGCCTTGATGGCTGCGGGATATTTGCTGGTCCACAGCTCAGCATTGGCCCGGGCCGGCCAGTTATTCTCGATCTCGTGATCGTCAAGGATCATGTAGCTGTTGGTATCGCGAAGCAGCTTGGCCAGATGCGGCTGGGAAAAGCTTTCCCGGTAAAGCGCATCAAAATCCTCACGGGTGGTGGCGGCACCTAACTTATACATGGAATCGGCATATACCTGATCTCCGCCGAAAAGCACAAAATCCGGTTTCGAGGTATCCGCCCGCGAGGACATTTCGGCAAAAATCTTGTCTGCCCGATCGTCCTGAATTTCACCATCCAGGCCGACAAACCGGTAGCAACAGGAGCCAAAAAAGAAACGCGTGGCATCCGCATCCGGCTGATTGGTAAGAAACTCCCCCTGATCTGCTGCTTCCCAGTCCAGCGCTACCTCATCTTCCGTGGCCACCCAGCCAGCCTGATATTCATAGCGGGTCCCAGGCTGCAACTGATTGAGAATCACCACACCGGAGCCATCGAAGTTGCCATTAAGCCGAAACGTTCTCGCCGACGACCAGTCAGTGCTTCCTTTACGACGCCAGCGAATCCGCCCCCACAGCCATTTTTTTCCGGCTCCCAGCTTCCCTTTTGGCAGCGCACCGAACACTCTCACATGGGTGTCCACCGCCTCCCCTACCACCGGTCCTACGGCAAACCGGTTCACTCTTTGACTCATGGCTTATGTCCCCCCTGCATTGAGCCCCCCGGCCCACGCTGCTAGCATCACGGTTAAGCGGTGCAGGCAGCCTCATGGTCACTCGTACGGGCCCGAAATAAACGGCACCCTCTGTCAGGAATAAAAACGTTGCTCAAGGATGCGAAAACTGCCTTTATTCTGCTTATTGCCTTGCTCTCACTCGGGCTGACATCAGCCGCCTGGGCTAACGGTCCCGAGCTGCAGATTATTGGCGAAAAGCAGGAAGAACTACACCCCTATCAAGGGCTGGATTACTTCTGTACCCCTGCGGCACAGTCGCCGACCATTAATGCCCTGCAAAAACGCCCGACCCTGCCCTGGCAATCCAGCCGGGGAGAAATGCCCAACCTGGGATTCACCAATCAGCACTGCTGGTTCCGATTTGCCGTGCGCAACCAGAACCCACGGCACAGCGACTGGCAGCTACTGGTTGATTACGCCATGCTCGGCGAGCTGGACGTCTACCAACTGGATGCCGGCGGCAACCTGGTCAATCACTTCCAGGCCGGCATGGACCGTGATTTTGCCGTACGGCCTGGCAACTACCCCACTCCCGCTTTCCCGCTGTCCCTGCCCAGCGGCAAGGACAGCAGTTTTTATCTTAAGGTAACCTCTCCTCACAGCATCCAGCTGCCGATACGACTGCTTAGCCACGATCAGTTCGCCCGATCCGCACAGAACCAGACCATTATCCAGGGAATCTTTTTCGGCGGCATGCTGGTGATGATTCTCTATAACCTCTCGCTGTTCTTCTCCATACGCGAAAAGGTCTATCTGCTATATGTGTGCTGGTCGGCAGTGGTTACCCTGTTTCTGGCAGTACTGCACGGCTATGCCCACCGTTACTTGTGGCCGCACTCTCCGCTTGTCAGTCAGTACATCATTCACTACCTGCTACCCCTGATCGTGCTGCTGCCACCGTTGTTTACGCTGCATTTTCTGTCGCTGCGGGAAAAGGCGCCGCGCCTGGCGGCATGGCTGAAAGGCCTGGTAATCATTGGTACGCTGCTGTTCCTTGCCGCCCCCTTTACCAGCCGGGGTTTCCTGATTCCGATTTCCGTCAGCGCCATTCTGGTGATGGACTTCAGCATCCTGGTGGTAGGGCTGCTACGCACCCGCGCCGGCGACCCGGATGCCCGTATTTTCACTATTGCCTGGGCCTGCTTCATTACCGGTGTGGCGGCCATGGCGCTGAACAAATACGGCGTACTGCCGCGCACCGGCCTTACGGAAAACCTGGTCCAGACCGGCGTATTCCTGGAAGTCATTCTGCTGTCACTGGCGCTGGCCCGGCGCATCAGCCGGCTCAAGGAAGCCCATTCAGACTCCATTCGCGAAAAAGCCATTGCAGAAATGGAAGCCTTCAAGGCCGGCGCTCGTAACCATGCCAAGAGCGAGTTCCTGGCCACCATGAGCCATGAAATCCGCACCCCCATGAATGGCATCATGGGTATGACCGACTTGCTGCGTCGCACCTCCATGACCCAGCAGCAGGCTCAGTATGTGGGCACCATTTACCAGTCCACCCAGTCCCTGCTCACCGTCATTAACGACATTCTCGATTATTCCAAGATCGAATCCGGCAAGCTGGAGCTGGATTACCAGAGCGTGCAGCTGGAAAGCATTGTCGACGACTGTGTGCGGTTGTTTGCCCTGCGCTCCAGCGAGAAACAGCTGCCGCTGTATATCCATATCGACAGCCGCGTTCCCGAACGCATCAAAACCGATCCGATCCGGCTCAAGCAGATCATTACCAACCTGCTCAGCAATGCCTTCAAGTTCACCGAACGAGGCAATGTCTCGCTGCACGTCACCGTGAAACAACCGGTGAATGAAAAGAACCTGTGCGTGCTGATGTTTGAAGTGGTGGATACCGGTGTGGGCCTGGACGAAGGACAACAGAACAGTTTGTTCCAGGCATTTCACGAGCTATCCGGCAAGGGCAAACATACCGGCGCCGGTCTGGGGCTGGTGATCTGCAAACGACTGATCGAACTGCTCAACGGGGATATCGGTGTATCCAGCTCGCTGGGCCGCGGCGCCACCTTCTGGCTGTCCCTGCCAGTGGAAGTGGAAAAACCGCAAAGCAAACCGGTATTGCAAAACCGCAGCGCCCTGCTCATTTCCAATACCCCGGCCCAGTTGCTGAGCCTGTCCCAGATTCTCACGCGCTGGGGGGCGAAGACCCTGGAATACCGTGATGTGGAAAGCGCTCTGGATCCGGCCAATCCGTCACGCCCGGTGGACTTTGTCATCGCCGAGCATGCGGTGTTGGAGAACCCGCAGTATGTTCAACGGCTGAAACAACACTTCGGTAACCCAGTGCTGGTACTGTTACACCCCACCGGCAAACCGCTGAGCGACAATCTGCCTGAGAACCTGTTGCTGATCGAAACGCCGTTCTCCTGTCAAGCTCTCAAACGCAGCCTACTCACCGGCCATGACGAACAGCTTGCCCAACAAAGCGCTGAAGAACCCGCCATCGTGCTGGACAAGGGCAACGCCCTGAACGTGATCGTAGCCGAAGATAACCCGGTCAACCAGCTGGTGATCGACAGCATTCTCAAATCCCTGGGTATCTACGCGACCCTGGTAAGTGACGGCGAGCAGGCTCTGGAACTGGTTGGCGAACAACCCGGTTACTGGGACATCATCTTCATGGATTGTGAGATGCCGGTGATGGACGGTTACCAGGCAACCCGGGAAATCCGCACCCTGGAGCAGGCATCCACCGCTCACCCACATTGCTGGATTATCGCCCTGTCAGCCCATGCCACCGGCGATTATGTACAAAAAGCCCGCGACGCCGGCGTGGATGACTACCTGAGCAAACCGGTTTCCCAGCAACAGGTGCGCGAAGCGCTCCATCGCGGTCAGGTCGCTACCCCTTCAGGGATCTCTGGCTGAGCAAGCAACCCTGCACACACGGTAATCAGTTGTTTCACGCGAATGGGCTTGCCAAGGAAGGCATCGCAGCCCGCATCCATGCAGCGCTGGCGGTCCACCGCCAGTACGTTGGCGGTTAATGCCAGTATCGGGCCCGCAAAACCCCGGTCACGAAGAGCCTGGGCGGTTTCATAGCCGTCCATCACCGGCATCTGCATATCCAGCACCACCAGATCAAAACTGTCCTCGGTATAATAACGGCAGGCTTCGCGCCCATCCTCGGCTTCTACCACCTGCATACCGGATTTTTCCAGCACTTTGCGGACAAACAAACGATTCACCGCGTTATCTTCCACGAGTAACACCCGGCCTTTCAGCTCCATGGCGGTCCCGGCCAGTTCAGGCAGCTGCTGGGCCGCAGCGTCCCGCATATCCACTTCAGTCGCCTGAGACAGTGGCATTGCCAGGGAGAAATGGCTGCCCTTGTTCAGCTCACTGAACACCGAGATATCACCACCCTGGGAACGGGCCAGCTGGCGGGCAATGCTTAACCCCAGCCCGGTTCCTGTATAGCGACGGGAATGAGAAGCGTCCGCCTGGGAAAACGGCTGAAAAATCTTCTGTTGCTCCGCGTCACTGATGCCAATGCCGGAATCCTCCACCGACACCTGCAGCTGCTGCTCCACTTCCGACCAGCTAGCGCGGACCTGAACCTGGCCTTCCTCAGTGAACTTCACTGCATTGCCTACCAGGTTCACCAGAATCTGGCGTAGCCGGAAGGCATCACCACACACGGTCACCGGCATGGTCGAGAGATAATCCAGTCGCAGGTCAATCTGCTTTTCCTGCGCCCGTAATTGCAGACTATCGACCACTTCATCCATTAGCTCGGTCACGGAAAAAAGGCGCTGCTCGTTATGCAATTGCCCCGCCTCAATACGCGACAGATCCAGCACATCATTAATCAGTGCCAGCAGGGCATCGCCGTTGTGCTGGATAATGGTGAGATAGCGGCTCTGGTCTGCCTGGCTCAGGGAGCCATCACGCAGCAACTCGGTATAACCAAGAATCGCCGTCATCGGGGTGCGGATTTCATGGCTGATATTGGCCAGAAACTGACTCTTGGTCTGGCTTGCCTCTTCCGCCTGGCGGCGTGCATCCGCCAGCTGGGTCTGGGCGTGGTTGATGCTGTCCACCATGGCGTTGAAGTCTTCCGCCAGGGCGCCGATTTCATCATCACCCAGCACTGGCACACGCTGATCCAGTGCGCCACCCCGGGCAATGGACCGCACCGCGTTATGCACCAGATTCAAACGCCCGAACAGCATTGGCTGAATCCGGTAGTTGATCACCATCACCGTCAACCCCGCCAGCAATGCCATGATCAGGCCGATCACTACCACCGAAATCTGCAGCGATCTGTAACCGTCGCGAGGCAGTTCTACTACCACTTCCAGTGGATTGCCGCCAAGGAAATCCGGCACCGGGAAACGGCCGAGAAGCTGCTTGTCCTCGGTCATGGTCAATCCCCGCACCGGTTTCAGCGATTCCGGAACCTCACGAACATAAAGCGCATGGCCCACCCGGTCTGACAGATAGCTCATCCAATCACTGTCCAGCCACACCCCCAGCAGATAGGCCTGGCAGCCCATCTCCACCGCGGTGCTGAACAACAATGGGCGGCCTTCCACCTTCACCACCCCCCAGATCGGCATGCAGCCCTGCTCGTCAAAGCGCTCCGCCAGAGTGGCAAACACCGGAGAGGAAACCTTATCGGCGCCGTTATTCCAGACCACCGAGCTGCCACGCAGCTCCATCATCAGGTCCAGATAACCCAGCCCCCCCTGATTGCTGGGCGGGTGATCCGGTTGCTGGCTCCAGTCCTGGGCCCGCACCCGCAAGATGGAAAGCTGATCCAGAAAGGTAGCCTCCACCTTTTCCAGTTCCCGCTCGGCGTTGCGTTCGGTGAGGGTATCCACCAGCGACAGATTCACCCAATACAGCGCCACGGTGGCCAGCACCACACAACAAGCCGCGGAAATTACTAGCAACCACCGAATGCGCACTCTCAGTGACATCGTTACCTTCCCCTGACCGGGTGGCCGGACGACAAAAGGTGCCGCCCCATGGCCTGCATGAGCTCCCGGAATCACTGTATTGAAAGAATAATTTTGAGCCGAAACCCTAGCACAAGATTCCCCGCAGCGGGCCCCTGCCAGTATCAGCGGTGGGAGATGCCGCACAGCCGTTCACCCACAGGATGAAAAAGCCCCGCCGCACCCGTATCATAGGCCACCCTTTTTCCGGAATGACGACGTCGACCCCCATGAGTGACACGCCCCGCAAAATCCTGGTGACCAGTGCCCTTCCCTACGCCAATGGCCCCATTCACCTGGGCCACCTGCTGGAATACATCCAGACCGACATCTGGGTACGCTTCCAGAAACTGCGCGGCGAGCAGTGCACCTACGTGTGCGCCGACGACGCCCACGGCACCGCCATCATGCTCAAGGCGGAAGAAAACGGCATCACCCCAGAGCAACAAATTGCGCAAGTGAAAGCGGACCACGAGAAAGACTTCGCCGACTTCCAGATCCAGTTCGACAACTACTACAGCACCCACAGCCCGGAAAACCGCGCGCTGTCGGAAATGGTGTTCCAGCGTAATAAAGACGCCGGCTACATTGTCGAGAAGACCATCACCCAGCTTTACGATCCGCAGAAAGGCATGTTCCTGGCGGACCGCTTCGTCAAAGGCACCTGCCCCAAGTGCAAATCCGAAGACCAGTACGGCGACAACTGTGAAGTGTGCGGCGCCACCTACACCCCGGCGGAGCTGATCAACCCCTACTCCTCCGTCAGCGGCGCCACCCCGGTGGAAAAGGAAACCACCCAGCTGTTCTTCGACCTGCCCAAGTTCGAGCCCCTGCTGCGCGAGTGGACCCGCTCCGGCGCCCTGCAGGAGCAAGTGGCCAACAAGCTGCAGGAATGGATCGAAGACCTGCAGCCCTGGGATATCTCCCGCGAAGCCCCCTACTTCGGCTTCGAAATCCCCGGCTACCCGGGCAAGTACTTCTACGTGTGGCTGGACGCGCCCATCGGCTACATGGCCAGCTTCCAGAACTACTGCGACCGGAAAGGCCTGAGCTTCGACGACTACTGGGGCAAGGAATCCACCGCCGAGCTGTACCACTTCATCGGCAAGGACATCATCAACTTCCACGGCCTGTTCTGGCCCGCCATGCTCGATGGCGCCGGCCTGCGCAAACCCACCGCCATCTACAGCCACGGCTTCGTCACCGTGAACGGCGCCAAGATGTCCAAGTCCCGCGGCACCTTTATCAAGGCACGCACCTACCTGGATCACCTTGGCCCGGAATACCTGCGCTACTACTTCGCCGCCAAGCTCTCCAGCCGGGTGGATGACTTCGACCTGAACCTGGAAGACTTCGCCCAGCGAGTGAACTCCGACCTGGTGGGCAAACTGGTGAACATCGCCAGCCGCACCGGCAACTTCGTGAAGAAGTTCGGCGGCACCCTCAGCGACGAGCTGGACAACCCGCTGCTGGTTCGCGAAGTACAGGAAGCGGCACCGCGCCTGGCCGACTTCTACGAGAAGCGCGAATTCGGCAAGGCCATGCGCGAAATCATGGCCCTCGCCGACCACGCCAACGGCTACATCGCCGACAAGGCCCCCTGGACCCTGGCCAAAGAGGAAGGCAAGGAACAGGAAGTACTGGCCATCTGTACCACCGCAATCAATGTGTTCCGCCTGCTGGTGATCTACCTGAAACCAGTGCTGCCGGCCTTGGCCGAGCGCGCGGAAGCCTTCCTGCAGGTGCCGCCGCTGACCTGGAGCGACAGCGACACCCTGCTGCTGGGCCACGAGATCGCCAAGTTCAAGCCGCTGCTGAACCGCATCGACATGGCGCAGATCGAAGCCATGCTCAACGCGTCCAAGGAAGACGTACCGGCCAAACCGGCCAGCAATAAAAACAAACCGAAAAAGGCCGACCACGTGGCAGACGACACCATCAGCATCGATGACTTCCTCAAAGTAAAACTGCGCGTGGCCCGCGTGGTCAAGGCTGCCCATGTGGAAGGGGCCGACAAGCTGCTACAGCTCACCCTGGATGTGGGCGAACTGGGCGAGCGCAACGTGTTTGCCGGCATCAAGGCCAAATACAGCCCGGAAGACCTGGAAGGCAAACTGGTGGTGCTGGTGGCCAACCTGGCCCCGCGCAAGATGAAATTCGGCGTCTCCGAAGGCATGGTGCTGGCCGCCGGCCCCGGCGGTGAGGACATCCACATCCTCAGCCCCGACAGCGGCGCCCAGCCGGGCATGGAAGTGCGCTAACGCCTGACCGCTGCCTCCGTGGGAGCGGTGGTTCCACCGCGATAGCCAACTTCCGGCAAGAATTCGCGGTCGAACGACCGCTCCCACAGACAGCTCTGTAGCCCCGTGGGAGCGGTCGTTCGACCGCGATACCTGCACTTTTTAAACACTCCCCCATCACCCCTGTGCCGTTACCGCCATCTTTCCGGCCAGCCACGACGTACAATCGCTTTCCCCTTGCACCTGGCAAGGTCTTTCGCTCTACACTGTGAAAACGAAAAATAACCAGGGAGAGCGCTACCATGAACCGCCAGGCAACACTGAGCCCGGATGCCATCCAGTCCAAAAAAGACACCGTCAGCGCCGAAGAATGGCAGCTGCGTGTGGATCTGGCCGCCGCCTACCGGCTGATCGCCCTGCACGGCTGGGACGACCTGATCTTTACCCACCTGTCTGCCCGCATCCCCGGCGACGAGCATCACTTCCTGATCAACCCCTACGGCATGATGTTCGACGAGATCACCGCCTCCAGCCTGGTGCGCGTGGACCAGGCCGGCAACAAACTCGACGACAGCGACTTCGACATCAACCCGGCCGGCTTTACCATCCACAGCGCCATCCACGCCGTGCGCGAGGATGCCAACTGCGTGATGCACACCCACACCACAGCCGGTGTCGCCGTATCCGCCCAGCAGGAAGGCCTGCTCGCGCTGTCCCAGCAAAGCCTGTTCCCGCTGGCCAGCCTGGCCTATCACGACTACGAAGGCGTGGCCCTGCGTGAAGACGAAAAGGCCCGCCTGCAGGCCGACCTGGGCGACGCCAACTTCATGATCCTGCGCAACCATGGCCTGCTCACCGTGGGCAGCAGCATCGCCGATGCCTTCCTGGGCATGTTCATCCTCCAGCGCGCCTGCGAAATCCAGCTCCAGGCCCTGTCCGGCAACCGCCCGCTCACCCCGATCCCCGATGGCATCGTAAACACAATCAAACAGCAGGCCTCCCAGGTCACCAAAGGCATGGGCGGCAACCTGGCCTGGCCCGGCCTGCTCCGCAAACTGGATCGCCAGAATCCCGGTTACGAGAAATAAGACCGCAGGCTTCAGCCAGCCTTCCCCACCCCGTTGGAGCTTTGTTCACAAAGCGAATAGCCATGCTTTGTGAACAAAGCTCCAACGTAAACAACACACCCCACGGAAATCTGTTTCCTTCCGCTCTCTTCCCCTGTCAAAGCGGGCCAAAACCGGCCAACCTATACAGAAAGGCGACTTCCGTTAATTGTCTTGCCGGAAAGGTATACGCAATGTGTAGGCCAAAGACACCGTCTACCGAGGTTACCGATGACACAGTCACTGGACGCTCTCTGGGAAAAAGTCCGTGCCCAGAAAACCCGAATCCCCTCTCTCTACGGCGATATCGACTTTGATATCACCCCGGAGCGGTTCACCGATTCCATGGACATCCGCAGCACCCTGCCGCCCAATTTCGCCAGGAAGTACCGCGAAAAGATCCTCGCCGACAATGAGAAAGTGGAGCGCGCCCGCGCCTATACCCTGCTGGGCGACACAGTGGCTGATGCCTACGCCGCACTGATGTCGGAATACAGCTTTCGTGATCTGATCGGCATGCTCAAGAAAGCCTGCGACGAAGGGCTCGACGCGGTACCCGATGCGCCACAGGAACTGGTGGACTTCATCACCGCCATGGAAACCACCCCGGACTGGGTGGATATGGATCTGGTTCGTGAAGGCGCCCGTCTGAGCCGCAACCAAATGGCCAACCTGGCCCCCTACGTGATCCGTGGCGCCTTTGTGGCCACTTTCATGAACAAGTACTCCGGCCTGCCCATGGCCATCACCGGCACCCTGGCCAACGACTCGGTAAACCGGCGCATCAACGAAACCGCCAGCTTCTTCACCACCGCCACCCTGCCCGGTGCCCTGGAACGCTTCGGCCCCGGCTTCAAGGCCGCCGCCATGGTGCGCCTGATGCACTCCATGGTCCGCTTCAATATCCTCAAGCGGGTGAAAAAATGGGACCCGGCCATCTACGGCATCCCCATTCCCCAGGTAGACCAGATGCCCGCCGGCACCATGCCCGCCTACCTGGCCGCCTTCAAAGCCATGCGCAAGGGCCGAAAGCACTTCACCCGCAACGAACGGGCCATCGTCGAACTGTCCCGCTACCAGTGTTTCCTGCTAGGCCTGCCCGAAGAACTGCTGCCTGCAGAGGCGCCGGACATCATCGACACCATGCTCACCTACTCCGGCACCCTTCGCGAAGGCTACGACGACGAGACCTGTGGCGAACTGACCCGCGCCACCATGTCCGTCTACCGCCCAAAGGACAACAAGCTCACCAGCAAGGTCCACAACCTGGTAGAGCGCAGCGTCTCCAAGGTGTTCTTCAACCAGGCATTTCTCGGCAAAAACGACAAATCAAAAGCGAAAGAAATGGGCGTGGAACCGCACCTTCTCGACTACGCGCTGTCCAGCATCGGCAGTCTGTTCATCATGCCCCGCCTGATCGCCTACCGAACCCTGCAAGACATCCCCGTGGCCAACAAAGTGGCGGACAAGATACTGGTAAGGCGAATCAACGAGTTGCTGGTGGACTATGGCCATGCGGAATTCACCACCGATGCGGCGCAGTACAGCCCCACCATCAAAAACGCGACCTGACCACCCCAGAAGCCGTCTCTCGGGCAGGAGTATGCGATCCTGTCCGAGAGACCATCGCTCACTACACTGCAGGCCCCCGACTCGGAAGGAAACTTTTGCGCTCTTTGTTCAGGCCCGGAACAAAAGCTGGAACCTCTCCCTGATTTTTATTCGCCGGGATCATTGCCCCAGATCAAGTAATTGCCTGATTACCGGCATACAGTAGAGGTCAACACACCAGAGAATACAGGGGACTAGCATGTTCAGTCATTCCGCCGTTGCACTGGTAACCGGGTCGGCAACCGGTATCGGCTATGCCATCGCTGAAGGCTTTGCCCGCTCGGGATGCAACCTGATACTCACCGACAAGGATGCCCACCGCGGCGAAGCCGCCGCCGAAGCGCTACGTGAGGCCACCGGACGGGACATACTGTTTGTCAGTGCCGACGTGAGCGACCCGCAGGACGTCAACGAACTGCACCGACGCGGCTTTGCCCACTTCGGCCGGCTGGACGCGGCCTGCAACAATGCCGGTATCGAAGGGGCGATGGCCCCCACCGCGGAGTGCCAACTGGACAACTTCGACACCACCCTTGCCACCAACCTGCGCGGGGTCTTTCTGTGCATGAAAACCCAACTGGGTTTGATGGCAAAACAAGGCCATGGTGCCATTGTGAACATGGCCTCCGTTGCCGGCCTGGTGGGATTTGCGGGGTTACCCGCTTACTGCGCGTCTAAAGGCGGTGTGGTGCAGCTGACCCGAACCGCTGCCCTGGAATACGCAGAGCAGAACATCCGCGTTAATGCGGTCTGCCCCGGCGCCATAAAAACGGAAATGATTGACCGGATTACCGGCAAGGAACCGGAAACCGAAAGCCAGTTTGCCGGCCTGCACCCCATGAACCGGATGGGCACCCCCGAGGAAGTGGCCAATGCCGTGATCTGGCTGGCCTCGCCACTGGCAAGCTTCGTGACCGGGCAAGCCCTGGCCGTGGATGGCGGGATGACCGCTCGCTGACCAGTGAGCACCAGGCCCTGAACCGCTGGATCGCGGTTCCGGGCTTGGCAGAACTTACAGACCCACTACAGCCCCAGATACTCCCCGATCAGAAACGCATCCCCCTGACCTTCCCGGCTCCCGAAATAACTCACCGGGTCATACTCCCCGTCCTCGATAGAGCCCACCTCGCAATCAATGCCATATTGCTTGGCAAGATCATTAAACAGGGTCACCGGCGCTTTGATCTGGGCTTTTTTCTTCACTGGCTGGCTGATGCCCAACTGCCAGTCCTCACAATCGTCACTGTCGCAGTCATTGATCAGAGTGACGTTGCCTGCTTCGTTCTCATCCACATAGGCCTGCAACGCCGCTTGCAGGTCAGGCAGGTTGCGCTTGAGCTTCTTTTCCTGCTTTTCATCCAGGCGATCACAGGCGACGAGGAGGTAGAGGAGCATATCGGGGTCCGGGTTGGGATTGTGTGGGGGAACTTTATCACAATAGGGGGCATTTCTCGTTTCGGCGGGGAGAAACCAGGAGGGATTACTCGATGACGGACAGGCTAAGCCCTCCTCTGCGTTGACGCCGAAAGCAACATCTGGGCCCAATTCCTTGCTGGTTTCTACGCCGCAACCAGCTTCTTGACCTTAAGGTCTTTTCGGCGCTGCTCCGCATGCCAGAGCTCATACTGATATTGCTGGGTAAGCCAACTTTCCGCCGAGGTATCAAAGGCAATAGACAGCCGGATCGCCATTTCCGGGCTGATACCCGCCTTGCCATTCAGAATGGCACTCAGGGTTTTACGGCTCACCCCAAGCCCATCGGCAGCGGCAGTCACAGACAGCCCGAGAGGCTCCATACAAAGCTCTCTGATGATTTCACCGGGATGGGGAGGGTTGTGCATCAACATGGGTACTACCTCAGTGATAATCCTCGTAATTCACGATCTCGGCATCACCGTCTTCAAAACGGAACGTCACCCGCCAGTTACCACTTACCGTCACCGACCACAGCCCGATACGGTTCCCCGTGAGTGGATGCAATTTGAGCCCCGGCAAGTCCATGTCCCGGGCATCTGCTGCGGCATGCAACCTGCCGAGGATAAGACGAAGCCTCTTCGCATGGGCCGCCTGAATACCTGCGGTATTACCAGACCGAAAGAATCGGGCCAAACCTTTATGTTTGAAGCTTCGTATCACTACAAAATGTAACCTGCAACGTATCGGGTGTCAATTTGAGAGAAAACCGGGCATGGCGTTTTTTATGCGTAGGCCTCTTGCCAGGCAATGACTTGAAGATAGCCCGTTTACAGGCAGCGAAATATCAGAGAAGGACGGGAATTGTTGTAGGACATAGGCCAATTCATGGGTGTCCCGTATTATTTTTAAAGAGGTTTAGACCTTGTATTCACGCACGGGGAAAGACCTAGCTCTGGTGTGCCTCGGTTTATTATCAAGCTCCCCAGCTTTTGCTTCTGGGCCAGTTTTCATGAGTTACCTCAAGTCGACTTTTGATACCTTCGGATAATGAGTGGCAGAAGTCCCGATATTCAGAACGACGCCAATGCCCAGATTTTGATTTGAACAAGGTATAAGATATTCTGACATCGTATTCTGAAACCCAAAAATTCTCATACGCAGCGGCATCCATTCTGTAAAGCCTTTGCAATGAGAAAGGTTCAATTTCAAACAGAAAGTGAGGGTTTTTTAAAATAACTTTTGAGCCTTTTATTTGCATAAAACTTTTAGGTGGCAATATTGAATATCCACCAAATTCGTGAGCAGCCTCAGGAGATATATCAAAGAATCTAAATTTAGAATTACTTAAAGCAACTCCTTCAAGAAGAACCGCATCTCTGCCAGCATCACATCTCATTCTATATGATTCAGTATACGAAGATGGCGAAGAATATTTCTTGGACTTCCAATCCCTGTAGTCAGATGACAAATAAGAAATTGCATTGATCTGAATAAGCTCAGACCCAACCTCTCGAGCGTCACCTTTATCAAGCCCGGATTTCTTGTACGACAAAGATCCGCTTTCTTGATAACGAAGAATGCCACAATCCCCTCCGTAGCCATGTGGAACTAGAAAGTTAAGTAGCTCTGCGTCATCCGACACACAAATATATGTATTGAACCCTGACTTGACCGATTCTTCTTTTAGCTCGACAAAAACTGCGTAAGCAAAAATGACAAATGCCCCTAGCATCGCCATCCAACTGGCGGCTAGTGACTTGACCCCGAAGTTTGGAATGACTATTTTAAATAAAAGCAGAAGCAAGCAAATAAAGATAATCGACACAAGCAATGCTTCAAATGAAAGCTCATACCCTATTATTCTTTTGAACATTTCAGCCTCGCTAGAAAAACCGAAGAATTACTCACACAGTCAGAGTTAAATTTTGCAAGTGGCATAACCCACAAATACAGCCAAACGGTAAAACTTTCCACCCTCACACTCAATTGCTTGAGCGATTTCGGGGTAGCCCTTGGCCCGCTCACCTGCGCAAAAAAAGAAATCAACCCCCTTCACGGATAATCAAACCGCCCCTCCGCCAAAAACACCTTCACCTGCTCAATCACCTCCCCATTGCGCATCATGAACGGATGCGTTACCGGCAGGACCAAATGATCCTGCATGCCCTCGACTTTGGTCCTTTCCACGGTGACCTTGCCGTCATTGGGGCCGGGCAATTGGGTGGAGAGCAGGAAGTTGATGGTGTCGCTGCCGGCGATGACGCCCAGGGGGAAGTCCACCGGGCCGAGCTGGTTGGGGACGCTGTCGGGACCGGTGCCCATCTGGCTACCGGCAGGGCCGTTGAACCACTGGAACGGGGCCCAGTCACCCAGGCGGTCCACCACTTCGCTGCCCCGGTTGGGCGGGCCGAGCATGACAGCGCGGCCCATTCTCTCGATGGTGTGCTGGCTGAGGTACTGGCGTAGCAGGATGCCGCCCATTGAGTGGGTGACGAAATGAATGGTGCCGGTGGCCGGGCATTTAGCCAGGGCTTTGGGCAGAGTTTCTGTGGCGAGGGTCTGAATGTCTTTTTTGGTGGAGGGGTAGCCCTGATTCACTACTATGTAGCCGGTGTTCACCAGGGCCTTTTCCATTTTCTTCATGGCGTGGGCAGTTCTGGCCAGGCCATGGAGCAGGATGACGCATTGAGGGTTCTGGGTTTTCATTGTTGCGCCCTCGGTATTCAGCAAGGCCGTTCCTCCTCTCCCCAACCCCTCTCCCGCAAGGGGAGAGGGGCTTGAACAGACCCCAAGCATCAAGCCGATACAGAACCTCAGAATCAGGCTAGCCATCGCTTTACCGGCTTTCCGCTGTTAACTATTAACTGTTCACTGTTAACTGATTCAACGCCGCTTCCAGCCGCGCCACCGCCGCATCCACATCGCCCAGCTTGTCCAGGCCGAACAGGCCCACCCTGAAGGTCTTGAAGTCTGCCGGTTCGTCACACATGAGCGGTACGCCGCCGGCGGTCTGCAGGCCCAGCTGAACGAAGGCGGCGCCACTCTTGATGGTGTCGTTGTCGGTGTAGGACACCACAACACCGGGGGCTTCGAAGCCGGGGGCGGCGACGCTGGCGAAGCCGTGCTTCGCCATTAGCTCGCGCACGGCGGTGCCCAGCTTCCACTGGCGTTCCTTCACGGCGGTGAGGCCTTCTTTTATGGTTTCCAGCATAGTGTCACGGAAGCCGCGCAGGGCGTCGGTGGGCATGGTGGCGTGGTAGGCGTGGCCGCCGTTTTCGTAGGCGATCATGATGTCGCGCCATTTGCGCAGGTCGCAGGCGAAGCTGGTGCTGGTGGTTTCGTGCAGGCGCTGGTCGGCGGCTTCGCTGAGCATGACCAGGGCGCTACAGGGCGAGGAGCTCCAGCCTTTCTGGGGGGCGCTGATCAGTACGTCCACACCCACCTTTTTCATGTCCACCCAGATGGTGCCGGAAGCAATGCAGTCCAGCACGAACAGGCCGCCCACGCTGTGCACGGCATCGGCCACCTGTTTCAGGTAATCGTCCGGGAGAATGATGCCGGAGGCGGTTTCCACATGGGGGGCAAACACCATGGCCGGCTTTTCGGCCTTGATGGTATCGACCACCTGCTCAATGGGTGCCGGGGCGAACGGTGCCTGGGGCTGGTCGCTGATGGGGGCGGCCTTCAATACGGTCTCTTTGGACGGGATGCTGCCCATCTCAAAGATCTGGCTCCAGCGGAAGCTGAAGAAGCCGTTACGGATCACCAGGCAATGCTGGTCGGTGGCGAACTGACGGGCCACTGCTTCCATGCCGAAGCTGCCGCCGCCGGGCACCACGGTAACCGAGTGGGCGTTGTAGACCTGCTTCAGGTTGCTGGAAATATCCCGCATCACCTGCTGGAAACGCTGGGACATGTGGTTCAGGGAGCGGTCGGTGAAAACCACGGAATACTCAAGCAGGCCGTCTCGGTCAAAGTCACGGGGCAAATCTGTCACTGGGGGTCACCTCTGCAGCAACCGGCGCTGGCCGGTCTCGTCGCGTTATTGTCTGCCTTGGATACTGGATTGCTGGCAGCGCCGCAACCGTCCGGGGCAAAAAGCATGGCAAAAGGGGCATCAACTGGTTAATTCGCAGTCAATGACTGTCTTCTGTAGTCAAGTAAGCTTATGTCGGAACAATCTTGAGCCAACCGGGGCGCTGCCTCATACTATGCGCCCTTAACGCCCTGTAAACACAGCGTTTAACCCCTATTCTTCGGCAAGCGAGCCACGATCACATGACAGAGTACGTCCTGATTCTGATCAGCGCTGTGCTGGTAAACAATTTTGTCCTGGTGCAGTTCCTGGGGCTGTGTCCCTTTATGGGGGTCTCCAACAAGATCGAGACCGCCATGGGCATGTCCCTGGCGACCACCTTTGTGCTGACATTGTCGTCCGTGCTCGCCTACCTGACCTGGGCCTATATTCTGGTGCCCTTCGAGCTGGAGTACCTGCGCACCATCAGCTTTATTCTGGTGATCGCCGTGGCGGTACAGTTCACCGAGATGTTCGTGAAGAAGGCCAGCCCCCTGCTCTACCGGGTGCTGGGCGTGTTCCTGCCGCTGATCACCTCTAACTGTGCGGTGCTGGGTGTGGCACTGCTGAATGTACGCCAGGAAGATGCCACCTTTATGTCATCGCTCACCTACGGGCTGGGCGCGGCGCTGGGCTTTTCCCTGGTGCTGGTGCTGTTTGCCGCCATGCGTGAGCGTATTGCCGTGGCCGATGTGCCGGAAGCGTTCCGTGGCCCCAGCATCGGCCTGATCACCGCCGGCCTGATGTCGCTGGCCTTCATGGGCTTTTCCGGGCTGATCAAGTTATGACCGCTGTACTGATTGCCGTGGCCGCCCTGCTTGCCCTGGCCGCCGTGTTCGGCGCGGTATTGGGCTTTGCCTCGGAGAAATTCAAGGTCGAGGGCGACCCCATTGTCGACCAGATCGATTCCCTGTTGCCGCAAACCCAGTGTGGCCAGTGCGGGCACCCGGGCTGTCGCCCCTACGCCGAGGCCATTGCCGAGGGCGAAGACCACAACCGCTGCCCACCCGGCGGGCAGGACACCGTGGATTCCCTCACCGATCTGCTGGGCCGTGACGAGTTGACCCTGGATGACGAAGGCGCCGAGGATGCGGACATCCCCAAGGTGGCGTATATCCGCGAGGACGAGTGCATCGGCTGCACCAAGTGCATCCAGGCCTGCCCGGTAGATGCCATCGTCGGCGCCGCCAAGCTGATGCACACGGTGATCGTGGACGAATGCACCGGCTGCGACCTGTGCGTGGAACCCTGCCCGGTGGACTGCATCGACATGGTGGAAGTGAAGCCCACCCTGCAGACCTGGGGCTGGAACCGGCCGGCCGGTATCGGCGAGCGACCGGACAGCCGTATTGAAGTGGTGAACCTGTGATTCGTACCCTGTTCAGTTCGCGCAGCCGCAAGGTCTACGACTTCCACGGCGGTATTCACCCGCCGGAAAGGAAAGCGCTTTCCAACGCCACCGCCATTGCCGCTGGCCCCTTGCCGGCGCAGCTGATACTGCCGCTGAACATGCACATCGGCGCCCCGGCCAAACCGCTGGTGGAACCCGGTGAACGGGTACTGAAAGGCCAGATGATTGCTGAGCCCAGCGGCGCGGTGAGCGCGGCCATTCATGCCCCCACCTCCGGCACCGTCAGTGCCATCGGCCCGCGCGCCATTCAGCACCCGTCCGGGATGGATGCCATCTGTATCGTCATCGACACCGACGGCAAGGATGAATGGATCGAGCACACCGGTGTGGCCGACTACACCGAGCGCAGCCCCGGCGAACTGGTGGACACCATCCGCCATGCGGGCATCGCCGGCATGGGTGGCGCCGGCTTCCCCACCAGCATCAAGGTGAACCTGGGCGACCACCAGCGGGTGGAAGAACTGGTGATCAATGCGGTGGAATGCGAGCCCTACATCACCGCCGACGACCGCCTGATGCGCGAGCGTGCCGCCGAGATCATTGCCGGCATCAACATCCTGCAATACCTGCTCAATCCGCGCCGTACCTTGATCGGCATCGAGGACAACAAGCCCGACGCCATCTCCGCCATCAAGCGGGCCTGCAAGGGCTGCGACATCGACGTGCGGGTAGTGCCCACCAAGTATCCCTCTGGCGGCGAAAAACAGCTGATTCAGCTGCTCACCGGCAAGGAAGTAAAAAGCGGCCAGCTCCCGGCCCAGGTGGGTGTGGTGTGCCAGAACGTGGGCACCGCCTACGCCATCAAGCGAGCGGTGATCGAGGGCGAGCCCCTGCTGTCGCGGGTGACCACCCTTACCGGCGAGGGCGTGCGCCAGCCCGGGAATTTCGACGTGCTGCTGGGCACCCCGGTGCGCGATCTGTTGCTGCACGGCGGCGTGGATCCGGACAACATTGGCCGCCTGGTCATGGGCGGCCCGATGATGGGCTTCACCCTGCACAACCCGGCAGTGCCGGTGGTGAAAACCACCAACTGCATCATCGCCGCCACCCTGGAAGAACTGCCCGAGCCACCGCCGGAACAGCCCTGCATTCGCTGTGGCTCCTGTGCCGACGTGTGCCCGGCCAATCTGCTGCCCCAGCAGCTCTACTGGCACGCCAAGAACGACGATCTGGAAAAGGCCCAGCACCACAACCTGATGGACTGCATCGAGTGCGGCGCCTGTGCCTATGTGTGCCCCAGCCATATCCCGCTGGTGCAGTACTACCGCTATGCCAAGGCAGAAGTGCGCCAGCAGTCAGCGGAACAGGTAAAAGCCGACAAGGCCCGCCAGCGCTTTGAAGCCCGCCAGGCCCGCATCGAAGCGGAAAAGGCCGAGAAAGAAGCCCGTCGTCAGGCGCGGCTGGAAGCCAACCGCAACAAGAAAGTCGAGGCCAGCGCGCCCTCAGTTGACACGGCCGCCCTCAAGCAGGCCTCCCTGGACGCCTCCAAGGCCTACAAGGCCGCGGTGAAAGCGGCTAAAGCCGCCGAGGCGGAAGGCGCCGACAACATCGATGAACTGAAAGCCGAAGTGGACCGCCTGAAAGCGGTAGCCGACAAGGCCAAGGCCGCTGTGCGTGACGCCAAGGATGCGGGCCCCGCCGCCGCACCGGCAGAAGACCTGGTAGGCAATCTGAAGAAGCAGGTTGGCGAGGCGTCCACTGCCTACAAAACGGCGGTGAAAGCCGCCAAGGAAGCGGAAGCCAATGGCGACGACAACGCCGCCGAGCTACGCGCCAAAGCCGATGAGCTCAAGGCCGCCGCCGACAAACTCAAGGCGGAACTGCGTGACGCCAAGGCCAGCGCCCCCGCTACCCCGGCAGCAGCGCCCCAGGCTGACCCGGTGGCAGACCTGAAGAAACAGGTGGGTGACGCCTCCTCCGCCTACAAGGCAGCGGTGAAAGCGGCCAAGGAAGCAGAAGAAAACGGCGCCGACAATGCTGCCGAGCTACGCAGCCAGGCGGACGAACTGAAAGCCAGGGCGGACCAGCTCAAGGCCGACCTGCGCGACGCCAAAGCCAATGCGCCGGCTACTCCCACTCCGGCACCTGCCGCAGCGCCAGCCGACCCGCTGACCGACCTGAAGAAGAAAGTCGGCGAGGTCTCCTCCGCCTACAAGGCCGCCGTCAAAGCCGCCAAAGAAGCCGACGAGAACGGGGCGGACAATGCTGCCGAGTTGCGCGCCGAAGCGGATCGCCTGAAAGCCGAGGCCGACCAATGGAAAGCCGAACTGCGCGAGGCCAAAGCCTCTGCCCCGGCTCCGGCGACCCCCAAGACACCGCCGGCCCCCACGGATACCCCCAAGGCCCCGGAAACCGAAGCCCCGCAGGCTCTGAAGGCAGTGGATCCAGAGGTGGCCGCCAAGCGCCAGAAGCGCCTCAAGGCCCTGAAGACCGCCTACAACATGGCCCACAAGCAGTACAAGGAAGCCCACGCGGCCCTGGAGCGCGGCGAGCGTAACGGCGATATTCCCGCCGAAGAGCTCAATGCCATGGAGCGCAAAGTGGACAAGCTGAAGGGCAAAGCCGACGTGGCCCGCGATGCCCTGGATGCGTTGGTGGAAGAAGCCAAGGCGGATATCCGCGCTCACACCGGCAAGGATCTGAAAACCCTGAAGCTGGAAGCGGCCCGGGCAGAAAGTGCCCTTGGCGACAAACAGCGCGAGCTCGAACAACAGCGCGATAGCGCCTCGGAAGACACGCTGGAAGCCCTCAGTTCCGAATTACAGGCCCTGGAGGCGGAAGCCCAGATCGCCCGCATGGCGCTCAAGCAGGCGGTAGAAGAACAAGGACTGCAAGACTGATGGCACTGATCTCTTCAACCTCGCCCCACACCACGGTGAGCAACAACACCGGTGCCTTTATGCGCCAGGTGATTTACGCCACCCTGCCCGGCCTGGCGGTGCTGACCTGGCTGTTTGGCTGGGGCACGATGATCAATGTGCTGTGGGCCGTGGTGGTGGCACTGGTCAGTGAGGCACTGATCCTGAAAGCCCGCGCTCGCCCGGTGGCCTTCTACCTGAAAGACTACAGTGCGGTGCTCACCGCCGTGCTACTGGCCCTGGCCCTGCCGCCCACCTCCCCCTGGTGGCTGACCCTGATCGGGGTAGGCTTTGCCATTATCGTTGCCAAGCAGCTCTACGGTGGCCTGGGCATGAACCCGTTCAACCCGGCCATGGTCGGCTATGTACTGCTGTTGATTTCGTTCCCGGTAGCCATGACCCAGTGGATCGCCCCCGGCGAAGCGCCCAGCTTCGCACAAAGCTGGCAGCTGTTTACCGGGCAACTGCCGGTGGATGGCCTGAGCGGCGCCACGCCCCTGGATACCTTCCGCACCTGGGCCGGCAACGACAGCGAACTGGCCAGCCACGGCATCCTGCATGGCCAGTTTGCCGGGCTGGGCTGGGAATGGGTGAACCTGGCCTTTTTGCTGGGTGGTCTTTATCTGATCATCCGCAAGATCATTACCTGGCATATCCCGGTGGGCTTTCTGGCCGGCCTGGCGCTGCCCGCCCTGGTCGCCTGGCTGATCGACCCGGTGCGGTTTTCCGACCCGATGTTCCAGATATTCTCCGGCGGCGCCATGCTCGGCGCCTTCTTTATCGCCACCGACCCGGTGAGTGCTGCCACCAGCCGCAGCGGCCGGCTGATCTATGCGGCGCTGATCGGTGTGCTGATCTGGGTGATCCGCAGCTTTGGCGGCTACCCGGATGCGGTGGCGTTCTCGGTGCTGCTGCTTAACCTGTGCGCCCCCTTTATCGATTACTACACCCAGCCACGAACCTACGGGCACAACAAGGCGAACCGGGGCACCAACAGCGCCAAACAAGGGGGTGACTCATGATGCGCCAGGCCATCTCCCGGAATATGGTGATCCTCAGCGTGTTCGCCATCGGCACCGCTGCCACCCTGGCGATCACCAACGAGCTGACTATCGGCAAGGTCGAGTGCAACAAGCAGGCCGCACTGATGGCATCGCTCAACGAAGTCATGCCCCACGAGCAGCACGATAATGACCTGCTCGCCGACCGCCTTACCGTCAGCGACCCGCTGCTGGGCCGCAACGGCCACCATATCTACCGAGCCCGTCTTGATGGCGAGCCCAATGGGGCCGTGCTGGAAGCCACCGCCGCGGACGGTTACGGTGGCAATATTGCCCTGATCGTCGGCGTGGATACACAAGGCAAGGTTCAGGGCGTGCGCGTGGTGCCTCCGCACAATGAAACCCCGGGGCTGGGCGATAAAATCGAAACCAAAAAATCGGACTGGATTTATGGTTTCAATGGCCTGTCACTGGGCAACCCCGCCAGTGAGGGCTGGGCGGTGACGAAGGATGGCGGCCAATTCGACAGCTTTACCGGCGCCACCATTACCCCTCGTGCTGTGGTGGGGGCCGTGCACCGTGCCCTGCAATATTTCGACGCCAACCGCGACGCTGTGTTCAGCACTCCGGCGGAAGCGGTATCGGTGGAGAGTTGTGATGAGTGATGCGAACTACAAGAAGATCAGCATGGACGGGTTGTGGAACAACAACCCGGCCACCGTGCAGATTCTCGGCCTGTGCCCGCTGCTGGCAGTGACCGGCACCGTGGTCAACGCCCTGGGCCTGGGCCTGGCCACCCTGGTGGTGCTGATGGGCTCCAACATCTGCGTGTCACTGATTCGCCAGTACGTGACCGATGCGGTACGCCTGCCCGCTTTCGTGATGATCATCGCCGCCATGGTGACGGTGATTGAAATGCTGATGCAGGCCTTCACCTTCGAGCTCTACGAAATCCTCGGCATCTTTATTCCGCTGATCGTCACCAACTGCACCGTGCTGGGCCGTGCCGACGCCTTTGCCAGCAAGAACCCGGTTCTGCCAGCGGCGCTGGACGGTTTCATGATGGGGCTGGGTTTTCTGGTGATCCTGCTGATTCTCGGCGGCATGCGTGAGCTGATCGGTCTGGGCACCCTGTTCACCAACATGCAGTTGCTGTTTGGCCCCATGGCGGCAGACTGGCAGATTCAGGTGGTAGAAAACTACGGCGGCTTCCTGTTCGCCATCCTGCCCCCGGGAGCCTTCGTGGGCCTGGGCCTGATCATCGCCGGCAAGAACGTGATCGACAAGCGCCTCAAGGCCATCCAGAAAGCCAGGGCCTCCGACGAACCCAAGGTCAGCCGGCGGGTGCGTACCACCGGCAAAGTCAGTTAATACCTTCATCGCATCATGGTGGATAACGCCTATCGGCTAATCCACCCTACCCATCTCCCCCGAAGGAGCACCGCTGGCGGCGCGATAACCTGAACGACGGATTTACCACAGAAGGCACAGAACACACAGAGAAAAAACGTCTTTCCTCAGTGATCTCTGTGTCCTCGGTGGTGAAAAAGTTTTTGATCCTGGTTTTTTATCGCGCCGCCAGCGACGCTCCTACGGCAACGCCATTCGCGGCTCAAGCGCCGCTCCTACAGCACCAACCCCGCCATCAACAACGACACCGCCACCAGCCCATGTGGCAGAAACACATGTCGCCAGCGCAGAATTCGCAGCAGCTCTGCCAGGCCGCCGCTCTTGCGGCTGCGGTCCCAGCTGGCGGCGGTCTGGAATGGGGCGATGTCGTCCACTTCGCCACGAAAATAGGCTTCAATCTTTTCGATACGCGCAAAGTGCGCCGACTGAAACGCCTTCCAGTGCCCTTCCACCAACCAAAACAACAAACTGCCCAGCACACCCACCCACAATAGCGCCGGGCGATCGAAGAACGCGCCGGAGCCAGCCAGAATTCCGGCCAGAGTGACGCTCCAGGCCTTGATCGTGAGCGACTTCTGATCGAAGGCATCAATCAGATTGGTAAGATGAAAATATTCCGCTTGTAGCTGTGTATCCAGCATTGTTGTTCCCCGTTCCCCAAAGATCAGATGGTCTGATAAAACGGCATCATTTAACCCGATTCATTGCCGGCAAACAAAAACCTATAGTGCCCCCATCAACCAGGGAGCGAATCATGGCATCCACATCAGATCATCATGTGCTATCACGGCAAGGGCTGCCGGAAGAGGTGCGCAGCAGACTGATCACATTGCCTCGCGACGAATGGCGGGAGCATGAGAATTACCTGATCAGCAACGCCCGCCCCTTGCAGCGCAACCACAACAGCCTGAAGCGACAGGCCCGCCATTACCACGCCAGCCTTGAGCAGGTACTGAACCAGCGCGAATCAGCCAGTGCATACACGGATGGAATGATAGAGGTGGAGCGGGTCGGCAAAAGCCTGCTACGCAATCTGCACAGCCATCATGGCTACGAGGACAGCAGCGTGTTCCCGGTACTGCGCCGCGACCATCCCAGACTAACCGTTGGCTTCGATCTTCTTGAGCAGGATCACGGGGTACTGGAGGCCAGTCTGGAAGAGCTGGATAGCAATTTGCGCCGTTTTGCACAAAAAAAACCGGCAACCCAGGTGATTAGCGAAGCCCACGCCCAGGCTGACAAACTGGTCCGGCTGCTGCACCGCCATATGGACGATGAAGAAGAGATCATCATGCCCATTTATTTGCTGTACATGTAATTTTTTGCGCTCTATTGAACGGCATAATTCACATTCTTTTGCACTTGTTGTGCGCCAGGCAGCGAACATTATGGCCATTACAGGATCATAATAGGCACAACCAACAAATAAGGAGTGAGCCATGAAAAGCGCAGCAGTTGCCGCCCTGGGTATCGTAGGGGCCGTGGCCATCGCCGGTGTCGGCTATGGGGCTTACCAGGCCATAACCCCGGCTACCTCAGGCTATGCCCAGGTAGTGAATGTGGACCCGATTGTGAAAACCTGGCAGGAACCCCGTGAGGTTTGTCAGCAAGTCACCGTGGAACGCAAGAAACCGGTTAAAGACCAGCACCGGGTTACCGGTAGTGTCGTCGGTGCCGTGGTCGGCGGTGTGATCGGCCACCAGTTTGGCGGCGGTAGTGGTAAAGATGCGGCCACCGCAGGTGGTGCCATTGCCGGTGGTGTGGCAGGTAATCAGATCCAGAAAGGCATGCAGGAAAAAAACACCTACACCACCACGGAACAACGCTGTAACACCGTGATGGAAGACAAGAGTCGCACAGAAGGTTATGACGTGACCTATGTCTTCAATGATCAGGAAGACACCATTCGCATGGACAAGAAGCCCGGCGAGCGGTTGCGTATCGAAGAGGGGGAAGTGGTTACCCAGTAACTGGAAGCAGTTGCGAGGAGCGAGTTGCGAGGAGCGAAAGGCCAAACCGGTTTGCTCTTCGAAACTCGTTACTCGTCACTCGCTTGAGCCCTTTCTGCTGTCGCGCACGCAGCTCATAGCAAACAACGTCCGCATTGCCCCTAGCCCGATAGCACAGACACAAACGTCTGGATGATCGTCGCGTTGGCAATATCCACGATAAAGCCCCCTACCACCGGCACGATGATAAACGCCAGCGGCGACGGGCCATGATGTTGGGTCACCGCCTGGATGTTGGCCACCGCTGTAGGCGTAGCCCCCATGGCAAAGCCGCAGTGGCCAGCACAGAGGACAGCCGAATCATAGTTGCGCCCCATCAGCCGGAAGGTCACCAGGGTAATGAACGCCAGCGCCAACCCCACCTGCACCAGCAGCATGGCCAGCATGGGCAGTGCCAGATCCACCAGTTGTAACAATTGCAGACTCATTAACGTGATCGCCAGGAAAATCCCCAGCGCCGTGTTACCCACCACATCAATGGTGGCATCGTTGACCTGCCACAGGCGACGCGCCGTGTTACCCAGCACAATGCAGACAAACAGCACCCATACAAAGGTAGGCAACCGGAACACGGAAGCAAACTCTTCCGCCGCCACCGCGCCGACCACCACACCCACTGACAGCAACATCAGGATGCGGATCACGCTGGCGGCGGAAATCGGGCGAGGTGTTTCCGCTTCGTCATGCTCGACATCTTCCACCGCCGCACCATGGGCCGGTGCGGCAAGCCGGTAGCGACGAATCAGGAACATAGCCAGTGGCCCGCCCAGCAGCGCCCCGAATATCAGACCGAAAGTGGCAGACGCCGCTGCCAGCTCACTCACGCCGGTAAGACCGAAATCCCGTTCGAAGACCCCCGCCCAGGCGGCACCCGTGCCGTGGCCACCGGTCATGGTCACCGAGCCGCCAATCAGGCCATACCAGGCATCCAGCCCCATCAGCTTGGCCATCATCACACCGACCAGATCCTGCAGTGCCACCAGCACGATCACCAGCATCGCGAACAGCAGCATGGCCCAGCCGCCCCGGCGCAACAGGCGAAAGTCTGCGGCCAGGCCCACGGCACCGAAGAAAAACAGCATGGCCGGCGTCTTGATGCTTTCATCAAAGGTCAGGCTGATACCGGATACCTGCATCAGAGTGACAACGATGGTGGCCAGCAAACCGCCCACCACCGGCTCGGGCATGTTCAGCCGAGCCAGCAAGTCCACCTTGTGAACGATCCACTGACCGGCGCCCAGCACCAACAATGCGACCATGAGGGTTTCCATGGCGGAAAACTGCATCCCTTTCTCCTTGTTGGCGGCTGGGGCTTCCCCCTCACAGCCACCGATTTGATCCGTTATACTGCCCGCGACAACGGGAAGCTGTTATGAATCGCGAAAAACGAACTGAAATCTTTACCCGTCTACGGGATCAGAACCCCCACCCCACCACCGAGCTGGAATACAGCAGCGATTTCGAGTTGCTGGTGGCCGTGGTGCTGTCTGCCCAGGCCACAGACGTGGGCGTGAACAAGGCCACCGCCAGGCTCTATCCGGTGGCCAATACGCCAGAGGCGATCTTCGCCCTGGGAGTCGACGGGCTTAAAGAGTACATCAAGACCATCGGCCTGTTTAATTCCAAGGCCGAAAACATCATTCAGCTGTGTAAAATTCTCGTCGAGCAGCATGATAGCCAGGTGCCACGTACCCGCGAAGCCCTGGAAGCCCTGCCCGGTGTGGGTCGCAAAACCGCCAATGTGGTGCTCAATACGGCCTATGGGCTGCCCACCATGGCGGTGGACACGCATATCTTCCGGGTGTCCAACCGCACCCGGATTGCACCGGGCAAGAATGTGCTGGAAGTGGAAAAACGGCTGGTGCGACTGGTGCCGGAGGAATTCCTGCGCGATGCCCACCATTGGCTGATCCTGCACGGCCGCTATGTGTGTATGGCCCGCAAGCCCAGGTGTGGCGAATGCCTGATCGCAGACCTGTGCGAGTTCCCGCCGAGCCAGCGGCCATCGTAAGCGAATTGAGTGCCCCGCTATCCATTGCTACTCTGAGGTATCTCGGTTGAATTGACGAAGGGACGCGACATGAAACACACGATCCTGCTGGCAACACTGCTGGGCCTGTGCGCCCCGGTTCTGGCCGGCGACCTGAAGCCTGGCCTGTGGCAGATCAATACCACCATGGAAGGCGACAATCTGCCCCCGCAGATGCGGGCTCATACCCAGCAGCAGTGCCTCAGCCCTGAAGAGGCCGAGGATGTGGTCAGTGCCCTGCAAGAGAGCTGGAACGCGGATGAATGTGACCTTGGGAAGGTGGATCGCAGCGGAGACAACCTGACCTGGGAAGCCAGTTGTAACCAGAACGGCATGCAGAGCACCATGAAAGGCTCGGTGACACTGCACAGCGACACCCATTACACCAGCACCATCGACATGACCATGCCCGGCCACAAGATGGTGTCGAAGAGCGAAGGGAAATGGGCCAGTTCGGATTGTCCTGGATAAGGATTGGCGGTTCGCCTTGCGAGCATAGCTCCAACAGCGCAGCGAGGTGCTTCAGATCTCTCCAGCAAACACCTTCTCAAAAAACGCCAGCACTCGCTGCCAGCTATCTTCCGATGCACCCGCATCGAATTTTGAACGCAGCGGGGGCAACGGCCCCAGTTTCTTGAAGGTAAAGGTCTGGTGGTCATTCATGAAGGAATGGCCCACGTCTTCATAGGTCTTGATATCGTGGGGCACACCCAGCGTATCCATGTGGCTTGCCAGGCGATCACCATGATCGCCATAGATCATGTCCGTGCGCCCCCAGCCACCCACAGCCGGGCAGATGCCGCTCACATCTTTCACGTTTTTGGGCATGCCACCATAGAAAGGCGCCACCACCTGCACCGGTGCCTGGCTGGCGTAGAGCACGGCAAAGCGACCGCCCATGCAGAAGCCCATAACACCCACCTGGGTCACCGCTTCTTCGCTCTGGTTCAGCAACCATTCACGGCAGGCTTCCAGTTGCTCGAAGGTCTGCCCCTTGCCGGTTTCATGAGCTTTCAGGGTTTTCACTACGCACAGGGTCTTGCTGCCCGGCAGATCGTAGAGATCCGGCACCAGCACCGGATAACCGTTATCCGCCAACCGCTGGGCAATGCGTTCGATATCCTCGGTGTAGCCAAAGATGTCATGAATGGCGATCACCGCCGCCTTGTGAGGATTGGCCGTTTTCGGGCGCAGCCAACGGGCACGCATGGTGTGACCGCCGGGAATGGGGATGCCTACAGGTTGGTTGGACATAATAAAGCCAGTGAACAGTGAACAGTGAACAAGTAATAGCGAATTATGCTCTCAATAACCACTCTCCTCAGGCCAAACGACGCATTCAAGATAACTGCACCGTCTGACTGACTCTGCGACTGGTTTCGCTGTTAACTATTCACTCTTAACTGCCCTCACCCTTCCTGCATGGCCACCAGCCGCGCTTCCTGCAGGGCGGCGGTGCGGTGTTTGGTGGCTTCGCGGTATTCCGGATCGGCCAGCATGGAGGCGAAGGCCTGTTTGGAGGGGTAACGCACCAGCAACACGTCGTCCCATTTCTCGGCGTCCGGGGCAATCACGCCGGCCAGGGCCTTGCCCTTCCAGACCAGCTCGCCGCCGACACCGCGAACCTTGCCGAAGGCCACGTCGGAATATTTCTGGTAGGCCTCGCGGCCGCTGTAATCCGCTTCGCCATCCTTGTACCGCGCGGTCTCGTTAAAGCGAAGCAGATTCAGCATGACGATGGGGGTATCGTCCGGCAGGGATGCCAGTATATCGGGCAGGGTCTGGGGATTCGGGTCGATGACCGGTTTCTCTGACATGGTGACTCCGTTTGGTTTTTTATCAGCAAGGCGAAGGGTTCGATCACCACCTTGCCGCCGTGTCAGGCAGAAAGACAGGGCCGATAACGACACCCTGAACGCCAAAGCGGTCACAGCACTGTCAGGGCAATCTGCTCCGCGGCACAGAGACTTTCCAGGTCATCCAGACTCTGCGTCGGACAGCGCAGTGTCATCGCCACTGATTGGCTATAATGCACGTCCAGCACCTCTGCCGAATTCTGCTCCGCCCAGTGCCGAAGGCGTTGCTCCAGAGGGAAGCCCATCTCCAGCCGGCAGGTGACCTGCGGCACACTCTCCACCCTTTCCACTTCCGCCAGCACCGCTTCTGCCGCTGCCGCGTAGGCGCGGACCAGACCGCCCGCCCCCAGCTTCACGCCACCAAAATAACGGCTCACCACCACCAGCACATCACTCATGCCCTTGTGCTGGATCACATTGAAAATGGGTTTGCCGGCGGTGCCGGAAGGTTCGCCATCATCATTCATGGCGGCCTGGGCAGAAGCCGGGTTGCCAAGCAGGTAGGCGTAGCAATGGTGGCTGGCATCCGGGTAGCGAGCCCTGGCCTGGTCGATCACCGCCATGGCCTGTTCACGGCTGGCTACCGGGCGCAGCCAGGTGATGAAACGACTTTTGTTGATCAGCAGTTCCCGATCAACGGGACCGGCGGGAACGGGATAACCTTTGATGGCAAACTCCGGGTTGATCACTGGCGGGGAGCCGCTATGGTAAGGTAATTGCCGCCTTTATCCGAATACGCGACTTGCCATGACCGATCCCCTCAGCCAAGACGATGACAGCCTGCGCCGCCGCAAGCGGCTGGCCGTCGGTGTTGCCCTGCCCGTCACCGGTGTGATTTTCGCACCGCTGCTGTGGGCCCTGTACCAGGATGGCAGTATTTTCTTCTTTGCGCTTTGTGCCCTGCTATGGCTGGGCGCCGGGCGATTTATCTATCACCTGCTGGCGCCATGAGCGTTAGTCAACAAACGTAGTTCTGTCAGAGATCCCGGCCACAACCACCGTAGAGCTTCTCGTTGCTGGTGACCTTCACCTGAAACTCGAAGGTCTCGCCACTCATGGTATCCTCGCAGGGCATTTCGCTGATTTCCACTTTCAGCTGGTCAGTGTCGGTGTTGGCCAGGTAAATGGTTTCCGTGCCTTCGGTCTGCGCCCCTGGGTCCGGAGTGGTTACCGTGGTTTCGCCGTAGTCGCCCACAAAGACCAACTTTTCGTCCGGGTAAATTGCCAGATGCCAGCCAGGCTCGTTACCGACGGCCCAGAATGACGCCCCCGCTTCCTGCGCCTTCACCATGGCTGTTTTCGGTCGGGCATCCGCGGATTGCTCGGCGCCAACCCGCTGCAACATGACCGTGATCTCTTCACCGCTGGCCCGTTCGCCCAGTTCGGCGGTATGTCGTTCGGTGGTGAGCCACAGCAACTGCCCATCCGCGCCACGAATTTCCGCACGTACCGCATACGCCATTGGATGGTCATGCATTACCGCATCCCTGGCGTAGCGCAGGGTAAAGGGCACCGGTACCTGACCCGGGTCGTCGATATGTTGCTCGGCAATCACTGTGGACGGCGCATCGGCCAGCGATACATCCTCCAGGGTTACCGTGAGCGTTGCGCCTTGCGGCATGGCCATGCGCTCGCGGTACATGACTTTACCACTGAGGATCTGCTGCTCGGTCTTTTCACTCTGCTCCACCACGGTGGGTTGTTGGCTATCAGATTCCGGTTTTCCCTGATCACAGCCAGACAGGGCAAGCAAGGCAGCAATGCCAGCGGAGCCAAACAGCACGGAAACAGAACGGTGGGTCAATATGGGAGATCGCATTGTCATTCCTTGTCATCGTCAGTGATGGGATTCGCTGGACGCTCGGCGGTTCCCTGCCGAGCTTTACTAATAAAGCACCGCCCATAAAAAAGCAGCCCACTGGGGCTGCTTTTTTACTTTTCTTCAACGATGTCTTTAAACGGTAACGACCAGCCCAACATCAATATTGCCGCGGGAGGCATTGGAGTAAGGGCGCACCTGATGGGTCTTTTCCACCAGGGTCTGCGCTTGCTCCTGATCCAGCCAGGGCGAGCCGGCACAAAAAAGCCCCGGCTTGCCGGGGCCTCAGAGCATTCATAGCGAACCAGCCTCAACCGAAAGCCGGAATCCCGGTCTGGGACCGGCCCAGGATCAGGGCGTGAACATCATGGGTGCCCTCGTAGGTGTTTACCGCCTCCAGGTTCATCACATGGCGGATCACATGGTACTCGTCGCTGATACCGTTGCCACCGTGCATGTCACGGGCCTGGCGGGCGATATCGATGGCCTTGCCGCAGTTGTTGCGTTTCATCAGCGACACCATTTCCGGCGCCCAGTTGCCGGCATCCATCAACCGACCCAGCTGAAGCGCGCCCTGCAGGCCCAGGGTGATTTCGGTCTGCATGTCCGCCAGCTTTTTCTGGATCAGCTGGGTAGCGGCCAGTGGCCGGCCGAACTGCTTGCGGTCCAGGGTATACTGGCGCGCCGCCTGCCAGCAGAATTCTGCCGCGCCCATGGCGCCCCAGCTGATCCCGTAACGGGCCTTGTTCAGGCAACTGAACGGCCCTTTCAATCCTTCTACGTCCAGGCGGTTTTCGGCCGGTACGAAGCAGTCATCCAGCATGATCTGCCCGGTGATGGAGGCACGCAGGGAGAACTTGCCTTCGATCTTCGGGGTGGTGAAACCGTCAAAGCTGCGCTCCACCACAAAACCGGTGATCTTGCCGTCCAGATTGGCCCACACCACCGCCACATCGGCAATGGGGGAATTGGTAATCCAGGTCTTGGCGCCGTTGAGCAGGTAGCCACCGTCCACCTTCCTGGCACGGGTGCTCATGGAGCCCGGATCGGAACCGTGATCCGGCTCGGTGAGGCCGAAGCAGCCGACCCACTCGCCGGTGGCCAGTTTCGGCAGGTATTTCTGGCGCACCGCTTCACTGCCAAAGGCATGAATCGGGAACATTACCAGTGACGACTGGACGCTCATGGCCGAGCGATAACCGGAGTCCACCCGTTCCACTTCCCGGGCCACCAGGCCGTAGCTCACATGGTTCACACCGGCACCGCCATACTGCTCGGGAATGGTGGGGCCGAGAAAACCCAACTCGCCCATTTCCGTCATGATTTCCCGGTGAAAAATCTCGTGCCGGTTGGCTTCCAGCACTCGGGTCATCAGTTTGCTCTGGCAGTAATCATGGGCCGCATCACGAATCATGCGCTCGTCTTCGATAAGCTGGGTTTCCAGCAACAACGGATCTTTCCAATCAAATCTCTGCATGTCTTTTCCCAAATTCATTCGCTGTTAACTATTCACTATTAACTGTTCACTGCCTCTCAATCACCATGGCCACGCCCTGCCCCACACCAATACAGAGGCTGACCAGTGCATAGCGGCCACCGCTGGCTTCCAGCTGGCGCATGGCGGTAAGGGCCAGGCGGGCGCCGGACGCCCCCAGAGGATGGCCCACGGCAATGGCGCCACCATTCGGGTTCAGGCGTTCATCATCGCCGGCCAGGCCCAGCTGCTTGCAACAGCCTAAGACCTGGGTGGCGAACGCCTCGTTAATTTCGATCACATCCATCTGGTCCAGGGTCAACCCGGCCCGGGCCAGTGCCTTGTTGCAGGCCTCTACCGGTCCCAGACCCATCACACGGGGTGCTACACCGGCCACAGCGCCAGCGAGAATCCGTGCGCGGGGCGCAATGCCCGCCGCATCACCGGCAGCGCGAGAACCTATAATCAGTGCCGCCGCGCCGTCATTCACGCCCGATGCATTCCCTGCGGTGATGGTGCCACCCTCAACGATAGCAGGCAGTTTTGCCAATTTTTCGGCAGTGGTGCCGGCACGGGGATGCTCATCCTCTGCCACAGTCAGCGGATCTTTCTTTCGGCCCTGGGGAACGGTGACCGGCAGGATTTCTGCCTGGTAGAAACCGCGCTCCCGGGCGGCCTGATAGCGCTGCTGCGAGCGGGCGGCAAACGCATCCGATGCGTCACGGCTGATGCCCAGATCGTCCGCCACGTTCTGGGCGGTTTCCGGCATGGTATCGGCACCGAACTGGCTGAGAATGGCCGGGTTGGGAAAGCGGGCACCGATGGTGCTGTCGAAAATGGTCATGTCGCGGCTGAAGGCTTTCTCCGCCTTGGCCATCACAAAGGGCGCCCGGCTCATGGATTCGGTACCGCCGGACACGATCAGCTCGCCCTCGCCCACCGTCACCATGCGCGCGGCATCCAGCGTCGCCGCCAGGCCACTGCCACACAGGCGGTTAACGGTTATCCCGGCCACGGATTCCGGCAGCCCCGCCAGCAACCCGGCGTGGCGCGCCACATTGCGGGCATCCTCCCCGGCCTGATTGGTATTCCCGATCACCACGTCTTCATAGCGGGACAGCTCGAACCCGTTGCGCTGCACCAGCTCACGGATCACCCCGGCCAACAGATCATCCGGCCGCACCGGTGCCAGGGCGCCACCATGGCGACCAAAGGGGGTTCGCAGGCCGTCGTAAATATAGGCATCCAGCATTTGCACTCTCCCATTCAGAGAGTTGAACGTTCAAAGTTTAACGTTGAAACGCGGGATGGGAATCTGCCATTCGATAAGCGATATCGTCGCGCCCCAATGCTGGCTCTCAAGCCCGCCATTGCGAGGGAATGAGTGCAAGGGGTGGCGACTGACTCAGTCGCGTTTCAACTTTGAACTTTACACTTTCAACTGCTCTTGTCCGCTGTGCGGAATGTTATTTTGAATAACTTGACGAGCAGGATAGGCCGTGACAGAGTGCGATGCAAGAGATTCGCCCTGCGATAACACCCCTAAAAGCAGCCACGCTACAGCCGGACCCGACCATGATCCGTGATGCCGAAACCCTCACTCAACTGACCGATACCATTGCCCGCTTTGTCCGTGAACGGCTGGTGCCTGCCGAGCAGCAGGTGGCCGAGACGGACACCATTCCCGAGGACATTGTCGCCGACATGAAGGCCATGGGGCTATTCGGTCTGTCGATCCCCGAAGAATATGGCGGTCTGGGGCTGACCATGGAGGAGGAAGTGCTGGTGGCCTTCGAGCTGGGTCGTACCTCCCCTGCCTTCCGCTCCCTGATGGGCACCAATAATGGCATCGGTGCCCAGGGCATTCTCATTGATGGTACCGAAGAGCAAAAGCAGAAGTACGTCCCACCGCTGGCCACCGGCGAGGTGATCGGCGCCTTCTGTCTCACCGAGCCGGATGTGGGCTCGGATTCCGGCTCAGTGAAAACCCGCGCCCAACGGGACGGCGATCACTACATTCTCAATGGCACCAAACGCTACATCACCAATGGTCCCCATGCGGGCCTGTTTACGGTAATGGCCCGCACCAACCCGGAGATCCAGGGGGGCGGCGGCGTCACCGCCTTTATTGTGGAAGGCGATACCCCCGGCATTTCCCGCGGCAAGGCCGACGTGAAGATGGGCCAGAAAGGCGCCCACACCTGCGACATCATTTTCGACAACTGCCGGGTGCCCGCCGAGAACATCATCGGTGGCAAGGAAGGCGTGGGTTTCAAGACCGCCATGAAAGTCCTGGACCGTGGCCGTCTGCATATCTCTGCCATCTGTGTGGGCGTGGCCACACGTCTGCTTGAAGACGCAGTGAATTTTGCCGCCGAACGCAAACAGTTCGGTAAACCCATCATCGAGCACCAGCTGATCCAGGCCATGCTGGCGGATTCCCGCGCGGAAATGTTCGCCGGCCGGTCCATGGTGCTGGAAGCGGCCCGCAGCAAGGACCGGGGTGAAAAGGTCAGCCTGGATGCGTCCTGCTGCAAGTTGTTCTGTTCCGAAATGGTAGGCCGCGTGGCCGACCGGGCGGTGCAGATTCACGGCGGTGCCGGTTATATGGCTGACTACGCGGTGGAACGTTTCTACCGTGACGTGCGCCTGTTTCGGATCTACGAAGGCACCACCCAGATCCAGCAGATCGTCATTGCCCGGGAGCTGGCCCGGCAGGCAGCACAATCATGATCCTCCCTGTAGAAGCTATGCTTGCATGGCGAAGGGCACGCTGATTCGCCATGCAAGCATGGCTCCCACGGCGATTGAGTAAAGCGCTTAACACCACCCTTCCCCTGTGCATGCTGGGCACCCTGCTGTTTCTGGTGTTCGATCTGCAAGCCGGTGCCTGGCTGGCGCGGATCGCCCTGCTGCTTTATCTGCTGGTGCAATGGCCCCGCCAGACACGGATGGCAAAGGGGATCCTGCTGGTGGTTATCGCCATGGCCGGCGTGGTTGTCTGGCGTGAAACCCACCCTATCCCCATTCTGCTACAGGCTCTCGACCGGCTCTGTTTCTTTGCCACCTTTGTGTCGTCCCTGGGTCTGCTGCGGGTCTCCGCCATGCGCTCGCGGCTGGTGCGCGAGGCTGGCACTACCCTGATCCGGCAGAAGCCGGCTCTGCGTTACCCCACCCTGTCCTTGGGCACGGCCCTGTTCGGGGTAATCATCAATATCGGTGTGCTCAATCTGTTCGGCGCCATGGTACTGCGCAGCAATACCCTGAAAGCCGCCGGTGGCCATGATGATATTCAGGCGGCGCGGGAGCGACGCATGATGTTGTCGATTCTGCGAGGTTTTGCCCTGGCACCGCTGGTGTCACCACTGGGCATCACCATGGCGGTGATCCTGGCCAATATGCCGAGCCTTACCTGGGCCACACTGGCGCCGGTGGCACTGCCCACCGCCGGCCTGTTCTTCCTGCTGGGCTGGTGGTTGGACTGGCAACTGCGGCCCGGTCATCTGGCCAGCCGCGTTCCACACACTGCGCCACCCTCCCTGACACCCTTGTGGCAATTCACCCTGCTGGCGCTGGCGATCACCCTGGGAGTCTTTGCGGTATCGATAGCAGCCGAGCTGCGTCTACCGGTGGCGGTGCTGGTGGCCTGTCCGTTGTCAGCTATTTTGTGGATGGCCCTGCAACGGCAGCGACTGGGTGGCGGCACCGGCTTGCCTCGGGCACTGACATTACTGGGGCGACATTCCCGGCTGATCTTTGGCGCCAACCGGGGTGAAATTGCGGTGCTGGGCGGCTCCGCCTGCCTGGGCGCGCTGATCACGCCATTGATTGACCCGCAGATGCTTCACGAGCTATTGCTGGCCACTCATCTTCAGGGCGCCGCCATGGCCGTGGCCGCCATGTTGCTGGTAGTGGCGCTGGCCCAGATCGGCCTGAACCCGATTGTGTCGGTAACGCTACTGGCATCGCTGCTGGGCGATGGTGTAGGCGCCGATCCACGCCTGCTGGCCGTGGGCCTGATGTGCGCCTGGAGCCTGTCGATGATCTCCTCACCCTTCACCGCGTCCATGCTGGTCCTCAGCCAGCTGATTGCCCGCTCACCCTACCGGATTGCCTGGCGCTGGAACGGGCTGTTCTTTTTGTTGGTGGTGCCGATGCTGGCGTTGTGGCTGATATTGATTGCTAAAATATTGTAGGTATCACCCTTTGATATACCCATTTCGAATAGCCACACGAATAGCCTCGGCAGTTGTTGCCACACCCAGACGCTGCCTTGCCTTGCGCAGGTGATTCTCAACCGTTCGATTAGACAATCCCAGGGTTGCGGCTATATCCGCCTGACGCCAGCCCGCTGCCGTCCATGCCAATACCTCCCGTTCCCGGTCGGATAACCCTTTGGGAGCCTCTGATTGCGGTGTTTCGATGAGCCTGCGGGCAGCAAGGAAAGCCGACGTGGCTACCAGCCCCATGGACAGCCTGGCAGCCGGCGAGGCATCGATTTTTTCACCGCCCAGACTCATCGCTCCTTCCAACCCGAGCGGTCCGAAAACCGGGATTTGCAGTCCATGGATACCAGGCCCCTGTGGCCTGCGAACGATGCGGTAATGCTCGCTTTCCTGATCCAGGGTTTTGGTCCAGAAAAATGCGTCCCCGATCTCCAGAATATGCCGGGTCACAGGACAACGCCTGATATAGGTCTTTGCATCAACCGCTTTCCCATTTCCGAACCAGTCCCCTTCTACCCAGTAAATGCGATCGACCAGTTCGTCCAGCAATGTGGATGCCGAAAACAGGACGAAGCGGTCGTAACCAAAGCCACTGGCATAGTTACGAACCACATCCTGTATGCTCGTCAGGCTCCCGCTTCTTTCCAGCACGAGAGCAACACGCAAGGCGTCATCGGTTGGCACAAGGGTTACTCATTGCCAACGGCTTCAAGCAAGGCCGTTGCCGCCAGTTTCCCCAACGAATTGCCTGCCAGAGGGCTATCACCGGTCAACATTTTTCGATCCTGACAGGTCTCTCCGGAAATATTGTCATTCACAATCTCGAAGCCCATGGCTTTCAGCTTTTCCCCGAACTTCCAAGTTAGATGGCCCGGCATATAACCCATATCCGGTGTCTGGGCGTCCAGCGCATCCGGGAAGGCACAGATTTTATATCCTGCGAAGGAAGCCCTCCCTTCCGCCGCTAAAAAAGCCGCAGGACCATGGCACAAGGAAATCATGAATTTGTCATTCGCCACGGCCCATTCAAGGACTGCCTTCATATCCTCACTCTCTGGCAGGCCAATCAAGGCACCATGGCCGCCGGGGATAAACACCCCGATATAATCAGAATCTTCGCCAAGCGCCTCTTCCACCACGTCTGCCAACTTCAGGGGCTGCTTGAACTGGTCACGGTACTTGGAAAACAAGCCTTTCACTTCTTCGTCCTCGGACGGCATGGCCCAGAACTCGAACTTGACCGGGTTCCCGGACAGCGTGGCGATGTCAAATGCAAAACCGGCTTTGTCCAGGTGATACATGGGTAGCAAGGTTTCCACCGGATGGTTACCGGTAGAGAACATGGTGCCGTTGTCAGTCATCAAATAGCGCTCATCCGCACCAACGACCAGCACTTTCCAGCGACCACCTTTGTAGGGGGCCGGGTAGTCTGCACCACTCAAGTCTGATTTCGGAGCAGTGAACTGGCTGAGGGAATAAGGGGAAGGAAAGAACGCATTATCTTCCGCCGGATCCGGGGTCGGACGCTTGTCATCAGATTGCGCGGTTGCCATGAAAACTCTCCATTACTGTATTAACCATTGGTTGCTTCAGTGTAGAACGAGTTTCCTGACAGACAATGAGGGATTTCCCCCAGTCGCTGCGTCAATCTATTTCATCATGTGTTATTAGGGTCGCTTCCATTGCCTTGCCCCTTTCACAACGTTATTTTGATTCCGGTTCACGCAGCGCTTCTGAACATCCAGATCCCTCCGCTGTTCTGCCGCTGCACCCGCCCCTGCTCCACCAGACAATTGAGGTGCGCAATGCTTTCGCCCATGGCAAACATGAGCTGCTGCACATCCAGCTCCCGGTTGAACATCACCGGCAGAATATCGTGGGCATTGTGGGGTCGCTGACGGCAGGCGGCCTGTACCTGGTCCAGCTGCTGATCATGGTGGGCCGCCAGCGCATTGATGCGGCTATGCAGGCCCCGGAACGGCAGACCATGGGCCGGCAACACCAGGGTGTCCTGCGGCAGGGCATCGCGAATTGCCTTGAGGCTGTCCACGAACGCTACCACCGGGTTTGCCTCCGGCTCCGTGGGGCGCACCATCAGATTGCTGGAAATGGTGGGCAGCACCTGGTCGCCGCTGATCAGCAAGCGATCGTCATTCCGGTACAGACACAGGTGCTCGGGAGCATGGCCACGGCCGATGTGAATCTGCCAGTGCTGACCATTGATGGTCAGGCTGTCACCAGCGCCGACAAATTGCGGGTCAGTCGGCATGGGCATCACCACCCGGCGGAAGCCATTGCCCTTGCCGGCCACCTTGGCCAGGTTGTCGCCCTGCAGGCCATGGCTGCCGAGAAAATGCTTGAAGCGCTGGATGGTCTGTTCATCGCTGGCGTCACAGATATGGCTGGCCAGTTGCCACTCGCCGCGGCTCATGATCACCGGTGCCTGGCAGTGTTGCTGCAGCCAGCCGGCCATGCCGAGATGGTCCGGGTGGTAATGGGTGACGATGATGCGGGTCACCGGCTTGCCGTCCAGTTGTTCGCTGAGCAACTGTTGCCAGATGTCCCGGCTGCGGCGCACTCCCAGGCCGGTATCCACGATTACCCAGCCATGGTTATCTTCCAGCAACCAGAGATTGATATGGTCGAGAGCAAAGGGCAGCGGGAAACGCAGCCAGTAAACGCCGTCGGCCACCTTGAAACGCTGGCCTGCCGGCGGCAGATCAGTGAACGGATAGTGTAGTGACATAACCAACCTTTTGTTTTTTCACCACAGAGGTCACCGAGTACACAGAGAAAAACAAACTGCTGTTTGCAACGCCGCTTGTTTCTGAAAGCCGCTTACAGGCCTTCCAGGCAAGGGGTTTTCTCAGTGCACTCTGTGCCCTCTGTGGTAAACCATTATTGATAGGAGCACAGCCATGCGTGCCTGGTGTATTGAGGATCAGCAACTGCAACTGGACACCCTGTCGGACCTGCAACCGGGGCCGGAGGAAATTTGCGTGCAGGTGAAAGCCATCGGCGTCAACCGGGCGGATCTGTTGCAGGTACTGGGCCGTTACCCGGCACCGCCGGGCACCGACAGCCGCATTCCCGGGCTGGAATACGCCGGGGTGGTCAGCGCGGTCGGTGAGCGTGTGCAGCAACGGCAAGTCGGTGATGCGGTGATGGGGCTGGTGCCCGGTTGTGCCTATGCGGAGCAGGTTGTCACCCACGAACGGGAGGCGCTGACTATTCCCGACGGCATGGACTTCGCCCGCGCCGCGACCCTGCCCGAGGCGTTTCTGACTGCCTACCGGGCCCTGTTTCTGGAAGGCGGTTTGCAGCCTGGCCAGTGGTGCCTGATTCGCCCGGCCACCGCCGGGGTCGGCCTGGCCGCCACGCAGTTGGCCGCGGCGCTGGGCGCCCGCCCCATCGGCAGCAGCCGGGATCTGAGTAAACTGGACACCGCCAACGACATGGGCCTGGCGGCTCAGGTCTGCGAGGACGGCACCTTGAAAGCCCAACTGGATGCGCTCACCGGCGGACACGGTGTGGCGGTGATTCTCGACATGGTCGGCCCGGACTGGAACGCCCTGCTCGGAGGCCTGCGCCCGGAAGGCACCCTGGTGAATATCGGCATTCTTGGCGGGCTGACCACGGAGCTGAATCTGGGTGCCCTGCTGATGAAACGCCAGACCCTCAAGAGTATGACCATGCGCAGCCAGCCGCTGGAAAACCGCATCCGCATGGCCCAGGTATTCAATGACCGTCTTGCGCCCCTGTTTGCCAGTGGCAAGCTGCTGTCCCTGCCAGTGGAAACCTTCCCCTTTACCGATGCCAAAGCCGCCCACGAGCATATGGCCGGTAACGACTTCAGCGGCAAGCGTGTGATTGTGGTTGGCGACTGACATGAGCAAGGCCCAGCGGGAAACAGTATTCGAAATACTATTTCACGTTTCTCGACCGGGCCTCAATGACCAAAAACACCAGGTTGACCGGATTGCAGGAACCGTCTTCCCGGACGGCTCCTGCAGTGGGCTGTAACGCTGAGAGTTAGAACGTGAACCCCACACCCAGGTGGAAGGCATACACGTTCATGTCAGCCACGAATTCCGCATCGCCCACTTCCGCAAACTGATACTGGGGCAGACCCGGGGCACGGATGAAGGTGCGGTCCACCTTGGCTTTCACTTCCTTGACGCTGATGTACTTGGCGTCCGCCGCCAGCCACCAGTGATCGCTCAGCCGCCAATCGGCACCTATCTGCCCTACCCAGCCGAATTTATCCTGAATCTCCAGCTCCGGCTCTCCCACTTCCGTGAGGATCGGGTTGGTGACATGGCTGTCATAGGTAAACAGGTACACCGCTCCCAGGCCCACATAGGGCCGGAAGTTGTGGTCCATGCGGAATCGCTTCACCAGGGTCACCATGGGCGGTGCCACCTTGGTTTCGCCCACCTTTTCGCCCAGTGCCGGCACCCCGGTAGGGATGCCGTTGGCCTCGGTGACCAGGGGCTCATCCGCCAGCTTGCCCTTGGCCTTCAGCTCCAGCGTGGGCGGTAATGCCGCCATGGTTTCAATGGACCAGCCTCCATCCCCCCAGCGCAGCTTGTAGCCGATGATGGCGGCCGGAATGGTGAGCGGGTCACTGAACGCCTCCCCTTCCTGCTCGCCAGGCTCCACCGCCACTTCAGCAATTTCAGAGAGATTACTGAGAGTGATCGAGCGGGTTTTTATGTCCGGGGACATGTGGATGGCGCCGAAGCGGAAATACAGCCGGTCCTCGCCAAAAATCTTCTGGGTAAATTTCACTCCGGGATAATCCGGGCCGTATTTGTCCTGACTGGCAACATTGGCAGAAAAGAGACCCAGCACGACAAACAGGAGAAACCGTTTTTTATGATCCATTATTCTTCTCATTATCAAAGCTCCCCCGCATTTTCCTGACCAGCCGTGGTGAGGCGTGCGTGAGTCGGGTTGTTGACCACACGGATGCGGAAGTCGTCCTTGGCAATGCCCAGCTCCAGAGAGCCCACACCTTCTTCGGGGACGATACCGCCGATGATCAGATCAAGCAGATCTCCCAGCACCGGAATCAGGGCGCCAAGATCCACCGACAGGTTCAGCGTTGCTGCAATGGCGGACGCATTACGCGACTCCAGCGTGATCTGCCCATTGCGCAGGAATTTCACCGGCCCGGTCAGGTAGGCCGACACCGGCAGGCTTCTCACGTTGGCATCCGCCACATTGGGGATAGCTTGCCCACCGGGGATCAATGCGGAGAGCAGGCGCAGGTCCGGTGCATCCAGCCAGGCATCCAGGCGGGTGATGAAGATCGGATTGTCGATTTCCTCCCCGGTGTCCGGATCAATCTGGTTCACCACAAACCCGCGCAAAGGCTGCGGTGGCATATCGTCATAGGGACGGAAACGCAGCACCAGTGCACCGGTTTCCAGCGGTAACGGAATCAGATCTCCCAGAACCGGAATAGCCAGGGTGGCGTTGGCGGTCAGTGATGTGCCCATCACATGCTGGGCATTGATCTCCACCGGGATCGCCGACTCCCCCACGGTCTGGATACAGAAGATATCGCCATTGGCATCTTCCTGGGTGGCACACCAGCGGCCATTGCCTTCATCGACCAGACCGATATAACTCAGGTCCAGCGGTTCCTTGGGCAGAAACGCCATGGGCAGAGCCGCATGGGTAAAGATCTGGTCGCCGTCATCCAGGTTGGCGCCACCAATCAGGCCACCTGTGCTTTTCACATGGCCACGGGCATGATTGTTGACCGCTTCCACTTCATCATCATCCCAGTTGCCATTGCCATTGACGTCGGTGTATTCCCGGGTCAGCACGGTGGCATAGGCAGCCCCTTCATCCGGCGTGGCGGTGAAATCGAGCAGAATCGGCGGACCACCCTCACAGGGCTGGTTCGAGAGAGGACCGCAGGTACCCATGCCGTTGAGCGGGTCCGTATTGATATCCAGGTTGCCGAAGCGATCGTGGCTGCGGAATACCGCTTCCCCATTGTCGCCACCGTTGATCACCAGCCGGTAGGCATTACCCGGGACAATGGTGTCCGGTGCCGGCAGCGCCCGCAGACGCAAGCTGTTGCGTCGTGCCGACATGGGAATGTTCTGCCACTGGCCATTGGCCTGTTCGCCCAGACACATGGCGCCGCCTTCACAGGATTCGCCATCGGCGGCAATGATGCCGAAAGTCATGGAGGCCATTTCCATGGGCATATTGAAACTGATCTCGATGGGGCGACTGACGTCATAGAAGAAGGGGTAATAGAGCGAATCCGACGCCAGACCACCTACACACCGGCCAGCCATTTTCACGGTGTTGCCGTCTGCATCCTGGCGCTCGACGCCGCGGTCCTCCAACGCACAACCGATACCGGGATAGGCCCCCAGCACGACCGGCGGCAGCACCGGCGCATCATCGTTAGCCGCATAACTGGCGGTATCGAAAACAATCTGGCCAGTGCCATCAGTGGCATCCCCGGGCACGAACTGCAGGTGCGAAGGATCGAACAAATCCTGGTCTTTCAGGCCATCGCCCAAATCCAGGTAATAGCGCTGCCCCGCTGCCAGTTCATTGAGCGGAGTAATCACCAGGTTGGAACCACTGCTACGGACCTGCACCGGCACCGGTTCACTGCTGTCCTGGCGAAACAACTTCACCTGTTCCATTCCTTCGTCGTGTACCGGCTCGTTGAATACCACGACGATATTGTTGCTCGGTTCTACCTGGGCCTGATTGTGTTCCGGAAACGACCCGGTTGCCTGTAGTGGATCGCGATTGAGCTGTTCGAACTCGAAATCCACATCCGCACGCACCCCCAGTGCAAAGTCCGCGCTGACTTTGGCGGCACCGCTAAGCACGTCCAGTTCCAGGGTTCGAAACACCTCGAAGGTCAGCGCGCCATCCCTCACATCCACCACACCCACCGCCTGGATATGCATCAGGTTCTGGTTTACCGAGGCATTGCCGCGTGGTTCTTCCGCATGCATGGCAAGGTCAAAATTCATGTAAACAAACATCGGCGCATAATCGTCATCGGGCTGAAAGCCCTTCGGCCGATAGGGGTTAGTCACCAGGTAGCCCGTCACGTCGGTCACAAAGGTACCGATGATATCGCCGGTGAACATGGGCGTGCGCACCTCGCCACCGAGCTTGATCGGATCGATACCGGTAATGCGCAGCTGCTGGCCAGCACGGGCCACCACCGGGACGGCGTCCACATGCACATCCGGTCGACCCATCCAGCCTTCCAGTACCAGCGGCATGGCATTCACCTGGGTCACACCCAGTGCTTCGGTAACCAGGTTGAACTGGTTAAGGGGCAACCCGTGCAGGCGAGAGGTTTGCGGGTAGCCCGGATCACCCAGGGCAGGCTGGGCTTTCATCAGTTGCTTGATCGGCGGGTTGAGATCGACCACATCATCCTTGGACAGCGTGGGCGTCAACTCATAGGTCACCGTCTCCAGCACGTCCTCATCAAAATCTTCCAGGCCTTGCAGAGTCAGTGTGTAGGTGTCGCCACCGATCAGATCTTCCTTGGGGTCCAGTGTGATGTAGTGACGCTCATTGAGAATCCTGACATCTACCAGTTCCCCGGATTCCTGATGTTCCAGTTTGACGCTGTCACCGTAGCGCACGGTGGTTTCTACCAGAGGCTCGGTAAAGGTGATCCGCACTGGCGAGAAATCCATGAACGGAAAGCGTTCCTCACCGACAGGCTCGGGCAGGTAAACGCTGGGCATTTCCTGATTGATGGCCAGCACCTGGGGCGCCTGGTCAGGAAGCGGGTTGTACTGACGGGTACGGAAGGTAATCAGCGGGCCGTCCTGATCATCCAGGTTGACGACCCCGGAAGCGGTCTCCGGCGACACCCACAGTCGGTATTCTTCACCGGCACGCAGACCTGACATGGAGAACGTCAGGGTACGTTTCCGGTTGGAGACTTCAGCACTGCTGAGATCCACCAGACTCCCATCGCTGTCGGCAAGACACAGCGTACCCACAAAGTTCTCGCCGTCAGGCTGGCACTCTGCCTTGGCCGCTGCTTCGTCGATATCACTGGAAAAGGTCAGCAGCAATTTGCTGCCCAGGGGCAGATCCACCATACCGTCCGAGGGGTAGGCATAGATCAGTGCGTCGCCGGGCTCCGGTGGGATAAACAAATCCGGGTCGTCTTCGCAGGCATTCAGTAAGGGATAAAGCAGGGATAAGACAGCCAGACGCTGAATGATTGTTGTGCGCATCCTTTCACCCGTTTCTTGTTATTGGCGACAGATTATTCTGTTTACGGGGACAGGATTAAGCGGCGAGTGGACAGGGACAAGTTATCGTTTGTAAGCAAAAATCCACATATTGCCGGTTTTTATCTACCTGATAAATATACGGTTTTTGTCTTCACGTATACTTCACGCGACAAATTACCAGGCAATTCAATGGCTTTTGAAAATCGACTTTTCCATCAGGATTTCTGCACTAAAACTTTGTTCGTAATCCTTCGTTGACAAGAAAAACCGCAACATGACGTTTTGTATCATGTTGCGGACAGAATGACGCCTCATTGGTAACGGATACGCAATGCGGTAAGCACAGTAGTCAGGTGCGGAACAGGCACTCGGAGGCGTTTGCCAATTGCCACCACATTGCCAAGGATGGCATCCAGTTCGATGGGCCGGTCGTTCAAGTAATCCAGCGCCATGGAATTCTTGTAGGCACCCATCTTGCGGGTACCAACCAGATTCTTTTCCACCAGATCGTCCGGTAGCGGATAACCATCCGCAGCGGCGACCGCCATCACCTCTTCCATCATGGTGCGGACCAGGTCTTCACCACCGGGGGCATCGAGAATCGACAGGGTATCGGCGCCATTGCACAGAACGCTCAGAGGATTGAACGGTGCATTCCAGACACACTTGCGCCAGCGCTCCCCCACCACCGCTTCGCTATCGTTGACGTCAATGCCCCCTTCCCTGAACAGGCTGCTCAACCGGCGGCAGTGGCCATCAAAGCCAGCGGGGAAATTACCCATCACCAGTTGGCCATAGGCCTGATGATGGATCTCACCAGGGCCGGTGCGGCTGACAGCGATAAATGCCAGGCAGCTTACCAGGGGATGTTCCGGGAAGGCCTCGGCCAAATCACGCTCGATATCCAGCCCGTTTTCGATCAGCACCAGGCCGGTGTGTTCTCCCATCCAGGGTCGTACCAGGGCAGCGCGATCCACACCCGGCAATACCTTCACGCACAGCAGCACATAGTCGGGAAAACGGTCCGGCTTTTCATCGGATCGATACACTCGATCCGGCTGCCAGGACAGCTCCCCAAGAGGACTGGTAAAGCGAAAACCGCCCTCCTTTACTGCGTCATAATCCGAGCGCAGCACCACGCCCACCTCACAGCCGGCGCGCTTGAGAATGGCACCGTAAAAGCTACCGATGGCGCCAGCACCGACTACCAGAATGCGGGGTTTATCCGTCATAACAGTTTCCTTATCAATCCCTGCCGCATGGCATGCAAAGGCCATAGTGCCAGGAGGAAAACGATCAACAACAACCAGAAAGCCCGGTCAAAACCATATTCAAAAGCCTGCGCCAGGGACGCAACAGGATCAGTCTGCCCGTAGCGATCGCTGAAAAATTGTATGCAAAGGGCGCACAGGTTGACGCCCAGGGCACCACCGATCTGACGGGCGAAATTGAAAATACCCGATCCCTGGGGAATCAGCGCCGGTGGCAGCAACCCCAATGCCCCGGTGGACGATGGTGGCATCATCAGGCCCAGCCCCACTCTGCCAAGCAGCGTCCACCACACCAGCCACACCGCAGAGGTGGTCAGGCTGGCGCCGGCCATCAGCACCATGTTGAGTACAAACAACACCAGGCCCGCCATCATAATGCGGGTTTCGGAAAAACGGTCAGTCAGATGCCCGGCAACCGGAAAGGTGAAGGCCATGGCCAACCCCGCTGGCATCAGCATCAGCCCGGCGCTGGCAGCACTCTCGCCAAGCACCTGCTGGAAATACAGCGGGGTTACATAGGTGGACGCGAACACCCCGGCACCGATCACCATGGACATGAGAAAACTGCCCGTGAAGCCCGGGTAACGAAACACTCTAAGATCCATGAGAGGCTGCGGATTGCGCCGCTGCCAGAAGGCAAACAGCACCAGCGAAACAATGCCACCCGGTAACGTCACCAGCAACAAGGGGTCACCCCAGCCACGTCGATGACCATTGGCCAGGCCCCACAGCACTGCCGTGATACCCATTGCCAATAACAGGACACCGGCGCGGTCGAGGCGAACCGGCGCCAACTGACGATCCTTGCCGGGCAGGTAACGCCAGGCCATGGCCATGCCAATCACACAGGCGGGCAACACCACCAGGAACACCGCTCGCCAGGACAGGGTATCCACCAGAACCCCACCAATGGCGGGAGCAATGGCCGGGCCCAGCACCACGCCCAAACCATAGATACCCATGGCCTGGCCGCGACGGTTAAGCGGGAAGACCTGGAAGATGGTAATCATGGCCAACGGTTGTATCAGACCGGCCAACAGCCCCTGCCCGATACGGGCAGCCACCAGCAGAGGAAACTGCTCACTGAACGCGCCGATGATGGACACGGCAATAAACAGCCCCATGGCCAGCAGATAGGCACCCCGGGCTCCGAACCGCTGGGCACACCAGGCATTGAGCAGCATGCCCACGGTCATGGCAGCAAGAAAGCCGGTGGCAAGCCAGTGCACCTGATCCTGGGCCAGCTGAAATTCCACCATGATGGTGGGGATAGCCACATTGATAATCGTAGATGCCAGCACCACAGACATGGTACCGAGCATCACTGTTATCGTGGCCAGCCAGCGATAGCGCGGGCCATGCAGCGCAAAAAGCGCTTGGACCTGCGCTTCCACTGCTGCCATTACCGGGAAGTATCCTCGCTGACCTGCACCAGCAATTTACCCCGGTTACGCCCTTCCAGCAGGCCCTGAAAGGCATCCACGGTGTTTTCCAGGCCCTGGACAATATCTTCCTGATACTGGATTTTTCCGGCCTGCATCCAGCTGCTCATGTCACGGACAAAATCCTTCATCAGGTGGGCATAATCGAACTGGATAAAGCCCTTGATCAGAATACGTTTGACCAGAAGCTTGGTCAGGAACGCCGGCAACTGGTCCGGACCCTGGGGCGCTTCGGTGTCGTTGTAATGGGCAATGCGACCGCACAAAGGAATGCGGGCGAAATCGTTAACCAGTTTCATCACCGCATCAAACACCTTGCCACCCACGTTTTCGAAATAGATATCGATGCCGTCCGGGCACGCCGCCTTGAGCTGGGCTTCAAAGTCGTCGTCCTTGTAGTTCACACAGGCATCAAACCCATAGACATCCACCACGTGCTGGCATTTATCCGGCGCACCGGCCACGCCCACCACACGGCAACCCTTGAGCTTGGCGATCTGACCGACCACCTGACCGACCGCGCCGCTGGCGGCAGAAACGACCACCGTCTCTCCTTCTTTCGGTTGGCCGATTTCCAGCAGCCCGGCATAGGCGGTAAAGCCCGGCATGCCCAGCACACCCACGGCGGTGCTGATGGGAGCCTGCTTCGCGTCCAGCTTGCGCAGCATCTCCTTGCCCTGCACGGAATATTCCTGCCAGCCACCAAAGCCGAGCACGTAATCGCCGGCTTCATAGCCATCCAGGCGCGATTCCACCACCTGGCCAACGGTAGCGCCCTGCATCACATCACCCAGCTCCACACTGGCGGCGTAGGACTTGGCCGGGCTCATGCGGCCACGCATGTAGGGGTCCAGGGACAGGTAAATGGTCTTGATCAGAACTTGTCCGTCCTTCGGAGACGGCATCTCCCCTTCACGCATGGGCAGATGCCCAGCCTGCGGCATGCCCTTGGGGTACTCGGACAGAATGATCTGGCGGTTAATTGTCATGGTGCTCTCCCAGATATTGGCACCGTAGGAGCGGCGCTCTCTGTGCCCCGCGGGTATGAGCCGCGAATAACCCAATTTCGAGTTACGAGAAGCGAGTTTCGAAAGGCAAAACCTGGAAGGTCGGCCTGGATTTTCGCAACTCGCTTCTCGTGACTCGTTACTCGCTTGGTTTTTCGCAATCATGTTCGCGGCTCATACCCGCGGGGCACAGAGAGCGCCGCTCCTACAGCAAAATAATTTTTGTCATCAAAAAAGGCGGCCGAAGCCGCCTTGGTGTTTCTCGTTACGCTGCGTCTTCGTCTACGTCCAGCAAGCTTTCCAGCTGCTGCATGTGATAACCCAGATCACCAAGCTGATGATCAATCATCACGATACGCTTGGCGTAATGGGACACGGCGGTTTCTTCCATCATACCCATGCCACCATGAAGCTGGATGGCTTCTTCTGCCACCTTGCGACCGGACTTGCCGATAATGGCCTTGGCCGCAGCCAGACGTTTGGCACGTACCGGTGCTGACAACTCCAGGGAACAGGCAGCCAGGATGGTCATGGAACGGGCTTTTTCCAGCTCCATGCGCATTTCCACCATGCGATGCTGCAGGGCCTGGAACTTGCCAATGGGCACACCGAACTGCTGGCGTTCCTTGATGTAGTTCAAGGTGTGGTCACAGGCCACTTCCATGGCTCCGGACGCTTCCGCACACAGGGCAACGATGCCCAGTGCCAGGGATTTCTCCAGGGCATCAATGGCGTTGCCTTCTTCACCCAGCAGCTCTGCCGGCGCATTGTTAAGGCTGATTTCCGCCGCATGCAGACCATCAATGGTTTCATAACCGCGACGGCTGACACCGTCGGCGGAGGCATCCACCACAAAGGCGGACAGACCATTACGATCATTGGTGCTGCCAGCGGTGCGAGCAATAACGACCAGCTTGTCTGCGCTATCGCCGTGCAGGACCACCGCCTTGCTGCCACTGATCACATAGCCATCGCCACTCTTTTCCGCAGTGGTGGCCACATGAGTGTGATCATAACGGCCTTCCGGCTCGTAGGCGGCCAGGGCCAGGCGCACTTCACCGCCGACGATGGCGCTGATCAGGGTTTCTTTCTGGCTGTCGCTGCCCAGGAAATCGATCAGGGTACCGCTAAGAATCACGGTGGCCAGATAAGGTTCCAGCACCAGACCGCGACCAAACCCTTCGGCCACTACCATCAGTTCCGGACCGCCGCCATTGAAGCCGCCGAAGTCTTCAGAAAACGGTACACCCAGCAGACCCAGTTCAGCGAACTGCTGCCACATTTCTGTTGAATAACCCAGCTCGCTGGTGCGGGCTTTTTCACGTACGTCGAAGGGGTAACCATCGCGAACCAGACGGCCCACGGTTTCCTCGAGCATGCGTTGTTCGTCGCTCAGTTTGAAGTCCATGGTCGTCTCCTTACAGTCCCAGAATCATCTTGGCGATGATGTTCTTCTGAATTTCATTGGAGCCGCCGAAGATCGACAGCTTGCGCATGTTGAAGTACTTGGTGGAAACACTGTTGGCAAAGTCGGGGCCTACCATTTCACCGTCGTAATCCGCTTCAAAGGTTTCCGGCAGGAATGGCTGGGCGTAAGGGCCCGCCGCACGGCGGAACAGGTCGGTAATTTCCTGACGCAGTTCGGTACCCATGATTTTCAGGAAGGAACTTTCCGCGCCGGGGACACCGCCCGCCTGGGCCGCGGCCACGGTACGCAGGTTGGTCATTTCCAGTGCCATCAGCTCCATTTCCACATCCGCAAGACGGTTGCGGAACAGCGGGTCTTCGATCAGCGGCTTGCCGTTCTGCTGAACCTTGCCAGCCACTTCCTTGAGATGCTTGAGCGCCGCCTTGGACTGGCCCACACCGGCAATGCCGGTACGCTCGAAGGTCAGCAGATACTTGGCGCAGGTCCAGCCCTTGTTCTCCTCACCAACCAGGTTTTCCACAGGCACTTTCACATCGTCGAAGAACACTTCGTTCACTTCGTGCTCGCCGTCCAGGGTGATCAGCGGGCGTACGGTGATGCCCGGGGTTTGCATGTCGATCAGCAGGAAGGAAATGCCTTCCTGCTTCTTGGCGTTGGGATCGGTGCGCACCAGACAGAAGATCCAGTCGGCATGCTGGCCCAGGGTGGTCCAGGTTTTCTGGCCGTTGACCACGTAGTGATCGCCTTCGCGGACGGCCTTGGTTTTCAGCCCGGCCAGATCAGAACCGGCACCTGGCTCGGAATACCCCTGACACCACCACACATCACTGTTAAGGATGGAAGGCAGATAGGTTTTCTTCTGCTCCTCGGTGCCAAACTTGATGATTACCGGCGCCACCATGTTCACACCAAAGGGCAACACGGTGGGGGCGCCATACTCGGCGCACTCTTCCTCGAAGATGTGCTTCTGGATCGGAGACCAGCCGGTGCCGCCATGCTCTTTCGGCCAGTGCAGGGCCATCCAGCCCTTTTCGTTGAGAATTTTCTGCCAGCGGATGGTGTCTTCCTTACCCAGGTGCTGGTTTTTCTTCACCTTGCTGGCAATTTCCTTGGGCAGCTTCTGGTCCAGAAAGGCGCGTACTTCATCGCGAAACGCCAGTTCTTCCGGGGTGTAGTTGATATCCATTTTTAAACCTCTTTAAAGGTTGTTCTTTGCTTCGCAACCGTTGTCGGCGCCTTGCTGGCAAGGCGCCAATGGGGGTTACAACATTCGTTGAGTCTTTCAGCGGTAGAAGCCCTTGCCCTGCTCTGCCAGCTCGCTGAGTAGTTTGGCAGGCTTCCAGACATCGGAGCCGGTTTGCTGGTAGATCTCGTTGATCTTGTCGTGGATGGTTTTCACACCCACCTGGTCGGCCCAGAACAGCACACCGCCACGATATACCGGAAAGCCGTAGCCGTAGATCCAGATCACGTCCACATCCAGCGGGCGGGCGGCGATACCCTCTTCCAGGATCCTCGCGCCCTCGTTAACCATCACGTACATACAGCGCTCGAGGATTTCCTGATCGCTGATCTCGCGCGGGGCAATCCCGTTGTCACTACGGTATTGTTCAATAATGCCGTCTACATCCGGTGAAGGCACAGGGGTACGATCGCCTTCTTTATAGTCAAATACGCCAGCCTGGGTTTTCTGGCCCAATCGGCCGGCTTCCACCAGTTCGTCGGTCCAGTTGCGCGGCGGCGCATTGTCCGGGTCTTCCTTGCGCAGTTCCTCGCGGATGCGGTAACCCACATCCATACCGGCCAGATCAGACATGGCAAAGGGGCCCATGGGGAACCCCAGATCGAACAGCACCTTGTCCACCTGCTCCGGGCTGGCACCTTCGTTGACCAGTTGAATGGCTTCTGCCTGTCGCTTGTGCAGCATGCGATTGCCGACAAAACCATGGCACACGCCCACCAGCACACCGACCTTGCCGATACGACGGCTGAGATCCATGACAGTGGCGATCACCTCGTCGGAGGTCTTCTCGCCACGGACGTTTTCCAGCAGCTTCATCACGTTGGCGGGGCTGAAGAAGTGCATGCCCATGACGTCTTCGGGACGGTTGGTGAAGCTGGCAATGCGGTTCACGTCCAGGGTGGAGGTGTTGGTGGCGAGAATGGCGCCGGGTTTGCAGACCCGGTCCAGCTCACTGAACACGGCTTTCTTCACGTCCATGTTCTCGAACACCGCTTCAATGACCAGGTCCACATCGCTCAGATCATCGTAGCTGAGGGTGGGCTGAATCAGCGCCATGCGCTGCTCCACCTGCTCCTGGCTGATGCGCCCCTTCTTGGCAGTGTTTTCGTAGTTCTTGCGGATCAGGGCGATACCCTTTTCCAGGGCCTCTTCCTTCACCTCGAGAATCTTCACCGCAATACCGGCATTGGCGAAGTTCATGGCGATGCCACCGCCCATGGTGCCGGCACCGATCACGGCCGCCTGCTTGATTTCGCGCTTGGGCGTGTCCTTGTCGAGACCGGGTACTTTGGCCACTTCCCGCTCGGCAAAGAAGACATGGCGCTGGGCAGCGGATTCGCTGGAGACCATCAGCTTGAAGAACAGCTCCCGTTCGCGTTCCACGCCCTTGTCGTAGGGCAATTCCACCGCAGCCTTGACCGCCTTGATACAGGAAAACGGCGCCTTGAAGCCGCGCTGTTTTCTGGCAATGGATTGCTCGAAGTGGTCGAACAGCTCGGCACTGGTATCACCGGGCACGTCCAGTTCGGAGATCTTGCGCAGCGGCGCGCCGTCGGCCACCAGCTTGCGGGCAAACGCCAGTGCGCCCTCTAGCAGGTCACCGCTGACCACCTCGTCCACCAGTCCCAGCTCGCGGGCCTCGGCCGCCTTGATCGGGTTGCCGCCGACGATCATTTCCAGGGCTTTCTGTGCCCCCACCAGACGAGGCAGGCGCTGGGTGCCACCGGCGCCGGGCAGCAGGCCCAGCTTCACTTCCGGCAGGCCCAGGCGGGCGCTATCCAGAGCCACGCGATAATCACAGCCCAGAGCCACTTCCAGCCCGCCACCCAGGGCGGTGCCATGGATGGCAGCAATCACCGGCTTGTCGCTGGCTTCGTATTCGTCGATCACCGCCGGTAGTACCGGCTGTTGCGGTGGTTTGCCGAATTCACGGATATCGGCACCGGCCGGGAAGGTCTTGCCTTCACCAATGACCACCACCGCCTTGATGTCATCGTCTGCCAGGGCCTCGCGCAGACAGTTCTGCAACCCTTCACGGACTCCATGGCCCAGCGCATTGACGGGGGGATAGTTGATTCGGATTACGCCAATATCGCTATCGCGACTCAGGCTGACCGGGTGACTCATAGTACTCTCCTCATTGAACTGCCATGCTCCGGTAAAGCACGGCAGTGTCTGCCCGGTCTCGCGCCGGGTCAGGAAGATGTGGATAGGTTGACACTGATCTGCGATGCCTCAACGGCTACGCACATGACTGCCAACAGGCTCTAGTATAAGCAAAGCCGAACCGGTTTCAATTATTTTGGAATTATATTTCATTATTTGAAACGGGCCAAAAAAACAGGGCGCCAGGCGCCCTGCTTTTTTTCCTCGCCAGGTTATTCGCCCAGCACCTCGGAAATACGCTGCAGCTCAACGGTGCCGCCTTTCTTCACGGTGGCAATGTTGGGGTCAGCCATCATCCCGCCCTTGGCATCGATCTCCGTCACACCGTAGGGGTTATGCTCTTCCGCCAGGTTCTTCAGGGCATCGCCCATGGCCGCACGGATGGCCTTGGAGTCCGCCACGGTACCGGCTTCTTTCATGGCCTGAATCACGGTGTGCATGGCGAAGTAGTTGTAGGCCACTTCGGTGGTCGGATCCTTGCCATCATTCTGTTTGTGGTACTTGGCAACGAAATCCTTGGCGCCCTGCTCTTCATACATGGTCAGCGGCACCACACCCACGGACCCTTCGAGCATTTTGTAGCCGCCGATGATCTTGGACATTTCACCCATCTTGGCCTGGTCCATGATCACGAAACCACCCTTGAAGCCCAGCTGACGGGCCTGCTTGGCCACCAGCGCGGTGGGCTCCGACGCCCCGCCGATGAACAACACGTCCGGCTTTTCTGCCAGCACCTTGCTCACGCCGGTATAAAAGTCCGCCGACTTGTTGTAGTCCATGGGGTTATCCGCTACCACGGTACCGCCCATGGCTTCCCAGGTGGGAACGAACGCCTTGGTCCAGTACTTGGCGTAGTCATGGGTGGCATTGGCGATGGCCACTTTCTTGCCGTTTTCCGCCATGGCGATCTTGGTAAACGGCTTCATATAGCCGGTAAAGGTGGGAGGAATGCGCACGGTCAGCTCATTGCCCTTCTCGGTCACGGTCGGCACCGAGGTATAGGACATCACCAGGAAATCATCCCGCTGATTGAACGCCTGTAACGCAAAGGTGCCACCGGAATGCGGCGTAAAGATCACCGGTGCGTTGTACTGCTGCACCAGGCGCTTGCCGTTCACCGCCGCCTGACTGGGGGCATACTTGTCATCCAGGGATACCAGGTTGATCTCGTAGGTTTCATCACCCACCTTGAAACCACCCTTGTCATTGATTTCCCTGGCGGCCATTTGCAGGCCTTCCAGGGTGTTCTGGCCGTACAACGCGGCACCGCCACTCAGCGGGCCGGTGAAGCCGATGGTAACGGTTTCTGCCGCCTGTACGCCGCTGGCAGCCAATGCGATGGCACTGGCGCAGGCCAGACGGCAGAAGCGCTTAACCAGTGTGTTTTTTCCGTTGCTCATGAAACTCTCCCGTTATTATTTCTCAATCTTGTTGTGTAGCGCACACGCTGCGGGTTATCGCTTCAGGCCCCGATGTAGGCCTTGCGAATTTCTTCATTACCCAGCATCGCGTCCTTATCACCCTCCATCACCAGGCGACCGTTTTCGATCACGTAGGCGCGGTGAGCAATTTTCAGTGCGGCGAAGGCATTCTGCTCCGCCAGCAACACCGTGGTGCCTTGCTCGTTGATACCCTTGATGGTTTCAAACATCTGCTTCACGACCAGCGGGGCCAGCCCCAGAGAAGGCTCGTCCAGCAGCAGTAGTTTTGGCCGCCCCATCATGGCGCGTCCGATGGCCACCATCTGTTGCTGGCCACCACTGAGTGATCCGGCCGGATGATCCTTCTTCTCGTCGAGGATCGGGAACAGCGCCAATACCTGGTCCAGAGTCTTCTTGATAGCGGCCTTGTCCCGGCGGTGCACATAGGCACCGAGCATCAGGTTTTTCAGCACTGACATTTCCGGGAACAACTTGCGCCCTTCCGGACACTGCACCACGCCACTCTGTACCAGGCCGGAAGGCTTGAGGCCGGTGACATCCTTGCCATTCAGGGAAATCTTCCCGGCAGTGGGTTTGAGCAGACCACTGATGGTATTGAACAGCGTGCTCTTGCCGGCACCATTGGCACCCAGCAGCACCACCAATTCGCCCTCACCCACCGTCATGGAGACTTTTTCCAGGGCCTTGAAGCTGCCGTAGCGGGCTTCCACTTCGTTAAGCTGCAGCATCGTCATCACTCCCCAGATAGGCTTCGATTACCACCGGATTGTTGCGAATTTGTTCCGGGGTGCCTTCGGCAATTTTTTCACCGTGGTCCAGCACCATGATCTTGTCCGCCAGGCTCATGATCATGTCCATCTTGTGCTCAATCAGGCAGACGGTAACGCCGTGCTCCACCATTTTGCGGATCAGTGAGGCCAGGTTCTCGGTCTCCTCCGGGTTGATACCACCGGCGGGTTCATCCAGCAGTACCAGCTCCGGATCGGTGGCCAGGGCCAACGCAAAAGCCACGCGCTTTTTCTCTTCCTGGCTGATGTCCGCGGTAATGCGGTGACCGATGTGGGACAGGCCGACAAAATCCAGCACTTCCTGGGCCCGGGAACGACATTTTTTCTCTTCATCACGCAGGCGCTTGGAGTTGATGATGACGTCCCACAAGCGTGACTGGGTGCGCAGACGGTGGCCCACGATCAGGTTGTCCAGCACCGTGGATTCATCGAACAGGGAAGTAGTCTGGAAGGTCCGCGCGATACCGAGGCGGGCAATGCGATCACAGGCCATACCGGTGATATCCATACCCTGATATTCGATGGAGCCTTCAGTGGGTGCCATGGCACCGGCCACCAGATTGAAGAAGGTACTTTTACCCGCACCGTTGGGGCCGATGATGGCGTTGATCTTGTTGGCTTCGAATTCGATGCTGACGTTGTTGACCGCCGCCAGACCCCCGAACCGTTTGGTCAGATTATTGATCTTAAGCATGGTTACCGGCCTCCTGGTTGCGAGGTGTTACCGCCTTGTTCGGTTGCGGCTTTTTTTCGCTGGCAGATTCCTTTTTGGCGGTTTCCTGCGCTGCGGCCAGACGGCGTCCTCGCCAGGTCAGGAACGTACCCACCACACCGCGAGGGAAGAAGATCACCAGCACCACCAGCAACGGGCCGAACACGATCATCCGGTACTCTTCCAGGAACTGCAGGGACTGGGTCAGCCAGGTAATCGCCAGGGTGCCAAACAACGGCCCCATCAGGGTGCCGATACCACCCACCAGCAGGAAGGTAATCATGTCGAAGGTGTGTACCACGTCGGCTTCTGCCGGGCCGATAAAGCGCACCATGCCGGCATACAACGCACCGGCCACGCTGGCATAGGTGGTGGACAGAACGAATGCCAGCACCTTGTTGCGCATCAGGTTGATACCCAGGGAGGCCGCCAGCTCGTCACTGATACGAATGGCCCGGAAACTGCGACCCAGCAGGGAATTGGCAATACGTGCCGCCAGCCAGATGGACAGCACCATGAATACCAGAGCCAGGTAATAAAACGGCGTGGTTTCGGTGAAATCCACCAGCCCGAAGCCGCTGGGTGCGGGAATATTGATAATGCCCAGGGCACCGTGAGTCAGCTCTTCCCATTTATCGATCAACAGATAAATGATGAACCCAACACAGAGGGTAAAGATGGCAAAGTAATGCTCCTTCAGTCGCAACGACACCACCCCGGCCAAGAAGCCCAACAACGCACCGGACACACCGGCGGCCACAAAGGCCCACCAGAAAGGCCAGCCGTGATCCACGGTGAGAATGGCCAGCGTATAGGCTCCGATGGCAAAGAAGCCGCCATGGGCCAGATTCAACTGGCCACAAAGCCCGGTGATAATGTTCATGCCATAGACCGCAATGGCCCAAACAAACGCCAGCGCCATCACATAGATCTGGTACTCATTGCCTGCCACAAAGGGGAACAGCAGTGCCGCGACGATCATGATGAGCTTCATCGCCGGGGTCATGAAAAAATCGGAAATTTTCTGCAGGGCATTCATTAGCGCACCCCCTTGGTGAACAGGCCAGTGGGCTTGATGGAAAGAATCACCACCAGCAAGGCGAAGGCGATGATGTCCTTGTAGTCGGTGGAGATGTAGAAGCCACCAAAGGCCTCGGCAAAGCCGATGATCAAGCCGCCGACGATGGCACCGGGAATGGAGCCCATGCCGCCAAGGATGATGATCACAAAGGCTTTCATGATCAGCAGATGCCCCATGGCCGGGTACACCAGGTTAATCGGCGCGAACAGGGTTGCGCCCACCGCCGCCAACACCCCGGAGATGGCAAAGGTCATCATCGCCACCCGGTTGGCATCGATCCCCACCAGGAAAGCCCCTTCCCGGTTCTGGGCCATGGCGACAATGGTGGAACCGGTCATGGTCTTCTTCAGGAACAGATGCAGTACCGCCATCAGCGAGAACGCGCCGACGATGATCAGTATCCGCTGGGCCGGCATGGTCAGACCCGCGAATTCGACAATCCCGGTGTAAGGGGTTGGCATGCGGCGGAATTCTGCGCCCCAGTGCATCTGCACCAGCGCTTCCAGAAACAGCATGATGCCGATGGCGGCAATCTTGTCGTGGATCGGCGGCGCATGACGCAATGGGTTGAACACCAGCCTTTCGCACAACACCGCCAGCAACGCCACCGCACCGGCGGCGCCCAGCATGGCCAGCCAGTAATTGGCGCCAAAGTCGACCATGATCACGTAGGACACATAGGCGCCCACCATATAGAGCGCCCCGTGGGCGAAGTTCGGTACGTGCAAAATGCCGTACACCAGGGTCAGACCCAGGGCCACAAGCCCGTAGATGCTGCCCAGCGTCAGGCCGTTAAGCACTTGCTGCATGAATAAGTCCAAGGCAAAGCCTCCTGTGTGTGGGAACGGTTACCCTGCGGCAATCGCGTTTCCCGTTTTTCCTTTGTTATGTCAGCCCCTGCGGCGTAGCGCTGCCGCGTATCATTTATTGTGACGCTGACTGAGTTCAGTCCAGGCTTGCTAGCAAGCCTGCTGCTCCTGTTCGCCGGCCCATTCCTGCTCCTGCAGGGCTCGCCACATCACCTTGCCGGTGGACGAACGGGGCAGCTCATCGCGGAACTCCACCACCTGTGGCACCTTGTAGGCGGCCATTTCTTCCTTGCACCAGTCGATGATGGCCTGCTCGTTAAGCGTGCCTTTCATCTCGTTACGCAGGACCACGCAGGCTTTCACGGTTTCGCCGCGGCGCGGGTGAGGCGTGGAAATGACACAGCTTTCCTGGATCGCCGGGTGGCGATACATCAGGCTTTCCACCTCCGCCGGCCAAACCTTGAACCCGGACGCATTGATCATCCGTTTGACCCGATCGACGATGAAGAAATAGCCCTCTTCGTCGTAGTAGCCCAGATCGCCGGTGCGGAAGAAACGCTTGCCCTCCAGCTCGATAAACGCCTTTTGTGTTTCCTGGGGGCGCTTCCAGTAACCCTGGAACACCTGCGGCCCGTGGATGATGATTTCCCCCACTTCACCGGGGCCCAGTTCCCTGCCGGTTTGACCGTCTTCTTCCACTGCCACAATGCGCGAATCGATATCGAACACCGGAATTCCCAGACACTGGGATTTGGGATTATCGGTGGGATTGATATGGGTACCGGCGATGGTTTCGGACAGGCCATAGCCTTCCATGTAACGCAGACCGGTGAGCTGGAAGAGTTTGTCGGACACCGCCGCCGGCATAGCCGCCCCGCCGCCACCGATATTCTCCAGGGAGGACAGGTCGTATTGCTCCACGTCCGGATCGGAGAGCAAATCGATGGCCATGGTGACAATATTCACCCAGCGGCTGACCTTGTAACGCTCAATCAAGGTGGCGGCCACGCGACGATCCCAGCGGGTCATCAACACGATCAATGAACCACCATAGATCGGCGAATTCATTGAGCCCTGCATGCCGGTCACATGGAAGTACGGCAGCGTGGCCAGGGTCACCGACTCAGTGGTGCCATGAATCCAGGCGCTCCCCTGGACACAGGTGGCCATCACCGAGCCGTGGGTGTGCATACAGCCCTTGGGGGCACCGGTGGTACCCGAGCTGTAGGGAAACACCGCCAGATCATCCGGGCCGACTAAAAGTTCGCTCGGGGTTTCACCGGCACCAATGGCGTCTTTCCAGGCAATGTGGGCCGGGCTGTTCAGCGCCACCGCCGGCGCTTCCACCTCGGCGGGCAGCGGCAGGTCCGTGTTACGGGTGATGTAATCGCTATAGGCCGCCACGATCACATGGCGCAGGTTCACCATGCCCACCACTGGGGCCACTGCCGGCAACAATTCCTGGCCACAGATGGCCACGGCAGCTTCGGTGTCCTGCAGGTAATGCTCCAGTTCGGCGGCCCGGTTCATGGGGTTCACCGGCACCACAATGGCATTGGCTCGAAGGATGGCGTAATAGCTGATGATGAACTGGGGCGCGTTCTGCATGAACAGCAGCACCCGGTCACCCTTCTCAACCCCCAGCGATTGCAGATAGCCCGCCAGGGCATCCACCTGCTGCTTGAGTTCGGCGAAGGTGATGGGGCTGTCGTAATAGTTGATTGCATCCCGGTGGGGATAACGCAGGGCCGAAACCTCCAGATTGGTATAGAGGCTGGTCTGCGGCAGGCTGAGGTGGCGCGGCATATTCTCCGGCCAGACCGCATAGTGCCGATCAAACATGTTGTGCTCTCCCGCGGCGTTTCAATGAACGCCTTTTATTTGTGTTGCTGCTGTAGCGAATGCTGAAGGGAATCGGCGGTCCCACCGCCCTTCAGCGGAAACAAGATGTTGACTCGCCAGTCAATCTGACATGGCTCGGGAGGGTCGTCAATACTATTTTGGAATGATGTTTCGTTTTTTGAAACGAAATCTGACAAAGGCTGTAAGGGGGATTTTTTCGAGGAGGGACCAGAAACATACCACTGGGTATGTGCTCTGCACAGACCAGTTATCGGAAATGCGGACCGCCATTTCAGTTGCCAATTCAGTGGCTTGGAATCACAGCCCGGGAGAGGTTCGCAGCGAGGGAGCATGCTGCAGGGCAAATAGACAGGTATCGACAAAATCCGTTGCTGCCCGCTCCAGGTCCAGCACCTCTGGATCGAGTAGCCAGTTCATGATCACGCCGGTGAGCTGGCTGTGTAACCAGGTAACAGATTTCACCCTATCCAGATTTTCCGGGAGTTGCCCACGAGCGATAGCGTTGGCAAAGGTTCGCGTCAGTCGCCCAGCGGAGTCCCGGCAGGCGTCACGCTGACGATCCAGCAAATCGGCATTTTCGCCGCTGAATTCGCATTTCTGGAACATGATCTCGAAAAGCCGCCGCTGGCCGGGATCACAGACCGCTTGCTGTAACAGATAGACCATAAACTCGCGCAGGCGACCCAACGGATCCGGCTCACTGGCATCCTCTGCGCGCTCCGCCAGACTGTCGAATGGCAAGCGACTGCGATCCACCATGGCCATGAACACATCATGCTTGTTCTTGAAGTGCCAGTAGATCGCCCCTCGCGTCACCCCGGCCTCACTGGCAATATCTTTTAAAGAGGCGGACAGTACCCCTTTACGGTGAAAAACCTGCTCGGCGGCATCCAGGATCTGAGCCCGGGTTTGCAGCGCTTCTGCCTTCGTTCGCCTGACCATGGAATACTCTTAATGGACTCAAGAAAATTGAATGGATTTCACTGTCGGGCCTATACATACATTGCTGAATGTATATACTGAACCTGATTCATATTTCCTGCAAGCACCGCCCGTTCGTCGAGCCGGTGCCTGACGGCGTGTATTGAAAACAGAGGTGATTATGCGCAGCGGTTTGATTCTCTCCCTTCTGGCGGGCGCCCTTGCCCTGCAGCTTGCCGGTTGCAGTGACGGTGACCAGGCCGGTCAGCAACAGCAGCAACAGGCCCCGCAGGTTGGCTTTATTACGGTAAAGGCAAAATCCACCACCCTTAGCCGGGAGCTGCCCGGGCGCACCACCGCTCACCAGATTGCCGAAGTGCGCCCGCAGGTAAGCGGCGTGATCGAAAAGCGCCTGTTCGAGGAAGGCCAGAAGGTGAAAGCCGGGCAACCCCTCTATAAAATCGATTCACGCACCTACCAGGCAACCGTAGCCTCTGCCCGGGCGGAGCTGGCTCGAGCCCAGGCCACCCTGAACTCCAACACCCTGCGTGTGGAACGCTTCAAGACGCTGCTGGAACGCCGCTCTGTCAGCCAGCAGGAATATGACGAAGCCAAAGCCGCCCTGGATGAAAACAAGGCTGCTGTGGCCGCTGCCCGGGCCAATCTGCAAAGCGCACAGATCAACCTGGATTACGCCACCATCGAAGCGCCGATCAGCGGCCGCATCGGGCGTTCCACCGTGACTGCCGGCGCCCTGGTCACCGCCAACCAGGCCAATGCCCTGGCAACCATCCGCCAGCTGGACCCCATCTATGTGGATCTGACCCAGTCCAGCATCGAGCTGCGCCGCCTGCGTCAGGCCATGGAAGCCGGCGAACTGCAGCAGGTCAGCGACGATGAAGCACGTATCACCCTGATCCTGGAAGACGGCAGCGAGTACAGCAAACCCGGTGCCCTGCAGTTCTCCGAATACGCAGTAGACGAAAGCACCGGCTCGGTGACCCTGCGCGCGCTCTTCCCCAACCCGGACGGCGATCTGCTGCCGGGTATGTTCGTCCGCGGTCGCCTCCCTGAAGGCCAGCGAGAAGATGCCATTCTGGTTCCCCAGAAAGGCATTACCCGTGACCCTACTGGCCAGGCCAGCGCCATGCTCATCGCCGACGACAACACGGTGAAAAAAGTGAATGTGGTCACCGAACGCGCCGTGGGTAGTCAGTGGCTGATCGCCAGCGGTCTGCAAGACGGCGACCGTCTGATCGTGGATGGGCTGCAAAAAATCCAGCCGGGTATTCCGGTCAGCCCGGTTGATACCGAACAGCAAGCACAACCCTCCCAGGCCCCCGCCGATCAAGGCGGGGATCAAGGCGCAGCGCAATAACGCCACGCGGCTCACTTGGCGCACACTAACTCGACGTAACGAGAAACGGGAAAACCATGGCCAGATTCTTTATTGACCGCCCGATTTTTGCCTGGGTTATCGCCATCATCATGATGATGGCCGGTGCCCTGGCCATTTATACCCTGCCGGTAGAACAGTACCCGGCCGTGGCCCCGCCAGCGGTGACCATTGCCGGCAACTATCCCGGTGCCTCGGCAAAAACCGTGGAAGACTCGGTCACCCAGGTGATCGAGCAGCAGATGAGCGGCATCGATAACCTGCTCTACATCGGCTCCAGCAGCGATTCCTTCGGCAACGCCCAGATCACGCTGACATTCGCCCCGGGTACCGACGCGGATATCGCCCAGGTGCAGGTGCAGAACAAGTTGCAACTGGCCACCCCGCTACTGCCCCAGGAAGTGCAGCAACAGGGTCTCCAGGTGAGCAAATCCTCGGATTCCTTCCTGATGGTGGTGTCCTTTTCCTCCGAGGACGGCAGCCTCACCCGGGCCGATCTGGCCGACTATGTGGCCTCCAATGTGCAGGATCCGATCAGCCGGGTGCCGGGTGTCGGCAAGATCCAGCTGTTCGGTTCCCCTTACGCCATGCGTATCTGGCTGGACCCGAACAAACTGAACAAATACGACCTGACGCCCCAGGACATCACCCAGACGATTCAGGTGCAGAACAACCAGGTGGCCAGTGGCCAGTTGGGTGGCGCCCCGGCGGTGGAAGGCCAGCAGCTCAATGCCAACATCATCGCCCAGACCCGACTGGAAAATACCGAGCAGTTCCAGAACATCCTGCTCAAGGTCAATCCGGATGGCTCCCAGGTCTTCCTGCGGGATGTGGCCCGGGTGGAACTGGCTGCCCAGAACTATGATGTGGTGGGCCGCTATAATGGCCAACCCGCTGCCGGCCTGGCGATCAGCCTGGCCTCCGGTGCCAATGCGCTGGATACCGCTGATGCGGTGCGCGCTCGCCTGGAAGAATTGAAACCCTTCTTCCCCGACAAGATGGAAATGGATTATCCCTACGACACCACCCCGTTCGTGGAGATCTCCATTGAGGAAGTGGTACATACCCTGTTCGAAGCCATCGTGCTGGTGTTCCTGGTGATGTACCTGTTCCTGCAGAACTTCCGCGCCACCCTGATTCCCACCATTGCGGTGCCGGTGGTTCTGCTCGGCACCTTCGGCGTGCTGGCCGCCTTCGGCTTCTCCATCAACACCCTGACCATGTTCGGCATGGTGCTGGCTATTGGTCTGCTGGTGGACGATGCCATCGTGGTGGTGGAAAACGTGGAACGGGTCATGCACGAAGAAGGCTTGCCCCCCAAGGAAGCCACCCGCAAATCCATGGGCCAGATCACCGGCGCCCTGGTGGGTATTGCCCTGGTACTGTCAGCGGTATTTATCCCCATGGCGTTCTTCCCCGGCTCCACCGGGGCGATTTACCGGCAGTTCTCGATCACCATTGTGTCCGCCATGGTGCTGTCCGTACTGGTTGCCCTGATCCTCACCCCCGCCCTGTGTGCCACCATGCTCAAGGCCAAGGATGCAGAGCACCAGACCAACAAGGGTTTCTTCGGTTGGTTCAACCGTACTTTCGATCGCAGCAGCCTGGCCTATCAGGGCCGGGTGGAAAAAATACTGGGCCGCCGCGGGCGTTACCTGGCGATCTATGTGGTGATCGTCGGGGTACTTGGCTTTTCCTTTATGCGCCTGCCTTCCAGCTTCTTGCCGGAAGAAGATCAGGGCATGATGTTTACCCTGGTCACGCTGCCGGCCGGCTCCACCCAGGAGCAGACCGTGGACGTGCTGAAGAAGATGGAGACGTATTACCTCAACGAGGAAACCTCCGCCGTGGATGGCCTGTTTACCGTGGCAGGCTTCAGTTTTACCGGTCAGGGCCAGAACGCCGGTTTGGCATTTGTGAACCTGAAAGACTGGAACGAGCGAGATTTGTCTGTGGATGGCGTCAACCAGGTGGTGGGCCGCTCCATGGGCTTTTTCGCCAGCATCCGCGAAGCCATGATCTTTGCCCTCAATCCCCCCTCAATCCCCGAACTGGGTAACGCCAGCGGCTTTGACTTTCAGCTGCTGGACCAGGCCGGTCGAGGTCACGAGGCACTGATACAGGCCCGCAACCAATTACTGGGTATGGCCAGCCAGGACCCTCGCCTTGCCGGCGTGCGCCCCAACGGCCTGGAAGATAGCCCGCAATATCAACTGGATATTGACCAGCAAAAAGCCAAGGCGCTGGGGCTCAACATCAGCGATATCAACAGCACCCTGCAGATTGCGTGGGGCTCCAGCTACGTGAATAACTTTGTCGACCGAGGCCGAGTGAAGCGAGTGTATGTGCAGGCTGACGCGCCCTACCGCATGCTGCCTGAAAACATTGATGACTGGTATGTGCGCAATAATCAGGGTGAGATGGTGCCTTTCTCCGCCTTTGCCACCGGCCACTGGACCTACGGGTCACCGAAGCTGGAGCGCTACAACGGGGTCTCCTCAGTGAATATTCAGGGCAATGCCGCACCTGGCTATAGTACCGGTGATGCCATGGATGCCATGGAAGAGCTCACCGCCAAGCTGCCTGCCGGGTTCGGCTCCGAGTGGACCGGTCTCTCTTATCAAGAGCGCCAGTCCGGCGATCAGGCGCCTGCCCTGTATGCGATTTCCCTGCTGGTGGTCTTCCTGTGCCTTGCGGCACTCTATGAAAGCTGGTCCATTCCCTTCGCCGTCATGCTGGTGGTCCCGCTCGGCGTGATCGGTGCCGTACTGGCTGCCACCTTCCGCGGACTGGAAAACGATGTGTTCTTCCAGGTTGGCCTGCTCACCACCATCGGGCTATCGGCGAAGAACGCCATTCTGATTGCGGAATTTGCCCTGGAGTTGGAGCAGAAAGGCGAGCATCTGGTCAAGGCCACCCTGGAAGCGGTACGCATGCGACTGCGGCCCATCCTGATGACCTCACTGGCCTTCATGCTCGGGGTTACCCCGCTGATGATCAGCACCGGTGCTGGCGCCGGCGCCCGTAATGCCATCGGTACCGGGGTATTCGGTGGCATGCTCACCGCTACGGTGCTGGCGATTTTCTTTATTCCGCTCTTCTATGTGGTAGTACGCAAGCTCGCTGGCGTTCCGCTGAATGGCAAACCGAAAGAAAAAGGAGGCCACTGACCCGGCTTTCAATCTGCCGGGCCCCGGGTGGGCCTGGCAGTTTATCCTTCCCTCTCTCGACACTATCCCCCCCCGACGTCCGTTCGTCGCCCCCCGGTTTTCGTTTATCCCCTGCGTGAAGCTTGCGTGAAAAGAACCATGGTACTTATACCCCTAACAAGGGCATGGCCATTTTTTGTGAAGCAGATTTGGAAAAAAGCATACCAACAAGGTATCGGGCAAACATCGACGAAACGGCACCGTTCGTCCACCCAGACTTTCATTTCCATATTCTGCATATATAAAAATAGTTGCGCCTGTTCTATGGGGGAAGCAGCCAGCGCTGCTTTAGCGGTCTCAACCGGGATCCGGGGAACAGAATGCAAGTAGCAGCTACACAGGGAAGGGTCATGGATAGACTCAACATCTTGGTGGTGGACGACAGCACCACCATACGAAGCCTGATCACCGCCAAGTTGCACGAACTGGCTGCCGGCTCCTATGACCTGGACATTGCCCAGGCAGCCGATGGTTGCCAGGCGCTGGCGTGTGCCGAGAAACGCCCTTTCGATCTGATCTTCCTGGATGTGGAAATGCCGGTAATGGGTGGCCTTGAGGCCTGCAGTGCCCTGCGCCAAAAAGGCAGCCCCGCACGAATCGCCATGCTATCCAGCATGACATCCGCAGAAGCCCATCTGGCTGGCCGCCAGGCCGGGTGTGACAACTACCTCGTCAAACCGCCCCATGACGGCGACCTGCGTTCCATCCTGCGGCTGGCGTCATTACGCAAACTCACCGCTGGCTGAACAACCGACAGTCGATACCAATAACAACGCATGGCACGTTCAAGGGGGAGAGGGCCGGATGCAGGAAAACGACAAGGCACTGCAAAGTTTTCTGATCGAAAGTGACGAAAACCTGGGGCAGCTGGAACAGGACATCGTAGCGCTGGAACGATCACCGCAAGACAGTGATCTTATTGCCAGCGCCTTCCGCGCCATTCATACCATCAAGGGAACCTGCGGTTTCTTTGGTTTCACACAGTTGGAAACCCTCAGCCATGCCCTGGAAGATATTCTCGGCGCCATGCGCGATGGCGATCTGCACATGGACCTGCCTCACGCCACGGCTCTGCTGGATGGCGTGGATGAAATTCGTGTTTTCCTCAAGCGTATTCACAATGACGGCAAGGACGGTGACCCTGCACCACAGGCACTGCTTGATCGCCTGCACGCCTTGACCCCGGTCCGCTCACAAAACAATGCGCCGGCGAGCCCGCCGCAAGCCGCACCGGTGGTACAGGCCGAACCTGCAAAACCAGAGCAACCGGAACCAGAGTCGGTCGCCGGACAGGAGCACGAGTCAGAGCATGGCGATATTTTGCCGGAAAAAACCATCCAGGAAACCGCAAGCCCCGGAAAGACCGATACCACCGTACGCGTGGATGTGGTGCTGCTGGACAAGTTGATGAATGTGGTGGGCGAACTGGTACTCACTCGCAATCAGCTACTGCAACACACCGCGAGCCAGAACGACGCACAACTAGTCAATCTGTCCCAGCGTCTCAACATGGTCACCAGCGAGCTGCAGGAAGGCCTGATGCAGACCCGCATGCAGCCGATTCGAAATGCCTGGTCCACCTACCCTCGCCTGCTTCTGGATCTGGAAAGAAAAACCGGCAAGAGAGTAACTCCGATTCTCAAGGGTGGCGATACCGAGCTGGACCGCAGCCTGCTGGAAGCGATTCGCGACCCACTCATTCACCTGGTTCGCAACGCCGTGGACCATGGCATTGAAACCCCGGAAAAACGTCGCGCCAAAGGCAAGCCGGAAACCGGCACCCTGACCATGAGCGCCTACCATGAAAGCGGCAACGTCACCGTAGAAGTGAGTGACGATGGCGCCGGTCTGGACAGTGACAAAATCATCCGTCGCGCCATGGAAGTCGGTCTGGTTCGGCCGGAACAGGCAGAACAGCTCACCGAACAGGAAAAGATCCGCTACATTTTCGAACCCGGGTTTTCCACCGCAGAGACCATCAGTGATCTGTCAGGTCGCGGTGTGGGTCTGGATGTGGTGCGAACCAACGTGGAGCGCATTGGCGGCTCCATCGATATCAAGAGCATTCCCGGGCGTGGCACCACACTGAAGCTGAAAATTCCGCTGACCCTGGCCATCGTTCCGGCCTTGATTGTGCGTTGCATGCATCAGCGTTTTGCCATTCCCCAGGTCAACCTGATGGAAGTGGTCTACGTAGAAGCCGACCGCCTCGACAAGAATATCGAGACAGTCCACGACGCCCTCGTCTACCGGCTACGGGGCCGTCTGCTGCCGCTGGTCGACATGCGCTCCCTGATGCAGATGGGAGACCAGGAAACACAGAAAGACCAGTTCATTCTGGTGCTCACCGCCGACCAGCAGGAATTTGGCCTGCTGGTTGATGACGTCCGTGATACCGAGGAGATCGTGGTGAAACCCCTGGGCAGACTGCTCAAGGACAACCCCTGTTTTGCCGGCGCCACCATCATGGGCGATGGCCGGGTGGCATTGATCCTTGATGTGAAATCTACCGCGGACTTCGCCGGTGTGACCCGCCACGAACGAAAACTGCGCCAACAGGAAAATCCGCTCGATGCGGAAACCCAGCCTATTCGCGCTGCTGAGAACTATCTACTGGTGCGCCCGGATGCCAGCACTGGTCGCTCTGCCATCGCCCTGTCGAAAGTGTCACGCCTGGAAGAAATCAGTATCGACCTGATCGAATACTCCGCTGGCCGGGAAGTGATTCAGTACCGCGGCGGTATTCTCCCGCTGATTCGTCTTGGTGATAACAGCCACACTGCCGCGATTGACCAAGACATTATCCGCATTGTGGTGCAGCCCACCGAATTCGGCGAAGTGGGTCTGGTGGTCAACGACATTATCGATATCGTCAGCGACGACGAGGCTGCCATCCAACAAAGCGCCCAGACCGAGGGCATCCTCGGCGCCGCTATTCTGCAGGGGCATGTGACGGACTTTATCGATTGTGAAGCCCTGTTCAGCCGATTCAACGGCAAGCTCAGAAATGAGGACAGCAATGGAAACTAACCAACTGATCTGCACATTTTCCGTTGCGGAAAAACACTACGGCGTGGTGGTCGACAACGTCCAGGAAGTCCTGGCCAATCACCAGATTACTGACATTCCGCTGGCACCGCCCGGGGTGCTCGGGCTGATGAATATTCGCGGGCGCATTGTGCCCGCCATCGCCCTGCGCAAAGTACTGCGACTACCTGGCGAAAGCGGCGAAGAAAACACTATCAACATCATCATCAATCACCGCGGCGAGCAAGTCGGCCTAATGGTGGATCGCATCGGAGACATTGTCAGCGTAGAACCGAAAGACATCGAAGCACCACCGGAAACGCTAAAGGGGGCGCCTCGCAAGTTCATGCGCGGCGTCTTCCCGGTACAGGGAAAGCTGTACCTGCTACTGGACCTGGACACGCTTCTGGCTGACGAATTATGCAACCGCTCTGCCAGTCGCGCATCACACGCAGTATTGCAATAACAAGGACAACACGGGGATAGACAGCAATGACAGATAATCTGGATCACGTAAACGACAACTCTCTTTATAGCCAGGTAGGCGGCGAGGCCGCTGTCCGAGCCGTGGTAACCGAGTTTTACAACCGGGTGCTGGAAGACCAGGCTCTGGCCCCTTATTTCCGCCACAAACAGCGCAACGGTCTGGAAGAATCGCAGGTGCAGTTCTTCACCCAGGTGCTTGGTGGACCCAAAATTTATCAGGGCCGTTCCATGGCCGACGCCCACAAGAACCTGCATATCACTGATAAAAACTTCGACCGGGTGGCGGTTCACCTGAAAGAGACATTGGAGTCTCTGGATCTGGAGCCCAGCCACATCGACACCATCATGAATACCGTTGCGCCACTGAAGAGGGACATCGTGAATACAGACGCCACAGAAACGACCAATGGCAGCGGCCAGCCGACCCCAAATGACACTGCGCTTCGTGACGTGGACACCAGCAAGTCCGTCACCGACAGCCTGGAAGGCGTAAAGAGCACCATGGCCAGCCTGCAAGCCAATGTGTTTGTGGCTGACACCAATCTCAATATCGTCTACATCAACCCTCGTGCCGCAGAGACCTTGTCCACTATCGCCCAGCCGATTTTCAAGACCTTCGGCGTCAAGATCGAGGACATCCTCAACGGCCATATCCACCGCTTTCACCGCGACCCGAAGCGGGTGGAAAACATTCTCCGTGATCCCAAGGCCATGCCGCACTCCGCGGACTTCAACTTTGGCGGCGTCACCCTACGCACCCGTATCAATGCGGTGATGAGCACGGAAGAAAAAATTATCGGCTACACCGTCTGCTGGGAAGATGTGACTACCGAACTGCGTCAGGAAAACGAATTCCGGCGCGTGATGAACATGGTGGATCAAATGCCCACCAACGTTTTCCTGTGCGATCGGGATCTGAAAATCATCTATCTGAACCCGGCTGCCACCGCCACCATGGAAAAGCTGGAATCCTATCTGCCCATCAAGGCCAGCGAATTGCTGGGTGCCAATATTGATGTTTTCCACAAACAACCCGAGCACCAGCGCCGCATTCTTTCTGATCCCACCAACCTTCCCTACCGCGCCCGTATCAATATCGGCGACGAGAAAGCCGATCTGCTGGTAAACGCGATCTACGATGCCGAAGGCAACTACGTGGGCCCAATGCTCACCTGGGAAATCATCACCGAAAAAGTGCTGCTGGAAGAACGTATTCGCGGCACCGTGGAAGTGTTAGCTACGTCCTCCGAGGAAATGATTGCTACCAGTGATCAAATGGGCTCCAACGCTGGGGTCACCAGTAGCCAGGCCAACTCCGCCGTGCGCACCGCCGAAGACATCAACGAAAACGTGCAGGCAGTATCCAGCGGCATCGAAGAGATGGGTGCCAGCATCAAGGAAATCGCCAAGAACGCCACCGACGCCGCCCGCGTGGCCGACGAGGCAGTGAGCATTGCCGAAGGTACCAACACCACCATCAGCAGCCTTGGCACCAGCAGTGCGGAAATCGGCAAGGTGATCAAGGTCATTACCGGCATCGCCCAGCAAACCAACCTGCTGGCACTGAATGCCACCATTGAGGCCGCTCGGGCCGGAGATGCCGGTCGCGGTTTTGCCGTGGTCGCCAATGAAGTGAAAGAACTGGCCAAGGAAACCGGCCGGGCCACCGAGGACATCGGCCAGAAGATCGAGGCTATCCAGGTGGATGTGAAAGGCGCCATCGAAGGTATCGCCCGTATCAGCGAAGTGATTCACCACATCAGCCAGGTACAGGGCTCCATTGCCTCCGCGGTGGAAGAACAAACCATTACCACCAATGAAATGGGTCGTCGTGTCGCCGACGCCGCCAAGGGCACCAACGAAGTCGCCGGTAATATCGGTGGCGTTGCTGAAGCGGCGAAAAGCACCAATGCCGGCGTGGACAGCATGCGTCAGGCAGCCACGGACCTGGCCAAGCTGGCCGCAGACCTGCAGACCCTGGTGGTGGATGCAGAGCGCACAGGACGCGCGGATAACCAGAAATAATTGAGGGACCACGATCATGACTACCACACAAGCACTGGTCATCGATGACTCCCGGGCCATGCGCCTGATCCTCGGGGACCTGCTTCAGCAGTTGGGCTACGAGACCAGCGAAGCCGGTGATGGCCAGCAGGCCATCACCCTGCTGGAGGGGGATGACACTATTCCCACTCTGGCCCTGGTGGACTGGAACATGCCGGTCATGAACGGCCTGGAATTTATCCGCGCGGTGCGACAAAAGCCGTGCTATAGCAACATGAAATTACTGGTGGTCACCAGTGAGGCGGAAGTGGGCCAGATGGTCGAAGCCCTCACCGCAGGCGCCGATGAATACCTGATGAAACCGTTTTCCTCGGAGGCCCTTGCCTGCAAGCTGGAAATGATGGGACTTCAACGAGCACAGAGAGCATGACCAATATTCGTGTCTTTCTGGTGGATGATACTGCTGCGGTTCGGCATATCCTCACCCAGATTCTTGAGGAAGACCCTGACATCGTTGTGGTGGGCACGGCTTCCGATGGACGCCAGGGTCTCGATCGATTGCAGCGGGTGGAAGCAGATCTGCTGATTCTGGATGTGGAAATGCCCGGTATGGGCGGGCTGGAAATGCTCAAGGAACTGAAAGTCAGTCGGCCGGAACTGCCGGTGCTGGTGTTCAGTTCCATTACCGAGCGCGGCGCCATGGTAACCATCGAGGCCCTGTCACTGGGCGCCAGCGATTATGTGCCCAAACCCGCCATGGTAGGCACCGCCGCAGAAGCGCGTGACTACATCAAGAACAGCCTGTTGGGAAAAATCAAAACCCTTTTACGGCGGGATAGCAAGCCGTCAGTGACTCCGACCCCTCAACCCCGTCCGGTAGCATCACAGCTCCAGCATCATCGCATTCCATCGCGGGTGGATCTGTTGGTAATCGGTGCCTCCATGGGTGGGCCACGCGCCCTGGGCCAGCTGATCCCGGCCCTGCCTGGTGATTTCCCTGTTCCCATTCTGGTGGTGCAGCACATGCCGGCGGTGTTTACCCGCGCCCTGGCCACACGCCTGAACCAGAACGCATCGTTAAGCGTGGCTGAATGCGACAGTAGCCAGCGTGCCGAACCGGGCCAGGTCTGGCTGGCCGCCGGTGACTATCACATGACCGTGGATAAGGTTGGTGACAACACCCTGGTCGCTCCCCAGCGCAGCGAGCCAGTGAATTTCTGCCGACCCGCCGTGGATATTCTGTTTGCCAGCGCCGCCAAAGCCTATGGTCCCAATGTGCTGGCTGTGGTGTTGACGGGGATGGGCCAGGACGGCCTGGAAGGCTGTCGCCAACTGGCCAGGGCTGGAGCCCAGATACTAGTCCAGGACCAACCCACCAGCGCGGTATGGGGAATGCCCGGGGTGGTATCACGGGCCGGCCTTGCCTGCGCGGAGCTCCCGTTGCAGGACATGGCTGCGGAAATTATGCGACGGGTTAACCGTGGCCGGCCCACGTTTCGTGCGCGACAACGCGCGGACATGAACCCTGAGGTGCACGGATGAGCTGTATCGACGAACACAGCTACCTCACCCTGTGTAATCTCCTCTCTGACCAGATCGCACTCAGCTTGCCACCGGACAAGGTCTACCTGGCCGAAGCTCGCCTGCAGAACCTGGCTCGGCAACACACCCATGGCGACATCAATGCGCTGATCGAAAAAGCCTCCACTGTCGCTGACGATGCACTGCGGACCGAGCTGGTGGAAGCCATGGCAATCAACGAGACCTATTTTTTCCGCGACCCGATTCTCAGCCAGAGCTTTCTCGACACCATGGTCCCTGCCCTGCTGGAAAAAAGGCGGCGCGACAAGACCTTGCGCATCTGGAGCGCCGCCTGCAGCACCGGTCAGGAAGCCTATAGCGTGGCCATGCTACTGGACCAACATTTCCCGCAATTGAAAGAGTGGGAAGTCACCCTGATCGCCAGCGATTTCTCCCAGTCCGCATTGAACAAGGCGCAACAGGGCTGTTATGGACTGAACGAGATGAACCGGGGTCTACCCGCCCGCAACATGGCGCTCTATTTCGAACAACAGGGCCTGGATTGGCAGGCCAAACCGGCCATTCGCGAGCGAATCAGCTTTCAGAAAATAAACCTGGTCCGGGAATGGCCGGACAGCCTGCCCGTGTTCGACATCGTACTGCTGCGCAACGTGCTGCTGTACTTTTCCATGGAGGACCGCCAGCGGGTACTGGCCCGGGTTCGCAAACATACCGCCAATGACGGTTACCTGCTGCTTGGCTCCACCGAAAGCCTGGAAAAAACCGCCGGCTTTGTCCCGGCCATTCCCGGAAGTCACCGCCCTTTTTACCAACCCGCTTGAAGGTGCTCACATGGATATTTCGTCACAACCCGCCATGCTGTCACAGAAAATTGCCCGTATTGGCGCCAATGTGCTCAGCGATTTCCTGAAAATTCCGGTGCGTGCCCAGAATGGCCCGCCACCGATGGTTCACAATGGCGCTGAAATTTCGATTTCGGGAAAGTGGAAAGGTAGCGTGACAGTCAGCACCTGTGAAAGCCTGGGCCAACGAATCGCCGGCGAGATGTTCCGGAAGGGGGATGACTCGGTGACCTGTGAAGATGTGATCGACGCACTCACCGAACTGACCAACATCATTGCCGGCAACATCAAGGCCATCCTGCCCGGCCCCAGCCAACTATCGCTGCCGGTACCACTGGCTGTGCTGCCCAGCGAGCATCGTAACAATGTGGATGTACAGTTATTCGATGATCGTCAGGGAATGCTGCGAATCAGCCTGCAGCCAGCGGAGCATTGAGGCCTTTCATGTAGGAGCTATGCTTGCATGGCGAACCGAGCGTAGCGAGGCGGCAAAGATCAAAGTCTGCCCGCAGTGGTTTCGGGAACCTGTCGAGCACTGATAGTCCTGATCGCCCTACGGACGATTCCCGCGCAAGCGCGGTTCGCCATGCAAGCATCGGTATTCGCTTCGCTCACCCTTCGGGCCGCACAGAACTACGTGCGTTACTCCGCTACGCTCCGTTCCTACAGCGGCTTCGTAGAAATCCAGAGAAGCGCTCAGTCGTTCCTTACGCAACGAGTGTAGCTCGCATCAGACAGGCTCGCCCTCCGGGTCGGCACTACTGGACCGCAACCGGAACGTACCCTCTCCCATGGCCAGTAGCTGCCCCTGCTGATCGAACACTTCCATGGTGCTGTTATAGATTCGGGAACCACCGGCACGACGTGTGCCAATGGCACGGATCAAACCTTCACCAGCCTGGCCGGTAAAAGTGTTGGTCATGGACAGGGTAACCGCCTTGCGGACTCTCTCGGGATAGGGGCAGTAGGTACCTGCACAGGCACCGGCCACATCCATCAGCGTGGCGAGCACGCCACCATGAATCACGTTGCCCAGATTCAAGTGCTCCTGGCGTACCTGAAGACCCAGTACCGCCCTGCCTTCTTCCCACTCCAGGAAATGCAGCCCGATCAGGGCAGGAAACCCATTATTGAAACGCGCATTGGCGTCTTCCATGGAAAACGCGGATGGCGGTACTGCTGACATGTGCTGTCCTCGACAAGGGGCAATCAGGCCCGTCCCTGCACCATCTGTTCCACCTGAGCCACCACATCCTTGAGTCGTGGCCCCAGGTTTTCAATCAGGGTACGACGACTGAGGCGCAGCGAAGAGCCCCCGCAGTTAAACGGCACCACCTGGGCACCACCATCCAGAATCAGTGGCACGGCAACGCCGCTCACATCCCGGTTCCACTCGCCGTCGGAAATGCAGAAGCCGTACTCCTGATACTCCTCATAGGCGGACTGCAGGCTGCGCTCCAGTTCCGGCCAGGCCGCCGGGTCCTGCCGGCGGATCTGTTCATAATATTGCTCACGCTCTGACTCCGGAGTCGCCGCCAGAAAAGCACGTCCCAGCGCCGAGGTGGCCATGGGCACGCGGGAGCCGATGTTCAGGCGCAACACCAGCGGGCCATTGCCCTGGCATACCTGGATATAGGTCACCTGGGCGCCATCCGGCGCCCCGATCGCCACCATGCAATCGGTGGCATCGGCCAGCTCCTGCATAAAGGGACGGGCCAGTTCACGCACCCCTTCGCTGGCCAGATAACGGTAACCCAGATCCAGGACCCCGGGGCCCAAGCGGTATTTCTCCAATTGCGGCACATAGCGCAGGTAACCGAGCTGGGTCAGGGTGGCTGTCATGCGCGATACCGTAGGACGGGGAATATTGGTGCGCTTGGCCAGCTCCGCGTTGCCAAGGTATTCATCGGACGGACCGAAACAGCGGAGAATATCCAGCCCCCGCGCCAGGGCGGTGACGAAATTCCGGTCTTTGTCGTTGGTGCCCACGTCAGCAACAGCTCTGCGCATTGTTGTATTTCCTTTCAGGCTTCGGGATCGGGAACCGTTCCCCGGCACAGCGGGCATAGATTCCACTTATAGTTATGTATTCACCGCGCAAATATAGCAAAAAGCGGTTCCACCTGCATAAGCCAGTCATGGTCATGACCCAAGGCCTCACGCACAATGGGATCCACACTGCAGGCATCTAAACCATGTCATGTTACGGACCGAGCGGTCAATATTTTAAAACTTCGTTCCATTATTGTATTGTGGGTATTCTGACTCAATAAGCAACCGACAAAAGGACATCCCCATGGGCTCGCTGCAACAGTTCTATATCAATGGTGAATGGGTCAACCCTGCCGATGGCGCCAGCAGTCATACCGTGATCAACCCGGCCACGGAAAGTCCCTTGGGTGAGCTGGCCATGGGCGGCGCAGCGGATATCGATGCCGCCATTAGTGCCGCGGCAGCGGCCTTTCCGGCGTTCAGCGCCGAGCCGCTGGAAACCCGGCTGGGCTACCTGGAAAAGATTGCCGAGGGTTACCAGGCGCGACTGGAAGAGATAGCCCAGGCCATCAGCCAGGAAATGGGCGCGCCTATCAGCATGGCTCGCAAGGTGCAGGCCCCCATGGGCCTAGGCCATCTGAAAACTACCCTGGCCGTGGCCCGGGATTACCCCTTTGAAGAACAGCTCGGCCAGGCGCAGATTCGGCGGGCCGCTGCCGGCGTCAGTGCTCTGATCACCCCCTGGAACTGGCCCATGAACCAGGTCATGTGCAAGGTGGCGCCAGCCATCGCCGCAGGCTGCACCATGGTGCTCAAGCCCAGTGAGTTTGCCCCGCTGTCAGCACAGATTTTGGCCGAGATCATTGACGAAGCGGGCCTGCCGGCCGGGGTCTTCAATATGGTTCACGGCGATGGCGCCCAGGTCGGTCCGCTGCTGTCCAGTGACCCGCGTATTGATGTGGTGTCACTCACCGGATCCACCCGGGCTGGTGAATCCGTCAGTCGCGAGGCCGCAGCAACCATCAAGCGGGTCTCCCTGGAGCTGGGCGGCAAATCCGCCAACATCCTGCTACCCGGTTGTGATCTGCAAAAGGCTGTTACCCACGGGGTGCGGGCGATGATGAACAACACCGGCCAGAGCTGTAACGCTCCTTCGCGGATGCTGGTACCTGCCGACCAGTTGGCGGAGGCAGAGGCCATTGCCGCCGAAGCCTGCAGCACGATTGTGGCGGGCGACCCGCAGGACGAAGGCACCGTGATCGGCCCCATTGCCAATGGCCGCCAGTACCAGCGGGTGCAATCCATGATCGAAAAAGGCGTGGAAGAAGGGGCCAAACTGGTTGCCGGCGGCACCGGCAAGCCGGAGGGACTGGAAGCCGGCTATTTCGCCCGCCCCACTGTTTTCAGCCAGGTCAGCAACACCATGACCATTGGCCGCGAGGAAATTTTCGGCCCGGTACTGGTGATGATTCCCTACCAGAATGTGGATGAAGCAGTGGCCATCGCCAACGACTCCGACTACGGCCTGTCCGGTTATGTGTTCGGGGAAGACAGCGACGCCCGCGCGGTGGCAGCCCGGTTACGTACTGGCATGGTGCATATCAATGGTGCCGGCCCGGATCTGCAGGGGGCCTTTGGTGGCTACAAGCAATCCGGCAACGGCCGCGAATGGGGCCGCTTCGGGCTGGAAGAATTTCTTGAGACCCAGTCCCTGTTCCTGCCCGGTTAATGATGCCGGCCTTCGCCTGTCATTAACGGACACAAAAAACCTCTTTTTGTGTACTGGCATTAGCGCCCCGGTCGGGGCGCGACAATGCCATTTACCTGTTCTGCTGTAACCCTGAGTATCGTGACATTATTTAATGTCACAGTTTGACATCCACCGGAGATAACCGGGCGGGACCAGGAGGACACATGACAACAACAGCATCCAGCAACATCAAGGCCGGTCAGCAGAGCGCACAGAAGGTGCCGCTGGGCGCCACCGTGAACATCCCCCCCCGTCGCCTGGACTTCCAGTTCGACGACAAGACCACGGCGCGCTATTTCTACGATAACGACCCCTTTCTGAGCGCTTTCTGGCTGAGCCTGTCTGCCCTGTTTCCGGAAGGCGAAGCCTTCTTCGTGGACTCCGTGCGCCACTACCGCAAAGAGGTCACCGACGCCAAGCTGAAAGCTCAGGTAGCGGGCTTTATCGGCCAGGAAGCAATGCACAGTAAAGAGCATGAAGCCTGGAACGAGATGGGCGTGAAATTCGGCTACCCCACCGACAAGCTGGACAAGTCGCTGGGCAAGCTGCTCGGCCTGGTGCAGAAACGCACCCCCAAGATTTTCCAGCTGGCGGCCACCGTGTGCCTGGAGCACTACACTGCCATCATCGCCGAGCAGCTGCTGCGCGAGCCGGAGCACCAGGCCCGCATTCTCGACGATGCCACCGCGAAACTGTGGTTGTGGCACGCTCTGGAAGAGAACGAGCACAAGACCGTTGCCTATGACGTGTATGAAAAAGTCAGTGGCAGCTATGCCATTCGTGCCGGTGCCATGATCCCCACCACGGTGCTGTTCTTCGCCGTACTGGGCGTATTTCAGGCGCGCATGCTGGCCTCCGATGGCCGCCTGCTGAACCTGAAAAACAACTGGAATGGCATGAAGTTCCTGTTCGGTCGCAAGGGCTTGTTCACCAAACTGGCGCCCCAGTATCTGGATTTCTTCAAGCGCGACTTCCACCCCTCCCAGCACGACACCGACGCGCTGCTGGACGAGTGGCGTGAAAAGCTGTTCGGCGCCGAAGGCCTGCTCACCGAGCAGCATGCCCAGGCCAGCCAGCGCAAGGGCAAAAAGGCCCACTGATTGATTCTGTTTCTCTCCTTTCAGGGCCGCTTAAGCGGCCCTTTTTTATTGGCAGACGCAGCACGCTTCATGCTCCACGGGACATGTAGGGTGCACTGAGCCTAAGGCGAACTGCACCATCAGGCGCCCGAATGGTGCAGTTCGCCTTAGGCTCAGTGCACCCTACTATCCACCCAGCTATTTCTGTGTTTCTTCACTTGCTTCCACGACAGCGTCCTGTAGAACATTAGCAACTATGGGGTGTCATTCATGAAGTGTCTTTATTTAACCGTTTTCCTTCTGTTGGCTCCGCTGTCACTGTTTGCCGAACCGGCAACCCTGGAACCAGTGACCGTCACCAGCACCCGCATGGAAAGGCCTCTGGCCGACACGCCGGCCGCCGTCACAGTCGTAAATGCCGACAGCCGTCTGCGTGGCCAGTCCCGTCTGCAGCTGGATGAAAGCCTCAACCGGGTCCCGGGCCTTTACCTGCAGAACCGTTACAACTTCGCCCAGGGCTTGCGCCTGTCATCACGGGGGTTTGGTTCCCGTGCTCCGTTCGGGGTCAGGGGACTGCGCCTGAATGTGGACGGTTTCCCGGAAACCCTGCCGGACGGCCAGTCGCAACTGGACAGCATTGATCTGTTTGCGGTGGAACAGCTCACCGTATTGCGTGGCCCAAGCTCCCTGTTCTATGGCAACGCCACCGGTGGCGTAGTGGACATCACCACGCAATCCGGGAAAACCCGCAATGATAGCGCCAGCGTGTCGGTGATCGGCGGCAACCACGGACTAAAACAAGCCAATGTGCAGACTTCGGGGCGATATGATCAGGGCCAGCACGCCCTCAGCCTGACGGCTCTGGATTACCAGGGGTTTCGCGAACAGAGTGAGGTCCGCAAATATCAGCTCACCGGTCAGGCCGGCTGGGATCTTGCCGACACCCGCACGGTCACTGTCTTTCTCACCGCCATGGATACCCCCGTAGCCCAAGACCCGGGTGGCTTGACCCGTCAACAGGCTCACCAGGACCGGCAGCAAACCAGCCGCTTTGCTTCCCTGCTGGATGCCGGTCAGCAGGTCGACCAGCAACGCCTGGGCCTGCATTACCGTGATGACGCCTTCGCCAACGGACGGCTTAATGCCCGCGCCTTTATCAGCCAGCGGGATTTTCGCCAGCAACTGCCCTTCCCCGGCAGTAGCCTGATTGATTACCACCGGCTGTTTTACGGCGCTCGGCTGGATTACACCCTGCCCTTGACCGTATTGACGCTACCGCACCGGCTGTTAGTGGGCGTCGATATGGATCGTCAGCAAGACGACCGTGGTCGTCGGGCGGTCAGCCCCACCGGCAACATTACTGCTGTCACCGCCGACGAAGAACAACAGGCCAGCGCCGACGGCATTTTTCTGCAACTGGACAGTCACTTGTCCGATCGCCTGATGCTCACAATCGGTGGTCGGGCAGATCGGCTGCGCATGACCATCGACGATGCATTACTGACTGATGGCAACGACAGTGGTCGCCGGGAGTTTGAAGAAAACAGCTATAGTGCTGGGCTGAGCTGGCAAGTCAGCGCCGCACACACACTCTACACAACGGTCAGTTCTGCCTTTGAAAGCCCTACCTTTACCGAACTGGCCAACCCTTCCGGAACGGGCGGTTTCAATCCGGACCTGGAACCGCAAACCGCACTGAACCGGGAGGCGGGCGCCCGTGGTGCGCTGGGCGATCGGCTCTTTTACGAAGCGGCCCTGTTCCGGGTGGATGTGGATGATGAAATCACCCCCTACGAGATCGGCGGTCGCACCTTTTACCAGAATGCCGGCCAGACTCGCCGCGATGGCCTGGAGCTGGGGCTGGAACATGCCACCACAGACCAGCTCACCCTGGCCTTGTCATGGACCTGGTCCGATTTCCGTTTCCAGGAGTTTTTTGACACCCAGCAGAATGCGGATGTGAGCGGCAAACGTTTACCTGGGATCCCGCAACATCAGCTGTTTGCACAGGTTGACTGGCAGGCTGAAAGCGGCCTGTTTGCATCAATGGAGTCGATACTCGGCAGCCACCGCTATGCGGAAAACAGCAATCAAACGCGGGTCGGCAGCGAGTGGCTGGTGAACCTGCGGGGAGGGAAAGCCTGGAAGCGGAACCAGCAAACCGTGACCCTGTTTGCCGGCATCAACAATCTGCTGGACCGCGACTATTACAGCAACCTTCGCATCAACGCCAATAGCGACCGGCCAGTGCAAAACCGTGGTTATTTTGAGCCCGGGCCGGGTACAACCTATTACTCAGGCATTACCCTGGATTGGTAACCCCCGTTCTTGTGGGAGCCATGCGTGTATGGCAAATCATGGGGTGTATCGACCGCCAAGATCTGGATAAAACGTAGGGTGCACTGAGCCTAAGGCGAACTGCACCATCAAACGCCGGATTGGTGCAGTTCGCCTTAGGCTCAGTGCACCCTACGTCCTGGAAAACCACGGATGCTTGCGACCATAAAAAAGCCCCGCCCGCGAAAACGCGACCAGGGCTTTCTTGCCAACCACAATCAGAACGCAGACACACCGCCATCCACGGCAATGGCCTGACCATTCATGTAGCTGTTGGCTGGCGACAGCATCATCAGCATGACGGTGACAATTTCTTCCGGCTGACCCAGCCGTTTCATGGGACAACCGGACGCCAGCATGGCATGCATGGCAGCCTTGTCTTCAGACAAATTGCCTTCGTCCACCATGGGCGTATGGGTATAGAACGGGCAGATCGCATTGACACGGATATTGCGCTTCGCCACTTCCACTGCGGCGGTTTTGGTCAACCCGATCACCGCGTGCTTGGCGGCGGAATAGGCCCCGATCTTCGGTGCACCACCCAGACCCGCCATGGAACTCACGTTGACAATACTGCCACCGTTTTCCTTCATAGCAGCGATCTGGTGCTTCATACCGAACATCACGCCTTTCACATTCACGTTCACCTGCTGATCCAATACTTCCTCGGTGAGCTGATCGAAAGGGATAAAACCATGGGCGATGCCGGCATTGTTCACCGCCATATCCAGGTGGCCAAACTGCGCCAGTGCGGTTTCCACCATGGCCTTACAGTCCGCTTCACTGGAGACATCACAACGCAACGCCGCCACTTTAACGCCCTGATCCGCCAGCGCCTCGGCTTGCGTGTTCAGGGCATCCATATTGATATCCCCCAACACCAGCGCCGCCCCACGCTTGCCCAGCTCTTCGGCCAGCAACTTGCCAAAACCACTGGCCGCGCCGGTAATCAGCGCTGTCTTGCCGGTAAAATCCAGAATTGGATCCATGAAAGGTTCTCCTGAAAGTTAAGTCGCCACGAGCCAAAGATTCAACTCGCCCAGACTGGCCGTAGGAGCGTCGCTGGCGGCGCGATTTCAGACTCGAACCAACTTCCTATTTTGTAGAAAACCTGTCGAGATCTGGAATGCCTGATCGCCCTGCGGTCGATTTCCGCGCTGCGCGCGGTTCGCGCCTCGAGAGGCGCTCCTACAGCGGCTTTGTAGAAAATCCGCAATTTTCTCGTAGCGATTAGATGGTCATGCCACCGTCTACAACAACGCATTCCCCGGTCACATAACTGGACGCATCGGAGACCAGATACAGCACGGTGCCCGCCATCTCTTTCGGATCGGCATGGCGGCGCATGGGGATCTGGCTGATGGCGGAATCATAGATGTCCTCGTTGGTAAACAGGGCACCGGCAAACTTGGTCTTGGTCAGGCCCGGCAGCAACGCATTCACCCGCACATTGAACTGAGCGCATTCCTGAGCGAAGGATTTGGTCATGCTGATCACCGCCGCCTTGGAGATGGAATAGATACCCTGCATGTCGCCCGGAGTGAGGCCATTCACGGATGCCGTATTCACGATGGCGCCTCCACCGTGCTCGCGCATCAGCTTGGCGCCCTCTACGGACATGTAGAAGTAACCACGCAGGTTCACATCCACAGTCTTGTCGAAAGCGTCCACCGGGGTATCCAGAATATGCCCGAAGAAGGGATTGGCCGCGGCGTTGTTGACCAGAATATCCAGCTTGCCGTGCACATCACGGATATGGGAAAAGATCGCCTGGATCTGCGCCATCTCGCCGATATGACAGGGAAAGGCTTCGGCACTACCACCGTCTGCCTTGATCGCATCCGCCACCGCCTGACAGCCATCGATCTTGCGGCTGGAGACAATCACGTGGGCGCCCTGCTCCGCCAGCAGTCTGGCAATCTCTTCACCAATTCCCCGGCTGGCGCCGGTGACCAGGGCAATCTTGCCCTCAAGGTTAAACAGCTTGGTACTCATTACTACTCTCCCGAAAAAAGCAAAAAACAATACGGTGGGAGCCATGCTTGCAGGGCGAACCGGAGCGACTGCCAATTCGCCATGCAAGCATGGCTCCTACAATGGGGCTTACGCCCCTTCTTTGATGATCTGTACGGCCATGGATGCCAACGGGTCGACCAGCGCACCGACTTGAAACGCCTCTTTGCTGGACGCGTTCCCATCCACAGCACGTTTCGCCACACCCTGACAGATGGCAGCAAGACGGAAGAAACTGAAGGCCAGATAGAATTCCCAATTGTCGATGCGGTCGATGCCGCGACGCTGGCAGTACTGATCGACATACTCTTTTTCAGTGGGGATCCCCAGAGCCTTACGATCCACACCCTGCAGGCCTGCCATCTTGGCGCCCCGCTGTGGCATGCGCATGCCCATACACTGGTAGGCCAGGTCCGCCAGCGGGTGCCCCAGGGTGGACAGCTCCCAATCCAGCACCGCGATGACCTTCGGTTCGCTGGGGTGCCACATCATGTTGTCCAGTCGGTAGTCGCCATGAACCAGCGATACCTGGCCGTCGTCTTCCGGCTGGTTGGCCTGCAGCCAGGCGATCAACTCGTCCATGGCAGGGATGTCCTGCAACTTGGAGGCTTCGTACTGCTGGGTCCAACGGCCCAGTTGCCGCTCGAAGTAGTTGCCGGGCTTGCCGTAATCCGCCAGGCCCACCTCGTCCAGATCCACGCTGTGCAGGGCTGCCAGCACACGATTCATCTCTTCGTACATGGCAGCGCGGGTGGCGTTGCCTGCCTCGCCCTCGCCGGCTTCCGGCAAAGAGGCGCCCCACAGAATGCGTCCTTCACAGAACTCCATGACGTAGAACATGGAACCGATCACGTCCCTGTCTTCGCACAGATGCAGTACCCGTGGCACCGGTACATCCGTATCTTTCAGCGCCGCCATGACGCGGAACTCGCGATCCACCGCATGGGCAGACTTGAGCAGCTTGCCCGGCGGCTGCCGGCGCAACACATAGGCACCGGACGGTGTAGTGATCTTGAAGGTGGGGTTGGACTGACCGCCTTCGAACTTGTCAGCCTCGATGGGCCCCTTGAAGCCATCGATATGCTGTTCAAGGTATTCGGCCAGTTTCTGTGTATCCAGCGTATCCACCTGGGACATGGAGCTCTCCTGTTATTCTGTTTGCTGCGCAATAGGCAAAGCCCGGAGTGCAATAAACACCCCGGGCAAACACCGCTTCTCAGGCGAAGTATTTGGCCAGGTTGCGGCCCAGCTGCATCATGTGCACCTGATCCGGTCCATCCGCCAGCCGCAAGGTGCGGGCATAGCTGAAGAAGTTGACCAGCGGAGTATCCTGGCTCAGCCCCGCCGCCCCGTGGACCTGAATCGCCCGATCAATCACATTTAACGCCATATTGGGTGCAACCACCTTGATCATAGCGATCAAATCCTTGGCGACTTTGTTACCTTCGCGGTCCATGGTGTCTGCCGCCTTCAAGGTCATCAGCCGCGCCTGCTCGATTTCACAGTAGGAACGAGCCAGATCTTCACGCACTGAGCCCTGCTTGCTCATGGGCTGGCCGAACACCACACGCTCATTCACACGCTTGGCCATCAGCTCGAAGGATTCCTGGGCGGCACCGATCAGGCGCATGCAGTGGTGGATGCGGCCCGGACCCAAGCGGCCCTGAGCAATTTCAAAGCCACGCCCTTCACCCAGGATCATGTTTTCCTTGGGCACCCGCACGTTGTCGAAAACCACTTCCGCATGGCCTTCCGGCGCGTCGTTGTAACCAAACACCTGCATCGGGCGCACGATATTGACCCCAGGCGTGTTGGTGGGCACCAGAATCTGGGACTGCTGCGCATGGCGATTCGGATTGTCCGGATCAGTCTTGCCCATCACGATCATGATCTCGCAGGTCTTGCGCATGGCGCCGCTGATATAGAACTTGCGGCCATTGATCACGTAGTCGTCGCCGTCACGCTCAATGCGGGTTTCGATATTGGTGGCATCGGACGACGCCACTTCCGGCTCGGTCATAGCAAAGGCACTGCGGATACGGCCTTCCAGCAGCGGTTGTAGCCAGTCTTTCTTCTGCTGCTCATTGCCGTACTTGGCCAGCACTTCCATATTGCCGGTATCCGGCGCGGCGCAATTAAAGGCTTCCGAGGCAATACGGCTACGGCCCATTTCCTCGGCCAGCGGCGCGTATTCCAGATTGCTAAGACCGGCACTGTAATCCCCGTATTCCTTGGGCAGGAACAGATTCCACAGCCCCTTGGCCCGGGCTTTCTCTTTCAGCTCTTCCATTACCGGCGGGGTTTCCCAGGGGCTTTTTTCCAGCTGTTCGTGATAAAGCCCTTCCACCGGGCGAATCTCGGTATTGATGAAATGACGTACCTGGTTGATCAGGTCCTGCACTTTTTCTGTGTATTGAAAATCCATGTAGCTCTCCCTTGTTTGCTTATTCGTTACAGTCTTGGTGCTGCGTAAAAAACGGAATTAAAAGTAGGTAATGGCCTCGAACCGATCCGGACGATCCAGGTGCGGCACATTGTTGAAACTGGCCATGCGCACCACCTTGTTATTAAAGAAACCGTGGGTGACGCTGCTGTTGCGAATCTGCAGATTCAGTTCTACCACGGTGTCATCGGCGGCGTTGAGGGCATGCTTGAGAAACATGGCCATGGCGCCACCGGAGCTGACGATCAGAACGCGGTCCTTGTCGCTGTACTCTTTCTGGATATGGTTGCGGGCCGCCAGCACCCGGTCAGAAAAGGACTGCCAGGTTTCCGGTAGATCACCGGTGAGTTCGTCCAGACGCCAATGCTTCATGGCCGTTTTCAGCGCCTTGTAGAACGCCGCCACTGGCGCACCTTCACCGGGGGCCTGTTCCGGATACTGAGTCAGATAGGCATCGACGATAGACTGGAAATCGAACTCATTAAGCCCGGCGTGAATATCTTCCGGCAACGCCACGCCCAGCCCTTCACAGATTCCGGCACCGGTTTCCCGATGGCGCACCAGGTCCCCGGAAAGCAGCGCATCGAAGCCCATGTCCCGTTCGGCAAAATACTCCCCCAGCCAGCGAGCCTGCTGGTGGCCGAGTTCCGAGAGGCGATCATAGTTGTCGGTGCCGAACGATGCCTGTCCGTGGCGGACGAGGTAGAACTGGGCCATGTGAAATCCTTACAGCTGGCAAGAGATCGGTTAGCAATGATCCCAGCCTAGTGCAGCCCCTTGAGTTAGTGAAATTGATATTTTGAATCCGGCAGAATGAATATGCTGCATGGCGATTTGGCTGTTATTCGGAATAGTGTTCCGATACCTTCGATTCCTGCCCTCTAACAGCCGGAGCCCCCTCATGACAGATCTGACCCTCACCAGTGGCTTTGTTCAGGCCAGTGAAAACGGTGCCGTCCTGCATCTGACGCTGGACCGGGCTGACAAGCTCAATGCCATGACCGCCAGCATGTACCAGGACCTGACCCGTGCCGTAAACCATCTGGCAGAAAGGGACGATCTGCATGTGTTACTGCTCACCGGCAACGGCCGTGCCTGGTGCGCCGGCAACGATATCGGCGATTTCCTCAACGCGGACCCGGCCAGCCGGGACAACGGCACTCTCAGCCCTGCCATGGTGTTGGTGCATGCCCTGATGGCCCTGGACAAGCCAGTGGTGATTGGCGTGCAGGGCAACGCCACCGGCATTGGCACTACCCTGCTGCTCCATGCGGACCTGGTGGTGGCCGCCGACGATGCCCGCTTCCAGACCGCGTTCATTAACCTGGGGCTAGTGCCGGAAGCGGGTTCCAGCCTGCTGCTCCCCGCTTTGATAGGTCGCCAGAATGCCAACCGCCTACTACTGGCCGGCGATACCCTGACAGCGGAGGAAGCGGAGCGCTGCGGCCTGGTCGCCTACCGGGTCACTCCTGACGAACTGGAGCCCACCGCCCAGGCTCTGGCCCAGCGACTGGCAGAGAAATCTCCAACAGCCATGGCCATGACCAAGCAACTGCTGCGCCAGAGCGACGCAGCCATTAAGAGCCAGATCGAAAAAGAAAGTGTGCTGTTTGCCGAGCGGATGTTCAGCGAGGACACAAGGGAGCGGTTTGCGGGGTTCTTGAAAGGGGGGAATAAGTGAACAGTTAACAGTTAACAGTTAACAGCGACGCGAATCTTGTGTTGCTGTTATCAAACGTAAGAGGCCGCGCCCAGGGGATGGGCGCGGCCTCTTTGCGTTGAAACCATTACGCGCTGGCGCGCGGCGCTGTTAACTATTCACTATTCACTATTAACTGTTAACTGCCTTTCATCACTCCACGCAGTGCCACCAGCACCACCTCATCCACCACATCCTGCCGTTGTGCCGGCGTTTCCGAGTCGCGGGGCTGGTACCAGTTGATTACCGAGTTCATGGCGCCGAAGACGGGCTTGATGGACATCTTCGGTCGTGCTGCACGCATGGTTCCATTGGCGATGCCCTCTTCCAGCACGGTCAGGAACAGGCCCTCGCAGCGCTTGCGACGCTCCTGCAAGCGCTCGAGCTGGGCACGCTGGGCCTCGGTGGTGCTGCTGCGCAGCAACATCTGCACCGCTTCCGAAACGGTACGCTGGTAAGGCTGAGTACGGATCAGGGTGCGCACATAGCAGCGGGCCATTTCCGTAAAACGTTCCGGAGCAGGAAGATCGGAACCGACCACCGGTTCCAGCTCTTCAAAAAGCGCGTCCATGGCCCGGTGATGGATCTCGAAGAAGAGCTGCGCCTTGGAATCGAAGTAGTGATACACCATCCCCTTGGTCGCAGAAAGACGCCGGGCAATGTCATCAATACTGGTGGCATTGAAACCCCTCTCCATAAAACAGAGGGCCGCCGCATCGAGAATCGCATCACGGGGATCGGTAAGCAGGGCTTCACTTTGTTCTGGCATGGTGCTCCTCAATCACGGTGCAGACCAATTTTATCGGAAAATAGTGACATACCCGGGGCCCCTCACCATTGACCCTCCCGCACAGCAGTGACGGAATTCTCGCCCTTCATGGCGCTTTTCACCCTTTACGGCCAGTTACGCCACTCCCATACTGTTATTTTTGAAATAATATTCTGAAAATATGGCGCGTTCGCGCCACGATTAGGGAGAGCCCCATGAGCAGAGCGCAGATTACGATTGAGGAACTGCAGACAAAAACCGGTGAAGCTGTGGGCGTGTCCCAGTGGCGAGCCGTGGACCAGCAGCGCATCGACGGCTTTGCTGAGTTGACCGAAGATCCCCAATGGATCCACACGGACCCGGCACGGGCCGCAAAGGAAAGCCCTTTCGGCGCCACCATCGCCCACGGCTTCCTGTCCCTGTCGCTGCTGTCCGCCATGGCCATGGACGTGCTGCCTACTATCAAAGGCCAGGTAATGGGCATCAACTACGGCTTCGACAAGGTGCGCTTCATGAACCCGGTGCGCGAGGGTAGCAAGGTGCGCGGCAAATTCACCCTGCTGGAAGTGAAGCAGCGCTCCGATAAAGAATGGCAACTGCGCCATGGTGTGGAAGTGGAAATCGAAGGCCAGGATAAACCTGCTCTGATCGCCGAATGGCTGAGCCTGGCGATTGTACCAGCTTGATTTAGCAAGACACCGTAGGAACGTAGCGCAGCAGAGTAACGACCATAGGTCGGTCCGTAGGGTGAGCGAAGCGTATATCGTCGCTCGCGGCGCGAACCGGAACGAAGTGCATAAACCCAAAACCTGAAAGTCGGATTTACCACAGAGGACACAGAGATCACTAAGGAAAAGACCGTTTTTCTCTGTGTCCTCTGTGGTGAAAAGGCTTTTGATTCTGGCTTTGGTTATCGCGCCGCGAGCGACGCTCCTACAAAGGGTATTTAATGAAGATTATTGGGAGAGAGAAGCATGACAATCCGTTTTGATAACCAGGTAGCCATCGTCACCGGCGCCGGTAACGGCCTGGGAAAATGCCATGCGCTGGAGCTGGCGCGTCTGGGCGCCAAGGTCGTGGTCAATGACTTCGGCGGTGCTCGCGATGGCAGTGGTGGTTCCAGCGAAGCTGCCGAGCAGGTAGTGGCTGAAATCCAGGCCGCCGGTGGTGAAGCGATTGCCAACGGCGCCGATGTGTCCAGCCCGGAGCAAGTGGACGCCATGGTGAAACAGGCCATGGACACCTGGGGCCGCATTGATGTGCTGATCAACAACGCCGGCATCCTGCGCGACAAGAGCTTTGTGAAAATGACCCAGGACGACTGGGACAAGGTGGTCGCCGTTCACCTGACCGGCTCCGAAATTTGCACCAGGGCGGTATGGCCAATCATGCGCGAACAGGGCTACGGCCGTATCGTCATGACCACGTCCACATCCGGCCTGTACGGCAACTTCGGTCAAGCCAACTATGGGGCCGCCAAGATGGCCGTGGCCGGGCTGATGAATACCCTGTGTATCGAAGGGGAAAAATACGACATCAAGGTCAACTGCATCGCCCCCACTGCCGCCACGCGCATGACCGAAGATCTTATGCCCCCGGAAGTGCTGGCCATGCTGGAGCCAAAAGAAATCACCCCGGCGGTCCTGTTCCTGTGCAGTAACAAAGCACCGACCCACCGCATCGTACTGGCAGGTGCCGGCTGCTACGCCATGGTTCGCCTGATGGAAAGCGAAGGCGTCTACCTTGATGAAGACGAGCGAAATGTGGATGGCGTCGCCTCCCATTTCGAGCAGATCGGCAACATGGACAACGCCCGGGAAATTCTCGCCGGCGGCGACCATGTCACCAAGATTCTCACCAAAGCTGCTCAGGCCAAAGGCATCAAGCTGGGTTAAAGGACAGGAGCGAGTGGCGAGTACCGAGTTTCGAAAGGCAAAACCAGAACACGTTAGCAACCAGGGTTTGTACTTCGAAACTCGGTACTCGTCACTCGCTTCTCACATACTTCAGGCTGCTGCACCCTCCCCCACAGCAGCCCTTATCTGGACCAGGAGAGAACAATGACCAGAGAAGCCGTAATCGTATCCACCGCCCGTACCCCCATTGGCAAAGCCTACCGGGGCGCCTTCAACGACACCCAGGCCCAGGCGCTGGGTGGCCATGCCATCAAACACGCCGTGGAGCGCGCCGGCATCGACCCGGAGACTATTCAGGACGTGATCATGGGCGCCGCCCTGCAGCAGGGTAGCACCAGCGGCAACGTGGCCCGCCAGTGCGCCCTGCGTGCCGGCCTGCCCACCAGCGTGTCCGGCATGACCATGGACCGTCAGTGCGCCTCCGGCCTGATGGCCATTGCCACTGCCGCCAAGGAAATCATTGTCGATAACATGGACGTGGCCGTGGCCGGCGGCCTGGAGTCCATTTCCCTGGTCCAGAACGACAAGATGAACACTTTCCGCGCCGCCGATCCGTGGCTGAAACAGCATCGCCCGGACATCTACATGTCCATGCTGGAAACCGCCGAAATCGTCGCTGACCGCTACAACGTATCTCGCGATGCTCAGGACGAATACGCCTACCAGTCCCAGATGCGCACCGCCACTGCCCAGGAAGCCGGCAAATTCGATGACGAAATCGCCCCCATGACCACTGTCATGAAAGTGATGAACAAGGAAACCAAAGAGGTTTCCGATCAGGAAGTCACTCTGGGCAAAGACGAAGGTAATCGCCCACAAACCACCCTGGAAGGCCTGCAATCCCTGCAACCGGTCTTCAAGGGCGGACAGGAGGTTCAGGAAGGCCGCTTCATCACCGCCGGTAACGCGTCCCAGCTATCCGACGGCGCCAGCGCCTGCGTACTGATGGAAGCTGCAGAGGCCGAACGACTGGGCCTGCAACCGCTGGGCGCCTACCGCGGCATGGCCGTAGCCGGCTGCGACCCGAACGAAATGGGCATCGGCCCGGTGTTCGCGGTACCCAAGTTGCTCAAGCGCTTTGGCCTGACCGTGGACGATATCGGCATCTGGGAGCTCAACGAAGCCTTTGCCAGCCAGTGCCTGTACAGCCGCGACCGCCTGGGCATCGACCCGGAGAAATACAACGTGAACGGCGGCGCCATTTCCATCGGGCACCCCTACGGCATGTCCGGTGCCCGCATGACCGGCCACGCCCTGATCGAAGGCAAGCGCCGGGGTGTGAAGTATGTCGTAGTCACCATGTGCATTGGCGGCGGCATGGGTGCTGCTGGCCTGTTCGAAGTATTCTGATTTCTGTCTCTGACTTCCCCTTCAGGGCGCCACGCGGCGCCCTTTTTTTATCTTCACGATCAGGGGCCATTGCCAGGCAAAGTCTTGCTGTGGTTTTCTGCTATGGAATTCTTTAGAAAATGTGTCAAAGCTCACAAATAACACTAAAATGAAACCACCTTTTATTTGTTACCCTGGGTAACGAATTCCCGCGAATAGTAAACACCACCTTCAGTATCGTTTCTTTTTCTCGGTTTTAAATCACGAAAACTCCATAAAAAATACCGCCCTTATTCCAGTAACAGGCTTTTCTCTCCCCATTCGCCCTCAACTTCGACCTTGGTCCGTCTTGACCACATACCCGCTGGTATGTATGAATTGAATCCGAATCATCGCTTTTTGAAATCATTGTCCAAAAAATGAAAGGCGAGGATCAGGATTTTAACGCCCGATGGGACCGGGCGTGACAACAAGTGCGCTACAACAACGTTCACAACAACAAACGGAATTTCTACCCGGCTCATCACTGGGTAGTGGGAGAGCAAAATAATGCGAAGCAAAGCGATCGCTGTCGGCTGCAGCAGTGCCCTGGCTCTGGGCCTGCTGACAGCCGCAGCCCCGGCCATGGCTGGCGAAAAACAGTTCAATGAAGACGTCAGCGTCAAATGGAACCTGAAAGCCTCCGTGGGCGCTATTTCCCGTATGGAGTCTGCCCGCAAGGAAAACCTGTTTGCCGGTGATACCCCCGGCGGCACCTCCGGTTCCGCCGTCTCCGACGACGGCAACCTGAACTATGATGGTGGCGAAGTGGTGTCTGCCGTTGCCAAGGCAGTGGGCGACGTCAACCTGCAGTACAAGAATTATGGCCTGTTTGTGCGTGCCAAGGGCTGGTACGACTATGTGCAGAAAGAGAAGGATGTCCCTCACGGCAACTTCCCCAATGAATTTGTCGGCGGTGAACCGCTCAGCGATGACGGCTTTGATCGCAACTCCAAATTCCAGGGAGCCACCTTTCAGGATGTCTTTGTCCACGGCACCTTCCAGGTCAACGAACAGCCTCTGAAACTGAAAGCGGGTCGTCAGACTTTGCTGTGGGGGCGCAGCCTGTATTCCCGTGGCTCCCTCAGTTCGCTGAACGCCATCGACCTGGCCGCCCTTCATCGTCCTGGTGCCGAGTACACCGAGTTCCTCAAGCCCGCAGGCATGGTGACCGCCGACTACAAGTTTACCGACCGGCTCTCCATGAAGTCCTTCTACCAGTATGAGTGGCGGGCCGCGAACCTGGATGGCTGTGGCACCTTCTTTTCCACCCTCGACAACACCGCCGTCGGCTGTAACGCCACCTTCTCCAGCTCAGTGATCATTCCCAACAAGACCGCCTATGAAAATGGCGTCTACATTCCACGCCGGGACGAAAAAGAGCCGGATGATGGCGGCCAATACGGGCTGAAATTCGACTATGCCTTCCCAAAATCCAAGGCCAAGGTGGGCGCCTACTTCCTGAACTATCATATGCGTCTGCCGATCTACTCGGTGACCAAGGAAGACAGCCCGCTGGCGCAGGGGATTACCGCTGGCAACGACATCGCCTACTTCTATGAATACCCGGAAGATATTCAGGTGATCGGCCTGACCGCCGACAAAACCTTTGAGGGTGTCGGCAATCTGGCCATGAACCTGAGCTACCTCCCGGATATGCCAGTCCAGATCAACACCCCGGATCTGACAACCGCACGGGTGCTGGAAGCCAATGGCGTGCCGGCAGCGGCCGCACAAGGGTTTGCCACCGTTCCCCAGGACACCATTGACTACGTCTACGGCTCCGGCAACGAAGTCACCGGCTTCCAGGAGTTCGATATTCAGCGTGCCGAAGTGACCTTTACCACGGTCATCCCCAAATTGCTGGGGGCACAGAAAACCATCGTCTCAACTCAGATAGGCTCGGAATTCATCTCCGACCTGCCGGATCAGGAAGACATGCGCTTCCGCCGCCACACCAACTTCGGGGTTGGCGAGCTGGGTGAGGACGGCTATGTAACTGACTTCAGCTGGGGTTACCAACTGACGCTCAAATCCACCTATGCCAACGTCATTGGCCCGGTAGCGCTGACCCCGTCGCTGACCATGAAACATGGCGTGGAAGGCTACTCCAGCGATGACGCACTGCAAGAAGACGAACGCAGCCTGGGTCTGGGCGTGGGCATGAGCTACAAGAAACTCAGCGCCGACCTGTCCTACACCACTTATAACGATGCCAAGTACAGCGTGGTCAACGACCGGGATTATCTGTCCCTGAGCACCACCTACAACTTCTGAGAAGGCAAGGACACCGCAGGCTGCCCCCAGTGGCCTGCCAAACAGAATGAGGATGGAACGATGAGAAAAGTGAAATTTGCCATGGTGGCCCTGTTCGCTGCACTACTCGCGGCCTGTGCCACCGGCTACCACGACACCCGTATGGTCAACACCCAGACCGGCGTAGAAAAAGAACCCCAAGGTCCCTACCAGTCACTGGTGGTGGGGGTTCTGGTAGAGCATGAACTGCGTGCCCACCTGGAAAACGCCATTGTCGCCAAGTTTGCCGAACAGGGTATCCAGGCCACCGCCGCCCACACGTTTTTTGGTGACAAAGGGATTGAAGGTAAAAGCCGTGACTATTTGGCGCAACGCATGAAGGAAAATGGCTTCGACAGCGCCCTGGCGATCCACCTGGAAGAGCAGCGCACCGAAACCCTTGAAGTCAAAGGTGACCCGGGGACGGCCGTACCGGTCGCCGGCACCATGACCATGCGCCCTCAGGTGTTCAGCGACGACTTTTTCGTGAATGAGGACATCTATGTGGTTCGGCTGGACCTCTGGGATGTAGACCAGCAAGCGATTATCTGGCAAGGCAACACCGTCAGCTTCAACACCGGCGGCTTCAAGGGCCTGGAAAAGGGCGCAGGCCACTTCGCCCAGGTCATCACCAACGCCATCGGCAAGGCCGATATCTTCTGATCCTGTTTTCTCCTTGATTGTCTCCACCTTCCTTGCCCACTTCGGTGGGCATTTTTTTGCCTTGCCCTGTCACGATCCTGTCATGCCGACCCGGCATATTGACCACCTATCAAGGAGAGAGGCTCGCCCTCTTGCTTCTGACGGGCGCCATCGCTAGGCTTGAGAACTGAATTCAAAGAGATTTCACCATGAACGCAGCCCTGCACAATCTCAGCATCAATGCAGACCGCAACCCGGTCGGCAGGGTTGTGCCCGCTGCCTTCTATTATGGGTATTGGTTTAGCCGCTCGCGCGCCTGACCGTTACCCAGGCGCGCCCGCTACGGGACGCCTGCCGAATCATGAAAACCCCGGTCGGTATCCCGCCCGGGGTTTTTTATTGCCCGATAAATACCGAAACACCGCACCACAGAGGACAAACACCATGTATCGATATAGCCAGCACCACAAAGAATCGCGATTTAGCCAATGGCAAAGCCCGCTCCAGCGAACACTACGATCGAATCACGCGCGACGGTAATGCGCACAGAACAGTAAGGAACGACCATGCAACAGACACAGAGCACCACTACCCCCGCCGACACCAGTCCGCGCCGCAGCTTGCCGCTGCTCTCCCCCACCGTGCTGCGTGATCGCCTGCCGGTGGACGTCCGGCTGGCAGCACAGATTCAGGCACATCGCCAAACCGTACGCGATATTCTCAATGGCACCGATGACCGCCTGCTTGTTATTACTGGCCCCTGCTCGCTTCACGACCCGAAAGCAGCGCTGGAATACGGCCATCGTCTGAGCGAACTGTCCCGTCAGCTGGACGACAAGGTCTTCCTGGTAATGCGCGCCTACGTGGAAAAGCCACGCACCACCGTGGGGTGGAAAGGCATGCTCTACGACCCACACCTGGACGGCAGCAACGATATCGGTACCGGCCTGAACGTATCCCGCCACCTGTTGCTGGACCTGGCACGGCTGGGACTACCCCTGGCCACCGAACTGTTGCACCCCATGGCCGCCGACTACCTGGGCGACCTGCTCAGCTGGGCAGCCATCGGCGCGCGCACCACCGAATCCCAGATCCACCGGGAAATGGTCAGCGGCCTGCCCATGCCCGTGGGCTTCAAGAACGGCACCGATGGCAGCATTGATGTAGCGAGTGACGCCATGGGCGCCGCCGAGCATCCCCACACGCATCTTGGCACCGATGACAACGGCCACAGCGCCCTGCTACAGACAGCGGGCAACCCGGATACCCACCTGGTACTGCGCGGCGGGCATCAAGGCCCCAACTACGATGCCGACAGCATTCGCACTGCCGTCGACGCCCTGCAGGCTAAAGGCCGCAACCCGCGACTGATCGTGGACTGCAGCCACGGCAACAGTGGCAAAGATCCACTCAAGCAACCGGAGGTGCTGAACGATCTGCTTGAACAGCGGCGCAAGGGTGAAAAACATATCGCCGGTGTCATGCTAGAAAGCCATCTTCAGGACGGCAAACAGCCCCTGCAGAAACCCCTGCAGTACGGCCTCTCCATCACCGATGGTTGCCTGGGCTGGGACAGGACGGAACAGTTACTCTGTGGTATCGACTAGAGCGGCCCACGGAGACGAACCTGGCAGAAAGATTGATCCAAATCACGACACCGGCGCTTATTCAGTAAAGGCGGCGGTGCCGTGATAATGTCTACATAACAGACAGGAGACCTTCATCATGACTCTGGAACAACTGATTACCGCTTTCGTGCTGTTCCTCTGCGGCATCGCCGTGGTCGCCTTTATTGTTTATCTGAAGAATCAGTCCAACAAACGATAAATGGAAGGCTACTTAAATGAGCTGTAAAGCGGCTCACCAAGAGACGCCTCGCCGATAGAAAAGCGGGATGCATTATTCCGATTATACATTGTCCCTCCATGGACAAACCGCTTTCTGATTATTACTGATCTTTTTCAGTGGCTGAGAACATCACCCGCCTGTGTTGTGGTTTGGTTTATCATTTTTAGCAATGGCATCCTGTGACAATAACAACATCATATCGACTCGCCTCCATTGCTCAGTATTAACAGATTTCTCGCGAACGTCTCCCCCCAGATTAACGATGCGGGAGTCAGCCATAGGGATCTGCGATTGCAGCTTTTCCTGAATATAATCCGCACGGCGCTGGGCAAGTGCCTGGTTATAGTCAGACTCTGGCCCATCTGCATAACCGGTAATTTGCACACGAGAGGCTGTGTCCTGACGCAAGCTTTGGAGCACCCCTTCCAGTGCCAGCAGGCCCCGCAGGGAAGGCGTACTAGAGCCAAGGCGGTAATATAGTGATTGCTCTCCAGTCTTAGCTGGCAAGGCGTAAATCTTGTTTAGCTCTGCCTTGTTAACGATATGGACAACACTGCGCGGCTGGTCATCAATTTCATTAACGTAAACCGCCATAAAACTGCCTTCTTCACCGCTCTTTCCTTTATGGGCCAATAAGTAAAACTGGTTTGCTGTATCCCCAGCCGCACCACGTCCGAAACTGTCTCTTATACACATCTCCGAGCCCACGAGACCGAGGCTGATCTCG